>WNGG01015004.1_pt1 | contig 12186 bp, 9 predicted proteins | sample 5400661 | NCBI WGS metagenome assembly WNGG01 (sample SAMN13153372, study PRJNA577476) | soil metagenome | isolation source: 100 cm soil or saprolite under Garry oak tree replicate 1 | place: USA:California | collected 2016-06-15 | reverse complement strand
AGCGACAAGTTTGTCGACAAGCTACCACAATGGCTTTGGCCTAAGATACGGATTCCGTATTACATCTTTTCGGCTTGTCTCTTGCTGCTGACTGCTATCGGGTTAGTGATGACAATTCTTCGTCGCACCGGTTGATTTGCTGACAACAACGCGCCGTGCGCAGAACTAAATTAAGAGTGCAAACTGTGAGAAATAAGGAGGTGCAGGCTTCTGCACCTCCGTTTCTATCGTGATTAATTAGTGTCGCGAGGCGGCATCGGGGGAGGCGATGCGATCGAAAGGAACATTCCAAGGAATGTTGTTTCGCGCCATGATTTCCTGCATGCGGGCCACGTCCTTGGCAACATCATCCTGATCGTTCTTGCGCGTGTGTTCCAGCCACTCGGCGTAGTAGTGGTCGAACTCTCGCTGGTCATTGACTGAGAGTCGCTGAACATAGGCCGGGGAAGAGCCACTGGAGTACCCGGCCGAGCTCGCAATTTGGTCAAAGGGAACGCTGGCAGGGATGTTGTTGCGCGCCATGATCTCCTGCATGTATCCCGCATCCCTGCTGACGGCGTCCCGGCCGTTCTGGCGCGTGTCGTCTACCCACTTTGAATAGTAGCGGTCAAAGTCGCGCTGGTCGTCGGGAGAAAGCCGGCTTTGCCATTGGCTGTTTGCCGGATAGGCGGTTGCGGGATAACCATTCCCGGGATAGCCGGTGCTGGCAATCTGCTCGAACGGCACGTTCGCAGGAATGTTGTTGCGCGCCATGATCTCCTGCATGCGTCCGACATCTTTAGCGACGTCATCGCGGTCATTCTTGCGCGTGTCATTCACCCATTTGGTGTAGTACTTATCGAACTCGCGCTGGTCATCCGCCGAAAGCCGGCTCTGATATACGCGAACCCCGCTTCCGGTGCTGGCGATCTGGTCGTAGGGCACATTCGCCGGAATGTTGTACTTGGCCATGATCTCCTGCATCTCGTGCACATCTTTGGCGATGTCGTCCCGGTCGTTCTTGCGGGTATCGTTCACCCACTTTGAGTAGTGTTTATCAAATTTTTTCTGATCCTCCGCTGAAAGCCGGACTTGTCCTTGGGCAAAGCCGGGCAGCGTAAATGCAAACAGCAACGTCAGTGTTGCAAGAAACTTTTTCATTGAAAATGACCTCCTGGAGGAAATGGACAAACCAGACCAAGCGGCTGGACTTACTCGTTTCTATTACTTTTGGCCCATGTTTGAGACGACATTAACCCCGCCCTAGTTGGCCGAACTCGGCGATAAATTGAGGGGTAACATTCAACAGCTCTGCTAAACGCTTTATTTTCAGCGCTGAGTCCGAGAAGAAGCGGGCGGCGCGGCGCCGATAGAACCCAATTTTGAAGCTACAAATGAGCTCATCCCGCGCTAATCTGATTGCTATGGCTGGTGTTGCCAGTACGACTCCCCTCTCGAAAATCCGGGCTGTCAATGTTTATCGTCGCTATTGGGCGCAAATTCGAACATCTTTTTTTTGGATGGTGGTCATCTCCTTTGCGCTGCGATTGGGATACATGATGATCGCTCACAGCTATAGGTTCAAAGCCATCGGGGATAATTTCAGCTTTGGTTTCGAGATGGGACGCATCGGGCGCTCTCTCGCCACGGGCGGAGGATTTGGCAATCCCTTTAACGGATACACCGGACCGACAGCCTGGGAGCCGCCACTATATCCGTTGCTCATCGCCGGCGTGTTCCAGCTGTTCGGGATTTATAGCCAGGCGTCCGCCTTCATTTTATTGACCCTTAACAGCATTTTTTCCGCACTCACCTGCATTCTGATTTTTTTGATTGCGAAACGATGTTTCAGCGAACGAGTAGCGGTCTGGAGTGCCTGGGCATGGGCCCTTCTTCCGTCGGTAATGTATTGGTCCACGCGGTGGGTGTGGGAGACCAGCCTCGCCGCTCTCCTGCTTGCGGTGCTTTTCTGGCTGACGCTGGTGATGGAAGAAAGAGAGGGTCTAAAGCCGTGGCTGACGTTCTCACTGATCTGGGGCATTGCGGCGCTCACCAATCCGTCATTACTGGCCTTTCTGCCCGCTTCAGGATTGTGGATTTGGTATCACCGCTGGAAGCTCGGCAAACGCTCTCTGGCTGGGGTCGTTCTGGCCTCCGCTGTATTCCTGGGTTGCATTGCCCCGTGGCTGATTCGCAATTACCGAACCTTCGGACAGCCTGTTTTTCTGCGTTCGAATTTTGGTGCTGAACTCCGCATTGGTAATGGACCGGGAGCGAATGGAACGTGGATGGAATATCTCCACCCCACGCAGAACGTTTTTGAGATGGAACGTTATCGCCGCCTTGGGGAGATGGCTTACGTGAAGGAGCGCAAACAGGAGGCAATCGATTTCATTCGCCAGGACTATGGGCGTTTTCTAGGCCTTAGTCTAAAGCGCTTCATATATTACTGGGGCGGCGTGCCTCGTCAGGAAAAAATTGCCTGGCTCGCGCCGATGAAAAATGCGATCTTTTTGCTTTCCTCGGCACTTGCGTTCTGGGGGCTAGCACGTGCGCTGCGAAAACATCGACCGGGGGCGTGGCTTTTTTTTGGGCTGTTCCTTTGTTATCCCGCAGTCTATTACTTCGTTTTCCCTCATCCCCGATACCGCCATCCCATTGAACCAGAGCTCCTGATCCTACTGCTCTACGTGATTTCTGAAGCGGAACGAAAACAACCTCGTCTCGGGTCGATACCCTCGTAAGAGCAAGGCGGCTCGCATTCAACTATTTCCTAATGTTTCGTCACTCACGATTTCACACTTGCCCCGTCTAAGCTGAGTCGAGAGGGAAAGGCTATGAAGCGTCAACGCGAACTTGCTACTTGGGTGGGTGCAATTCTAGGCAGCCTTTGTGCCCTTCTATTTGCCGTGGCGCAAAGCCATGCTGCTGAAAACAGGGGACAATTCACCCAAGAGTTCCATCAAACCTATGCGCTCGCCGCAGGTGGGCGGGTGGCGCTTGCCAACATCAACGGCAGCGTTCATATCTCCGGATGGGATCGCAACGAGGTTAAGGTGGACGCAGTCAAGTATGCACGCAGCAAGGACCGGCTGGATGAAGCCAAGATTGTGGTCGATGCTTCGACGGACAGCGTCTCAATCCGCACCGAGTATCCAGACCACAACCTTACTTTCAGCGACGATGATCGGGACAATCCCGCCAGCGTTGAATACACATTATCTGTCCCGCGAAACGCCCGGCTGGACGGCATAAAGCTTATTAATGGTGCGCTGGATGTCCAGGGGATCGCCGGCGAAGTGCGGGCCTCTTGTATTAACGGCCATTTAAAGGCAAGTGGTCTGGGCGGGCCAGTTAAGCTCTCCACCATCAATAATCGTGTGGAGGCACAGTTCGATCGTTTAGGCGCCTCTTCTGTTGAGCTTGCTTCTGTCAACGGCAGCGTGTTGCTGACCATGCCCTCGGACTCCAAAGCGGAACTTGAAGCTTCCACCGTACACGGCGGTATCAGCAATGACTTTGGCTTACGCGTGCGCAACCATCGCATTGTGGGACATGATCTGCACGGAGAGCTGGCTGGCGGAGGAGCTCGGATCAAACTCTCCAATGTGAATGGCACGATTGAGATTCATCATGCCAGCGATAACCGTACGCTTAGCCCAGTGAAGGATTTCAATCGTGGCTCGGATAGCGACCGGGACGAGGATGACGACAACCAGATCTAAACAATATCGCCGCGCACTGAGACACCTTCTATACCGTTGCCAGCGGCGCCACTTCCTGTAATGCCGCCTCGAAGGCTTTCAAGGCTCGATCAATCTGCTGCCGCGTGATGACCAGAGGCGGCTGGAAGCGGATCACGTTTCCATAAACTCCTCCTACCCCCACGAGAACCCCCTGACGCAATAACGCCTCGCGCAAGGCTTCGGCTTCTGTTGTAGCCGGAGTAAGTTTTTCGTCTTTCACCAGCTCCACTCCAATCATCAGCCCCAGTCCCCGCACTTCCCCGATCAGCGAATTCTGTTTGTGCAGTCCCCTGAGCTTCGACATGGCGTAATCGCCGATCTCAGTAGCGCGAGCCGGAAGATTTTCTTTCTCCATGAATTCGATGTTGGCGAGTGCGGCAGCGCATGAAACTGGATTGCCGCCAAAGGTGGAGAGATGATCCCCGGGCTTGAATGCGGCTGCAATCTCCGGTCGTGTGGTAAACGCACTCAGCGGAAAACCGTCGGCAATGCCCTTCGCGGTTACTAGAATGTCGGGCTCGACACCGTAGTGCTCGATGGCAAACATCTTTCCGGTGCGAGCAAATCCGGACTGGACTTCATCGGCGATAAAAAGAATTCCATGGTGATCGAGAACCTTCTTTACTTCTTTGAAATAGTTTCGCGGAGGGACGATGATGCCGCCCTCGCCCATGACCGGTTCGACGATGAACGCGGCGACGTCGTCCGAAGTAGTGAAGCGGATCACGTCTTCGATGGCCCGGGCACACTGCCGGCCACATTCTTCGGGATCGTTCGGCCACTGCGAACGGTAGGCATACGGAGCGGGAGCAAAGGTGACACCCGGAGCGTAAGGGCCGCCCCGCCTTTTGCGTCCCACGTTGCCGGTGACGCTGAGCGTCCCCCAGCTGCGCCCATGAAAACTGGCATGTAGAGAGATGAATTCATGTTTGCCCGTGTAGAGGCGAGCCAGCTTCATGGCTCCTTCGACGGCTTCCGCTCCACCGTTGCCAAAGAAAGTCTTGGTTAGTCCGCGCGGTGCGATATGAGCAATCTTTTCGGCGAGGTCCGCCACCGGCGCCACGTGGTAAATATAAGAAGCGCAGTGCACCACCTTTTCCATTTGCGCCTTGGCCGCGGCGAGGACTTGAGGATTATTGTGGCCCGCGCTGACCACGGAAATACCCGCGAAGCAGTCTAGGTATTCCCGGCCGTTGACATCGGTGACGATCGAGCCGCTGGCTTTATCGATCACAATGGGCACAACCGACTTCATAAAGCCGGTCATCACATAATCTTTGTATTTCTGGATTGTGTCGGACATAAAATTCCCTCAAAACTTTCGCGAGTGATCCTTTGCCCAGCGCTCAATCACGACTTTCTTCTCAGTGTAGAACTCGACCGCATCGCGACCCTGCCCGTGCAGCACTCCAAAGAAACTATCTTTCCATCCGCTGAAAGGGAAATACGCCATCGGGGCCGCAACCCCGATGTTGATGCCGATGTTGCCGGCAGGCGCTTCGTAACGGAACCGTCGCGCCGCCGACCCGCTGGAGGTAAATAGCGAAGCCTGGTTTCCATAGGGGCTGCGTTCAAGGAAGGTAAGCGCTTCATCCAGGCTGTCGGCGTGGACCAGGCTTAGGACCGGACCGAAAATTTCAGTATCCGCCAGGTCGCTTGTGACCGGTAGGTCATCGAGGATTGTCGGATTGACAAAGTTTCCAGCTTCATATTTCGGGATTTTCGAATTGCGACCGTCCAGCAGAACTTTGGCTCCCTGTTTCTCACCCATCGCGATCAGAGACTCCACACGTGATTTGCTCTGCGCCGTGATGACAGGCCCCATTTGAACGCCTTCATCCAAACCATTGCCCACCCGCAAGGAAGTTGCGGCATTTGTGATGGCATCCCGAAAGCTGGTTTGCGCCTCGCCGACTGTGACCGCCACCGATACTGCGAGACAGCGTTGTCCTGCACAGCCAAAAGCGCTATCACCGATAATCTGTGTGGCCATAGCCATATCGGCGTCGGGAAGGACGATCACATGGTTTTTGGCGCCGCCCTGGCATTGCGCCCGTTTGCCGTTCGCGCCTGCTCGCGCATAGACATATTTCGCTACCGGGGTCGAGCCGACAAAGCTGAGAGCGCGCACTTTGGGATGGTCGAGAAGGGCGTCCACAGCCGCTTTCCCGCCATTCAGAAGGTTGACGACGCCAGGAGGGAGGCCGATTTGATCGAGCAACTCAAAGGCCCGCCGCATGGTGAGCGGCACACGTTCCGACGGCTTCAGGATAAAGGTATTGCCGCAAGCGATTGCATACGGCAGAAACCAGAACGGGATCATTGCCGGGAAATTGAATGGCGTGATCGCTGCCACAACCCCAAGCGGCTGGCGGATCATCATTTCGTCGATGCCGCGAGCCACATCTTCCAGGTTATAGCCCTGCATCATCATCGGAATGCCGCAGGCAACCTCAACGTTTTCGATGGCGCGGCGCAGTTCTCCCTTAGCTTCAGAAAGAGTCTTGCCGTTTTCCTGGGTGATGATGCGTCCCAGTTCATCAATGTGCTCTTCCAAAAGTTGCTTCAGTTTGAATAACGGCTGAATGCGGTCTTCTGGCGGTGTACGACGCCATTCCGGGTAGGCAGCAGCCGCAGCATCCACTGCAGCGGTCACGTCGGCGTCAGTGGAGATGGGAACCTGGGCGATCAGTTCACCAGTAGCAGGATTGCTGACATCCAGCCACTCGGTCGTGGTGGCTTGTTGCCAACGACCATTGATGTAGTTGGGCAGCTTGGTCAGAGTTGGAGTAGCAACCGTCATAAGTGTCAGGTTCTAGACCGGCTGAGCTGCAGCTTCCTTTCTTTCGCAGACTGTTTGCAATGCCGACTCCAGCACCACCAGTGCTTCATCCATTTGAGCGTCCGTGATCACCAGTGGCATCAGTGCGCGGATTACGTTGGAGTACGATCCAGCCGACAAAATTATCAGACCATGCTCGTAACAATCTTGCACAATTTGTTTAGTCTCATCCGCAGCCGGCAGCCGCGTGTCTGCGGATTGCACCAGCTCCATCGCCTGCATCGCGCCCAGGCCCCGCACATCACCAATCACCGGCCATCGCCGTTGCCAGTCCAGTGCTCGTCGTTGAAACCGGTTTCCTAGTTCATTTGCGCGGGCTGAGAGGCTTTCGTTTTCATTTTCAAAGGCATCGAGCACCGCTAACGCCGCTGCACAGGATAATGGATTACCTCCGAAAGTGCCGCCGAGACCACCTGGCTGAGGAGCATCCATGATCTCTGCCCGGCCAGTTATAGCCGCGAGCGGCAGTCCTCCACCGAGCGACTTGGCGGTCACAAAGATATCCGGCTCAATTCCGTAGTGCTCGCTGGCAAACAGAGCGCCCGTGCGGCCGAAACCCGTCTGCACTTCATCCGCGATGAATAACACGCCATGCTTGTGGCAAATATCAATCAGAACCCGGAAATAATCTGGAGGCGGCGCCACGAAGCCGCCCTCTCCCAGCACCGGTTCCGCGATCACGGCGGCAACATCTTCCGAAGCAACTACTCGTTTAAAGGTATCTTCGAGATGGCGCGCGCAAAACAAATCGCAGGATGGATACGTGAGTGAATACGAGCAGCGATAGCAGTACGCGTATGGAATGCGATAAACATCGCCCGGGAAGGGCGCGAATCCGGCTTTGTAGGGATGAGTCTTGCTGGTCAGCGCTAAAGTCATCATAGTGCGACCGTGGAAGGCATCTTCGAAGGCGATGATCCCGGAGCGTCCGGTATGGGCACGGGCGATCTTCACCGCGTTCTCGATTGCTTCGGCGCCGCTGTTCACAAACAGAGTTTTCTTGGGAAATTTTCCGGGCGTAAGTTCATTCATCCGCTCGGCAAGGCGAACATAGCTCTCGTAAGGCGTGACCTGCACGCAAGCGTGAAGAAAGCGATCCAGTTGTTCGCGGATAGCAGACAGAACCGAAGGCCGTCGATGCCCTACATTGTTGCAACCGATGCCGCCAGCAAAATCTATATAGCGGTTCCCGTCCACATCCTCCAGGACCGCATCTTCGGCCTTCGCCACATACACAGGCGTGGCATGAGCCAGCCCACGTGGCACCGCTCGCAGGCGGCGATCCGCCAGTGTTGTCGACTTGGGGCCTGGAATACTAGTACGTAATTGAATAGTCGCCATCTCAGTACCATCCGATGGGCTGTTCGTTCAGATTGATATGGACTTGCTTGGTTTCCAGATACTCTTCTATTCCCCACGGCCCCAGTTCTCTTCCGAAGCCGGACTGCTTGTAGCCTCCCCATGGTGCTTGCCAGGCCGTAAGGCGAATCGTTCGCAATCCTGACCGCATCCTTCTCATCTTCAAAAGGAATCACAGTTGCGACGGGACCGAAGATCTCTTCTCGCGCAATTCGCGCATTATTATCGACGTCATAAAAGATTGTCGGTTCGACGTAGTAGCCTTTCGCAAACTTCTCCGCACGACCGCCGCCGCTGGCCAGCTTGGCTTCCTTCTTGCCGACTTCCTGATAGGACCGCACCCGGTCATATTGCTCTTTACTCACGAGCGGACCCATTTTCGTATCGCGGTCCAAAGGCGCGCCCAGCTTGATCTTCTTCGCCTTTTCTGTCATAGCATCGACAAATTTCTTGTAAATCGGTTTCTGTACCAGGATTCGGCTTCCGGCGGAGCAGACTTCACCCTGATTGATGAAGACCCCAAAAAGCGCACCGTCTATGGCAGCCTCGAAATCCGCGTCAGCAAAGAAAATATTGGGTGACTTGCCACCCAGTTCGAGTGTGACTCGCTTCACTGTATCCGCCGCCATTTTTACGATCATCTTGCCAACGGCAGCGCTCCCTGTGAATGCGACCTTGTTGACATCGGGATGCTGAACCAGCGGTGCGCCGCAGCTTTCGCCGAAACCCGTGATCACATTCACCACGCCCGCAGGCAAACCGACGTCCGCCAGCCAGTTCGCCATCTCCAAAGCAGTGAGGGGCGTCTGCTCTGCGGGCTTGAGCACGCAAGTGCAGCCTGCAGCGAGCGCCGGCGCGAGCTTCCAAGCGGCCATCAAGAGAGGATAGTTCCAAGGAATGATTTGTCCGGCGACGCCGATCGGTTCTTTCAATGTAAGACTCACAGCATTGTCCGGAACCGGGTTGACGTATCCGAGAATTTTGGTCGCCAGTCCCCCGTAATACTCGAAGCAGGTAGCAACGTCGGCGATATCGAATTCCGCTTCGACAATGGGTTTGCCACAGTTGCGAGCCTCGATTTCGGCCAGCAGAGTGGCGTTTTGACGAATCTTCTCAGCCAGGCGGAATAAGACTCGGCCCCGCTCTTGTGCAGTGGTCTGTGCCCAGGGACCTTCCTCAAAAGCAGCCTTGGCTGCGGCCACGGCGCGGTTCACATCTTCAGCATTGGAATCCGGAACTTGCGCAATAATTTCTTCGCTGGCGGGATCGTATACCGGAAATGTCTTGTTCGACTTGCTGGCGACCCATTCGCCATTGATATACATCTGATAAGTGCGGACTTCAGTTTTCACTCCGCCTGGCATAAGTACCTCCGGCTATGCTTCCAACTCCGCGTGAGCTGCCATTTGTTGGTTTTTGCGACGGCCGTATACAAAAAAGAAGAACGCGGCCATGCCAACGAAAAACATTGTGCCTCCGAACATCCAAATTTCATAAGACCAAAGCGAGCTAATCTGTTGGGCAGGGAAAAACACCAGCACAATTCCCAGGATCGTGGTTAGCAGTCCACTCACGCCCGCAAAGATCAACGTGACTTTACGATAACGTCCCCTCACGAAACCCTTGCCCATCGCAAGTTTGAGCAGCGCGGCGAACATGTAAAGAAACGGAACCAACTGCAAGACAACAGCCAATGATAAAAGCTTCTGAAAGGTTTCCTGCACACCGCCACGAGCAAAATTCATTATCACCAGAAACATTGAAACCGTCGCATGCACAATGAGGGCGGCATACGGAGTCGCGTATCGAGGATGAACCTTCGCCATCCATGATGGCATGTAGGAGTCCAGTCCAGCGACGAACGGTATACGCGCCGATCCTGCCAGCCAGGCCGAGCCAATGCCGGCGATGGAGATGCTGAGCATAAATGCGAAAGGCACGATGATCCATGCCATGCCAACCCTGACAGCCATTTGGCTTACGGCTTGCACGATGCCTTGCAGCACGCTGATATCGTTTTTCGGTATCGCTACTAACAAAGTAAGGGTTGCTCCGATGTAAAGCAGACCGGAAAGTACGCCGCCCCAAGCGACCGCGTTTGGCAAGGTTCGTTGTGGATCTCGAATTTCGTCGCCCATGACGGAGGCTAATTCCAGCCCTACCAATCCAAAGCAGATCACACCGAAAGAGTTGAGCACGAAGCGCGGATTCGCAGGAATTTGGAAATCGGCCGCAGTCACAGTCGTCCCAAATCGCACCCAAACCACCCCTCCCAAACCAATTAACCCGGCGGCGGCAATTCCAGTTCCGAAACCGCCCAGATTATTAATCCACTTTCCGACTCCGAGACCAACAATATTCAAGACCACCAACACGATCAGGAGTGAAACCGAGGCGGCCAGGGCAAAAGTCTTATTGTCCGCCATTGCGTGATGAGCTGGCCCGAGCACAAAGACTGAGACGCCCACGAAGTACAGCATCACCGTCGGTACATAGAGCATGTTATTGGTCCAATAGCACCAACCAGAAAGAAATCCGTGGAAATCGCCGAAGACTTCCTTGGCCCAAAGGTAAACTCCACCTTCTCCGGGATAGCGGTGAGCCAGTTCGATTACAGCGATGGCTTGTGGCCAGAAGAAAAGCGCGAGGGAGATGATCCACAACCACACCGTCACTCCGCCATTGGCTGCGATCGACGGCACCACATTAAGGTTGAACACTGCCACCACGAACAGCAGCACCAGATCCAAGCGGCCGAGAACCCGCTTCAGATGAGGCTTTTCGACCTCACGATCATGAACGGGCGAAACCTGATCTCGTGGCTCACGTTCTGACAACCCCACTTCTTGGCCTCTTTAGTGAACCGCCACTGCTGCCGTACGCTCCTGCTGAGCTTTCGCCAGAGCCGGCGCCACATCTTCGAAGGCCGCCAAGTGCTTGTCGATATCGGCTTCGGTGTGTTGCACAGAAATCGTCCACTGCTCGTCCCACCAGTAAGGCTGTGCCATCACGCCGCGGTTGACCATGCCAAACCAATAGTGACGCCAGAGATCAATATCGATGGTTAGCCAATCTCGATAATTGCGGATCTCTTGCGGATACAGCATCAGAGCCCCATTGGCACCAGCGCTCGCGATGTAGGCCTGCAATCCGGATTTGTTCACGATCTTTCGATATCCATCGCTCAATTTCTGGCTGAGTTTATCGACGTGCGTATAGTTTTCGCGAGTGAGCACTTCTTTGAAAGTTGCCAAGCCCGCAGCCATCGAAACCGGATTGGTGTTGTACGTGCCACCATGAAACACCTTGTGCTGAGAGATGAGATCCATCACCGACTTGTGTGCACCGAAGGCCGCCAAGGGCAACCCACCGCCGATGGATTTCGCCAGGCAGATCATGTCGGGTTGAACCCCGAAATACTCTGCGGCTCCGCCCCAACCAAGTTTCGCGCCGGTCTTTACTTCGTCGTAGATCAGCAACGCTCCATTCTTTGTCGCAATATCGCGTAGCGCTTCCAGAAAGCCTGGCTGCGGCAGGCACAAGCCGACATTCATGAGAATCGGTTCGAGGATGATCGCGGCGATCTCGCCGACATTCTGCTTGAAGCGAAGCTCAACGCTAGCGATATCGTTGAACGTCGCTACGGGCACGTTAGCAATCGACGCCTTAGGGACACCGAGCCCACCCGGGACCGAGTTGGGGGCATTGACATCGCCGAATTCCGGCGCATGGGGCTTCACGCTGACCAATGCGGAATCATGCAGCCCGTGATATCCGCCTTCAAACTTCAGGATCTTGTCGCGTCCGGTGGCGGCGCGGGCCAGGCGCACGGCATGCATGGTTGCTTCGGTGCCACTGTTGCCAAAACGAAGCATCTCAACCGGAAAACGCTCACAGATTTCTTCGGCCAGCTCCCACTCCATGTTGTGCGGCATGCCGAACATGGTGCCAGTCGAAAGACGCTTTTCGACTGCTTTCATCACGGCAGGATGGCAATGCCCGGCCATGAGAGCCCCGAAGCACAGGTTGTGATCGATGTATTCGTTTCCATCGAGATCGCGAAAGCGGCTGCCCTGTGCGTCCTTCACAAAGATCGGATAGGGATCATAAGCGCGGTAGTTGCTCGCTACCCCGAGAGGGATACGTTTGAGATTGCGCTTGTGCGCCTCAGCCGATTTTGGCGTGCGGCGCTGGAAGAGTTCGAGCTCGTGCTGAAGTGCTGGGTACATTATTTATCCAAGAGTCTCAAGGCGCAACGCG
>WNGG01007365.1_pt1 | contig 12186 bp, 9 predicted proteins | sample 5400661 | NCBI WGS metagenome assembly WNGG01 (sample SAMN13153372, study PRJNA577476) | soil metagenome | isolation source: 100 cm soil or saprolite under Garry oak tree replicate 1 | place: USA:California | collected 2016-06-15 | reverse complement strand
TTGGAGTACTATCCAGAACAACTGTGGGCGCGGGTGGCAAGGGGTATTGCCGCCGTGGAACCCAGCGAAGAACTGCAGACCACCTGGGAGAAGCGTTTTTACGAGGCGCTCTCCGACTTCCAGTTTGTGCCGGGCGGGCGCATTCTGGCGGGCGCAGGGTCGGGACATGCTGTCACCTATTATAACTGTATGCCGCCTGACCAGGAAGTGCTTACAGCAGATGGTTATCGACCAATTTCGGAAATCAAGATTGGCGATCGTGTGGTGACACATCGCAATCGCCTGCGTCCAGTATTGCATAAGTTTGAGCGCGAGACTGAGGAAACACTTTACATCATCAGACCTAAGAAAATGGGCTACGATGATTTGCGCGTAACAGGCGATCACAAAGTATACCTTGTCCGTTCAGAGTGGGTTAACACACATAAGTCGCGTGATGGCCTGCGTTTGCAGCATGAGCCGGATTGGATTCCCGCCAAAGAAATTAAAGCTGGTGATTATGTGGCCATTGTTCCATACTATGAAGACAAGTTCCCACCTGATATCATCTCCTTTGAATACGACAGTCTCAAGTGGACGCAGATCGATGAAATCGCTGTTGAAGATTATTCTGGCATCGTGCTGGATATTGAGGTTGAGGAAGATCATTCGTTCATTTCAGCCGGTGTCGTGGTCTCAAACTGTTTTGTGATTCCCAGTCCTGAAGACAGCCGCCAGGGCATCCTGGATAATCTGAAGTTGATGACCGAGATCATGGCCCGTGGAGGTGGCGTGGGCATCAACCTCTCCACACTGCGGCCAAGAGGCTCGTACATCAAAACAGTGAATGGCACGGCATCAGGGCCTTGTTCATGGGCACAATTGTATTCGGTGGCGACCGGGGATGTGATCCAGCAGGGTGGATCGAGGCGCGGAGCTCTTATGCTTATGCTGGATGATACTCATCCCGACATAGAAGAGTTCATCACCGTCAAGCGCACCCCTGGCAAGATCGAGCATGCCAACCTCTCGGTCTGTATCTCCGACGCCTTCATGGACGCGGTAAAGGATGATGCCGACTGGAATCTCACCTGGCAAGGCGAAGTCAAGAAAACCGTGCGCGCCCGCGACCTGTGGGACCTGATCTGCACATCGGCGTGGGAGTCTGCGGAGCCAGGGATGGTGTTTATAGACCGGTATAACAAAGAGTCAAACACCTGGTATTACGAGGATATCCGCTGCGTGAATCCCTGTGTGACCGGGGATACGTTGGTCTATACTGATCAAGGGTTGATTCCAGCCGGAGAATTGGCAGCACATGGAACACCCATCAAGGTAGTGTCGCCCGACATCGCCATCAAAGAGTTAACGCCTGCAGGGCACGCAGGAGACGGCGAGCAGTCTATCACGAAACTTCCATCAAAGACTGTCTCCTTGCGGCAAGCAAGCCATGTCTTTACAAGTGGCATCAAGCCAGTGTACCGCCTTCAGACAAAAGAAGGATACACACTACGTCTCACACACGACCATAAAGTTCTCACCTCGAAGGGATGGAAGCATGCTGGTGATCTTATTGTAGGAGATAAGATTCACTTGCTGCACGGTGAGGGTAGATTTGGAACCACTGGTAACGAAGACCTGGGACAGGTTCTAGGCTGGCTTATCGGGGATGGCTATCTCAATAGACAAAGCCGGCCAGGCAAGAGCTGTGTGACCCTCTCATTCTTTGGTACCGAGCAGGCAATCGCACCGCATTTCGCAGAGGTAGTTAATCGCCTGGTCGCCGCGCCAGAGGTAAATCAACGAAATCGAGAATACCTTATAAGCATACAGAAAATTGCCGAACGGGCAGAGTCACGTGTCGAGTCAGTACGGTTAATGCATCTTGTAGACCCTGTACTACTCGAAAACAAGCTCCAGGTACCGCCTTCGGTGCTACGTGGGTCTCGCGAGATGCAGAAAGGTTTCCTCTCGGCGCTCTTTACTGCCGATGGTTCTGTACAGGGCAATGCCGAGAAGGGCATTTCTGTGCGCCTCACATCGGTAAGCCAGGACTTGCTCGAAGGCGTACAAAAATTATTGCTCAATTTCGGCATTGCATCGTATATCTACAAGAACCGCCGTAAGGAAGCAATACGTGAGTTGCCAGATGGCAAAGGTGGTTTAGCTTCCTACAACACGCAAGCATACCACGACCTCATGATTTCACTTGAGAATCTGCATACCTTCGCGAAGCAGATCGGGTTCATGACAGTTGAAAAACAGAGCCGACTGGAAGAAGTGCTCTCGAAGTACGTACGCGGACCATATCGCGAAAACTTCCTTGCAACCTTTGAGAGCCTCATCCCCGATGGCGAGGAGATGGTCTATGATCTGACGGAGCCTGAAGCGCATCTGTTCGTCGCAAACGGGCTTGTCATCTCGAATTGCGGGGAGCAGGGTTTGCCGCCTTTCGGCGTATGTAATTTAGGAGCATTGAATTTATCAGCATTCGTAGAGAACGGGCAGATGGATTGGGAGCGGTTAGCGGATCGCAGCAAGATAGCGATGCGCTTCCTGGATAACGTGGTTGATGCCAACGAATACTTCATCAAAGAGAATGAGGAGGCGCAGCTTGGGACGCGCCGGACTGGGTTGGGGACGATGGGGCTGGCCGACGCGCTGATCAAGATGAAGGTTGCTTACGGTAGCGAGGCATCTATTCCTATTATCGAGCGCATCTACACGACGATTCGTGACGCGGCTTACGAGGCGTCGGCGGATATTGCGGCGGAGAAAGGATCATTCCCCAGGTTCGAGCGGGACAAGTATATGCAGGGGCGCTTCATCAAGCGGCTGCCGAAGGCGGTACAGGAGAAGATTAAGAAGCAGGGCATTCGCAATGCCGTCCTGTTGACACAGGCGCCAACGGGCACGACGAGTCTGTTTGCCGGAGTCAGTTCGGGCATTGAGCCGGTGTATGATTTCGCCATGGTGCGCCGCGACCGCACGGGCGAGCATATCCTGTATCACCCGCTGCTGCAGGCGTGGCGGGACGAGCATCCCAACGAGTCAACGCCGGGTTACTTCGTCGCCTCCAATGATCTAACGCCGGAGGAGCACGTGCGGGTGCAGGCAACTGTGCAGCGCTACACCGATTCGAGCATCAGCAAGACGGTGAACGCGCCGAACAGCCATACCGTCAAGGAGGTGCAGACACTCTATCGCCTGGCGTATGAGATGGGCTGTAAAGGCATTACCTACTACCGGGATGGGTCGCGCGACGCGGTGCTGACGCGGGTCGAAGACGAGAAGAAGGCGGCAGCGGCGCAGCAGGCGGTGGTGATGGAACCGGTGACTTCGATCAAGCAGGGCGTCAAGCCTCGCCCGGATGTGGTGCAGGGCTATACGCGCCGGGTGATTGCGCCGGAGGGGAAGATCAACGTCACCATCAATAGTGACGAGCACGGGCCGTTGGAGGTGTTCGTGAATGTGGGCAAGGCGGGCAGTGATATCGCCGCGCTGGCGGAGGCACTTGGCCGCCTGATCTCGCTCAACCTGCGCATTCTCAGTCCGCTCTCGCAGATGGATCGCGTACGCGAGATCGCTGATGAACTGCGCAGCATTGGCGGCAGCCGCTCCGTCGGTTTCGGTATGCAGCAGGTACGTTCGCTGCCTGACGCGGTGGCGCGAGCGCTGGAACAGCACCTGGAGACGCTGGAGGCGGAGGAGTCCGCCAGGCAAACCGCCGCTCCTGCGATACCGGAGAAGAGCAGCAACAATGGACATGATGATCCCGTGGCGCCGGTCAGCCTGAGTCGCTTACAGACCACGGGCAATCTCTGCTCGCAGTGTGGCTGCAATACGATGGTGTACGAGGAGGGGTGCCGCAAGTGCTATAACTGCGGGCACAGCGAGTGTTAAGTTCGGCCTAGATGAAATAGCCTGTAGAGACATTTCGTGCCCCTAAGACCCTGGACTATTTTGCCAGACCCTCTTGACGCATAGCAGGTTCCATGCTACAATCAAACTAGACGGTCTAGTTTGATTGTAGCATGGAGAAATGGTGTGAACCTGACAGAACTCACTCCTCGCGCCCAAGCCAAGCGCGATGCTATCCTGGCCGCCGCCCGGGAACTCTTTATCCGGCAGGGCTTTGGCAGCACGAGCATGGATGCCATCGCAGTTGCCGCCACTGTCTCAAAACAAACCCTCTACCGCTATTACCAGCACAAAGAGGCGTTGTTTATTGCGACCATGCAACACATGGTGTTTGAACAGACCACGATGACCCTGTTCGCAGAGTTGCGTGAGGCCCCGATGGAGAACCTTCCCCAATTGGAACAGTCCCTGCTGATCTGGGCCCAGGTCATGCTAGAGCATATCATGCGGCCTGACTACGTGGCTCTGGTGCGGGTGCTCATCGCGGAAATACCACGCTTCCCCTCCCTGGGCTCGCTGTTCTTCTCGGTGCTTCCCCAAGAAGGTGGATCGATTGTGAAAGCGCTCTTAGAGCGTGCTTCAGCGCAGGGAGTCATCTCTTCTGTCGATCTTGATGCCGCCATCCAACTGTTCGTCGGGCCGCTGCTGATGCATATCATCGGTGCGCTCGTTCGGCCCGATAGTAGCTTGCAGCCCCCTGCGCCTGAGCGTGTGGCAACACTCGTGCGACTGTTTCTTCATGGGGTTGCCCGTCACACGGAGGAGCAGAGGCGCTGAAGAAGCAATACCTGTTCCAGTGAAAGGAGTTCTCGACATGAGTTACATCAAAGAGCGTACTGAGCAGGGGCCCATCAACGACCCGTTGCCGCGTCGCAAACTCACCGCACTCGGCACAACGACTGCCCTGGCCTTGTTCGGGATTACACTCATATTCTTGTTCCTATTTTTACTCTTCTGGTTGACCGGTACAGCGGTTGTCCTGCCAGCTCTGATCATCAGTGTGGTGTTCGCACTCATAGCTGGTTTCGTCGCCACTGGCGTGCGCTGGGTGCCCGTGCTCGGTTCTCTAGCGGCTCTGACAGTGATGGTCTTTTTGCTTCGCGTCCCACTGGGGGCATCTGCCTTGCGGCATCTTACCGCCGATGTCGCGCGCTTTAGTGAACTCGTTCTCATCTACGCCCTTGCGGTGATCGCGTTGGTAGCCGGGGTTGCTGCGGTGATCCAGAACTATCGTCGTGTAGAGCAGCGCGCTCCCCACTGGTTGGCAGCTCTGCTTGCGGGCATGAGCTGCCTGGCTGCGGGCATGATCGTGGTCGCGTTGCTTGTCGCTGCAAGCCCGCAGAGCGGCCCTACGAGTACGACCACGGGCGGCATGCCCACAGTACACATGGCAGGGAGCGATTTCCTGACCAACGTCGTGCTGGTCCCGAAAGGTGATAAGTTGCTGCTCGTGAATGATGATTCGGTCGAACACATCATCCAGAATGGATCCTGGACTCAAAGCGGCACACCACAATCGCAGGAGGAGCCAGGTGCACCAGTTGTTTGCAATCGGGATATCAAGGGGGGATCTGTTACCATCGGACCATTTACCACTGCTGGAGTCTTTCATCTCTACTGTACGATCCACCGGGGCATGAACCTGACCGTTCTTGTCCAGTAGTCCAACTCTCGTTTGAAAGAAAGGAAAGAAACGATGAATCTTTACACCATGCCCTCTGCGACGCACATTGGTCATGCGAATCTGAAAGTTGCCGATATGGACCGTGCTCTCGCCTTCTACCGTGATGTGCTGGGATTTCGGGTGCGGGCCACACCTCGTGGAGGCGAGATGGTCGTGCTGGGAGCCAGCGAGAGGAGCTTAGATCTGGCGTTGACGGCTCTTTCGGGAGGCTCCCCACCACCCTCCAACTGTACCGGGCTCGACCATCTTGCTCTTCGCTTTCCGAGTCGCCGCGAGTTGGCACGTGCCTACCGGCGGCTGAGCGAGTGCGGGATCGCCCTGACGGAAGCTACCGATTACGGGCCCAACGTCTCACTCTATTGCGCGGATCCCGATGGCAATGGGATTGAACTGTACTGGCAAGCCCCCTGGAAGAAGGACAACCGCCTTCCCAGCAACTGCCTTCCCAACACAAGCCAGTGGATCTGGCCAGTCTGCTTGCTGAGGTTGATGCACCAGAACCCCCTCTTACCGAAACACCCAGAGTACCGTGAGGCAGGATAGTGCTTCGTTACATCGATCCGGGTGGGTCGATGTAACGAAGCAGCGTTTCACACGTGACACTCAGTAGCAAAAAGGTCTGATGACGAAACCGTTTAGAAACTGGAAGAAGGAAGACTCTTCCACATTAAGGAGGACCGATGAGTGCGGATGTTTTGATCGTCGGAGCGGGCCCAACGGGCCTCATGCTCGCCTGCTGGTTGGCGCGGTTGGGCATACGCCCGCTGGTGATCGATAAGAAAGAGGGCCTAACTCGCGAGTCGCGGGCGCTGGCTGTGCAAGCGCGAACGCTTGAGACGTACGACACGCTGGGCATCGTGGAGCGGGCCCTACCGCAGGGAGTCCGGGTAGCAGCAGTTAATATCCTGCTTAAGCAGCACCGTGTGGGACGCATCAAGTTGGGTGAGATTGGCAGAGGCCTCTCTCCCTATCCCTATCTCTTCGTCATGGGTCAGGACAAGACCGAGCATCTTCTGCTCGAACACTACCTGGAACAGGGCGGCCAGGTGCGGTGGGAGACCTCACTCGGAGGTCTGAAGCAGGATGATGAAGGGGTGAGCGCGGAACTGCACCGGGCTGATGGGCATGCCGAAACTGTGCGCGTACGGTATGTCTGTGGCTGCGATGGCGCTGGCAGCATAGTGCGCCAGGCACTCGGCGTCGACTTTCTCGGTGGGACCTATGCCCAGCGCTTCTTTGTCGCGGACGTACGAGGTTCCTTCCACAAGGTCGAGGGAGAGCTCAGCATCTGGCTCGGCAGGCAGGGCTTCCTTGGCTTTTTCCCCATGCCCGGCAAGGACCGCTATCGGATCGTGGGGATCGTTCCGCCGAACCTCGTGGAGTGCCCTGATCTCACCTTCAAAGACATCCGTCCCGAAATCGAACGATACAGCGACATGCGCGTGACGGAAACGTTCTGGCTTTCGACCTACAACGTCCATCACCGCGTTGCCCAGGCCTTCCGTCGCGGTCGCGTCTTCTTGCTTGGCGATGCAGGGCACCTCCACAGCCCCGTGGGTGGCCAGGGCATGAACACCGGACTGATGGATGCCACCAATCTTGGCTGGAAGTTGGCCGCAGTACTGAAAGGCGAGGCCGACGAGCGGCTGTTGGCAAGTTATGAACCAGAGCGCATGCCCTTTGCACGCCTGCTCGTGAACACCACCGACCGGGTGTTCTCTACTGTAGCAACGTCTTCCCCCTGGGTACGCCTGCTTCGCTCTGTGGTCGTTCCGGCAGTGTTCACGATGATCGCGTGGCTTCCCGCGGTGCGCCGCGCGCTTTTCGGCCTGATCTCACAGACCCGCATCAATTACCACGACAGCCCGATTAGCCGAGGCGCAGCGGGAGGTGTACGAGCGGGAGATCGCTTGCCCTGGGTGAAGTGGGGCGAGGGTGTGAACAAGGATGGCAGCAACTATGATTCGCTGCGTATCCTCTCGCCTCAAATCCAGGTCTACGGTGTTGTCTCTCCCGAGGTCGCGGCATGGGCCTCGCAGCACGCGGAGATTCCTCTGACACGCTTGCCCTGGACAGCCGAAGTTGCACACGCAGGCTTCCAATCCGGTGCCTGCTATTTTCTTCGTCCTGATGGCTATGTGGCGTATGCCTCAGCCAACTTCAACAAGGAGGAGTTCCTGGCCTTCCTGCGGGACGCCTGGGGCTGGGGAGGCGTTAAAGCGAATCAGGCAAATGACTCTGCTGCGGCTTCCTGCTAGTACAACGGGAATGGAAAGGACGGCAAGGAAAGTTGACGCTGGCGAAGTCATCTTCTGCGAAAGCATTGAGCTAAGAACACCTGCATATACACTGAGTACAGAAAAAGATGCGTACCTCTGAACGCGAGAACGCATCTTTTCTTTTCTCCACAGGGAAAAATGTCTTTTTATCCTGCAACCGGCTCCCATCTCACGTTGCCCCGGTCGCGTTTCAACTCAAATAGATTGGGTTGGTGCAGCGCCCACTCAACGTGATCCCACATCTCACCTGCATCCTCGCCACGAGGTACAAATTGAATAATAGGGCCGTAGAAACCTACATCAAGGCCCTTGATCGCAATCGTCGGCACGCCAAAGGCGCGGTAGCGGCTCACCGCCTCCTCGTGATCGGCCAGCACGTCGTTCGTAGTGGTATCATCGGCCAGCGCAGCATCTACGAGGGATGGGTCAAGGTTCGCTGCCTGGAGCGCGGCTCGTACCCCCTCGGCATAGCGGATGCTTTCCCTGCGTCCATGCTGTGCCGCACCCAGCGCCAGGTAGAGTCGTTCCACGGCCTCGTTGCCCTCCTGCCTGCGTACCAGTGCCAGAGTGCGCAGGCCAGCCCAACCAGAGCCATCCTGGTAATCCGGCTCTACATCCTCTTTACGGTTGACGACTTCCAGACTGAAAAAACGCCAGGTGACATCAACCGGACGTACTGCGCGCACCTCGCGTACCCACAGTGCCGTGCGCCAGGCCAGCGGGCAAAGCGGATCAAAGTGGAAGTCGATACTGACAGGTGCGGTTGTCTCTCTTGTGGTCATCGAAATTGTTTCTCCTGATCTGGTATGTGAAGCAACTCTTCCATTGCTTCATAAGATGAAGTGACATAAATAGAGTACGCTGGATAAAAGGAAGATGTCAAGGTCAAACTTCCCTGCTAGTTGTAGCGGGCATCGTGGCCACCGGCGTTCGCTGGACGCCACTCCTCGGCGCCTTTGTAGGTCTGGGGACGATAATTAGGAGGAGTATTCACCCAGCAATACACCTGGGAATAGGCAATTTCGCGCAGTCGACGGTCACCATATCCAAAGGCTCGAAACTTTTACTCATCGACGATGGCCAGTTTCCTCATGTCCTGAGCAACGGGACGTGGGTGAACAACAGACCCCATCCAGCAACAGAAGCGGGCGCCCCTCACGTTCAGATTCTGAACGTGAATGGTAACTCAGTCGAGATCGGGCCATTCAACACGGCAGGCACCTTTCACCTCTACTGTACGATCCATCCAGGAATGAATCTAACAATCGTTGTCCAGTGATTATGGCTCACTTGAGGGTTCATGAGTGAAGGGTAGAGTAGCTGGTGTAGTGGGTGTAGCGGCATTGTTTTGAGTGCAAGCTATTTTTCGGGAGAGAGATGGTGAGGAGTCGTGTAGAGACCATAGGCTGGAGAGATGATGTCTCCTGCATTGAGCATACGTCGAAGCAGTTGTCTCAGCAGTGTATGGTCTTGACCCGTCTGTGCGGCCAGTTCTTTGGGACTCAGTGGACGGTTTGCTGCTTGCAAGACTTTGAGGATATCCTGTCGCTCAAAGGAGAGGGATGAGACTGGTCTCAGGAGGGGTGCGACGGGATAGTTATTGGCGCCGAGCCATTGGATGGAGGGGATGCCGCGTTCATTGGCGATGACCTGGTAGGTCAGGTTGCTGGCTTTTTCACTGGAGTTGTTTTTGATGGCGACGAGGAGACGCTGCTTTTCGTCAGCAGGATGCTGAGTGACGAGGAGGCCAGTGCGAACCGTGCCGATGATACCGATGGAGCCGCCACCTTGATAGAGTGGGTTCCCGGAGCTGCCTTTATTGAGGTGGCGAACGATCAAAAAAGTACAGTTAGTACTTCGGGCCAGATTCGTTAGATGTCTGAAGGTTTCTCTGATCTGCTGGTCATTAGAGGCGTTGATGCGTGATCCCAGGATAGTCAGGAGGGGGTCGATGATGACGAGGGTGGGACATGTTCGCGCGATGGTTTCGACGAAGGGGAGGAGATGATCTGAAAAGGTGAGGGAAGACAGGTGGGTTCCCCCTGCGGAGTCTCTCCATTTGACAAAGTTAAAAAGACGGATGTGTGATGGATCGCCACCTGCGGCCTCTATACATCTACTGGCATGCTGCTTGCCTGATGAATGCGATGAAGGAAAGGAAGGGTATCTATGCAGATTGAAGCCAAGCTCCAAGCCCTCGGACTCGTGCTTCCCGCAGCCCCGAAGGCCCCACCGGGGATCAAGCTTTCGGTCGCCTGGACACGCATGCGCGGCAATCGGATCTATGTGTCTGGTCATTCAGCCCAAGCCCCTGATGGCTCATTCATTGGTCCCTTTGGCAAAGTCCCGACAGAGGTTTCCCTGGAAGCGGCCCAAGCCGCAGCTCGATCCACAGCCCTCTCCATACTTGCCAGTCTCAAGCGAGAACTCGGGGACCTCGATCGTGTGACGGCCTGGTTGATGGTGTACGGCATGGTCAATGCTGACCCCGGCTATGCACAAACCACCAATGCCATCAATGGTTTCTCGGACCTGATTCTTGACCTGTATGGACCAGAGACCGGGCAGCATGCTCGCATGGCTGTAGGCATGGCAACGTTGCCCGTGAACAATGCCGTCACCATTGCAGCAGAAGTGGAGTTTGCACCGTAAGATTCACCCACAATCACTGCTCCCGAACGGCGTTATGGGGAGACGCTCTCCATCTCCCCTGCCCTGGCGGCGCTGATTCCATCATGTCACTGGCGAGGTTTCAACTGCTATTTGTTCAAGCATATCGATGTGGGTGCAGACTCATCTCGTTCAAGAAATCGTCCACAATCTGTTCTTGTGAGTAGTGAGGGACCCAGCCCCATTCCTGGCGCGCCCTCCTGTCATCAAAGCGTACCGACAGCTTATCAAGGATGGGCTGCAGCGCCGGGTTGGGCTGGAAATCGATCTGCGCGCCAGGTATCCTGGACCGCACCATGTCCGCTAGCTCTCCTGCGCTGGCAATAGGCTCGATACCGGCCAGCAGGTAATTTACCGACTTGATGTTACCCAGTGGGGCCTGTCCCAACTCCACTATTGCGCGCGCTGCGTCCTTGAAGTAGAGTACGGGGCAGCGAATCTCGGGTCGCGTCCATACCGTAAAAGGCTTCCCTTTGGCGCACTCTTCAATCACCCACGAGGTATATTGCACCGCTCCTGGCGTTTTGACACCAGGTCCGACAATAGATGGGTAGCGGACGCAGCGGAAATCCAGGCCATAGCGGCGTTTGTAAAAGAGGCCCATGTTTTCGCAGAACAGCTTGGTTACGCCGTAAAACAATACTGGCCGCTGGATGGTCGTGTCATCGATGACCCCTCCTTCGATATCCAACCCGTAGGTGGCGATGGAACTGGAGAACAGCACCTGTGGCACATCAAAGAGCCGCGCCGCCTCCAGGACATGGAAGGTTCCCATTGCGTTGGCGTGAATTGCAGCTGCGGGATCGGCATCAGAGGGGACGGAGAGCATCGCCCCCAGGTGATAGATCACGCTCGGTCTGACCTTTTTCACTACTTCCAGGACATGGCTGAAATTTGCGAGATCACCTCGCACCAGTTCTACCTGGTCTGCCACGTCATCCAGCCGCCGTGTGTTGCCGCTCACATGGAACACAACCGGTCGCTGCACTCCCCGCTCGAGCAGCAGGCGCACTACCTCTGCACCGATAAAGCCCGTACCGCCGGTAATCAATGTGGTCATACGATGCCCTCCCCGATAAAGATTGCCAATTGTCCTAAAATGCGTTCTTACGCTTTACGCGCCCAGGCTCCTGCCATAAAGAAGAGAGGAACGAGATGCCTGGTCGAAGGATACAACAGTTGCCCCAGCTTTTGCAAACGCTCTTCTTCGCGCGCTGGATGGCCCATCACGTAGGTGGCATCAATTTTGCTGCACCAGGCTCTTGTCCAGCAGAGGTTGATCTCCGGCTTCCCACAGGCCGAGGGTCGAGGTGTGTTTGAAACGTAGAGGTTGAGTGCTGCGTGCTAGAGGTAGGAGCAATGACATGTCCTCACTGACTGGAGTACAGTCGCATGAGTGAGAGGATAGGTCACCTCTACTGCGTCAGCGCAGAAAGGAGAGAGAAGCATGAACCGTAGGATCACAGGACTCCTCATGGCAGTCGTCGCTGTGGGGACCAGTTTGATCGTTCTTCTGCGGTCAGAAAAGCCGAGGCGCTTCTTGCAAGCGCGCTTTGAGCAGGTGCGTGGCGTTCTCCCAGGGCCAGAACAGGTCCGGCAGTCTACCCAGCAACTAGCTACTCGCGTTTCACACCTCGCTAGTGATGCGAAAGG
>WNGG01009395.1_pt1 | contig 12187 bp, 7 predicted proteins | sample 5400661 | NCBI WGS metagenome assembly WNGG01 (sample SAMN13153372, study PRJNA577476) | soil metagenome | isolation source: 100 cm soil or saprolite under Garry oak tree replicate 1 | place: USA:California | collected 2016-06-15 | reverse complement strand
GTATTTCGATCGCGGCACCCGTCGTCCCGATCCTGCGGGTCGGGCCTTTCTCGCGATCCTGAGTTGTGCAGCCGACAATTTCTCCGCCAAACGCTTTGCCGAATATCTTTCGCTCGCCCAGGTCCCGTCACTGGACGATTCCCGCAACGCTCCGGTGGGTTCCCGCCATTCGACGTGGGTGGCCTCGCGCGACGATGTCTTCGGTGTCCTCTCGGAGCGTGCACCCGACGAGCCTGACGGTAGCGATGGCGACGGCGACCAGCGACCCGCCACCAACGTTAATGGCGACCAGGCTGTTGTCGCCGGCACCCTCAGAGCGCCGTGGAAGTGGGAAAGCTTACTCGTCGAATCCGCCGTTATCGGTGGCAGTGAGCGCTGGGCGCGACGGCTAAACGGGCTGTCAGCCGAATACGACTTAAAGATTCGTGAGCTGACGTCCGAGCAGCCGGACTCACCGCGCATCGCGCGCCTGGAGCGCGAGCGACAGAACCTCGCTCACCTCCGAGGTTTCGCGCTGCCGCTCATCGAAGAGATGTCTGCCTGGCCCAAGCAGGCCACGTGGGGCGATTGGATTCAGCGACTCGAAGCATTTGCGCCGCGGGTGCTCCGGCGCCCCGAGTTCGTGCTGCGCGTCCTTGCCGATCTCCGTCCCATGGCCGCGGTTGGACCGGTGAGCCTGGCCGAAGTACGCGACGTGCTTGCCGACCGCTTGGCAGCGCTGGAAGTGGAGCCGCCCGCGTATCGGTATGGCCGGGTGTTCGTTTGCAGCGCCGAGCAAGTCCGCGGCCGCGTGTTCCGCGTCGCCTTCGTGCCGGGCTTGGCCGAGCGACTCTTTCCGCAAAAGGTACGCGAGGATCCACTCCTGTTGGACGATCTCAGGCGTGAGATTGGCGGCGAGCTAACCTTGCAGGAGGATCGCGCCGAACATGAGCGGCTCTTGCTCCGCCTCGCGGTCGGCGTGGCGACCGAACGGTTGGTTGTCTCATTCCCGCGCATCGAGACGGCGGAAGCCCGCGCCCGGGTCCCATCGTTCTACGCGCTCGAAGTCATGCGCGCCGTGACCGGCCACATCCCCGACCATCAGCAGCTCGAGCTTGAAGCTTCGGAAGAAGCCAATGCGAGCCTCGCGTGGCCGGCGCCTCAGCGCCCCGAAGACGCCATCGACGACTTCGAGCACGACCTGTCGGTGCTGCGCATTTTGATGCGCAGCGAAGCGGACGTGAAAGGCCACGCGCATTACATGCTCCGGCTGAACGACTGCGTCCGGCGCTCGGCCAGCGAGCGGTGGGCAGGCGCAAGGACGCCATGGTCGCCCTATGACGGGCTCGTCCGTGTCACAGAGTCCACACGACCATTTCTGCAATCGCAGCGACTCGGTGCGCGTCCGTACTCCGTCTCGGCGCTGCAGAATTACGCGTACTGTCCCTATCGCTTCCTTCTGTCGGCGCTGTATCACCTCGAAGCGCTGGAGGAACCTGAGCCGCTACAGCGCACGACGACTCCGATGGATGCGGTGCTCGAGGTCCTCGACGCCACCCTCACGCAGGTCGCCGCAAACTACGCAGAGCTACTCGCGCCGGCAGTGGATCGCGTGTGGCAAGACGAAATTGCGAGCATCCGTACCGATTTGCACATCTGGGCGCGCGATCTCGCTCGGAGCACGGGATGGGAGCCTTGGTTGTTCGAGTTTGCCTTCGGCCTGCCTGATGGACCCGGCCGTGACCCGAACAGCCAGCGCGAGCCGGTGACGATCGACGGCCGCTTCATTCTGCGCGGCGCGATCGACCTGGTCGAGCGAAAGCCCGGCGCGAAGATTCTGAGAGTCACCGACCACAAGACCTCGAAGAACCGGTCGGAGCGGGGGTCGATCATCGGACATGGGCAACAACTCCAGCCGGTGATCTACAGTCTTGCGGTCGAGGCGGCGACCGGATGCAGCGTAGAAAGCGCCCGATTTTCATACTGCACGACGGCGGGTGGGTTCACCGAACATAATGTTCCCATCAATGAGCGAACCCGCGGGATGGGCATCGAAGCGCTGGAGATTATCGACCGGGCAGTGGAGCACGGCATGCTGCCGCCCGCGCCGGCCGAGAAGGCGTGCAGCTTTTGCGACTTTCTGCCGGTGTGCGGTCCGAATCAGGAACGCCGAGCACGCCGCAAATCACGCGAGCAGATCGCCGATCTGATGGAATTGAGGAACCGACCATGAGGCCGGCGCTTGCCGATCAAGCCGATCGCGACGAGATTACCGCAACGCTCGACGACACGCTCATCGTGGAAGCCGCCGCCGGCACCGGCAAAACCACCGAGCTGGTGCGGCGTATCGTGCGCGTCATCGAAACCGGGCGCGCCGAGGTGACCGGGATTGTCGCCGTTACCTTCACGGAAAAGGCCGCCGGCGAGCTGAAGCTGCGTCTGCGCGAGGCGCTCGAAGAGGCAAGAGGAGGATCTGCAAGCGGATCCGAGGAGCGCGACCGGCTCGATGGCGCGCTCGGCAGGCTCGAGGAAGCGCAGGTCAGCACCATTCACGGCTTTTGCGCGGATCTTCTCCGGGAGCGTCCAGTCGAAGCCAAGATCGATCCGTTATTTAAAGTCCTGACCGAAGCGCAGGCGGCGCGCATGTACGATGAAGCGTTCCACCAGTGACTGGAAAGCCAGCTTGCCGATCCATCAGAAGGCGTCAAGCGTTCGCTCAGCCGTCCGACGTTCGGCGGTTTTGGGGCTCAAGTGGATGGTGACGGCGGCCCCATCGATCGATTGCGGCGGGCAGGCTGGGATCTGATCCAATGGCGTGATTTCGACGGAGACTGGCAGCGCCCGCCCTTCGACCGTTGCTCGCGGGTCGACGAGCTGGTTCAGCTCTTGAATGGCTTCACCGAGTTGTTGGAGCCGGCAGGCTCTGCCTCTGACAACCTGTACGCCGACTGCTGGGCGGCCAGGAAACTCGCAGAAGAGATTCGTCGCACCGAATCGGTAGCGCCGCGCGACTACGATCGCCTTGAGGCGGGTCTCATCGAGCTGAGCCACAATCGCAACTTTAGAGAAGCGCGCAAAGGAAGCGGCCGGAGTTACCGCAGCGGCGTCCTGCGCGAGGATCTGTGGCGAGCGCGCGAAAACTTGCAAAACGCTTTGATCGCTTTCGAGGAGGACGCTAATGCCGATCTTGCCGCCGCGCTACGCGGCGAGTTACGAGGCTGCGCGAGCGCGTATGAAGCGGCCAAAGCCAAGGCTGGCGCGCTCGATTTTCTCGATCTCCTTCTCAAGACAAGAGATCTCATCCGGGACAACTCAGTGGTGCGGTCGAGCTTCCAAAACCGTTTCAAACGCATTTTCGTGGATGAGTTCCAGGACACCGATCCGCTGCAGAGCGAGATCCTGTTGCTTCTGGCTGCCGACGATCCAGCCGCGACCAACTGGCGTGAAACTCGCCCGGTTCCTGGGAAGCTTTTTTTGGTGGGGGATCCGAAACAGTCCATCTATCGCTTCCGGCGGGCCGACGTCGGCACTTATCGCGGCGTGTATGAGATGTTGGAGGCGGGCGGCGCCAGGCGGGTGACGTTACGGACCAGTTTTCGCGCGCGGCCGAATATCCAGCGGGCAATCAACGCCGCCTTCGCGCCCGTGATGACCGGCGACGGCGACATGCTGCAAGCAGCGTACGTGCAGCTCGAGCCGTTTCGGCCGGATTCTGCAGAACAGCCGTCGGTTGTGGTGCTTCCCGTGCTCGAGCCGTATGGCTACCGACGAATCTCCAATGTAGCGATTGAGAAGTCGCTTCCCGATGCGGTTGGCGCCTTCATCGATTGGCTCGTCAATGAAAGCGGCTGGAAAGTCGCTGAACGGCCGTCCCGCAATCAAATCCCCCTCTATCCCCCCCTTCGGCTAGGCTCAGGGCATGCTTTTTCTAAGGGGGAAGAAAAAAATACGGAGGGGTTGTTAGCCCCGACGGGGGCTCTGGGCTTCAGGCCAGGTGAAACGGAGCATCTCGTCCCGATTCAGGCGCGCCATATCTGCCTGCTGTTCCGCCGCTTTATCAGCTACCAGGAGGACATGACGCGGCCGTATGTCGAAGCTCTCGAAGCGCGCGGCATTGCCCATCTGCTGGTCGGCGGCCGCTCCTTTCATAATCGCGCGGAGATCGAGACGTTGCGCGCCGCTCTGGCTGCTATCGAGTGGCCCGAAGACGAGCTGTCGGTATTTGCCACTTTGCGCGGCTCGCTGTTTGCGATCAGCGACGAAGAGCTGCTGGAATACCGCCATCGGATCGGCCGTTTTCATCCCTTTCGGATCCCGAATGAATTTCCGACAAACCTCGGCCCCATTGTCGAGGCTCTAAAACTGCTGCAAGCGCTCCATCGCTCGCGCAATCGGGTGCCGGTGGCGACGACAATTTCGCTGCTCCTCGAATCCACCCGCGCGCACGTCGGGTTTGCGCTCGAGCACGGCGGCGAGCAGGTGCTCGCCAATGTTGCGCATGTCACCGAGTTGGCGCGCCGCTATGAGGCCGAAGGCGGCATTTCGTTTCGCGGATTCATTGACGAGCTGCGCGAGCAGGCCGAGAGCGGCGAAGCCGGGGAAGCGCCGATCCTCGAGGAAGGCAGCGACGGCGTGCGGCTGATGACGGTCCATAAAGCCAAAGGGCTGGAATTCCCGATCGTGATCCTTGCGGACATGACGGCGAAGCTGTACCGGCCCTCCGCAAACCGCTATCTCGATTCCGAGCATCGCGTGTGCGCGATTCGCCTTGCCGGATGCGCGCCGTCCGATTTGCTTCAGCACGAAGACGAGGAATTGCTCCGCGATGAGGCGGAGGGTACGCGCGTGGCGTACGTCGCCGCAACGCGCGCGCGGGACCTGCTTGTGGTCCCCGCCGTGGGTGATGAGCCGAGGGAAGGCTGGACTCAGCCGCTGAACACAGCGGTTTATCCGCCGATGGAAACGAGGCGGCAACAGGTTCAAGCGCCCGGTTGTGTGGAGTTCAAATCGAAAGATTCGATATTGGTCCGGCCTGGCGGCAGCGCTGGAACGAGCACGGTTTGTCCCGGTCTGCACGTGCGCAGACCGGGTTCTTCTGGCCCCCTCCTTCATCCCTTCGGCGGGCTCACGGCAGGCTCTCCCCCGCGCGGCGCGGGGGAGGAAAGAGGTGGGGCCGCCGAGTTCTCCGTCGTCTGGTGGGATCCGCGCGCTCTGAAACTTGGCGCGGAGGCGCCGCTCGGCATCCGCCGGCCAGAGCTGATCGTGAAGGACGTCGCGCCGGATATCGTCGAATCAGGTCTTGTTGCTTACAACTCCTGGCGCGAGCGACGCCAGCAGGCCGTTGCCGCCGGCAGTCATAGCTCAGTGGCAGTGCGAACGGTAACGCAGTTGGCGAAAACTGAAGAAGCGCCGGACTTGAAGGTTCCGCCGGTGGAAATCGTCGAGCTGGCGCGCGCGGCGAACCGGCCGTCGGGCCGTCGTTTCGGTGCCCTCGTACACGCCGTTCTTGCGAGCGTTCCGCTAGACGGCGATCCGAAAGTGATCCTACGTCTCGCAACCATTCACGGCCGTATACTAGGCGCTCCTCAAGAAGAGATCGCTTCCGCCTCGGAAGCCGTGCACACTGCGCTGGCGCATCCGCTTCTGAATCACGCGCGCAATGCTGCGCAACAAGGCCGGTGTCGCCGTGAAGTGCCCATTGCGTGGCGCGATACTAACGGCTTGCTCATCGAGGGTGTCGTCGATCTCGCCTTTGAGCAAGCCGAGGGCTGGACGGTTGTAGATTTCAAGACCGACGAAGACTTCCGTGGGAATGAACTGGCTTATCAACGGCAAGTCGGAATGTACGCATCAGCGATCCAGGCGGCGAACGGCGCGCGAGTTTCGGCGCTATTGATGCGAGTGTAAGCAAGCTATATCTAATCGGCCAGACTTCTATTACTTGACTATGTTGATTTGTCAAAGTGACCCCAGAAACTCAAACGCTTGATTTCACTTAAGCGTGCCCATCATTTCCCGGTACGTCCGCCGCACGGCGACTTCTCTTTGGGATTTGTATCCCTGCATTTGTTCGTATTGAGGAAGTTTGATTGCGGCGGCGGCTTGATCTTCCGTCGCCCCGCGGGCGATCTCTTTTTGAACGGCGTCGCGCAAATCGACCAGCATCTGGTGAAACCGATGAAGCCCTTGGCGGGTTTCTCTGGGATCTTCGGGAATGGGGCCATGCCCCGGCACGATGATGTCGGCCGGGAGGGCTTCGACCGCATCCAGTGTTTTCAGCCAGCTCACGCCGTAGCCGTCGTTTATGTAGAGAAATTGGTCGGAGAAAAATAGCTCGCTCACGTAGGCGATCCGGTCTTGCGGCACGAAAATGATGCTGTCGCTTCTCGTGTGCCCCTTGCCTAAATAAAGGACCTGAATTTCCTTGCCGCCGAGGTGGATCGTCAGGCGATCGCGGTAGGTTACTTGAGGGAGTCTGGCCTTTTGTTCCTCGGGTGAGGCGTGGTCTCGCTGCATTTGGGCGAGCAGATCGGTGCGGTAATCTTCGTGACCGATTTTGATGACGTCCTGGTAAGCGACGTTGCCCCACGTATAATTGTTATGGAAAGTCGAGGAAACCAGAAAGCGAACCGGTTGTTTGATCACACTCGCGATGGTTTCGCGCTCTTGCCGCGCGATGGCTTCCGAAGTCAGCGCGTCGAGGACGACGACTCCTTCGCTCGTGGCGATAACGCCGCTATTAAAGCTTGTGGACGAGAATACATAATAACCGGGTATGAGCTGTCTCAAAATGCCGGAGCGATTGCGCTCCGCGGGTTTAAGTCGAGAGTCGTCGCGCTCCTGGGCTTTCACTGAGAAGACAAAGAGGGCGGCGGCTAACATGAATAGTAGAGCAGTCGTTAATTTGGACATCTTCTTCCTCCTGTTAGCTGGTGGAAGGTTAGGCAGTTTTTTATTGAGCCGTACAACATTGAAGAGACAGACTTCAATTCTTCGCACGTTGTAAACCACAGGTTGACGGTTGTTTCAATGTTTTGGGAAGGAGAAGCAGGGCTAGCTCAAATCTTTCCTGGTCATTCAAGCCCATGCGGAGCCACTCGCAAGAGCAGTCGTAGAGAAAATTTACGGTCTGCGGTTTCCGCTGGAGAACCAGGAGAGGGCGACGAAAGCAGAATTAGGGCGGCTCGGGGCGTCCCAAACCGATGTGAGGCCTGAGGTTGACATAATAGTTCTGTCGGGAAAGTATTGACTTATTCCAATTTCTTCAATCTTAGCTAGGTCCGCCACAAGCCGGGCAGAGGGCGGCAATTGTTTTCGAGTTTCACTTTCCAGGTTTGCCGAAACTTTTAATCCAGGATGCGCCGGTCTCTTCGAGGGCTGAGCGAAGGGTACTATCCTGGGCTTGGGGGCTGGCCGCGGCTTGAGGACTCGCGGGGGCTTGGGTCCGGCTCCGAAATCTCAAAACCAATTCCAGATCCGTGGTCTTTTTCGAAGTAACGTTCACCGTCGCGACCTGCGGCTCAAAGCCGCGCCGGCTCACCTTCAAAATATAACCGCCGGGCTCAAGGTCTTTCTTCACATAGCGGCCGTCGCGATCCGTCTCCGAAGTGCCGAGCAAAACATTTTGCGCCGTCAAAAGCTCCACATGGGCGCGCGAAACAGGCGCTCCGCTTTGGGCGCGGACGACAGCCGACATGTCGCCCGGAGCAGCAGGAAAAAAAGCGGGAGAAAAATTGTAGGCTCCAGCGAGCGAGGCGACTGAGCCGCCCAGAATCGCTATCCAGGTATTGATTCTTTTCAGCCATAAATCGTGTCGGGTTTCCTCTCCCATAGAGACCTCCTCTCGAGGACAACTGACGTGAGCAAGCAATATGCCAGACTAAAAGCATTGGTTTTTCTATGAAAAAAGGACCGATGGTAAAGAAGACTCGGGACAAAAACGTTACCTTGGTGAACAAAAGAGGAGGAGTAGGGCCACTTGCAAAACCGTCGTCGGGGTACGCGCTCGATTCACAAAGTTTCTTACTTAAGATGGTTCAGGGGGTCGGCTTGGAGAAGCTCAGAGTCTATCCTGAGCCAGGAATGGTTGGTGACGCGGGTCGGGCGCGCTTGGACTCAGAGCGTCGAACGAGTCACTTTTACGGTCCGACTCCGGGGCTGCGACTTAACTTCTGAAAGCCACTTACAAACTGTTGCGCTTCTTCCATTCCTCTATATCCGTTTTGATTTTCTGTCGCTTCTCCGCCACTAGGCTGGCTTCCGCTTTTTCCGCTTCCTCGGACGATTCGGCATGTCGATAGGTAAAGGGAATAAAAACCGCAAGCTCGATTCCTGTGACAACAAGTATCAGAATGACGGCATTCAGTGGATCATGGACCAGGTAGAGCACTACTTGCACAGACGCCAGAAGCATTGCCATGATTACGAGGGTCACGCACCAGCCCTGCCAGGTCGTCGGGGTTAACCCATAACCGCTGCCCTTAATCCTGAACCACGGTGTTCTTTGCTCAGTCATCATTAACGTTCCTGCAATGCGCTGTCACGAAACGATGCTTCCGGTAGAGCCTACATGATGATGGACGGCATTCTTTCGCTTTGAACTGAGGTTTGGAACGCTCCGCTTACTCATTGGTCGTCTCGGTGCCGGCGTTTTTGCCGGCGATGTAACCCTGGGTGGTGCACCGGCCCAGACCATGTTGATTGAATCCCCCCGCCGACTCGCCCGCGCAATAGAGCCCGGGGATGACCTGGCCATTCATGTCCAGCACCTGGCACTTGCCGTTGATCCTCAAACCCGCGCGGCAGTCGTGCACGAGCGGCGTGCCCCAAGCGGCGTAGAATGGAGGCGTCTGGATCTTGTACCTGGGTATAGGCTTGCCGAAATCCAAGTCCGCGCCGGCGTCCACAAAAGAATTGTAGCGCTCCACCGTTGCCTGCAGGGTGGCGCCGTCCATCGGCTTCTCCTGATATGGATTGTTGATGGCGGCGGCTAGCTCCCGAAGCGTCTTCGCGCTGAAGAAATAGCCGTCGATATCGACGTAGGGCGGAGTGAGTTTCCACTTCTCCCGCTCCGCCGCGTCGGCGTCGAATATGGCCCAGACCGGCCCGGCTGAATAATCAGGTGGTTCCGAATACTCATTCATTGCCACCGCGGCGTTGAAAAAGTTGTGTTTGGTCGGATTGAACTTGATATTTTCGTTGTTGCGATAGTTATTCGGCGTATAGGGATTGATTTCGTTGTAGACGTTACCGTGAGGGTAATCCCCTTTGGTCTCGTCGTAGAATCTCTTTCCGACTTGATTGACGAGGATTAGATCCTGCCAATCCTTGACGTTCAAACCGGTGGCGCGGACGAGCGGGAAAATCGGGCTCTCGAGCTCCCACGTCATGTAATTGTACCTGGTGGCGAGCGCGCGCTTAGTGCGAATGTTATCGCCATTTTCAAGAATCTGATTCGCCAATCCCCAGAGCGATGCGCCGATGGCCATGGCCGCGAGCTCGCCGCTTCCGTCTTGGAACGTATAGGGCTCCCCCGCAACTTGCAGCACATCCGTCAGCCTCGGATCGAACATGCGGCGGAAATTTACGTTGCTGGTGCTGCCGCCGGTGGCGAGGATCACGGACTTCTTCGCGCGGATAGCGACGCTTGATTGGGTGGTCTCGATGTTGCCGTCGGAGCGAAAGCTCTTTAATGGGGTGGTCTGCCCCGGCAGGATCCTCGGCGTGTAGAGCGCGGTGATGCCAATCAGTCTGCCGGTTTTTTGTTCCGAGCCGGGCTCGCGGACAAGGCTTGTCATCTTATAGTTGAGCAAAAATCGCACGCCCTTTGCGCGGGCGCTCACCTCAAGTGGCCTGATAAGAGCGGTGCCCCCTCTGGCGTTGGGACTTTCAGGACCTGCACCCTTGGTCCAGATCAAATGATTCTCCCTCGGCGCAGAGTTTCCCAAATTGTGCCCGCCTTGATTGTCCGGGGGGACGTCCTTGAAGTTGACTCCGTTGGCAAGGAGAAATTCGTAAGTCTGGACGCAGTGATCGGCGAAAGCGCGCATGACCGCGCGGTCGTTATACCGGTAATCGGGCCAGCCGTTGGGCTGCACGATGGACCAGTCCGTCAGATCGCGGAACACCAAGTCGGGCGAATCTTCGATGCCGAACTTCCTCTGCGCGCTGGTACCGCCGCCGAGCGGCACATTTCCCCCGCTTATGATCGCGTGTCCGCCGATATCATAGTTTGTTTCGACCACGATGACGGAGGCTCCGGCGTCAGCGGCCTTAATCGCCGCCGACAGCCCCGCCGCCCCCGCACCGATAACCACCACATCCGCTTCCAAATCCCAGCTCTTGGGAATTTTTCCTATTCCCGAGCCCACTGCGCCGGAAGCGGCTGCGTCGGTAGCGCCGTCCCCTACCGACGTTGAACCAGGCTTCATCTGGTTGTATTCCATTGATTGACTCCCTCGTGAGCGCGGATGTTCATCTCATAGATCGGCAAAGGATCAGGGTCTGACTTCTACAAAACTGCTGAAAAAATCATTTGCATGCTTCGACATGCTCCGCATGACCGGAACTCGGACACTCTCAAAACCCTCCTCCGTTCGTCTTGAGCTTGTCGAAAGGTGAACGGAGAATTTTTCGACAGTCCTTCTACACAACGCGATTTTCTTCTCGCTCCGTCGTTCTCTTTGCTCTCTGCGGCGTGGCGCAGTCGCTCGGCCCATTCCTCATAAACTCCTCGCTTGCGGCGGATGGCGAAAACCCTGATGATCCGATCTTCACGATCCAGCTCATAGATAATACAAAATCTTCTGAGATCACAATCCACGGTCAGACACGACAATCTCGACAGTCTTTCCGCAACCGCAACAGTTAAAGATCGAAGCGCCTCACGTGATCGTGTCCGTGAAACGTGACCGTGAATCCGCTTTGATTCTCGTCGGCCTGAATTTACTTGACTGCGTGAGCTGGAGGAAGAGACTTGGGGGTCCCTCGCATAGATAATGGTCGAAAAGACATCAAGCCAAGGGAGGCGCTTGCTTACTGGTTCAGGAGCGGAAAATCTTTTGGCGGGCGCCGCCCAGGGAGCGAGCGCAAAAATGCGTGGATGTCGGCAACCTCGTTGTCCGAGAGCACCGACTCCGTATACGCCGGCATGTCCTTAGGCCCCACGCGCAGGAAAGTCTTGAACGCTTCCAGCGGCAGTTTCGTCTCGGCGAGCGCCGGCGCCGGATAGTTGTAGCTGCCGCCCTGACCGGAACGACCGTGACAGGTGAAGCAACCGACGGCAAGGTACACGCGCTTGCCGTTGGCGGCGTCCCCCACCGGCGCCGTTTGCGACCACGCAGCTTCGCCTGCGCCGAACATCAGCAAACCGAGCGCGACAACCAGACCGCGATTGAACTTGTTCATGTCCCAGCTCCTTAGCGGGGGTCGGTAACGACATCGACGAGCGCCGGTTCGCCGCGTTTGACGACGGCGACCGCGCGCTTGAGCGCGGGTCCCAGATCCTTCGGATCGGTGATCGGCCCCTCGCCGTACACGCCGAAGCCTTTGGCCACGGTGGCATAGTCGATGTTCGGATCGGTGAGCGTGGTGCCGATGTGGGCGTTCGTGATGCCGCGGCTGTGGCGGTTGGCCATCGCCTGCAGGTACATGTATTCCTGGTGATAGGCGCGATTGTTGTGCACCACGTAGAGGATCGGGATGCGGTGATGCGCGGCCGTCCACAAAGTGCCCGGCACGAACATCAAGTCGCCGTCGCCCTGAATCGCGACGCTAATGCGCCCATGCTTCTTGTTAGCGAGCGCGGCGCCCGTCGATGCCGGCGCGGTGTAGCCGATGCCGGCGCCACCCGAGCCGCCATTCCACCGATAGGACTTGTCGAAGTTCCAGAGCCGGTTGGGCCAGGTTATTCTGATACCGTTACCGACTAGCGACCAGTCTTCGTCCTTGATTTGAGCGTAAAGCTCCGCGCACATGCGCGCCGTCGTGATCGGGCTCGCGTCCCAGCCGATGGTCGCGTCCGCTTTTGCCTGTTCGCGCGCCGCGTGATGCGCCTCCGCGAGCTTTTTGCCGCGCGCCTCGAAGGCGGACTTGCGGCCCGCGTCGGTGAGTCGCTTGACCTGTTCGGTCAGCGCCGGCAGGCTCGCCTCGCCGTTGCCCGCGATCGCCAGGTCGACTTCGTTGAAGCGCCCGAAGTCCTGGTAATTGG
>WNGG01007363.1_pt1 | contig 12187 bp, 9 predicted proteins | sample 5400661 | NCBI WGS metagenome assembly WNGG01 (sample SAMN13153372, study PRJNA577476) | soil metagenome | isolation source: 100 cm soil or saprolite under Garry oak tree replicate 1 | place: USA:California | collected 2016-06-15 | reverse complement strand
AACGAGCCGGCAATTTTCTCGTCGAACAATATGTCGCGCATCGGTTGCAAGACGTAGGGATTAAATCCGAGCGAGAATTCGCCGATATAACGGGCGCCCGGATCTGAATCGAGAATTCTGTTAAGTTTTTTTGTTTCGTTGCTCGTAGCATCGACGATTTTTCCATCCTTAAATTCAAGACGGATTCGGTCGAAACCGATTCCTTGATAAATGCTGGGAGCGTTAAACGTCACATGACCCTGAACGGAATCTCTCACCGGGCAACTGAAAACCTCGCCATCGGGAATATTGCGATCGCCACCGCAGATCACGGCCGGAATCCCCTTTATGCTAAAGCGGAGGTCGGTGTCTGGCCCTTTAATTTCCACTCGATCAGTCTTTTCCATCAACCGCTTGAGCGCCTTCATGCCGGGCTGCAGTTTGCGATAGTCCAGCGTGCAGACTTCGAAGTAAAAGTCCTCAAAAGCCTCCGTGCTCATTCCGGCAAGCTGTGCCATGGATGGTGTCGGCCAGCGTAAGACAACCCATCTCGTTTTTTTTACTCGCTGGTCCTGCACACCGCGCATTTTCTTCGCGATCAATTTCATCTTTTCCGCGGGCACATCACATAATTCCGTGATGTTGTTGCTGCCCCGCAGAGCGACATAGGCATCCATTTTTTTCATTCGTGCCAGTTCATGGCGCGCCAATAGATTTAGCTGTCGGTCAGACGCTTCGAGTGCCAGCGCGCGGCTCACGCGCGCATGATAGGTCTGCACAAAAGGAACTCCTCCGGCTTTCCGCGCCGCACGAATGAGCGCGACTGTCATTTCATCGGGAACGTCGAATGCTTCGATCAAGACGGTTTCGTTGCGCCCGAGTCGAATGGAATATTCCACAAGAAGTTTGGCGAGGTTGTCGAAGCGGGCATCGTGCATAAGACGGTTATGATTCCACTGGCCACGCCAGATGCAACCAAGCTTCTTTGGCAACGTTGCGACTATCCGGTATCGGTGAGCCGTGCGGCAAACGCGCCGTCGAAATGATCTCGAAACGGTAAACAGGATTCTTCGCGCGCAGGTCGCATCCCAGGAAACTCGTTTAGTAAGCGCCCGATCAACTCTTCATTTTCTTCAGGTTCGAGACTACACGTGCTGTAAACGAAAACGCCGCCCGGCTTCAACAGTCTGATCGCCGCGCGCGCGATCTCGAACTGCTGCTTTGGCATTCGGGTGAAATCCTTTGGCCGCAGCCGCCATCGCACGTCCACGCGCCGTCGCATTACTCCGGTATTCGTGCACGGCGCATCCACGAGAATGCGATCGAATGAGCCAATCGAAGCAATTTCTTTCGGGATGCTTCCACGTGTCCAATCGTGACGGAAGCTCTGGACAATTTGGATGCCGAGTTGCGTGACGTTGGATTCGAGCACTCGAAGGCGCTCTAAGTCGCGGTCACACGCCACGATTACGCCCCGGTTTTTCATGAGCTGCGCGATATAGCCTGTTTTCCCGCCTGGCGCAGCGCATGCATCGAGGATTTTTTCTCCGGGTTGTGGATCGAGAAGCTCACAGGCAATCGCGGTGGCTGGATCCTGAATGTAGCAATGACCCAGATTAAGAGCGTCGATTGGCCATGTGTGAAATTCCACAAACTCAGGACTGTGGGCCAGCGCGCGCGATTCCGGATATCTCCGGAAGAAGTTTTGGCGATCGATTTTTAGCCGATTGATTCGACCGTAAATTGGCGGAGGCTCGTTGTTCCATCTGCATAGTTTTTCAGCGGCTTCAGCTCCGAAATGCTGCTGCCAGCGCGCGAGCAGAAATTGGGGATGCGAGGTTCGAACGAACAGCGGCTGCGCGTTGCCTCGCGTACGTAATTCATCCTGCTGTCTTGCGGCGGCTCGAAGCACGCCGTTGACTACCGCTCGTTGTCTCTTGGGCGCGAGCTCTACGGTTTCGTAAACCGCTGCGTGTTCAGCTGTTTTGAGGAACAAAAGTTGATAAAAGCCAAGTCGCAGAACATCGCGAAGAACCGCATCGATCCGAGAAGCGCGCAGGCAACCGATCCAAAAATCAAGCAAGAGCAGATTGCGTAGGACGCCATAAAACAACTCGAGGGCGAAGGCGCGATTTGAAACAGTAAGCTCCGCCTTTGCAAAAAGCCTCGAGATAATGGAATCGGCAAAACGTCTTTCCCTTCGCCACTCGCGCAGCGCGGCCAGCGTAATTTGGCGAGCGGAGCGCTGCGCCATACATCTCCTGGAAGGACCTACCCCGACTTCACACTGGCGCGGCCAATGGAATAATAGTGAAAACCGAGACGGCCCATCGTTTCGGGATCCAATAGGTTTCGCCCGTCAAAGACGATTGGCGTCGTCATTTTTTCCTTTACAGTCGCAAGATCGACATTGGCAAATTCGCTCCATTCCGTGGCGATGATCAGCGCTTCGGCGTTGCTCACCGCCTCGAGGGCGGACGGAGCAAATTCGGCGGCGTCGATTCTTTTTACCGTGCGAGCTTTTTCCATTCCCTTGGGGTCGTAGGCGATGACGTGCGCTCCTTCGCGCAACAGATCGGCGACGAGTTCGATTGCGACGGAGGAACGAACATCGTCTGTATCTGGCTTGAATGTGAGGCCCCAGACCGCGATTCGTTTTTCCCGCAAGACCCAGAGCGTTTCTCGAATCGTTTTTAGAAATCGCGTTTTCTGCGTCACGTTTATTCGCTGCACTTCCTTCAGCAAATCAAACGGGACGCCAAGCCGCTCGCTGATTGTGATGAATGCGGCAATGTCTTTGGGAAAACACGAACCGCCGTATCCGATGCCAGCATTCAGAAAATCACGGCCGATACGATGGTCCATTCCAATTCCATCCGCGACTTTCTCAACGTCAGCGCCGCTCGCCTCGCAAATCGCCGAGATCGCATTGATATATGAAATTTTCAGCGCGAGAAATGAATTGGCGCAATGTTTAATGAGTTCGGCGCTGTTGATGTCGGTCACGAGCATGGGTGCCATGAAAGGTTCGTAAACCTTCTTCATGAGATCGATCGCGTGCTCGCTTTGCGCCCCAATCACGATCCGGTCCGGATGCATCAAGTCGGCAACGGCACAGCCTTCCCGCAAAAATTCTGGATTGCTCACGACATCGAACTTCGCGCCGTGCCGATTGTAGCGCTTGATCGATTCAGCGACTTTTTCGCCTGTCTTCACCGGCACTGTGCTCTTATCGACAATCACGCGATAATCGCTTAATACTCCCGCGATTTCGCGCGCCACTTTCTCGAGAAAGCTAAGATCGACATCCCCATCTGGCTGCTGGGGAGTGGGAACGGCAATAAAGATGATCTGTGAGTTCTCCACGCCTTCCCGAATGCTGCCGGTAAAACGGAGCCGGTGTGCTGAGACATTGCGATGGATTACCTCGTCGAGGCCGGGTTCATATATCGGCACTTTGCCTGCCTGCAACACTTCGATTTTCTGCGGGTCGTTATCGATGCAAATGACATTATGGCCGACATCGGCGAAACATGCTCCGGTCACAAGACCAACGTAACCTGAACCGATGATTGCAAGATCCATATCAAGAGAAGTGCAGTGACTCAGCCGGGCCGAAGTGAGCAGTCAGTCGAACTTAGGAAACATTAACATCGCTCGCGGACATTCGCTCATTGACCTTCGGAGCCGGGATCGAAGTTCAAATCAAATCCAAATTTCGGGAATGCTTTCAGCGTCAAGGTAAATAGGACGCCGTATTCTTTCACGCCGGCGTTGTCACGTATCACGCCGCCAAAAGAGGCAACCCAGCTCGTCAGATCGCGGTAAATAGAATATCGCTGCTGCTCAAGGGTGCCCGTCGCTTCTTCATATTGCTCTTGAACGCCGACGCCCCAATTGTCATTGAGACGGTAATATCCTCCAACGATAAACAAGCTGCTATCGACGAAGAAAGGATTCCCATTCAAATACCGATGGCCAACGGTCATTTGCAAATTGGCCATCGGTTGGACAGCCGCGGTTGTATCCACTTCGGTAAAGCCCTTGGCGAAGGCCGGCACTTGGGAGTTGACCGAAAACGACACCCAAGGCAGAGGCGTAAAGCGGATATTATTAAAAAAGTTCGAGTACGGTGTGCGATCATAGGGGTTGTCGAAATTCACGTCAAAGAAGGTATCGAGTTCAAACCAGGTAATCGTTTTGTCATCGCGCCGAGTTTCCAGCCGATTGCGAACACCCAAGCGCCAAACTGTCCAATCCTCAATTGAATCGATTGAAGTGAATTGTGGAAAATCGATCGCCCGCAGTTGCGTGGATGGCTCAAATCGATCGAACTGCAAAATTGAGATCGGGTTCGGGCCGTTTTCTGAAACGTACGAAAAATTGGTAAACGGTTGGACGACGTGGAGAAGTCCATCCAGACCAAACGCGCGACTTTGTACATTTTCCCAGGTACGCGAGAACTTGAAAGAGGCTTCTACACCTGTGTTAAAAACCGTGCGAAATGTGTCCCCCCCGAAATCGATCGGGTGAGCCAGCGTCGGGTTGGGAAGAAGGAAATCAGGCACCAGCGGATTTGGATCGGGTGTGAAAATTGTGTTCCCGAGATCGCGGGTGTCCCCATAATACGTTCCGCGAAAACCCACCCGCGGCACGATAGAAAGCCAGCCAAAGTATGTGTTTGGATAAACCAGTTGATGGAAGCTATCGAAACGAGTGGTGCCATAATTCTCAAAGCCGGAATCCTTAACGAATTGTCGGCGCAAGTCAGCAAAGCCGGTCTCGCCCTCATAGAAAATCGGTCCGCCGAAGAGGGCGTGACGTTTGATGTCCAACACAACTTCCGGCAAGCGTTCTGTTGTCTCGAAAAACTCGTTTGCCTGGAAGCGGGCGATGCCCGTGAGCGTATAAAATGGGTCAGTCTTCGTCAGCGCGACGACGTTGTCAGGCACAGGATCGAGCCGAAACTCGCCCTGGTAAAAATCCTGCATAACGAACGGATCGCTCATTTTTGTGAGGTTCGCGATCCCGTAGATACTCTCGGTAAAATTGGTCCGATCTTCCAAACTGAGCCGGTATCGTCCTGTAGGAACATCCTTGCGCGGCGCGGCCGTTTGATTCAACAAAGGGTTTTGATCCTGTATGTAATAGGTTTTGAGCCGGGCCCAGCTGTTGTTGTCCTTTCCATATTCGATGTTGGAATCAAAGCCAATGGCCACCCCCCGCCGTCCCCGATAATCGAGCCGAACTCGGCCCTTGATCTGGTCTGTGATTGGAAAGGTCACCTGAGTGAGAAGCGATGGTCCCCATGAACTCAGATAGGCTGGTGCGACTGTAAAGCTAAAGGCGTCATTGAGTGACTGATACATGTAGGGCCACCAAAAAATGGGCACCTTTCCGACGTAAAACGTCACGTTCTGAAAAATCACACGGTCTTTCTCATAGACACGAATCGTGCGCGCCCGAAGATGGAAATCGGAGTTCGGCGCATCATGCGTGGTAAAGGTTCCATTTTTTATCAGATAGGCATTCTCGGAAATTTCGGTGACATTCTCGCCGCTTAGAAAATATGGTTCCGATTCCGTTTGCCCATTTATCGCCCGAAGCTGTTTCGTGTTGACGTTATAAATACCGCTATCGGCGAGGTAGAAGGTTACATCGCGGTAAATCCGCACGTGGCCTCTCAGTTCCACATCGTGCGTGTTCGGATTATATTGTGCGTAATCGGCGTAAATGTCTGTGTCGCCGACATGAATGGCGACATTATCTCGGGCTGTCGCCAGCCCGTTTTCATATGTCGTTTCCCCAGTGGAGGTGATTTCAATTGGGGCATTCTCCGGAGTCTTAATTGCTCCTTTGATGAAACCGGCGCTTGCAAGAAAAGCGACGAGCAACAAAACCGGCTTTCGCATGGCCGACGCCGAAGGTACAGCAGCCAAGTATTTCTGCAAAGTCAAAAGCGGTTTGCGTTCAGGTCCGGAGAGCTGGCGTCGATGAGGAACTGGACCGGTCATCATTGGATCGGCAACTCCGAGATAATTGGCGTTTCCGAATCCTTTCGGAGCCGCAAACCTGCGATTTGCTGATTGACCCCACAGCTTAAAACGATTGCGTGGTCTGCGGTTGCCACCGACGTACGCAAAGCCGAAATCCGCAACGGAATCGTGGGAGCTCCATGAAGCACAGGCGGAAGCTCGCCACGTTGCAAAGCCTGGGCTCCCACGATGACCTGCCACAGTCCAGCAGCGCCAACACTTTCGCCGAGCGCTGGTTTGGGGGCGTAGACAAACGCATCCGGGACAATCTGCCTTAGCGCTTTGCATTCCGCTTGATCGATAAACGTGCCGTTGGCGCTCGAGACAACAAGATTGATTTCGGTTTGACTGAGATCGCACAAGATTCGATTTAAAACTCCTTCTGCTTCCGTGCGTCTCCGATAATATCCGCCGGGATGGATGTGGTCGATCATTATCGAGCCATGCCGCGCGAGCAAGACTGCTCCCGCCCCTTCGCTCAAAATCATCCCTTCTGAGATCTCGCTGAATGGCTCCACTGGAGGCGCCAAACGAAGCAGCCGCCACCGCCGATATGCATCGCATAACAGCCAATCGACTTCCTCGGCTCCAACGACAAGGCAATAATCGAGCGCACTATTCATCATCAAGTCCTCCGCCATCTTTATCGCCAGAAGACCCACGGCGCTGTCACCGACCAGGGTATAAGTGGCACCAGTAATTCCGAGAATCGCCGCAACATGGCTCGCCGGTGCATTGAAGACGGTTTCGGGAAACAGGAGCGGACTGGCTGATTGCGCGCCCGCCTCCACGATATCGCGGTAAAAACGCTTCGTGTAAATCACCCCGCCATTTGAGATTGCAAAGACGAGAGCGATTCGGTCCGCATTCCGAGGATCGGCCTTTATTCCTGCGGCTTGCAGTGCCTCCAAACCGGCGGCTGCGGCGAAGCGCGAAATCAGACTGGCGCGCCGGAGCCGTGGATGCGGTGGCAGATTGGCCAACGCTGAACTGGGTACTCGGAAAACGCTGTAGGATTGGTCACCGAACTGTTCGGTGATCTTTTCCGCAGTCGCTTCTTCTCCTTGAAGCAACCGTTCCCACACAAGATCAACACCGTTTCCCAGAGGTGTAATCCATCCCATGCCCGCGATTCCGAGACTCATGCCTCGAACTTGCGTATCGCAATGGAAGCGTTTGTCCCGCCGAACCCGAAGGAGTTCGAAAGAACTGTGCGCAGAGCCGCCGGCCGCGCTTTGTTCGCAATAACGTTTAGATCGATATTTTCGTCTGGAGCGCGAAAATTGATGTTACCAGGAAGAAATTGATGCTGGAGCGCCAGCAGGCAGACAATAACTTCGACCGCACCTGCCGCACCTAACGAATGCCCCATCATGCCTTTCGTCGAGCTTACCGGCACGCGGCCAAACAATTCGCTGATTGCTTTTCCTTCGGCGGCGTCGTTAAAGGGCGTAGCCGTTCCATGCGCATTGATGTAATCGATTGCATCCGCTGAAATCTGCGCGCTCTCGAGGGCTCGCTCCATCGCCCGTCGCGGCCCGATGCCCGACGGATCGGGCTGCGTGAGGTGAAAATTATCGGTTGACATGCCGTAGCCAGTTACTTCTGCGAGAACGCGCGCGCCTCGTGCTCGAGCGGCATCCAGATTTTCCAACGCGAGAATCGCTGCGCCTTCACCCAAGACCATGCCAGTGCGACCTCGATCAAACGGGCGGCATTTTTCTGGGGTGGAGGCCTGAAGCGAATCAAACCCGACGAAGACCAGTTCCGAGAGTGCGTCGTAGCCACCGGTCAATATGCGCTCATAGCGGCCTGATCGCACGCATTCAAACGCATGGCCGATTGCGTTTGTGCCCGAGGCGCATGCGTTTGCAATTACCTGGCACGGTGCAGAAATTCCGAATGTTTCCTGCGCGTCAATCACCGGCTTTTGCGAAGGGTAATTTGCGATCCAGGTCGGCGAATGTCGCAAGCTGCCATGTCGATTTAACGCCCGAAAATAATCTTCGCCGTAAGACATGCCACCGCTGGTTGTTCCGACTACCGTCAATTCAGGCTTGAATTGCGGCGATTGTGCCAGCGCTTCGCCCAGCGCGGAGATCATCATGTGCGATGCACGGTGTAACCGTTGTGCGCGGCCTCCTTTGCTTCGATTACTTAGCAGGCGCTCATCAGACACTTGACCCGCAGTTTTGCATCGGCATTCAGCCACCGAAAATCGGGTCACGCGAGTGATACAGTCCCGCGCTTCTTGCAGGGAATCGAGCGTCTCGCTCAGTCCGAATCCGAGCGGGCTAACCACGCCCGCTGCCACCACTGCAACACGGGCAGTGATATTTTTTCCATTCGGAACCGCAGGTTTAGGCATTTTTGACAAAAAATCGACTCCGAAAGCTTTCGCGAGTTGATCCGCGATTTCCTATTGCTTTCTTAAAACAAGCATTTTACTAATGAAACTGAAACGAAAACGGAAGCTTGGAAGTTGGTGAATTGTCAGTTGAGTTTATTCAGTGGCGATTTGAAATCCGATAAGCGGGAACAGTGACCTGGCTACGTTTTCCAGAATAAACTCAATGGGTACTAAATTATACGTAGGCAATCTTTCCTTCAACACGACGGAAAACGAACTGCAGGAACTTTTTTCACAGGCTGGCGCCGTGCAGGAAGTCACTCTCATGCAAGATAAATTCACCGGCAAGTCGCGTGGCTTTGCTTTTGTCACGATGGGTTCGGAACAGGACGCTCAAAACGCCATTTCGAAATTCAACGGACAGACCGTTGAGGGTCGGCCGTTAACCGTAAACGAGGCACGCCCGCGAGAGACCCGGCCACCCGGCGGTGGCGGACGCGGTTACGGCGGAGGCGGCGGCTACGGTGGTGGTCGCCGCGACGGTGGCCAGCGAAGAGGCCACTAAAATTCGCGAAAAGCGTCCGCTGACGCGGGCGCTTTTTTTTACGTCTCCTGACGCAAGGAGACGATTAGTCACCCAACATCGGTAGGAAAAAATTGGGCAGGGCTGGATTCGAACCAGCGAAGGCGTAAAGCCAGCAGATTTACAGTCTGCCCCGTTTGGCCACTCCGGAACCTACCCGTCGTTGCGAGGGTCGATATAACTCGCGGTCCGCGCCTCGCAAAGTAATTTGGCCGCGTGTAAGACGCAAGACGCGCCAGATTCAATTGTCGATCTTTTATCCGAAAAACTCGGCCACCGCGTTGACCACGTAGCGTTGCGCGTCGCGAGTAATCTCAGGATAGATTGGTAACGCCAGTGTCTCGCGTGCGGCGCATTCGCTCTCAGGAAAATCGCCCTTCTTGTAGCCCAGATATGAAAAAGCCATTTGCTCGTGCAACCCGAGCGGATAATAGATCGCGGTATCGATTTCCCGCTTGGCGAGGTGCTCGCGCAAAGCATCGCGCGTCGGCGTGCGGATAACGTATTGGTGATAAATATGATGATTCGTCAGGCCACGATCGCGATAAGGTTCGGCTGGCAAGACAACCTTTTTCGCTAAACCTGCGCGGGCAAATTCCGCTCGGTAAAAATCTGCAACGGCGCGTCGCGCTGCTGACCAGTTTTCCAAATGCGGAAGCTTGACCGCGAGAATTGCCGCCTGGATTTCGTCCAGGCGAAAATTGCCGCCGACGACGTGATGGTGGTAGCGTGGTTCCATTCCTTGATCGCGGAGAATGCGCAATTTCTTTGCCAGCTCAGCGTCCCGGCAAATAATCATTCCCGCGTCACCAGCGGCGCCAAGATTTTTTGAAGGATAAAAACTGAAAAAACCCAGTTCACCCATCGCTCCCGCTTTCGCTGGTCGTTCGCCAAATGGATACTCGGCGCCAATTGCTTGCGCTGCGTCTTCAATTACGTCGAGCTGGTAACGTTCCGAAATCTGATGGATCGCGTCCATCTCGCAGCACAAACCGAACAAGTGGACGGGAATAATCGCGCGGACTTTCTCGCCGCTCTTGATTTTCAAATCGCCATTCGAAGCGGTTTGGCAGTTTTTCTCGATGTATTCCTGAATCGCGCACGGAGAGATGTTGTACGTTGCCGGATTGATATCGACGAAAAGCGGCTTCGCGCCAACGCGCGCGATGCAGCCAGCGGTTGCAAGGAATGTATAAGGCGTTGTAATCACTGCATCGCCGCGTCCGATGCCGAGCGCCATCAAAATGGCCAGGAGAGCGTCTGTCCCGGAGGAAACCCCGACGGCATACGTTGCGTTGCAATACGCGCAGATTGCCTTCTCGAACGCCTCCACTTGCGGCCCAAGAATGAAACGCTGGCTTCTCAGGACTGCATCGATTGCCGCTTGGATTGGCTCAGCGAGAGCGCGATATTGTTCTCTTAAATCGAGCAGCGGCACGCGCATGGCGCGAAAAGCATGGCAGTTCCCGCCTCCGGTTCAAGGAAGATAGACTTCCAGTCTGTCTCGGCCGACAAGCATCTTGCTTGTCGAAAACGGTCTCACCGCGTTGACCATTCCCTCCGAGCAAGCTAGCCTGTCAGACTATGGCGCTACTGCGCGGACTATTTTGGCTCGTCCTGTTTGTCGTTCTGGCTTTTTGCTTCGTCGTTCTGTTCGAGTACGGACCACATGATTTTGCGAAGGGGGCCCAGAAGGAGTTTGCTCGCGTAAAATCCTTCGTCGTGAAACAAACAGAGAAAGTCGAGAAACCGAAGAAAGAGCGCTGATTTATTCAACGAACTCCACTTCGATCGGAGCGTTGATAAAGCCTTTGGCGTGCGCGTCGCCCAGGAATTTGCGAATTGCGGCGCGTCCAATCTCGCCATAATCGCGAGTGAATTCGTTCACGTACATGCCTATGAACTTGCCGGCGAGGTCTGCGCCCATGTCGCGCGCGTAAGGAAGCGAATGCCGCACAGCCTCATCCCGATGTGCCAGACCGAATTCGATGCTTTCACGAATGATCTGGGCAAGCTCGTGCTGGACTGCCTTTGGAATGTCTCTGCGCAGCACGTTGCCGCCAAGCGGGAGCGGCAAGCCCGTTTCACGCTTCCACCATTCGCCAAGATCGACAATTTTTTGAAAACCCGACCGGACATAGGTGAGCTGTCCTTCGTGAATGATTAATCCGGCATCCGCTCGTCCGGTTTTCACTGCCTCGAAAATTTGATCGAATGGCACGACGATGTGTTTGAAGTCGCCGAGATAAAGTTGCAGCGCCAGAAACGCACTTGTCATGCGCCCCGGAACAGCGATCACACAGCCGCGCAATGACTCGTGAAGATCGACATGCTGATCTGGATTTGGGATTTGGGCGTTGGGCTTTGGGATTTTTCTGACAAGAATTGGCCCATATCCATCGCCCATGCTCGCCCCACACGGTAGCAGCGCATAGCGTTTGCTCACGTATGCGTACGCGTGGATCGAGATAGCGGAGATGTGCAACTCGCCCCGAAGCGCCCGTTCGTTCAGCGTCTGAATATCTTCCAGTCGATGTTCGAACCGATAACCGCGGAGATCGATCTTGTTTTCCGCCATGGCATAAAACATGAACGCGTCGTCTGGATCCGGTGAATGACCCAATGTGAACACAGCGCGCTCCATGGCCGGACGCTATCCGTTTCGCTTGTCAGCGCAACGCGGCGGTCATTGAACTTCTACAGCGCGCTCCGAGCTAAAACGATTCACGGTTCGCCGGGCTTGAGCGCAAATTTCTGCTAAAAAAATGTTGGAATTCGCAGCTGGCGCGGCATCGCCAAGTTCTGATCCCAACCATCAACTTGTCTCAAAAGTGAGAACTGCCCCCATTTTCATTTCTGGTTAGGCCTCCTTAACGTCCTGATTCAGTTGCGGAGAGAAAAATAAAAAGGGGTCTGATCTTCACTTTACACATATATCCATGAGTTTGCCGAGCTTAAATCTAAGGGCATCGCGTCGGTCTTTTTCTCGCGTTCGCGTGATCATCTGCGCGACAGCAGTGTAGCCTGCTCCGTCAAAGAGCTCACCGATTTCCCGCAACCTCATTCCACAGCAATCCCAGATCAGAACCATCGCCACCGCTCTGGCTTCATTGCCCCTTCTTCCCCGCTTTAACACCTCCGCCTTCGCGCACCGATACGCTTGCGCCACGCACTCGATGATAACTTGCGCCTCAACCCTGGGCTGGAGCTTTCGCAAAGATGGCACTTCGCGATGCTGCT
>WNGG01007362.1_pt1 | contig 12187 bp, 15 predicted proteins | sample 5400661 | NCBI WGS metagenome assembly WNGG01 (sample SAMN13153372, study PRJNA577476) | soil metagenome | isolation source: 100 cm soil or saprolite under Garry oak tree replicate 1 | place: USA:California | collected 2016-06-15 | reverse complement strand
CATAAGGCGCCCAGCCCGATCTTGGGAAGATCCTCCTCGAATACCTGCCAATAATCTTCATAGTGCTCTATGGGGTACGCTCGAACTACGACCCCTTCCCGGCTCGCGTTCAGGCACTTTTCAAAAGGGAACGAGGGCGCCTTTGAGGGGACCTGCAGAGTGGCGCAGGCCCCAAGCATCAGGCTGCAGGCGCTTGCGGCCGTGAAACAAAGCCACAAGGGAACACCCCATCGGCAGGGGGAAACCATCGAGCCCTCCAGAGCATAGCGTTACGTTTCGCGACGCACACGCCCAAAGGGGCCAAAGGGGTCAGGGGTCAAGGGCAAAAAAAGAATGAATGCGTCGCCTGGAAGATTTGCCTCGGACCTTGAGTCTTCCCTAGGTCCACTGGGTGGACACAAAGTTCACAAATCGGTCAAGTTCTGTATCATGGCCGGGACGGCCATGCCACGAAGCCATCGTGGCACGGGCGTCTCGCCCGTGAAGGACTCGGCGTTATGAGGCTCACTCGCTATCTTAGCCAGCCCGCCCCCTTTGCCCCTTGACCCCTTTGTCCCTTGGCCCCTCGCTCAATGGTGTTCAATCGGATCGGCCAGCGGGATTTCCTCTCCTGACTTCCTGCGGCGCGCGAACGAATACACACGCGCGATTACTCCGGACGACGCATATGTCATGGCGACGATCAGGAGGGTCCATCGGGAATAGTTGTAAATCAAGGCGACCAGGAGGGCGATGAAAAGAATCGCTATATGCGACTTCCTTCCCAGGGTCAGACTTTTCAAGCTGGGGTAGCGAATGGTGCTCACCATGAGAAACGCGAGGAGGAAGACGGTAATGACCAAGAAAGTCGCTCCGATCTGAGTTGCTACAGGCTGTACAAAGAAATGCACGATCGCGACAATCATGCCGCCCCCTGCGGGTATAGGCAGTCCCACGAAGTGTTTCAAATCGCGAGCGCCTATGTTGAAACGGGCCAGCCGCATGGCTCCGCAAATCGTGAAGGTAAAGGCGGCCGTCCAGCCCAGTCCGTGGTTCAAAGTTGAGAGTCCCCACACAAACGCCAGGAGCGAGGGAGCTATTCCGAAGGAAATGACGTCCGCGAGTGAGTCCAGCTGAAGACCGAAATCTGTTGCGGAGTTCGTGAGCCGCGCAATCCGGCCGTCCAGCATGTCCAGGAAGATTGCGATTCCGATCGCCTGGGCTGCATCGTCGTAGTTTCCCCGCATGGTGGAGACGATGGCAAAATAGCCGCAGAAGATATTGCCTACCGTAAACAGGCTGGGAAGTATGAAAACGGTGCGCCTGAGCCTGCGTCTCCGAGGCAACGCCGCTACTTCCGGAAGGTCGCACGGCAATTCCTTCATGGGAGATCCCCGATGATCGAGCTACCCCCCTTGACCTTATCTCCAACTTTTACTCGTAGCGTCACCTCTTTTGGTAGCAGAATATCCACCCTGGAGCCAAACCGAATCAGGCCAATCAGTTCCCCCCGTTCCAAGCGGTGCCCAGGTTTTTTCCAACATACCACACGCCGGGCGAGGATCCCAGCGATCTGCTTGACGGTCACCTTCAATTGCCGGCCTCGAATCGTCAGGATGTTCTGTTCGTTGACTCTGGACGCCTCCTCATCAAAGGCCACCCTGAAGCGGCCTCGCCTGTACTCGAACTGCTCCAGTTCCCCCTGGATAGGCGACCGATTGACATGAACATCGAGGATATTGAGGAAAATGCTCACCAGGTGCCCGCTTGGGTTTGTCTCGCCTTCGGGGAGAACAGCTATCTTTACCACTTTCCCGTCCGCCGGAGAAACCACGAGATTTCCACCGTCAGGAATCTCACGCTGGGGATTTCTGAAAAAGAAACAAACGAATCCTGCCAGCAGAAGGCAAACAAGTGCCAGCGTCGGATAGTCCAGGCTGGCCAGCACTAGCGCCGCCAGCAAAACGGGAATCAGGAAACGATATGCGTCGCTAACCATCACCAATCGGAGCTCTGGAAAAAGTAATCCTGCCGGAAGGACACCAGGGAATCCGGGAACGTCGAACAACGCACCGAACCGAATAACTATCAGGACTGAGCGTCCATCTCCTTCCGGTACTTCTGAACAATCGAGTGCATCTGGTCCTTCAACAAGAGCTTCTTTTTCTTGAGGGTTGTTTCTTGAAGCCTTTCTTCATCGGTCAGGTGGGGCCGGCTGCTGAGCTTGTCAAGCTGTTCAGAGTAAGCATGGTGCTCTGCCGCCAGACGGCGGAATTCGGAATTGGTGGACATGAGTTGCTCCCAGAGTTGCGTTTCTCCAACTAAGGCGCCCATAGGCGGAGTCCTCCTCTCGGTTCAAGTTAATTGGAAAGTAAACTGCAAACAGCGATCGCAAAGGTTGATAAAAACGCCGTGCAACTTGCCACGAATTTCACGAAAACAGGCACGATATGCTCAGAAAAAGTGAGCAAAAAAATTCGTGTAATTCGTGGCAAGTTTTGCTCTCGTTAATTTCTTCCCACGGTTGCGCTCCGAGACTCACAGGTTACATCTGACGGCGTCAGAAAACTCTCCGGATCGATTTTTCCTCAAATTTTTCCAGACCAAGGCGAACAAGGTGTCTCACCAGGTCCTGGAAAGATACCCCGGTGGCGGCCCACAGTTTGGCATACATGCTTATGGGGGTAAATCCAGGCATCGTGTTGATCTCGTTCAACCATATGGCACTGGATTTCTTCTCGAGGAAAAAGTCGACTCTGGCCAGTCCGGTGCCGTCGATGGCCTGAAAAGCACGTTCGGTCAACTCCCGGATCCGTTTGGACTGCTGCTCCGTGATTCGAGCCGGAATCTCCAGGCGGCTGGTCGGATCGTGATACTTGGCCTCATAGTCGTAGAACTCGTGGGAAGGTATCACTTCGCCCACCACGGAGACCATGGGGCCGTCGTTTCCCAGAACGGCACACTCCAGCTCTCGAGCATCGACGCCTTTTTCGATAAGAACCTTTCGATCAAACTGGGCGGACTGAGAAACCGCTCCTGCTAGCTCCTTGCGCGAATGGATCTTGAAAACTCCCACAGAAGAACCGAGATTGGCCGGCTTGGAAAACACCGGGTAGCCGAACTGCTGTTCCACCACGCGGTGGAGTTTGAGGAGCCGCTCCGGCAGCTCTTTGGTGCGAATCACGATAAAAGGCAGGACAGGAAGCCCCTGCTGGATGAATAGGCGTTTCATCACGTCCTTGTCCATTCCCACAGCGGAGGCCAGAACTCCGCACCCGATATAAGGAACCCCGGCGGTCTCCAGAAGACCTTGAATCGTGCCGTCCTCGCCGTATGGGCCATGGAGCAGAGGAAAGACGATCTCAGGAGTCAGGTTTGAATTCGAGCGGCTTCTCGCCGGGACAGGCATGAGTCTCATCTTGGAGTCTCTGGCTTCCAGGTACCCATAGGCCCTCACACGCTCGTGCAGGTGGGATGGAATCATCTTACGCACCTGGGCAGGGCTGGCGAGCTTCCCCTCCTTTGTAATCCCTACGGCTGTTATCTCAAATTCTTCCGGATCCAGGGACCCGATCACGGAGGCCGCTGAGGTGAGAGAAACCTCATGCTCGCCGGACTTTCCCCCGAACAGGATGCCTAACCTAACTCTTTGTTTCTTTCGCATCGACGTTGTCGTCCGGGCGCAGCTCGTTCCCGGCATGTTCCTGATAGGCCTTGATAATCAGCCGCACCAGATGGTGCCGCACTACGTCGCCTTCATTGAAGTGGCAGAACGCCAGACCTGGAACGGAGCCCAGTATGGTTCTAGCCTCTACGAGACCCGAACTCCGGCCGGCCGGAAGATCAATCTGGGTGATGTCGCCCGTAATCACTGCCTTGGAGTGCATGCCGATGCGCGTCAGGAACATTTTCATCTGCTCGGACGTTGTGTTTTGCGCCTCGTCGAGAATGATGAAAGCGTCGTTCAACGTCCTGCCGCGCATGAAAGCCAGAGGGGCGATCTCTATAATCCCGTTCTCGATGAACCTCTGGATCTTGTCCACGTCCAGAAGGATATGCAGCGAATCGTACAACGGGCGGAGATAAGGATTGATCTTCTCTTCAATGTCTCCAGGTAAGAATCCCAGCCGTTCGCCTGCCTCCACCGCTGGACGCGTCAGAACGATCCGGGATACCCCTTTCTCCAATAGATATGTCAGCGCCATGGCTACGGCAAGGAAGGTCTTGCCCGTGCCTCCGGGGCCGATTGCAAAAACGATATCATTCTTCCGTATCGCCTCGATATAGCGTCTCTGGTTCAGGCTCTTTGGCGTGACCTGCCGCTTCCCTCCCGTCAGGAGTTGCATCTTTGGAAAAAAGTCATGGAGCGAAAGCGCTGCATCTTCCGCGATTTGCTTGAAGGCCGACTGTAAATCCCCGTTGGTAATGGAGTGCCCCTTGTCGGCCAGGGCCGAGAAATCAATGAGAATCTTTTCCAGCGCGTTGATGTTGGCTTCCTCGCCATCTATGGTCAGCGAAGAATCCCGTACTTGAATGGCGACGCCGAATAGGTTTTCAAGGAATCGGATGTTCTCATCCAGGGGGCCAAAGAGAAGTTGTAGACTGCGATCGGATAGAAGAACCTTTTTCATCTATTCAGTTGTTTTCACCTCGCAGATAAGGTTTCGCGGAAAGCAGGGGTGAGACACGTAAGTTCGGGCTGCGGTCACTTAGAGGACGGACTCCTAAGCGATTTGCTTCTATGTCCATCTAGGCAAAATAGTAGGTCCGGGCGCATGGCAAAGTCAATGCCAAAATAGGATTTGACTTTCGCGCTAACCGTTTGTAAGCTAAGTGTTTTCCAGGAGATGCGATAGCCCGCATCGTTCCCGGAAATTCTTCGCGCACCTTGCGGCTTCGCGGTAAGACGCTTGGCTCGATTTTTCACCGCCAAGGCGCGAAGTACGCGAAGAAAAAGACAAACAGCTTCTCAGGCCCTGAGATTTCAGTGACTCCGAGGAATTGGAATGGCAAATCACGCGTCTGCTTTGAAAGCGCACCGGCAAAGTCTCAGACGAAGACTGCGGAACCGAAGCAACCGCAGCAGACTTCGAACAGCGCTCAACAAATTTTCGGAACTGCTAAACACAGGAAAGGTGGCTGAGGCGCGCCAATCCCTGCCTTCCCTGTACTCTCTCGTCGATAAGTCGATTCAGAAAAAGGCGCTCAGCGAGAATGCGGCTGCCAGGCAAAAGTCCAGGCTTACGCGACGGCTGAGTCAGGCTGAAGCAGGAGTAAATAAAGGATAGCCTTCTGGGTATAGATGCGGTTTTCGGCCTGGTCAAACACGATGGACGCCGAGGAGTCCATGACGTCCGCTGAAACCTCTTCTCCACGGTGTGCGGGAAGGCAATGCATGAAGACCGCGCTCCGTTTGGCGCGCCCGAACAGGCTCGCCGAAACCTGATACTCCCGGAAGACTAACCGCCGTTTCTGTTCCTCCGCTTCCTGGCCCATGGAAGTCCACGCATCCGTGTAGACGGCGTCGGCGCCCCGGACTGCCTCAGAAGGTTTCCGGACAATTTCTATCTTTGAGTGGGTCTTCCCAGCCGCGCGTCGCGCGCTACCCAACACTTCAGGGTCTGGCTCGTACCCTTCCGGGCAGGCCACGGATATATTCACCCCGAGTTTAGCGGCCCCTTCAATGAGTGAATTGGCTACGTTGTTTCCGTCGCCGACATAGGCCAGCTTCAACCCCGGCAGCCTTTTCTTTTTCTCCAGGAGAGTAAAGTAATCGGCGACGGCCTGGCAGGGATGCGAGCGGTCGCTAAGCCCGTTGATCACGGGCACCGACCCGCTCCTGGCCATCTCCGCAACATCATCCTGAGCGAAGACTCTCGCTACGATTGCGTTGACGTACCGGGAAAGCACGCGCGCGGTGTCCGCGATCGTCTCACCCCTGCCCAGTTGCAGGTCGTTGGGCGCCAGATACAGAGAGCTTCCTCCCATCTGGTAAATCCCCGTCTCAAAAGAGACGCGCGTGCGCGTGGAAGGCTTCTGAAAAATCATCGCGACAGTCTTCCCCCTCAGGCAGCTGCGATAACGGTCAGGGTGCGCCTTCATGTCTCGCGCGATCCGAAAAACCTCTTCGATCTGTCCGGCACTCAAGTCCGACAGGGAAACCAGATGGCGCACGGCTTTGATGTCTCCGCGATTGTTTTTTGTCACAGCGAGTAGATCAGTCTTTCCAGATATACGCGCTCATTGGTTCCGGAGGACTTGAAGCGCCTGTCGGCCTCCGCAAGTTGGAGGTACATTCTTTCAGCGGCAGCAAGATCCATGCTGCGCGCCTGAAGCAAGAAATCGTTGAGAACGAAGCCGGGAACCTGGGCGGCACTTGCTATCTCGCCGGCACTGCAACCCTGGCTCTGCAGTTCCTTGGCAATCAGTAACTGACGAAAATGCCTGGCGAGCATGTTCACTACCAGTATCGGGGACTCTCCCAGGTCCAAGAGGTCCCCAAGTAACTTCAAAGCCTTTTTACGGTCGCGTTTTCCTACGGCATCCGTGAGCTCAAAAATGCTGTGCTCCCGGCTTCCGCGAACGAGTAGATCTATCGCCGAGTCCTCGATGACCTTGCGCTCTTCACAATAGATCAGGATTTTTTCGATCTCGCTAGCCAATGTCAGCAGATCGGATCCCGCAACGTCTACCAGACGCGTGAGCGAGGCGGATGAAATCCTGTATCCGCGGCTTCGTACGCAGTCTTCCGCCCAGCGCATCAGGGCCGGTCCTTTCAGCTTTGAGACCTCGACGACGCAGGTCTGATCGCGCAGCAGCTTGTAGAAACTGGTCCGCCGATCCAGTTCCTCCGCGATCAAGATCAAAACTGTCCTGGGGCCGCTCGACTGCACGTAAGCAGACAGGGCTTGCTGGTCGGAGAGAGAGCCGGGATCCGAAAGAACCACCACCCTCTTTTCCGATATCATCGGCAACGTGTTGGCGGCAGCCACAACATCGTGAACGGAATCCGACTTCGCGCTGAACTCGGAATAGTTCAGGGCAAAGGCGTCCGGCTTGAGTGCAGCCGACCTCAGGGCCTGAAGCGCGCGCTTGCGGAGAAACTCTTCAGGACCGAGCAAAAGATAGACAGATCTCAGAACGCCACGCGCCAGTTCCTTTTCAAGCTCCGGGAGGGTCATCGGCTCCAGCCTGTCATCGGTTCAGCACAGCGCTGGTCAACGTCGCGGCAAACTCGCGCGCCAGCCGCTCCAGCGCGGGGCTCTCCTCAGAAAAGAAATCGGTCACTTTTGCGTTAAAGACATATCGTTCTCGAAAGAGGTAGTCCGGATTCTCCCACAGGACCGCCGCGTCCGCGACACGAACCAGTTTGACTCCGATCTGTACCGTCACCAGAAACGCCGAGCCGAAGGTGTCAGTTCCGAAAGTTACCGGACTTGAGCTGACGCCGCGGATCTCTCCGAGCAAGACGGCGTCGACCCCGGACGAGCTCGACTTTACGGGAACCCTCGTCCGTTCGGAGAATTCTTTGAGTACCGCTTGAGTTATCTGCTGCTCCAGTCTGTACTGGTTGGTGCTGTTTCGAAACGTGGGAATCCCGAGTGAATGCACGCCGTCTGGAAGGCCTTTGACAGAACCGGCGACCCGGTAGCCACAGCCTGTCGCTACCACGAAGTGACTCAGCAAGCACAGAAAGGCCAGGCATCCCTTAGACTCGAGATGGCTCGATCTTTTTCTGCGCCTGATACTTTCCCCTGCGGTCCGCATAGGAAGTGACACACTCGCTTTCAGCCCGGATGAAAATGATTTGGGCAATTCCCTCCCCCGCATGCACACAGATTGGAACCGGCGCGCCGTTAATCAGCGAAATTGTAGCAAATCCTTCCCACTCCGGCTCAAAGGGGGTGACGTTGAGCACCAGTCCGCAGCGGGCGTACGTGGACTTTCCCTGGCACAGCACTAAAACGTCGCGAGGTATACGGAAATACTCATGGGACCTGGCGAGCACGAAAGAATTGGGAGCTATGATGCAAACTTTACCCTGAAAGCTGCGAAACCGAACCTTATCCATCCTTTTAGGATCCAGGTAGTTCAGAGCGTCGAAGTCCAGGATCTTGAACTCGTCGGCGAGTCGGAAATCATACCCATAGGAGGATACTCCATACGAGATCTTCGCGCGGCGGGCGCGATTATCGGCAAAAGGTTCTATCATCCCGTATTTCTTAGCCATCTTTGTGATCCAATGGTCCGGCAATACTCCCATGATGGCCTCCAGTGCATCGGGGAGAGGCGGGAGTCTAGCACCCAGCCCCAGACTCTGTAAATACGGATCAGCACGCGGATTTGCGCGAAGAGCAGAGGCGGCAAGGGGTCGAAGAGCGGAGGAAGGCTTAGTGCCCGCGGCAACTCTTCCAGGCGACGCATTCATTGAGGAAGCTGTTTCCCCTGGACCCCTCTGCCCCTTTGCCCATTCGCTCTAAATAGAAATGCCTTGACACCGTATACAGCCACAAATAATATCCCGTCACCAAGTTATGGAGGGTCCGCGTGATAAAACAGGACATTGTGAATCGTGTCGCTGAGCAGCTCAACATCACGAAGGTAAAAGCCGAGATCGCGGTTGAATCCGTGTTCAACTCGCTCAAGAATGCCCTCAAGCGCGGAGAAAGAATCGAACTCAGAGGTTTCGGAGTCTTTATTGTCAAACCACGCAAGAGTGGTGTGGGAAGAAACCCTCGGACTGGCGAGGAAGTTGCTATTCCGCCCGGAAAGACCATTCGCTTCAAGCCTGGCAAAGAGATTCGGGCGGATAAAATCGGTATTTAACTTAACCCCAGGGACCCCCATTTCGCAACGCGTGTTCTTCTGAAAGCCATAACTGTCTGTGAGCGGAAGACTTCCTTCAGACTCCCAAGTGCAACTACCCGTGGACTCGTCCTCCCAAGTAATGGAACGAGGGACTTACCAGGACATTTCCCCCGGGTGGACCGAGTGGATATTCCCGGTTTTTCTTTTCGTGGCAACTTTCTTCAGTACAACATTTGCGGGGCTCATCCACGCCGGGTACAGCGACAGCAGGTTTTTCCCGACCTTAATGATGGCCCTGAGGCATCCGTTGATTCTGGCGCATGGGCTTCCCTTCTCTTTTACCTTCCTGGCCATACTCCTGGCCCACGAGTTGGGGCATTACTTTGCGTGCCGCTACTATCGCATACGCTGCACTCCGCCCTTCTTCATCCCGGTTCCAATCTCGATCGCGGGAACGTTGGGCGCTTTCATACGAATCAAGTCGCCGTTCCAGCACAAGCGCGCTCTCTTTGACGTCGGCGTTGCGGGGCCATTGGCCGGGTTCGCCTTTGTTGTGCCTGCACTGCTAGTCGGCATTGCCCACTCGCGCCTGATACCCAAGGGCAGCGCGGAAGGCGCGTATGCGCTGGGCGAGCCCCTGATCTTCCAATGGGTGGCTAGAGTCGTCTTGGGTTACTCTCCGGGCAGCCAAGATATGATTGCCCATCCCATTGCTATCGCGGCATGGTTCGGGCTGCTGGCCACTTGCTTGAATCTCCTGCCGATCTGGCAGCTCGACGGAGGGCACATCGCGTATGCGCTGCTCAGCCGTGAGGCTCAAAAGAGGCTGTCCGTGGGCGCTGTTCTCGGCCTTATCGGGGTGAGCTTCGTTGGATGGCCGCTTCCATCGTACCTTCTTTTTGGTCTTCTTCTTCTCATTATCGGGTCCCGCTTTCGCTTTTATCATCCTCCCACGCTTTACGATGAAGAAGAAGTAGGGCCCGGCAGAGTCGCCATAGGGATGTTCGCCCTTGTGGTCTTGATCGTTTCCTTCACACCGGTCCCTTTTTCAATTGGTTGAACGGCTTTGTGGCCAAATCGGGGTTGGTCTGGCGTAGGCCCGGCCTTATGTTATGCCCGGAAAGTTGACAGCCCGTATTCGATCGGTGATAATTTGCTGCACTGGCGGCTTGAGCCGCCGGCTAAAAACCTCAGTGGGCGGTTAGCTCAGCTGGGAGAGCGCCGCGTTCGCAATGCGGAGGCCGGGGGTTCGATCCCCCCACCGTCCACCATTTCACTATGTTGATTATGTTCCGTACTTAAAAATCGTGGGTTGGGCAAGGGGCGCAGGTCCTCGAGATTCATTTCATTCCTCGCATTTGTCAATACCCGCATCCGGTCCGCCCCGCGCCATGCGGCGGAGCCCCGCGCACAACGCTGTCGAGTCCGAAGCGCTGCGTGAAGACGCTTGCAAACGAAAATCCCGCCACCTGCCAGAACCAGATGCTCGTGACCAGAAAACCCACGCCCAGCGCGAGTAAGCCGCTGAAGGAGATCGCGAGCGCCGCGAGGGTTATCGACCAGGCCTGCCAATACGCCCGCCCACCTTGGATGCACCGGCGCAGCGCCCTGAAAGGATCGTAGATTTCCGCCGGATCGAACTTACGGCAGTAGTGTGACATGAAACCCGGTATGGCGATCGTGGCGATCAACAAGAGAATCCCGGCAATCCAGGCCAGGACCGAAGATCCGAAAGTTCGGGAGAGGTAAGCCAGGGCGAAACCCGGCGCATAGTAGTACACCATGCCGCCAAGCGTCATCAGGCCGTGCCTGAGAAGACCGCGGTAGTCGCGCCAAGCCGGCCACGGGGACTGCCCCTGCTGCATACGATGCACCATCACGATCCGGTGTCCCATGTTCAGCAGCCAGCCCACGCCGGGAAGCAAGACGAGGACTGTGGCGCCCCAGAACATCTCACGGCGGGACTCGCACGACTGAAGCGGAAACCGGAACGAGGAGCCCATGGAGAGAGGCGTGGAGAGGTCGACAGCGAGATGCTCTTCGGAAGTCACGGTCGTCTTCGCAGCCGCGCGCCGTCATCTCGGCGCATGCAGATCCACACCGGTTACGCCATCGCCAGGTCCTCTCCCGAGGCGCCGGCATATCTCTTCACGGCATCGACTCATGACGTCGACTCGCCAACCCTTCCTCAACAGGTCCATGAGCTCCGCCCGCAAAGGAACGGACAGTTTGGCCGCAACTGTTCCGCTCTCCCCTCTCGTTTGGCGTTTTCTTCCCTGGCGGCACTCATCTTGGGGATGGTGTCCGGCAGCGGACAGGGCAACACTTCATGCCAGCGCCCGGCATCGTACACGACGGGTCATTGATTCCATTGTCTTACACCGCTCATCGGGGAGCCGGAGGGGTAACGACCGGGAAACGATAGACACACACCGCTAGGGCCTCCGATGGAACCGGGTGTCCTTGGCCGTCTTCCGCAGGTAAGAATCGCCACTCCCGCGCAGCATTCGCAAACGACTCGGTGAGGGCCCCGGAACTCTTCAGCGGATCCACTCGAGTGACCTTTCCTGACTGGTCGATTTCAAGCCGCACCACTGCACCCCCTTGCCCCAGGGCATTGGGAGGATAGACCGGGTCCACCACCTTCACGGGATACGCGAGTGTACGATCGCGTCTCGATCCGTGGGGCGGGTCGATCATTTGAGCGGCGGGACTCGCGGTGATTAAGTTGGGGCTCCGAAAATAGACCACGACTGGAATGCGCGCACCGACGTCAGGGGAGAAACGCCATGCCTTCAGGGCCGCCATGACAGACCCCGCGAAGGGTTCATCACCGGAGACAATCGTGACCCCTTCAACCGAGCCTTTGTTGACCGACAATGTCGCTATCACGGTGCCGCCCGCCAGGACGTTTGGTGGATAGGCGGGGTCCACAACAGACACTGGCCGCATGCCCGAAAGTAAGAGCAGACCCAGAAGGATTACATGCTCCGTGGTGCGAACCATACTTTTTCAGCTACAAACTGCTCTAAAGCGTAGCCGACACGATAGCAGATTTCAAGGAAGGAGGAAACCAAACCCGCGGCCACAAATTTCACGATTACACCAACTTTTCGCCTGTTGCCGTTTTGTGTACTTCGTGGAATTCGTCGCCAAGCCAGCGGTTGGTGCCTGTCCTTGCCTGTCTAGTCTATTTACAAACTGAGGTTGGGATGGTAAAAAACCACACGACAGGGCGCCTAGCTCAGCTGGTAGAGCACTGCGATCACACCGCAGGGGTCACAGGTTCGAGTCCTGTGGCGCCCACCACTCCCCCTTCAATAGAATCAATAACTTGACCCTCTCCGGCGAAAACAGAAAACCCGGGATGGACCCAGGAAAGAGGATTCTCCATGAAACG
>WNGG01007361.1_pt1 | contig 12188 bp, 9 predicted proteins | sample 5400661 | NCBI WGS metagenome assembly WNGG01 (sample SAMN13153372, study PRJNA577476) | soil metagenome | isolation source: 100 cm soil or saprolite under Garry oak tree replicate 1 | place: USA:California | collected 2016-06-15 | reverse complement strand
GATCCCGCACTGGGCTATCCTGGCCTGCGCTATGTCTTGCTGCACTCCTTTGCTCATGCCCTCATCCACCAGCTGACCCTCGAGTGCGGGTATACCGCGGCCAGCATCCGCGAGCGCATCTATGCTCTCTCCCCCGATCACGAGCAAGGCCCGATGGCCGGTATTCTGCTCTACACCGCCGCCCCCGATAGCGAGGGGACATTGGGTGGGCTTGTGGGTCTGGGTGTTCCCGATCAACTGGGGCGGCATCTCGATGGTGCGTTGGAGCGCACGAGCAGCTGCACCTCCGACCCGCTCTGTGCCGAGCATACCGGCCATCAAGATACCTCACTGCACGAAGCCGCCTGTCACGCCTGCCTCTTTTTACCAGAAACGTCCTGCGAGCGCGGAAATAAATATCTAGACAGGTCGGTCCTCGTCCCGACAGTTGATAGGACGAAACTGGCCTTCTTTGAGACGACCGCGTGATGCATGTATTTTGCAGATGAGCATCCCCATACCTTGGACGACTTTCAAGCACGTCTGGTTGCGAAAGCGGGCGTGCATAATTTTTGGTAGTGACTCTGTGAGGGGTGATCCAATAGGAGGGTAGGAAGTGAAGCATGAACGAGCGAGAGAGAAAGGAGCAGGTCAGCCTGCCCTCGTGTCCGAATCCCAACTGTAGAGAGTCCCACGTAGTGCGCAATGGGAGCCATCGAGGACAGCAGCGCTATCACTGCCGGAGCTGCAAGACGTACTTTGGGGAAACGCAAGGAACACCTGGTATGGTCTGAAGACCCCTGCCGCCGAGGTGGCGCAAGCCCTGTTGATCGTGAATCGAGATCTGGTTCAGTCGGCGTGAGCCGCAAGCTCTTGCAACCGAATCATTTTGCCAGTACCACCGAGTTGCAGCAAGCAATCCTCGATTTCATCGCTCGCTACAATCAGACGGCCAAACCCCTCACATGGTCTTAGACCGTTGAGAAGCTGGAACATAAGCTCACTGCGAATTTATGACTGGCTGCAGTAACATCACGTTCCCATCGTCTCCGTCACTACTGTGGCCAGCGCCTCGATAAAGAGCGGCGAGGTATTCAGCGATTCTGTGCGGGCAAAGGAAATGCCAGCCGCTTCTGCCTGTTCGCGAGCACCAATCTCGATATCATAGAGAATTTCGAGATGATCGGCCAGGAACTGTACGGGAGCTATCAGCACATGGGTATGACCAGCAGCTTTTAGCTCAGGCATGATATCAGCAAAGTCCGGCTTGAGCCATTCCTCAGGAGTATGGCCTGCACTCTGGTAGCAGAACTGCCAGCGCTCCGCTGAAAGGCCAGCTAGCTCGGCAACAGCAGCCGCTGTCTCCTTGAGGCTGTCGATATAGCCAGGCTCCTTCTCTACTACACGCTTCGGCATACTATGTGCTGTTAAGAGCACTGGTACGCGCTTTCGTACTTCGGGTGGAAAGCGCTTCAGGGCCTGTTGTACACGCTCGGTCAAGGCCTGTAGAAAATAAGGTTGGAGATGCCAGTCTCCTGCAACTTTTACTTCGAGATCATCACGGTGCAGGTCTGCAACGGCATCTTCCAGTGTGCGAACGTAGCCACCCATAATGATTGGTGAGTATTGTGGAGACATGATCACGCCAATCAACTGGTTGGCACCTGCCGCAACTTCCGGGAGCACGTCAGCGATGAATGGTGGGGCGAAACGCATGCCAGCTATAACGCGGAACATGGGACCATCAGGATGCTGGCGGGTCAATTCCTCTTGAAGAGCTGCTGCTTGCTCACGAGTGATACGTAGCAGTGGCGAGCCACCTATGAGATTGTAGCGCCGCCGGAACTCGGTGATGAGCGCTTCGTCAGCAGGCCGTCCGCCACGGATATTTTGGAGATAGGTGGGAACATCATCCAGTGTTGCAGGTGATCCGTAGGTCATCAGTATTACACCGATGTGAGTGTTGGCTGTCATTCTCATTTACTCTTTTCGTAATTATTCAGGTCACTTGCTTCTTGATTCCTCACTGCCTTGAAATGCGACCCTACAACGACGCTGGCGCGTCTAGCTTGCGCTCAGCAGGGTCGTAAGGTAGTGCCTCCGGCAGTTCGCAAGAGTTTTTTGTTGGTGGTGGGCTTTGTCGCCTGCGGCGACAAAGCCCACCACCAACAGATGGATGAATGAGTCGCCGCAGGCGGCGGGGCGCGATAAATCGTGCCCCTACAGCGTTGCATCCCAACGAGCACTGGCTTGGTGAACGGCATCGACCAGTCGACGCAACATATCTGGTGATGTCGGGGCCAGCACACCATGTCCAAGGTTAAAGATGTGTCCAGGGCGATTTGCTGCGCGTCGCAGGATTTCGTGCATCCCTTCCTCTACAACTTCCCAGGAGGCAAGCAGACGTGTGGGATCAAGATTGCCTTGAATACCATGGTCGTAACCAATACGAGCCCACGCCTCGTCAAGCTCAACGCGCCAATCCACGCTGATGACGTCACCACCAGCTTCGGCCATTAACTCTAACAGGCTGGCAGTGCCAGTACCAAAGTGGATAGACGGGGTGCCAGTCTGCTTGATAGCGGCGAATATGCGTCGAGTATAGGGTTGTACGAATTGCTGATAGGCACTGGGGCCAAGTGCACCAACCCAACTGTCAAACAACTGTACAACATCTACTCCAGCCTGAATTTGCGCGACCAGGTAGCGCGAAACAACCTCGGTCAGTTTGTCCATCAGTGCATGCCAGACCCCCGGCTGACCGTACATCAACCCTTTGGCGAGTGCGTACTCACGTGAGGGGCGACCTTCAATCAAGTAGCAGGCCAGGGTGAAGGGTGCGCCAGAGAAGCCGATAACCGCCTGTTTTCCTGCCAACTCGCGACGAACGATGCGAATGGCTTCCATAACGTAGGGTGTAGACTCTTCGGCTTCGGGAATGCGCAAAGCCATGACATCTTGCATCGTGCGAATAGGGTTGTGGATGATCGGGCCAATATCTGGCTGGATCTCCAGGGAGATGCCCATACCCTCCAGGGGGAGCATGATATCGGCATAGAGGACAGCACCATCCACACCGAATTTCTCAACGGGCAGTAGTGTCACCTGCGCACAGAGTTCGGGCGTCTTTGCCATGGTCAGAATATCGTAGCGTTGGCGTAGCTCACGATATTCTGCGATGCAGCGACCAGCCTGGCGCATAAACCAGACGGGTGTGGCATCGGGTTGTCGATGGTGGCAGGCATCAAGAAAACGTGCCGCTCCGCTCTGTGGTACAACTAATAACGATTGCTTAGTTTGCATATCTGCTCTTTAAATATCCTTCCTTCAACATTAGTGCATAATAAAAGGAGAATTTCGGGGGACGCCCCTGATCCCCCGGCAGGGGGCTTTGCCCCCTGCACCCCCATTCCTGAAATGGTTTTAAGCCCCGATCGCTTCCAGTATTTCATTCAATGGTTGGGCGACACAGGTAAACATGGGTGTATCCCGCAGGGTGTAGCGGCTGGCTTCAGTTTCACGCAACTCCTGCACGAGATCAAGGAAATCGCTGATGACATCGGTCTCAAAGGCAACGACAAACTCTTGATCGTCCAGGCCAAAGGAGTAGGTGGTGTTGAGTTTGACGGTTGGGTAGGTCAGCCCGACGCGGATATGTTCATTCATCATACGTTTGCGATCTTCCATTGGTAAAGCATACCAGGCACGAGTTTTCACAAACGGGTAGACGAATAGATACTTCTTATCCTCTGGAGTGATAACCAGGCGAGGATCATGCGCACCACGGGCATTTTTGCCAATGTATACAGAGCGTTTGGTCATTGAAAGAAAGGCATGAGTCTCGCTCAAGTATGGTCCCATGGTGCTACGACGTATGCGACTACTCAGGCTCTGCAGATCTTCAACGGCATAGGTGGCCTGCCAGAGCATAAAGTCGCAGTTAGAGCGCAGTCCATAGAGGGCATAGCTTCGGATGAGAGAGTGTTGCATATACTCATCGAAGATACTTAAAAGTTCTTGTTTCCCCTGTTGGCGCGTTTCTGTTGGCAACCGCTGCCATTGAGGATCGAGTTTGTAGAAGCTGAAGCGTACCAATTGGCGCGGCTGTTTAGGTTTAGCTGGTGATGTCGCCTGTTGTGGTTGAGATTGTGCTACTATTGTTGAGTCAGTCATGACGCTCCCTCGTGTTGAACAATTGCCTCTACCAGACCATCGATGGTGAACTCCTTTGCCTCGATATGGACATCGAGACCAAGTTCACGAGCTGTCTGGGAGGTAATCGGGCCAATACAAGCAATTTTGAGTTGCGGATTATGGATTACGAGATCCGTTGGTGTTCCCTCCGTTTGTAATGAACAATCCATGAGCCATTGCATAAAATTGCGAACGGTGGAAGAACTGGTGAAAGTGAGAATATCGAGTTGATGAGTCTGCAGCAGGCGCAATACTTCGCGTCCCTGTTCATCGTCACCTGGGGCAGTGACAGTACGATAAGCGGCCACTTCGTCTACAATTGCTCCTGCCTGTTGTAGTTCGGTGACCAGTATCTTGCGTGCCTCGGCAGCCCGTGCCAACAAGATGCGCCTCCCTACCAGTGGCTCTCCACGTCGGCGGGCATCTTCAATCAGGGCAGCGGCAACATGCTCGGCAACATACTGAGCCGGTACGAGATCAGCAGTTATGCCATAGCGTGCCAGGGCAGCAGCAGTAGCAGGGCCAATGGCTGCCGTGCGCACCTTACTGGCTCGCACAGTCTGGGCATCAAATCCGAGGGCTAACAGGCGATCGAAGCAACTTCTCACGCCATTCGCACTGGTAAACACGAGCCAGGTGTAGGGACGCTCCTCGTGGTTGCCCTGCCCCGGCATGCGGTTGCTCTGTTCTGTAGTGTTGGTTGCACAAAGCCGCCTCAAGGCATCGTCAAGTGGAGTCCAATCCAAGGGAGGAACAATTTGAATAGTGGGAAATTCCACAGGTATTGCGCCTAGTGTTCTCAAGCGATCAACCAGGGCATGAGCCTGCTCGTGGGTTCGTGTTACCAGGATACGTTTTCCTTGCAGAGGTGGTCTGGCTTTTTGAGAGAGAGGTTCTATGGTACTGATAATTTCGTCGGCTCCCTGAGCCAGGGCTTGCTCTGCCAGCTTGACTCCGAGTCGTTCGGCATGCGAAATGATGGTCTCGGGTGACCATGATATGCTTTGATGGACACGCACCTGGTGTTGTCCATCCGCGCTAATGATCAGTCCTGTGAGAGTAAGTTCCGCATCGACTAGCTGAGCATAGGCTGCTACAGGGAGATAGCAGCCAGCACCAAGTCGACGCATGAACATGCGCTCAGCACTGGTGGCAGCTTGCACCGCAGGATCGCTGAGAGGGGCAAGGAGTGCGTGCATTTCTAGCTCATCGCGTATCTCCATGGCTAATGCCCCTTGACCTGGGGCAGGCATCATTATTTCGATAGGGAGATAGGTGAGGCAACCTACAAGATGTTCTTGCAAGCCCAGGCGGTGTAACCCGGCAGCAGCCAGCACGATTGCATCGTAGTCACCTGCATCGAGCTTGCTGAGGCGGGTATTGACGTTTCCTCTTAACGGTAAAATCTCTGCATGGGGATAAAGGGCGCGTATTTGGGCTGTGCGTCGCAGGCTACAGGTACCGATACGTTTAGGGACTGAATGATAGTCAGAGTCCGGGCGGTCATCAGGGGCAAGGCGGTCGGGGGAACCAGGGTGATCATGTTTCGGGTTGGGTGGCGTACCTTTACGTGAAACCAATACATCACGCACATCCTCACGCGGACCAGGGACAACAATGCACAAACCTTCTGGTTGAGCTGTGGGCAGGTCTTTGAGACTGTGTACCGCCAGGTCGATACGCCTCTCCTGGAGAGCACGCTCAATCTCGGACACAAAGACACCATCGCCACCTATCTGTGTTAAGGGGACGTCCGTAATGTGATCACCCCTGGTGCGAATTTGCTCGATGGTGATCGAGAGATTGGGCCAATGCTGTCGCAGCCGTTCGACTATCGTTTGTGTTTGGATCATCGCCAGTTTGCTGGCTCGCGTCCCTATCGTGATGTGCTTCATCAGACTGCACTTCCAGATCAAATAAATAGCGTAGAGCCTCGGCATATACATGCCCCTGACCGGCAGAGGCAGCATGCTTGAGGCGTGACATAGGTTTATGCAAAAGCTTGTTCACCAGGCGAGTAGCCAGCTCTTGAACAGCAGCAGCCTCTCGTTCGGAGAGTGAGGGAGATAATTGCCGCATGGTGCGTGCTAACTCTTGCTGGCGCAAGGCATCAGCACTTTGGCGCAGGTCATTGATTGTATCCACAACACTGAGTGAACGTAACCAGCGCTCAAAGGCACTGACCTCCTGGGCAATAATCGATTGGACATGTTCCACTTCCTGTAAACGGAGACTAATACCTTCACTGACGGCAGCTTGCAGGTCATCCAGGTTATAGACATGTACGCCTGGCAAGGCTGCAACGGTCGGGTCAACGTCACGCGGCAGAGCAATGTCAATCAGGAGCAAGGAGCGACCGGCACGTTGCTTCATCACCCTTTGCATCAGTTCGAGGGTAATAATTGCGCGAGGAGCAGTCGTCGAGCTAATCACAACGTCTGCATTTACTAATGCCTCAGAAAGCTCGGTGAAGGAGCGATGGGTTGCTCCGAAGCGTTGCGCAAGATCAAGAGCATGTGCCTGCGTGCGATTGATGATAGTGAGTTGCTGTGCGCCATTATCACACAGATTACGGGCTGCAAGCTCACTCATCTGACCAGAGCCTATCAACAAGACAGATGCCTGATTGAGCCTGGGAAAGAGTTGCCGGGCTAACTGTACCGCGACATGGCTCACGGAGGCAGCATTGCGGCTGATGCCTGTCTCACTACGAGCACGTTTGCCTGCTACTAAGGCAGCTCGAAACAATGCTGAAGTGATAGGGCCAGCGTAACCCCCGCCCTGGGCAAGTTCGAGGGCATCGGCAACCTGCCCTTGAATCTGTGGTTCACCTGGGACAAGTGAATGCAGCCCACAGGCAACTTCAAAGAGATGCGATACTGCTAACTCGCCAGTAAAATCATAGCAATACGTTTGGAGTTCAGTGAGTGCTACCTGCCGGGTCTCGCTCAGCACACGGAGGAGATTCGTTCGTCCTTCATCGATCTCCGGACAGACGGCGTAGAGCTCTATGCGGTTACAAGTCGAGAGAAGGACGCTCTCCTGTGCCACTTGTCGCGCTGCCCGAAGTACCTGTGGTATCTGACGTGCTGAGCAGGCCAGGTGCTCACGCAATGCTATGGGGGCAGTTGTTTGATCGACGCCAACGACGACAATATACATGCGGATACTTAAACCTCATAAATCTTGAAAATCATGAGCAATCTATAGGAGATTTTAACAGATTTTTTGGGAGAATCAAAGGGCAATCGTGCCCATATTTTATCAGGAGAACACCGTATATGCTTCTCAGGCGTTTACCTTATTTGTGCCGACTACCTCTTGTTGCTCTGTGGTCAGTATGTTAGTATCGCGTAGGAGCCGATTATGCTGTTGAACTATTCAATCCGAGCAGAGTCTTTCATTTGTTCATGTGCATTATCGTGCCAGATATGACGAGGAGCAGCAAATCAATGCAGGAACCAGGCCAGGCCGAAAATACCTTAGTGTCAGCAGATCAGGCAGATCAGACAGGTCAAGCAGGTCAGAAATCAGCTGATGCGACTCAGGAATCACCATCTGATGAACAGCAAGAAGGTGGGCCAACAGATCAGGCAGATCAAGCAGATCAGCCACCATCCGAAACAGATGAAGAGGCGACTGCAAAGACTGCGCAACCAACTGTAGCGGAACTTCCTTTCTCCTCTCACGTAGAAGAGAGAGGTTTTGATTGGTTTGCCATTGGTGTTGTGCTCGTGCTGGCCGGACTCTTTGCCTTCTCGGTACGGCTCAGTCCACAACCACCCGCATCACTCACCCCTGTTGCTGTACTTAGCGCCACTGGTTGTGGCTTACTGGTTACCGCACTTCGTAAACTGCGCACAATTCGACGCCCCGGTTTGCTCGAAGCAGCTTTGGGAGGGTTCGGGCTGGCAGTCCTTCAGTTTATAGCTGCTATCACCTATCCCGATGTCTTCAAAATTATTAGCACAGTCGAAGGCCAGAGAGTGGGATTTCTCTCCACCTGGGGGCTGGTCGCCTGCTTCTCGATCATCTTCAGCATAGCTGGGGCTACTTTGGGTCACCCGGCTTTCGCACCTCTTCGCCCTCTGCCAACTAAAGCGGAGAGTGTTACAGAGTCTATTCCTGAAGCAAAAACTGAAGAGGAAGAGAGTACCGTAGTAGAAGAGCAATCAAGCGAAGAGCAGGAAGACACTAAGACAACAGAAGAGCGACCAGAGGTGGAGGAGAGCACTACGGTAACAGAAGAGCGACCGGAGGCGGAGGACAGCACTACGGTAACAGAAGAGCGACCGGAGGTGGAGGAGAGCACTACCACGGCAGAAAAGCAATCGGACGAGGAGGGCGAACAACCAGGTGAGAAGGCTGATGAGAGTAGCGAGAGTAGTGAGACTTACCAGGAAGAACAAGTCACAGAACCAGCAACTGCCGCCACAGCTCCACGCTCATTGGTCAGTTATCTTATAACGGTGTTGTTGCTTGGGTTGGCCCCAACTGTGGTGGGTTATGTCTTCTCCGCCGCTTTTGATCTTATGCTGAACGTTAATCATTTTTTCCCTGGTCCTTTTCCTACACTACGATTGCTCAGTACCATGTTGCCCTGGCAGGTGCCTATTCCGATTAACCTGAGTGGAAGTCGTACACAATTTATCATTTTTCTGCTCTGGCGCATTCCTCTGTTTTTTGGCAATCCGACCCTGTTTGACATCCAGGCCCTTGAACCTTTTGTCTTCAATGGGGCAGCCTTAGGGATGCTCCTGCTGATTATGCACGGGAAGGATTCTGGTACACCAGGTCAGCTCGTCCCACTAAGCTGGCGCACCTATCTCCTGCTCGAAGCTGTTCTGGGGCTGGCACTGGTTCTGCCTGCCGACTTATGGATAGCACAGGGAGTGCAGGGGCTGCTACAAATTCAGGACATTATCGCCCCGATACCGGCGTTGCATCTCCTGGATCAACGTACATTCATACTCAACCTTATTAGCGGGCCACTGATGTGCATGGGGATTGGGGCTGCTATACGATGGCTGAGGAGAAAGCTCTAGCCAATAGTCCCAATATGTTGCCAGCTAAAGAAACTTATGCAACGATATAGGAAAGTGCAGACTAACTTCGCGGAACCTGGGAAAAGGTTGACCGCGCCAGTACCTTCGTGAGGATCGGTTATGAGTCAGTGTCCTGAGTGCAAGGCGGAACTTCCAGAGAAAGCTCGTTTTTGTGGTGTCTGTGGCTATCGTCTGAGGACTACTGAAATGGTAGCTCTTGCATCTACGCAGGCTAAAGAGGGAGTACCCAACACTCCTCAAACCGGGAGCACGGGGGTTCCGATTCCAAGTCGCACTGTTCGCCCAAATACCAGGAAGGTCCCCCCATCAGATCCTCCGAGTAGCAACATTTTACTACCTGCACCATCGACACTACCGACCACGCCTCTGCCATCCGATACCCCTGACCCCCAGGCGGGCGACGGTCAACCTGCACTATCGACGCTACCGACCACGCCTCTGCCACCTGGCATCACTGATTCCACCCTGCAGACTGACAAAGAGCATAATGAACAGAGTGTGGGGTCTGACCAGCCTATTCAGTCTGGTCAGGTTAGTCAGCCTAGTCAGGCTGAGCAGGTTGAACAGGCTGGACCGCCGAGGCAACCAGCATCTCCACCAGCGGGCCTGGTACGTCCCGTAGGGCCAAAGAGCAGATCAACTCAGCGTTCCAGTAGCCCCCCAATACCAGGGCGACCGAGAACATCACCTCTACAGCCCTCACAACCACCGGCGACACCCTCAGCGTTTTCCGGGCCATCTGTGTCAGGGGCTACATTACCCCAAACACCCCCATCAGCACAACCGGGTACGCCTTCCGCTGTTCCGGCTACAGGTCATACACAAAACAGATCAGCATCTGCCGGACAACAGCCTCAGCAAGTGCCTGTACCACCTATGCAGCAGCTACAACCATCATGGTCTGAAACACCATCAGCACAGTCACGTGAGCAGATCGTAAGGACCTCTACTGCACCACTACGGCAGTCTTCTGATTCCCCCGTTAACAATTCAGCCTTTCCGGCAGGGGTCTCTACAGGACAACCCGGTAACACAGCAGCCGGGCAAAGCGCTGAAAGTTTCGTTGCGACCAGTAAAGCAGCCGAGCGCTGGCGTATAAGCTGGCGCAACCGCCAGCGCTCCGAGGCCGGGCCAGCCACTAATGTTTCACGCGGGCAAGCCTCTGTATCTGAGCCACTGCTGGCGATGCAACATAGTCTCGCACGTATGCGTGCTATCCTTCTGCCGAAAAAGGCACGGCAAGCCCGTATCAAGGACCTGAAATTCTGGGTGGCTATTGGCCTGATGGTCTGCCTGATTGTAGGATTGAGCGCGTATCTCATTTCAACTTACCTGCCCAACCCGTCGCTGGGAGCAATCAAATTGACTCATTCAGGAGATACACAACAGCCAACTCTGGCGATCTCGGGTGCACAGGGTACAGCTATCAAGCCTGGGCAGACAGTGTATCTGCATGGAGCACACTTCGGAGCAGGTGATTCCATCACTTTTCTGCTTGATACCACCACGCCTATCAATGATACACATGGCAAACCACTTGTTGCGCAAACCAATGGCCAGGGAAGTTTCGATGTAACGCTCACGATAGACCCATCCTGGTCATTTGGAAACCACCTGATCCAGGCGGAAGATGGACATACTGGTCAAAGCGCGTACTTGAGTATCCAGGTCGGTTTCGATGGCACCGCTACTACGACCAGCCCCAACCTTGCACTCACAATAGATGACCAAAGTGTGGATAAGTTGACATTTCAGGGAGTAGCCGGGCAGGCAAATCCAAATAATAAATCATTGCAACTGACTAATACCAGCCATATGAAGCTTGAATGGACGGCTACTGCAATAACCAACGACAATCTCAGCTGGCTAGTAGTCGACCGCGCTGCTGGCAGCTTAAATATCGCGCAGACAGATACCATCGGTGTTGGCGTTCTCATAGCCGGTTTGCAAAGCAGGACGGCACCTTATACCGGAGAGGTCGTGTTTACCATTAACCAGAAAGAGCAGTTGAGCTTACCTGTAACATTGAAGATAAATGACTCCAACGCTGAAATGGTCTTTACTCCTAATCCTATCATAGCCGCCGCAGCAGGAAATACGTGTCAGCCAACCACGCTGACGCTGATTAACATAGGGAGTGCTTACATAAGATGGGCCGTTGTTCCAGATGTGCCCATCCAGGACCACATCCACATCCAGGATAATGGAATACCTACTACGCAGGGGGACCTGGCACCATCGGGCCAGTCTGGAGATACTCAAAAATTAACACTGACATGCACGGACGTTCATCCAGGTGACAAGCCTTACCACATCACTGTGAGTGCCAATAATGCTCACTGGGATGCTTATGTTTACATTCAGTAAGGCTGAAAGTTATAATGGGGGTAGCAAGTAGATAGACCGGAAAGCAGGAGGTTTTCACCTAAGATGGATGCAAGTATTCTGATTATTTTCTGTGTTGTTTTCATCCTCCTGGGACTCTATAATGTGTACTCAGGTCTTCGACGTATGCGTGCTGCGCAAGCACAGGGACAGCAAACACGCTGGTACAAACAGATTAACCTGCTTACGGGCATCGAGTATATTCTGCTCTCATTGGTTTTCCTTACGAGCATCAGCATTAGAAGTAAGTTACTCCCCAGCAGCCTGAGCAGTATTGTTGTTCCATTCTACTTGATAACCCTGCTTGCGGCTGCCGTACTCGCGGGTCTTGTCATTCGCCAGGGGATCAGCAATGCTCGTCAACTTCGACGGTCGCAGGCGGAGGCACGAAGTAAGTCGGAGACAGGGGCAGTTGTCAGTAGCAAGACAAGCAGGACAGTAGCAGAGACAGATGACGAACTGACTCCAGAAGAGAGAGCAGAGCGCTTACGGCAGCGTCGTGAACGTCGGCAGAAAGCCGCGGCTGCACGAAGGCGACGTGCTGGGAAAGCATAATCACATCCC
>WNGG01007360.1_pt1 | contig 12188 bp, 10 predicted proteins | sample 5400661 | NCBI WGS metagenome assembly WNGG01 (sample SAMN13153372, study PRJNA577476) | soil metagenome | isolation source: 100 cm soil or saprolite under Garry oak tree replicate 1 | place: USA:California | collected 2016-06-15 | reverse complement strand
GCTACACCTCCGCGAGCACCATCGGGCGCAAGCCGGCGACGCTGGACGCGATGCGCGCGTGCGTGCGCGCGGTGCGGGGATTGCTCGCCGGTGAATCGGTCGACTTCGGGGGCACCCCGGGGCGGCTCGGCTACGCGTCGGGTCGGAGGATTCCGCTGCTGATGGCGGCTTCGGGGCCGAAGGCGATCGAGGTCGCGGGCGAGATCGCCGACGGCGCGCTGCTCCTGGTCGGCTTCAACCGCGGCATCGTGGAGACCGCGCTCGGGCATCTCGAGCGGGGCGCCAGGCGGGCGGGACGGCGGCTCGAGGACCTCGAGATCGTCTGGGCCGTCCGCGTCGGGACGGCGGCGAGCACCGCGGAGGCGCGCCGAGTCGCGCGCCCGACCGCCGTCCACTGGGGGATTCTCCGCTGGGGAGGCCATTGGTTCGGGCCGGCGGGTCTCCGTCTGCCGAAGCTCGACATTCCCGACGCCGTGCACCGGGTCTATCCGGATCTCTCCCACGCCCACGATTGGGAGGCGGCGATCGCGGCGACCTCGTTCGTGTCCGACGAGATCGTGGCGCAGCTCTGCGACGCGCTGGGACTCGTGGGCACCGCGACGGAGTGCGCCGACCGCATCGTCGAGATGACGAAGCTCGGCGTGCGGAGCCTCTATCTCATGCCGCTCCTGACCTTCGCCCCGCCGTCGCAGGAGGTCGCCGCGTTCCGCGACGTCGTGTTCCCGCGCCTCGCGGCCGCCGGCCTCCGGCTCGCTCGATAGAGCCCGGGCCTAGGCGCCGGCGGAGAATCCGTAGAGCCGCGCCGCGTTCCCGCAGACGATCTTCCGCCTGACGTCGGCGGGCAGGTGTCCCATCTCGCGCTGGATGTACTCCTTCGAGTCCGGCCAGATGCCGTCGGGATGCGGGAAGTCCGAGCCCCACATGACGCGGTCGGCGCCCAGCTCGTCGAGCATCTTGATGCCGACCGGATCCGTCTGATAGGTCGCCCAGCACTGGCGCCGCCAGTACTCGCTCGGCGGCATCGTCAGCGCGAGGTCCTTGAACTGGTCTTCCCACTCGGCGTCCATGCGCCAGAGGATGTAGGGGATCCAGCCGATGCCGGCCTCGCCCAGGACGATTCTCAGGTTCGGATAGCGCTCGAGCGCGCCCGAGAAGATCACCGAGGTGAGGATGTTCGCCATGTTGACCTGGAACTGGGTGATGTTGGTGGCGAACGCCGCGCGGGCCACGGCGAGGTCGACGGCCGGCGCGTCGGGCAGCGTCGCGCGCGACGGGTCGCCGCCGAGGAAGACGATCTTCCGGATGTGGTCGGGCATGTAGCCGCCGACCGTGTGGAAGTGGAGCGGCAGCCCGGAGGCGTTGACGACCTCCCAGAGCGGGTTCCAGTAGGGGTCCCAGAGCGGCTTCAGGTCCGCCGAGTTCGCGATGTCGAGCCCGCGCAGCACGCCACGCTTGCCCACGCGCTCGATCTCGGCGATCGCGGCGTCCAGCGGGTTGTTGGGGATCGACGCGAGCCCGGCGTAGCGCTCGGGGTGCGTCGCGCAAAAGTCGGCGAGCCATGCGTTGTAGATCCGCATGACCTCGACCGTGGCGTCCGGGTCGTTCATCCGGCCCGTCGCGCCGAGGACGCCGTAGAGGACCTCGGCCTGCACGCCGTCGCGGTCCTGGTCTTTGAGGCGCAGATCGGGATCGGTGAGGCGGCGGATGCCCTTCTTGCCGTCCGCGTAGAGACCCATCTCCGCCATGCGATCGGCGCGGTGGATCCGTCCCGGCGTGTACTCGCGTCCGCCCGCGCCCATGCCGCACGCCAGGCCGAGGTTCGCGCCCTTCTTCGTCACCCACGTCGGGCCCTTGGGCCCGTCGACGACGTGCGGCATCCGCTCGCGCATCGGGGGGGACGCGTTACCGACGAACAGGTCCGGGGGGAGCCAGCAGAGATCGATGTGGCAGTCGGCCGAGATCATCTCGTAGCGCATGGAGTCTCCCTCCGGGCTATTTCAGGAGTCCGTAGAACTTCCCGGCGTTCTCGCACGTGATCTTGCGCACCACGTCGGCCGGCAGGTGGCCGAACTGCTCCTCGATGTACTTGCTGGACTCGGGCCACACGCCGTCGGTGTGCGGGTAGTCGGAGGCCCACATGAGCGTCTCGGCGCCCATCTCGTCGATGAGCTTGGTGCCGATGCGGTCGAACTGAAACGTCGCCTTGCACTGGCGGCGCCAGTAGTCGCTCGGCTTCATCGTGAGCCCGAGGTCGCGGAACCGGTCCTCCCACTCGAAGTCCATGCGGTCGAGCGCGTACGGAATCCAGCCGATGCCGCTTTCGCCGAACGAGATCCGCAAATTCGGATACCGTTCGAGCACAGCCGCGCCGACGATGGCCGCCAGGATGTTGACGAGGTTCATCTGAAACGCGGAGACGCCGGTGAACAGCGCGGCCCGCTTCGCGAGCCCGGTCGCCTTCTCGCGCACGCCGGGCGGCGTGCTGGGGAACGTGTGGAAATGGAGCGGCAGGTTCACTTCGTTGACCGCCTGCCAGAGCGGCTCCCACACGGGATGCCACATCGGCTCCATGTCCCACGAGCACGAGAGCTCCAGCCCACGCAGGCCGAGCTTGGCCACCCGGTGCACTTCCTTCACGGCCGCGTCGATGTCGCCGTAGGGCAGGCAGGCGAGCCCGATCTGACGGTCGGGATAGTGTCGGCAGAAGTCCACGAGCCAGTCGTTGTAGATGCGGAACATCTCCTTGGCGGCCTCGTGGTCGTTGAGACGGGTGGCGGCGCCGAGGATGCCGAAGATCACCTCCGCCTGCACGCCGTCCAGCTCCATGTCCTTGATGCGCAACTCGGGCGTCGTCGGGCGCCGAATGCCCTTCTTGCCGTCCGCGTAGAGCCCTACCGCCGCCATCTTGTCGACGCGGTAGTTCTGGCCGGGCACCATCTTCTGCCCCGACGGGCCCACGCCGCCGACGAGCCCGAACGACGTGCCGTTCTTACACGTCCAGAACGGCCCGTCCGGGCCGTCGATGACGTAGGGCATGCGATCGCGCATCACCTCCGACGAGTTGGCGGTGAACAGCTCCGTGGGAATCCACGGCATGTCGATGTGGCAGTCGGCCGAGATCCGGTTGTAGATCATGGTCACCTCGTCGGACGCCATTCTACCCGTTCCTCACCTCCTGAGTCGCGGATCGAGGGCGTCCCGGACCGCGTCGCCGACCAAGTTCAGCCCCATCACCGTGACGAACAGGGCGGCGCCCGGGCCGAAGACGATCCAGGGCGCCTGCCGGAGATAGCCCCGGCCGGCGTTGATCATGCTGCCCCACGAGGCTCCAGGCGGCTGGATGCCGAGGCCGAGGAAGGAGAGGGACGCCTCGGCCAGGATGGCGAACGCCACGCTCAGCGATGCCTGGACGACGATCGGCGTGACGGCGTTCGGCAGCACGTGCCGCCAGGCGATGCGCCACGTCGGGGAGCCGAGCGCCCGGGCGGCGTCGACGTAGTCGCGCGCCTTCACGGTCAGCACCTGGCCGCGCATGAGACGGGCGAACGTCGGGGTGTAGACGACGCCGAGCGCGATCAGGACTCCGGTCAGTCCGGCGCCGAGCACGGCGCCCAGCGCGAGCGCGAGGACGAGCGGCGGAAACGAGAGCACCGCGTCCATGAGCCGCATCACCAGGCCGTCGAGCCGCCCGCCGCCGTAGCCCGCCAGCAGGCCCAAGAGGCCGCCGGTCGCCGCGGCGATCGCGACCGAGACGAAGCCCGCCACGAGCGAGACGCGCGTGCCCCAGATCACGCGGGAGAGGATGTCGCGTCCCACGTTGTCGGTGCCGAGCAGGTGGGAGCGGTCCGGCGGCGCCAGCGCGTTGCCGAGGTCCTGCGCGAGGGGATCGTAGGGCGCGAGCGCGGGCGCGGCGAGCGCGACGACGATCGCGGCCGTCACCACCGCGGCGCCGAGCGGCGCCAGCCGGGCCCGCGCCGCGCGGCGGAGCGCGTCCCACCGCCGGTCGCGGACGGCCGGCGTCGCGGCGACCCGCGCCACCGCCGGCTCAGCGAATCCGGATCCGGGGATCGATCCAGCCATAGAGCACGTCGACGAGGAGGTTGATCACGATGAACCCGACGGCGATCAGCAGCACGACGCCCTGCACGAGCGGGTAGTCGCGCGCGAAGACGGCGTCGACCACGAGGCGGCCGACGCCGGGCAGGGCGAAGACGTACTCCGTGATGACGGCGCCGCCGATCAGCGTGCCGAGCTGCAGGCCGAGCACGGTGACGACGGGAATGAGGGCGTTCTTCAGCACGTGGCCGCTGACGACGTGCCACTCGGAGAGTCCCTTCGCCCGCGCGGTGCGCACATAGTCTTCGGTGAGGGCCTCGAGCAGGCTCGAGCGCAGGGTCCGCGTGACCACCGCCGCCAGCGCGAGCCCCAGGGTGACGGCGGGCAGCACGAGCGAGCGCAGGCCGCTCCAGCCCTCTTCGAGCGGGTCCGTGTAGCCCGAGATCGGCAGCCAGCGCAGCGTCACGCCGAAGACGAAGATCAGCAGGAGCGCGAGCAGGAAGTTCGGCATGCAGATCCCGAAGAGCGCGAACGTGGTTCCGAGGCGATCCACGCCGCCGTTGTGTCGGAGAGCCGAGGCGAGGGCGACGGGGAACGCGATCGCGAGCGAGACGGTCATCGCCAGCAGCGCGAGCTGGAGGCTCGGCCGGATGCGGCGGCTCACGTTCTCGATCACGGGCTCGCCGTTGCGGATGGAGCGCCCGAGGTCGCCGCGCAGCAGGCGCGACATCCACGCCGCGTACTGGACGTGGATCGGCCGATCGAGCCCGAGCTCCTTCCTGAGCGTCGCCTTGACGCCGGCGTCCACCGACTCCGCCATCATGGCGTCGATCGGATCGCCCGGCGTGAGGTGGAGGAGCGCGAACACGCCGGCCGTGACGAGGAGCAGGACCGGGATGGTGGCGAGCAGCCGGCGGAGAACTACCTCAGCCACACGTCCTTGAAGCGCATCATCCCGTCGGGCACCGGTTCGTAGCCCTGGACACGCGGGCTGAACGCCTTGGGCTCGATCGGGTGCACGGTGTAGATCATCGGGAGCTCGTCCTGCAGGATCTTCGTGAGCTCGCTGAAGAGCCTCTTGCGCTCCGCCTGGTTGGCCACCTCGCGGGTCTTGTCGAGCAGCGCGTCGATCTGCGGATTCGAGATGCCCGACCAGTTGAGCGACGTGCCCGGCGTCGTCTTGAAGAACTGGTAGGTGTTGCCGTCCGGATCCGGCCGGCCGCTCCACTGGTAGCTGATCATCTCGAAGCTCCGGCTGTTGCCGTCCGACAGGAGCCGGCCGCCGTCCACCAGCTTGATCTTCATGGTGATCCCGGCCTCGCGCAGCTGCGCCTGGATCACCTCGGCCTCCTGGATGTTGATCGGGATGTTGTTGGTCGTCATCGTGAAGGTGAAGCCGCCCGGCTGGCCGCCCTCGGCGAGCTTCGCCCTGGCGCGCGCCAGGTCGCGCCGGATGGGCGCGATGGACCGGTCGTACGCCCAGCTCGTCGGCGGGACGGGGCCGTTGGCCGGGACGCCGACGTTGAGCCACACGCCCTTGACGATCTGCTCGAGGTCGAGGCTCGAGGCCACGGCGTGGCGCAGCGCCTTGTGGTTGAACGGCGGCTGCAGGTGGTTGAGCTGATAAGCGAACGCGGCGAGCGACGGCACGTCGACGACGACCACGCTCTTGTCCGCCTTGACGGCGGCGACGTCGCGCGGCTGGACGTAGTCCATCACGTCGATCTCGCCCGACTGGAGACTCTGGAGCTTGACCACGTCGTCGGGAATCGGACGGTAGCGGACCCGCTCGAGATACGGGCCGCCCTGCCGGTTCCAGTAGGCGTCGTTCCGCTTGATCACGAGATGGGCGTCCCGCACCCACTCGACGAACTCGAAGGGGCCGGTGCCCGCGCCCTTGGCGTTGCGCTCCAGTTCCGGGCCGCGCTCCTGGACGACCCTGGGCGAGACCATCATGCCGGCGCGATCGGTGAGCGTGGCGAGGAGCGCGGCGTCCGCTCGCTTCAGACTCAGCCTGACCGTGTACAGGTCGACGACGTCGACCGAGTCGATGCTGGCGACCTCACCCTTGCGGACGGACTTGGGCTCCGTCTTCATCCGGTTGAAGTTGAACTTCGCCGCCTCCGCATTGAAGTCGGTGCCGTCGTGGAACTTCACGCCCCGGCGCAGCCTCAGAATCAGCGTCCTGGCGTCGGGCTGCTGCCACGCCTCGGCGAGACCGGGCTTGATCCCGAGCTTGACGTCGAGCGTGAGCAGCGGCTCGTAGATGTTGTGGTAGATCTGGCGATCCACCTTGCTGCCCGACAGGTGCGGGTCCATCGTGGCCGCTTCGATGTAGAACCCGACCCGCAGCGTGCCGCCCTTCTTGGGCGCGTCCTGACCGGCGGCCGGCCTCGGTCCGAGTCCTACCAGGGGCACCGTGGAGGCCGCCGCGCACATTTTCAGAAAGTCTCTTCGGGACGCGGTGGACGCCATCGTATAGCCTCCGAGGTGCAGGAGAATCCCACGGGGATACTACCAAGGAGCCTCGAATGAATGCCTTCGATTTCACCGATCACACCGTTCTCGTCACCGGCGCGGCCGCCGGGATCGGCCTCGGCATCGCGCGCGCCTTCCACGACGCGGGGGCGCGCGTCGCCGTCGGCGACGTCCGTAAGGGACCTCTCGCGCGCGCCGCGGCCGGGCTCGGCGCGAGTGGCCGCGTGCTCGCGAAGGTCGTGGACGTGCGGGACGGCGCGTCCGTGGCGGCGTTCGTCGACGAGGCGGAGCGGCAGCTCGGCCCGGTCACGGTGACCGTCGCGAACGCCGGGATCTATCCGAACACGCCGGTGCTCGAGATGACCGCGGAGGAATGGGACCGGGTCATGGAGACGAACGCCCGGGGGGTGTTCCTCACGTGCCAGGCCGCGGCCCGACGCATGGTGGCGCGCGGTACCCCGGGCAAGATCATCACCATCTCGTCCGGCGCGTACGCGAGCGGTCGCGCCGGCGCCGCGCACTACTGCGCGTCGAAGGCGGCGGTCGTCATGTTCACGCGCGTGCTGGCGCTGGAGCTCGCCGGCCACCGCGTCAACGTGAACTGCATCGCGCCGGGCTTCGTGAAGGTCGACAGCGAAGTGTCGCCGCTGACCGAGGAGTACGTGACCGCGCTGACGGGGCAGATCCCCTGGGGACGCGCGGGCAGTCCACAAGATATCGCGGGCGCGGCGCTCTTTCTCGCGTCGCCGTTCGCCGACTACGTGACCGGCGAGGTCCTCGCCGTCAACGGGGGCACGTCGGCGGGTCGCGCGTTCCTGCCGCTCAGTACCCCCGGGGCCCGCCGCCCGGCGCGCTGAGCCCGATCGCGCGCGCGACGATCTCGAGATTCTCCGCGACGTCGCCGAAGTCGAGGCTCGCGGCGAGGATCCGCTTGTGCAGGAGGTGCAGCACGTGCTCCTCGCAGTAGCCGATGGCGCCGAAGATCTGGTGGGCGCGCCGCGCGACGGCCAGGCACGCCTCGCCCGCGTACGCCTTGGCCATGGCGACGTCGCCGTCGTCGGGCAGGCGCTCGTCCGCCTTCCAGGCGGCCGCGTAGAGCAGGCCGCGCGACGCGTCCACGTCGCGCACGAGGTCGGCGCACGCGTGCTGGATCGCCTGGTAGCCGCCGATGGGACGGCCGCCCTGCACGCGCGTCCGCGCGTGCTCGACGGCCAGCTCCAGCACGCGCTGGCCCGCCCCCACCATCTCGGCGGTGCGGGCCAGCGCCCCCGCGCGGAGCGCCTCCGCCACGAGCTCGCGGCCGCGGCCGGGGGTGCCGAGCCGGTCGTCGGCGCCCACCACCACGCCGTCGAACGCGATCTCGAAGAGCCTGTCGCCGCCGATCGAATCGAGCGGCAGCCGCGTGATGCCCGGCCGATCGACGGGCAGCAGGAGGATCCCGAGGTCGGCTCCGTCTCGCACGACGACGATCAAGTCGTCGGCGAGGTGCGCGTCGGTGACGAAGAGCTTCCGCCCCGTCAGCCGCCCGGTCGCGTCCAGCGCGGCGCCCTCCTCGACGAGCGCGACGCTCACGAGCCGCTCGCCGGCGGCCATCGCGGGGAGCAGCCGCTTCCGCTGCTCGGCGCCGGCCGCCGCGAGCAGGAGCGAGGTGGCGACGACCGCGCTGGCGACGAACGGCCCGGGCACGCCGGCGCGCCCCATCTCCTCTGTCAGGAGAATCACGTCGAGCAGCGAGCCCCCGCTGCCGCCGAGCTCCGGCGGTATGAGGAGCCCCGCCCAGCCGAGCTCGGCCATCGTGCGCCAGAGCGCGTCGTCGAAGCCGCGCGCGTCGAGGGCGAGGCGCTGGATCAGCTCGGGCGGGCAGTGCTTGCGGAGGACCTCGCGCGCGGTGGAGACGAGGAGCTGCTGGGCGGGCGAGGGACGGAAGTCCATGCTCAGGCTCGCACAGCCATTACCGCGACCGCGGCTCGGCGGGAAGGCCGAGCCCGCGCACCGCGACCGACGTACGAAGGACCTCGGCGGTGCCACCGGCGATCGTGTGGCCGAGGCTCGTCAGGTACGCGTGCGAGATCTCGCCGTCGAGCTCGGTCTCGCGCGAGCCCGCGCGCAGCGGCGCCCGCCGACCGAGGAGTTCCATGCCCAGCCGCGCGAGCTTCTGGCCCGTCTCGTCGGCGTAGACCTTCGCGACCGCGCTCTCGTACGTGAGGGGCGCCCCGTCGCGGAGCAGGCACGCCGCGCGATAGAAGAGGAGCCGCAGCGCCCGGATCTCGGTGGCGATCCCGGCGAGCCGCCGCCGCACGACGGGGTCCCAGGCCAGCAACGCGCCGCCTTCCGGCGTCCGGGTCTCCGTCGTGTTCGCATAGTCGACGAGGCGCCGCAGCACGCGCAGAAGCGCCGGCGCCTTGTAGAAGCGCCCCCAGAAGCGATCGGAGTCGAGGCCGTTCAGCAGCGCCTGGAAGCCCTCGCCCTCGGGTCCAAGCATGAGATCCGCCGGCACCCGGACGTCGTCGAGAAAGACTTCGTAGTGGTAGACGCCGCCGGTCAGGCTTCGGATCGGGCGGACGTCCATCCCCGGCGTCCCGTTCGGCACGACGAACATGCTGAAGCCGCGGCTGCGCCGGGCCTCGCGGCTCGTGCGCGTGAAGACGAGCCCGTGGGTGGCGATGCCGGCGTGGCTCGACCAGATCTTGTGGCCGCGGATCACGTAGTGATCGCCGTCGCGGCGCGCCTCGGTCTTGAGCGCCAGGAGATCCGAGCCCGCGTCGGGCTCGCTGTAGCCCTGCCAGAACGTCGCCTCGCCGCGCGCGATCGCGGGCAGCACCTCCCGGCGCAGCCGTTCCGTGCCGTAGTCGATGATCGCGTCCGCCGTCTGCCAGGAGCCGGCGAGCGGTCCGAAGGCGGCGCCCGCGAGCGCCAGCTCCTCGAACAGGACGAGCTTCCAGAACATCGGTCGGCCCTGCCCACCGTGCGCGGCCGGCCAGCACATGCCGATCCAGCCGCGGTCGGCGAGCGCCTTCAGAAACGCGCGCGAGTGGGCGCCCGAGCCGTAGCCGGCGTCCATGCCATCGACGGGGAAGTGCGAGGGCGGATGATCCGCCAGGAAGCGCCGGACGTCGGCCGCGAAGGCGTGCTCGTCGGCGGTGAACCCGAATTCCATCTCAGCGCGCTTCGACGACGCCGTTCTTGATCACGAGGCGGACGCGGTCGGCGAGCTGGAGCACCCGCACGTCGGCGAGCGGATCGCCGGCGACGACGACGAGATCGGCGCGCTTCGCCTTCTCGATCGTGCCGAGCTCGCGCTCGAGGCCCAGGCACTCGGCCGCCCAGCTCGTCGCGCTCTGGATCGCCTGCATCGGCGTGAGGCCGGCGGTGACGAGATGCTCGAGCTCGGCGGCGTTGGGCGGATGGCCGTGACCGCCGGCGTCGGTGCCGGCCACGACCCGGACCCCGGCGGCCAGCGCGCGGTGGATGCTCTCCACGTGATGCTCGCGAAGCGCCCGCGCGCGCTCGCGCACGTGCGGCGCCTTCGACTCACGGTGATACTCGTAGACGGTGAGCGTGGGCACGAAGAACGTCCCGCGCTCGGCCATCATCGAGATCAGCTCTCCGTCCTCGTCGAGATAGCAGCCGTGCTCGATCGAGTCGACGCCCGCCTCGAGCGCGAGTCGCAGGCCGGGGCCGCCGAGCGCGTGGCACATGACGCGCCGTCCGAGGGCGTGGGACTCGTCCACGAGGGCGCGCATCTCGTCCGCGTCGAAGGCCGGATCGAGCGGCCCGTGTCCGGCGCGGGAGCTCGCCCCGCCCGTCGTCGCGCACTTGATCACGTCGGCGCCGGCGCGGACCATCAGCCGCACGACGCGGCGCACGTCCTCGACTCCGTTCGCGACGCCGCGGGGGAGGGCGGGATCCGCGGGGACCATGCACTCGTGGCCCGACGGGCTCACGCGGTCCCCGATGCCGCCGATCGGCGAGATGATCGCGACCGCCGTCAGCAGGCGCGGCCCGCGCAGGAGGCCCTCGTCGATGGCCGCGCGGAATCCCGAGTCGAGCCCGCCGGCGTCGCGCACCGTCGTGTAGCCCATGGCGAGCGTGCGCTCGATCGTCCGGGCGGTGCGGAGGTGTCGCGTGCTGCCGGGCTCGTTGAGATCCCAGCGGCTCGCCAGCTCGTAGCCGTGGAACGCGAGGTGGTCGTGGCAGTCGATGAGCCCCGGCAGCACCGTGGTCCCGGAGACGTCGAGCACCTCGGCGCCGCGCGGCCAGTCGGTGCCCGGGCCGCTCACGACGCGCTCGATCCGGCCGTCGTCCACGACGACGGTCGCGTCGCGCAGCGGCGGACGCCCGGTGCCGTCGATCAGTGTGCCACCCCGTAGCACGAGCATCGGGGACCCTCCTTATGGATGAGGCGAGGGGAGTATATACTCCCGGCCCATGAAGCTTGGAATCTGTCTGCCGCACTACGGCCGTCCGATCGAAGTTCCCCGGATGCTGGAGGTCGCCCGCCGCGCCGAGGAGCATGGACTCGACTCCGTGTGGGTGACCGACCACGTCATCGTGCCGAGCCAGACGAACGTCATCTATCGCGAGCACATGCTCGATCCGCTCGCGATCCTGCCATGGCTCGCGGGCGTGACGTCGCGCGTCTCGCTCGGCACGTCCGTCGTGATCCTGCCTTACCGTTCGCCGATCCCCGTGGCCAAGCTGCTCGCCAGCGTGGACGTGCTCTCCGGCGGCCGCCTCATCGTCGGCGCGGCCATCGGCTGGCTGGAGGGTGAGTTCGACGCCCTCGGCGTGCCCTTCAAGGAACGGGTGAGCCGGAGCGAGGAAGCGCTGGAGCTGCTGCGGACGCTGTGGACTCAGGAGCGCCCGGAGATCGTGACGCGCCGTCATCACCTGCACGACGTCACCTTCTCGCCGATGCCGCTGCAGAAACCGCGGCCGCCGCTCTACGTCGGCGGCAACAGCGAGGGGGCGCTGCGTCGCGTGGCCCGCCACGGCGACGGCTGGCACGCGACGGCGACCGATCACGACGCATTCCGGCAGGGCGCGGAGACGGTCCGCCGCTTCTGGAAGGAGGCCGGGCGGGAGGGCGAGCCCGCGCTCTCGCTGCGCATCCCGATCCTGGTGGACGGCGTGCACCGCGCCGCGGTCGACATGGCGCTCATCCGCGGCCGTCACGTGCTCGGCGGCTCTCCGGCCAGGATCGTCGAGGAGCTGCGCGGCTACCGGGCGCTCGGCTGCGCGCACATCGCGCTGGAGGTCTCGTACTCGACCTATCCGGCGATTCTGGAGACGATCGAGATCATCGCGGCGCGGCTGCGGCCGGAGGTCATGGACGGATGACGATCAAGGGCAAGGCCTACGTCGCCGGCGTCTTCGAGCACCCCACGCGCAAGGCCGACGACAAGTCGCTCGCTCAGCTCCACGCCGAAGTCGCCGCGGGTGCCTTGGCGGACGCCGGGCTCACTCGCGGCGACGTGGACGGTTACTTCTGCGCCGGCGATGCGCCGGGCCTCGGCGGTCTCTCGATGGCCGACTACATGGGGCTCAGGGTCCGCCACATCGACACGACCGAGACCGGCGGCTCGTCCTACGTGATCCACGTCGCGCACGCCGCCGAGGCCATCGCCGCCGGCAAGTGCAACGTCGCGCTGATC
>WNGG01007359.1_pt1 | contig 12188 bp, 10 predicted proteins | sample 5400661 | NCBI WGS metagenome assembly WNGG01 (sample SAMN13153372, study PRJNA577476) | soil metagenome | isolation source: 100 cm soil or saprolite under Garry oak tree replicate 1 | place: USA:California | collected 2016-06-15 | reverse complement strand
TGAAATTCTTCAATATGCGTCAGAACCGTGAAGATGAGCGAGTGGTAAACGCTGCCGATCTCCTGCTACCGGGTGTTGGCGAAGTCTGCGGTGGGGCAGAACGCGAGGAAGATCCTGTTCGTCTGCGTGAGCGTCTTATGACTTCTGTTGCCATGAAACATTTACTGGAGGCTGGTGGCAGCGCTGAGGACTACGAGTGGTACCTGCAACTACGCGAACAGGACTCAATCCCCTATGCAGGCTTCGGCATGGGTTTTGAGCGACTAGTGCAGTTTATCACTGGCAGTGAGAGTTGCCTGAACTGCGTTGAGTACCCGCGCAACAGCGTTCACTACATGCCATAGCATGAAAAACTCTGAGTTATTGGATATGTTCCAACAGCTAGGCGTTGTCTCGAACGGGCACTTCGTGCTCAGTTCGGGACGGCACAGTGACGAATACTGGGAGAAGTTTCGCCTGCTAGAGTGGCCTCGTGTGACAGAACAACTCTGCCGTCAGATCACTAGCCGATACAAGCAGAGCGGCATCGAAGCAGTAATTGGCCCAACGACAGGTGGTGCGTTACTGGCACAGGAGGTGGCGCGACAATTAGATACGCGTTGCCTCCTTGCTGAGCCAGCACCTGATGGTGGGCGAGAGCTACGCCGAGGCTTTGTCCTGCATAGATCAGAACGTGTGCTCATCGTCGATGACGTGCTAACTACAGGTCTTTCATTGCGAGAAACGTTGAGTGCAATAGAACAATTTCAACCGGAAATAATCGGCATAGAAGTACTCATTGATCGTAGCGGTGGCGATGCTACCGCACAATTTGGAGTTTCTTGTCGCGCTCTACTCACTGTCTCAGCACATACTTATTATTCGGAAGAATGCCCTATGTGTAAAGAGGGTATTCCTATAGTCAAACCAGGTACACGGGGCAAATAAACGATGAACTTTCTCGATAAATTGCTAGCAGTTTCTCGTCAACAGGATAGCCTGCTATGTGTAGGGCTGGATCCAGAACAAGAGCGCTTGCCTTCTCGATTGCATAACATGCCAGCGGCCAGAGCAGTAACTTACTTTTGCCAGGCCATTATAGAGGCTACTGCTCCATATGTGTGTGCGTTCAAACCTAACCTTGCTTTCTTTGAAGTACTTGGTCCTGAAGGTATGTATGTCTTTCAGAAAGTGCTCCAAGCAGTTCCGGAGCATATCCCAATCATAGTCGATGCCAAGCGTGGAGATATGGGAAATACTGCGCGTAACTACGCGGCCACAGTTTTTGATATCTATGCTTGTGATGCTGTAACCGTCAACCCATACCTGGGCTACGATAGTGTTGCTCCATTTTTAGCGTATGAAGATAAAGCTGTGTTTTTCTTATGTCGCACATCAAATCCCAGCGCTCATGATTTTCAAGACTTGTTGGTATGTGAAGAGAAAGGACAGGTAAGGCCTCTCTATGAAGAGATAGCAAAGCACGTCCAATTGTGGAATCGGATCGGCAATTGTGGTTTAGTAGTTGGCGCAACCTACCCACAAGAACTCAATACCATTCGTGCTATGTGTCCTGATATGCCGATTTTGATCCCTGGTGTAGGAGCGCAGGGCGGTAATCTGGAGGCTTCTGTATTGGCAGGAGTGGACATATCAGGAGAAAAAGCAATAATTTCAGTTTCTCGCGCAATACTATATGCTGGTGACGGCGATAATTATGCTGTTTCTGCGGCAATCGAGGCGCGAAAATTGCGTAATCGCATTAATGAGGTACGAGTAATCAGATGAATTTACAAACAGAACTGGCACCAAAGAGAGGGTTGGTCCTGCACAACCCGGTCGTGATTGCATCTGGCCCATTAGGTTACGGAGTGGACAATGCAAACATAGTAGAGATGCACCGACTTGGAGCATTCACCTGTAAAGGGACAACACTCTATCCTCGCAGCGGCAATGAGTACCCGCGCATTGCACAAACTGCCTCAGGATTGTTGAATGCAATAGGCTTACACAACCCTGGTATTCATGCAGTCATCAACAATTTCGCCCCTATATGGGCAACGTGGCAAATACCCGTCATCGTCAACATCGCTGGAGAAACAATCGAAGAGTTTGTCCAAATAACCGAACTCCTCGAAGGTGTTGAAGGTGTTGCAGGTATCGAAGTAAACGTTTCCTGCCCAAATGTACATGCAGGTGGAGCAGTCATTGGTGCAGATGCGGAGACAGTTTCGGAAGTTACCGCAGCAATACGTCATTTGACAACACTACCGCTAATCGTCAAACTTTCTCCGAATAGCGGAGATGTGCGCCCAACCGCTTTGGCCGCGGCCTCGTCTGGCGCAGATGCAGTCTCTCTCATCAATACTATTACCGCTCTAAACATAAATATCAATACGCGCCGTCCAGCCCTGGGGAACGGTACTGGTGGACTGTCTGGTCCAGCGGTCAAGCCAATCGCATTGCGTATGGTTTATGACGTAGCCTCTGAGCTGCGACAATCGTTTCCTCAGGTTCATGTTATAGGGATTGGCGGTATATGTACAGCTCATGATGCGCTGGAATTTCTTATGGCTGGTGCGTCGGCTATTCAGATAGGAACTGTCAATCTTGTTAATGCACGGGCGGGGATTGAGATTCTCGAGGGAATTGAAGCTTTTCTACATCAAGAGAAAATAAACGATATTGCTGAGATTATTGGGGCTGCTCTATAAACGCCTCGCTTAGAATACCGACTCAGGTTCATATGGGCAGGAATTTGTAGATTAAACATTGTTCCTTGCTCAAAGGAAGCACTTGCAAATTATGAAAAAATGATGTAAATATATGAGTTGTAAGAAAGAATTTGGGAAATTCTCTACAAACCTGTATGATAGATTTAGGGTTGTTTGAACTAGTTATAAGGGTGCCACTAGTTCATATTTAAATGAAACCCCGTTCACCACTCAGATTGATTAGTTACCCAATTGATATTGTTACTTATCCTAATCGATGTGACAAGTACCCTTACGTTGCGCTGCGGAAGACATCAATAATAGTCATACTGAGTATTAAACCTTCATTTTCTGCTTATGAAGGAGCGAAACTGTCATCATGACATCTCCCTCAATACCAACGTTCCCACTGCCAGAGAGTAGACAAAATACGAATGACAAATTCTCGCACTTTCATCAAATCGTGCGTTTGTACTACCTCATTGTCTTCGGATTTATTATTATGGGCGTTCTCGGTACCTTAGTTCAAGCATTTTTCTCGGAATGGCTCGAAACTGGCAAGTTGAACTTTCCCCCTTTTGAGAGATACTTTATCATCCAATTTGCACTACACTATCCTCTCTACTTCTATCCCTGCGCTGTCGTATTTCTGGGATTAGGCATCCTCGGTTTCATCTACAATATGCGCTTTACAAGGCTTCAGAAAGCCCACCAGCAGGCCCTCATCAAGGATACAGTTGATCAGGTTCTGGAACATAAGGGACCTGATATGATCCAGAACGCTGTGGAAAAGAGCATTGACCAGGAGACAAGAATACGGGAAGCTGTAAAAAAGGGCATCGAAGAAACAGGCGTGCTCAAACATGTTGTAAAAAAGGGAGTCGAAGAAGTACTCAAAGACCCCGAAGTCGTTTCTGGAGCACTCAAGCTAGAAACGATCACATCAAAGCTACCAATGGACATCCACGTTTTGCCTTTGCCACCTGCGACCAGTGGTCTTGTTGGTCGTGAAAGTGACCAGGAGTGGATTGAGTCACGATTAGCAGCGGGCAAGATTGTAGGAGTATCGGGAATGGGAGGAGTTGGCAAAACAACGCTGGTTGCCGATACTGTCAACAAGGTTGCGTCACAGTTTAATACAGGTGGTGTAGCGGTCATTCTGGCCAATGATATTACGAGCCATGCAATCATTCTTCGCCAACTCGTCGAGAAGTTTGTCCCCAATGACCAGGAATTATTGAGTCGATCTGATACCAAGCTACCTATGCTACACGAGGCGCTAAGTCACATACTAATCAGGCACCATGAAAAAAGCCATCGCGTTCTCATCGTTATTGATGGCATTGAGCCGGGACTCATGAAGGATGATGGTTTGGAGCAACTTTGTAATATCTTCCGCAGCGCTAAAGCAAGTGTCCTTATGACTGCACGCGAACGATTATCCGCTCGGCTTGTGCATGAGAGCAGGGAATTGGAAGTATTCACCCATCAGGCAGCTTTTGATTTGCTCACCCGGCTCCTGGAAGGCTTTTTACAACGTCCCTTGAATGTTTCTGAGCGACTTGATGCTGCTGGCATTTGTGAGATTGCTGGCAATCATGCACAAGCGATTGTCTTGATCGCTGCCTATATCGAGTATCACCCACGGATATCACTTGCTACCTACCTTCAACAGTTGAAAGGTAGTCACAAGATTATCCTTGATCTGACCGACCGGCTCAGATCTATTGAAGCATTACGAGGTGTACGCCTTACTTTTGCTAGCAGCTACTCTCAGTTAGAGGATTCAGCACAAAAACTTTTCGTTGCACTAGGGGCACTTACTGGTAGTAGCTGCACTTATCAGGCAATTCGAGCGTTGGGGTCGGCGATCAAGCTAAATGAAGAAGATACATGGGCCAGCTTTGAAGCTCTTATTCGTTCAAAACTGGTTCTCCTCCCACCAGTTGACGCTTCTGGCGTTGCTGAGCGTATTTATCTCCATCCATTAGTACAAGAGTTTGCTCATGAATTGCTGAGAACCTCATCTGACATAGTAGAAGATGCACTATATGAGGCCCTTGTCGTCCACTATACTGAGTGGATACAAGACAAAAGCGAGGACATATTAACTGAAGATGATGTTAATCTCATGTCTGCTCTACGATGGGCAAAGGCTCATGTATCTCAAGCGGGTGCCATATTGGCACAACTCATTTATAGCTTGCGCTGGTATTGGCAGAACCAATTTCAAATAGAGGAAGCGTTTGAGTGGCTTGAGACAGGCTGTGAAGTGATGGAGCATCTAGGTGCTGAATGGCACGAGCGATGGGGTCAGCTCATGTTTACATTGGGAGCCCAATATCAGTGGATAGGTCGGATAGTAGATGCTGAACGTTGCTACAAGAAAAGTTTGTCCATCTTTCGCAAAGTTAGTTCCAGTGGTGGGTCCAAATTAGGATTGGGCGAGGCCTTTTCAGGCTTAGCTGCTCTAGCCCAGCAAAAAGGTGAGCCAGAGACAGCGCAAGGTCACTATGAGAAAAGTCTGGCCATCTTTCGCAAAGCTCGTGACAGGCGGGGCGAAGCTGATGTACTTTATCGATTAGGGTTTTTGGCTCTACGCACAGGCGATACGTCTTCCGCCCTATACTACTATCGGGATAGCCTCAATATTCGCCTGGCGCTTCGAACTGATCAATGGGGTCAGAGCCTTATCCTCTATTCATTAGGTGCTGTATATCAGCAGATAGGCGAAATAGACTTCGCTCAGAGACACTACGCTGAATGCCTTGCTCTCTGTAAGCAGACCTCTAATCGACGAACCGAGAGTTTAGTACTCAAAGCATTAGGTGATTTAGCTTTGCAAACTTCAGGACCGGCTGATGCTGAGAAGTATCTGACTGCAAGCAGTAATATCTCGCGTGCAATTTTTGATTTACAAAGTGAAAGTGTCGAGTTGTATAGCATGGCGTTTCTACTAAGGCAAACTGGAAAGACTGATGATGCCTGGAACTACTATAGCAGGAGTCTCGTTCTTCGTGAAAGAATCAAAGATGAGCGGGGAAGAGGTTATACTCTTATAGGCCTGGGTGACCTATCACGTCGCACTGGGGATATGGCCAGCGCCAAGAGACAGCTTGAAGAAGGTCTAGCTATTGGTAGAAGGATCAAGGACCGGCGAAGTGAAGCTTTAGCTTTAAAAGCCTTAGGTGATTGGGCATGGCAAGCTGGCCATATGGGCGCCGCTCGGGATTACTATAATGAAAGCCTCACTGTTTGCAAAGATTGCCACGACTTGAGGGGCGAAGCCATTACTCTCAAGGCTCTGGGAGACCTGGACCTTAAAGGAGGCGACAAGACTAGCGCCCGGAAATATTTTTCTCTGAGTCTTGATCTCTTTCATCAAATGAAAGACGTGCGCGGCCAGGGTGCCACTCTTCATTCCTTAGGAATCCTGAGCCTGGACCAGGGTGATAAAACTGCGGCACGAACACATTTTGACCAGAGTCTTGATCTGCTTCGACGGGTCCAAGATCGACCTTCTGAGGCTGCGGTGTTGTATGCCTTAGCAGACTGTGCTGGGGCACGAAGTGACCTTGCTCAATCTGAGAAATGCTATCGTGAGAGCTTGCAAATTGCCACTGAGATTAAAGCTGCGCATTATACTGCAGTTTTTCAAGAAACTCTGGGTGATTTTTTGCTCAGGCACTATGGCCAAAAAGACAGGCAGGAGGGCAACTTGTTGCTAGTCAAGGCAGCAGAGTCCTACAGGCTCATAGGTCGCATTGATGCTGCCGAGCACGTTGAGGAACGCAGGGTTGGTCGTTACAGAGTCCCTGACAGAGATAGAATAATGTCTTCCTTAATCTATGATCTCGATCAGGGTCCTAATGGACAAGGTTTTGCAGTTCCCCATGAGAGGCGTAGCGCACTTCGGCCCGCTTAGACGTCCAGGAAAGGGAACTGCCTGATTACACAAATTTGTCCAGGTGTTCAGAAATTGTGAGCTTTAACTATGCAAAAGGTTTCTATACGTGGCTCAACATCCTATGATTCTCGTGACAGCGTTTGAGGCATATGGTGGCTCTTCTCTAAATCCGTCAGAACTGGTACTCAAACAGTTACCAGATGACATCAATGGCGTAAACCTCCGCAAGGTGATACTCGCATGTGATAGCCTGCGTTCACCACGCTATGTAACAGAGCTAGCAAGCGATCCGCTGGTCAACATGGTGGTGATCTTAGGTGAAGACCGTCGCTATGCTCTGCCCACTATGGAACGCATTGCTTACAACTGGTTGCAATATGACGTTCCAGATAATCTTGGACATCAACCCATGAACAGTAGCATTGTAGCTCATGGACCTGAATTACTTGAGACATCTATTGACGTCGCTGCCATTCGCCTCGCTCTTGCAAGCAAAGGGACCAGGGTAAATATATCGGAAGACCCGGGTCGGCATCTTTGTAATCATGTGTACTTCCAGGTACGGTATCATACAGATCCAAAGCCTGTCCTTCTGCTTCACTTGCCCCGTTTACCAGAGCAGCAGGCATACCCAAGCATGCGCTTTGCCGACTCTCGAAATGCAATATTTGATATTCTCGCGTTTTTGTCGTTTCTGATACATGGATAGCAGAATTCGTTTGGGCTATCTGAATTACACGTATAAAATGTCTAAAAACTCATGAGATTGCATTGAATTTCAGTTGAATATTACTACAGCAAGCCTTATAATGCCTACTTAGGGGGACAACCGAATAATGTGTACTAGGAGAAGTCATTGTCATGCGACTAAGTAGGAATATCGATAACGATGCAGATTTGGCTCTGTTGAATGAAGCCGCCCAGTCCGTTGTTCAACATCGTAAGTTTATCCTGGGACCTGAAGTTGAGATGTTAGAACATGAGATGGCTGGATGGCTTCGAACTAAGTGTGCAGTTGGATGTAATTCTGGCTTCGGTGCTCAGTTGTTAGGCATCCTTGCGCTCGATTTAGAATTGGGAGCGCGAATAGCGGTACCTGTATTGGCACCATCCGATTCGATTGGAGTATTACTCCGCAAGCACTTTAAGCCTGTTCTGGTTGACATCAACACGTATGATTTTCAAATGGATGTTTCAGATCTCTCTCGTCGCATTGATGACAAGATCAGTGCAATCATCGTGCATGATCTATTCGGCGGCACAGCGGATATGCAAGCTATAATGAATCTAGCTGGCAAGATTCCGGTCATTGAGGTGCTGACCTACTCCCTGGGAGCGCGTATCGATAATCGCTGTGCAGGTACTGCTAGCACAATGGCAACAGCGGACTTGCGTATGACAATAGGAGAAGGGGCCTGGGGGGATGCCGGAATGATCTGGACAGGTAATAGTTCTCTGGCCGAGGAGATACGCGCAATTCGTGCTGAGAAGGCGGATCTTTATACCGGCGTTACTTCTGGGAACTTCCATCAAGATACTCTGCATGCTGCATTTCTTCTACGTAAATTTAAAGATTGGAAGAGGAAGACAAGCAAGCGATCGGAGCAGATTGCTGTGTTTGCTCATGCGCTGCGTGATCGCAAAGTATGTGAAATTACTATTCCTGAATTTTATAATCACTATGGTACTGAGCTGGTTATGCTTACCGAATATCGCGATGAATTAATGACTTATTTGCAGAAACGTGATATTGAGACATCGATCTGGTGGCCGCTGCCGATTCATTTGCAGCCAGGATTTCAGAGTTTAGGCTATAAGAGAGGAGACTTTCCTCAAGCAGAATGTGTTACCGAGCGCTTGGTACAACTGCCTGTACCTGGAAACGAGGAGGAGATAGAGCGGTTAGTAGAATCTATCGCCAGCTTCTACGGAAGGTAGTTTTTAGTTAGAGCCAGTTTGTTGATGATAGAAATCTATTTCACGATTTCCTAGCCTTTCTATGCATATCAGACGCAATTATTGATGCCTGATGAGAGGTCTACTGATGCGCATTTGTATTCTTGGCCCTGGATCCGTCGGTTTATTTCTGGCAGCGCACCTTGCTCAGCATGAACAGGTGACTCTCGTCGGGCGGAACGTTAGAGCAGAGGGAAAGCAAGACGTGAATGTGGTTGGTTTGATGGAATGCCAGGCTGAAGTAAACTTCATTCCCCATCTAGTTGAAGCTGACCTGCTCATAGTTACAACCAAATCGATCCACCTTGATTCCGTGATTCCGTTACTTAAAGACTTCAAGTCTCCCGTTGTCTTCATTCAAAATGGCCTTGGCATCAATCATCTGACGAGAACAGAATTACCGGGAGTTCCACTCATCCGTGGTTTATGTTGGTTTGGCGTAGTTCGTGATGCTTCATACACTGTACGCTGTAATGGTTTTTCACGCATTGCTCTAGGCTCCTTGCAAGGTGAGATCAACCTAGGAATTTTGCAAGAAAGCTTGGTCAAAGCCGGTCTCACTACCGATATAGTTGGTAATATCGACTGTGCTGAGTGGGAGAAGGGCATGTTAAACATTAGTATTAATGGGCTATGTGCCCTCACAGGTGAGCGTAACGGCGTTATCATTGATAGCCCACATCTGCATGAAATACTTGTACAGCTTGTTCGTGAGACGCAAAATGTGGCTCATGCAGTCGGATGCAATTTAGACTTAGAAAAGTCCGTAATCAGCCTGACACAGACTACAGCCAGAAATGTTAATAGTATGTTACAAGATATTGAGTCGGGACGTGCGACCGAGATCGATTACTTGAATGGCTATGTAATGCACCTGGGAAACCAAATTGGCATCAATACCCCTTACAATACAACTGTTTATCACCTGGTAAAACATCTCGAAGTGAGACGTATGAATGAGATTAGTTGACTTATCACAACCCTGGGGATACGATACACCCCTCCCACATGATCTTGTGCACGTAGAAAATATCGGCAGTGATATTGCTTTGTTGCTCAATCGCCGTGTTACAATTAGCGTTTTTCCGTGGCGCTTTCGAGGTGGAGAAGCAGCGATGTGTCGGGTAGTAGCATTTCTTGATGATTAGTCTTGAACTCGATTCTCTTTTCTCACCCTTTCATCTGCCCGCGCCAGATCACTTGCCAATGCTGTAGCACGCATTTGTTCCAACTGCTCCATTCCTTTGGCCTGAACATCCGACCATTCATGCGCAAAGCGACCCGACAAAATATCGTCTTCCAGCACCCGTTTGAACTTTTCGTATAACCAGGAACCGTCGTCTGCAAGCAAGGCGCGCAGTTGTCCATACTGACTGGTATGGGAGTGGAGCGTGAGTTGTCCAAAAAGACCTTGATCAGCGATACGATCGAAAACTTCAGCAGGCTCCTTTGAAAGGTACATTTCGTAGAGGATAGCTTCATCGCTAAACCCTGCTTCGTGTAGCACTTTGAAAGCTGTCCTAAAAGCAGCCAAGATAAAAGGCCATATGGCTTGCTCGCTAAAGAGATCAAGCGCAGCCTCTTCTCTCGCTGAGGAGAGTATAGCGCCGCGAGTTGCACCGATGCCGTGCCCGATTGATTGGGCTAACTTCAAAGCATTGCCGCTAGTATCGCGTTCCACAGAAATGAAGCAAGGATATGCTTCTCCGCTCAGGTATCGTTGGCGTACGCCGGAACCAATCATACGTGGCGCCACCATTATTACGTCGATGGAGTTAGGCAAATCAAAGAGTTGGAATGCCACATTGTAACCTGAAGCAACGACCAAAGATGCGCCTATTTTTAGATAGGGGGCAATTTGTTCGCGAAACACCTGGGGTTGCACTTCGTCTGGAATAAGCAGGAATACTACGTCTCCCCAGGCTGCTGCTTCAGCAATAGACACGACTTGAAAGCCATCAGCAATAGCTGCATCCTTATAAGCATCATCGCGATTGCCGATGAGTATTTCTGAGATGCCGCTGTCACGCAAGTTTTGCGATTGTGCAGCACCCTGGTTGCCATAACCAATGAATGCCAGGCGCTTTGGCTGGAGAATTGAAAGATCAGCATCTTCGTCGTGGTAGATGGGTGTGCTCATTCTTATATTTTACCATACTCAACACTTAGTGGCTCAGCTATCTCTTCTGCAAGGCGATGAACGATACCCACAGGATAGGGCGCACGCAAATTCAATATGATGTGAGTTGCACTGGCTTCAATGTATGGGCGTATGCTATCACGCGTTTCTGCCAGATTGTCGTAGTTTACTAGCGTCTGAATAGAACGCTCAATAGTGGAGGGATCACGGCCTATTGCTACAGAGTGCCCTTCGAGCACTTCAACCTTGTGGCGGAATGTGTCAACTGAGCCGCCAGCAAAATTCCAGATATTCGCATACTGGGCAACGACACGCAGAGTCAATTGCTCACCGCTGCCCCCAATGACAAATGGGGGATAAGGTTTTTGTACAGGCTTTGGCTCACAGCGCGCAACTTTAAGCTGATAGTACTTGCCATCGAAATTAGCGAGAGTTTCTGTCCACAGTCGCTTGACCACCTCGCACGCTTCCCCTAAACGCCGGATACGCTCTCCCGGAGTGTAGAGCGGAATGCCGTACATATTGCTTTCAACCTCATTCCATCCAGCTCCGATACCGAAGTCCAGGCGGCCATGCGAGATATTGTCTACAGTTGCTCCTATCTTTGCGAGTACAGCAGGATGACGGTATGTGTTCCCCGTCACCATTAAGCCAACGCGCAGGCGCTCGGTGCGAGCTGCTAATGCTCCCAGGAGTGTCCAGCCTTCCAATTGAGGACCTGTTGGATCGAGTCCCAGAGGAATAAAGTGGTCGAAGGCCCAGGCGTGTTCGATGATAGGAATGCTATCTGCCTCAAGCCAGACGCGGAGTATGTCATCATACGAGGTATATTGTTGCGCGGTTTTGATACCGAAACGTAAGTTCATACGATGCTCCTTAGATTCGCTCAAGTGGTATAAATCCGAGTATTCGTAATACATTATTCATCGTTTGAACAGTCGCTCGCACTAGCAGTGTGCGAAATGCTTTTACTTGCTCATTTGACTCTTTAAGTATGGGTGGAGTATGTTCGTAGAAGTCACTAAAGTGAGCAGCGAGGTCATACGCATACGAAGCGAGCATATTGGGTGCAAGCTCCACACTTGCTTCTGCTAACCTGCGTGGAAAAGCGTCGATGTGACGCAATAATTCCCACTCGCTCTGATCAAGTTGAGTAGGTAGTAGGTCTAGTTGATCTGGCTCCTCATAGTTATCTTCTTGAAGACGGCGTAAAATACTATTAGCTCGGGCATAGGCGTATTGTAGATAGACCCCAGTATCCCCATTTGCGCGTAACGCCTCGTCAATGTCTAAAGCTATGATCTGTTGAAGGTTAAAACGAATCATAAAGTAGCGAATTGCCGAGGCTGCCAGGATTGCTGCTGCTTCAGGCGATAAATCACGTTTTGTCTCTACCTCCTGCATTCTTGCAACTGCTGCATTAATCAAATCATCCGCTTTAATCTCAATCCCTTTGCGTCCAGACATGGCATAAAACTGGTGACCATCTGAG
>WNGG01033485.1_pt1 | contig 12189 bp, 5 predicted proteins | sample 5400661 | NCBI WGS metagenome assembly WNGG01 (sample SAMN13153372, study PRJNA577476) | soil metagenome | isolation source: 100 cm soil or saprolite under Garry oak tree replicate 1 | place: USA:California | collected 2016-06-15 | reverse complement strand
GGCCTCGGCCTCGCATCCGCCGGCAGCCGATTCATCGCGTCGCTGCTCTACGGCGTCAGCGCGCGTGACCCGGCGGTGTTTGCGGCGACAACGGTGCTGTTGTTGACCGTCGCGCTGGTGGCATGTTGGCTCCCTGCGCGACGTGGCGCTCGCCTCAGTCCTCTGGAGGCTCTACGGACCGAGTAGAGATCGCCACCAGGGACGATCCCGTCCGCGATTGCAATCATCGGAGGTGGCGACATTCCCGGTCGCTGGCCGATGCATTACTTCGACGGGCGGGTGTGACGCGGGTCTATCACTCAAGGATCGATCGGGGCATCTGGAAGGTGTGGCGCGACCACCCGGGATTACCCGCGCAGATCCGCTATCAAGGATTATCGACCACCGGAGCCGCTGAGAACGCGGGCATTGAAGCGAATCGTATTCGAAGGCGCCCTGAATGTCAGTGTCACCGTAAAGGAAGCGGCGGGCGCAAGCCACAGCGGCGCGCCTGCCAATCGGATCAATGGACTTCCGGCTGGCAAGGCGCACGACGTCACGCCTGTCGCGTTGGTCAACGTGGCGCCGTGTGTAAGGCTGTCCACGGCAATATCGAAAGGCGCACCGATGGGGCGTGAAGAGGTGTTCCTGACGGTCATCGGCAGAGTATAGGTATTGTCAGGCCCGGCATTCAGCGCTCCAATGTCCACCCTCACCAACGGTGACACATTACTGCCGCAGAGAAGTCCATAGACGCTTACGGCGTTCGCCTGCGTCGGCACGTACACCTTTCCGTTCGCGACCACCGGCGGCGCAAACTTCGTGAAATCGCCAAGGGTGTCCCGGGCGCTGTTCGTGTCGGAATTGTAGATTTCCTGGCTGACGTTGGAGGCCCGGAAAGCCCGCAGTGTACCGGGAGCACGCCCGCCGCTCCTGGTGGATTGAGTCGTAGCCGCCCACACAATGCCACTGCCTACCTCGGAGCCATTCGCCGAAACGCTGGGGCCGCCGGTCATCCCTGGTTTTACCGCACTCACAGCGGCTGGAGTCGTGACGAAACGATTGTTGACGAAGTTATAGGCTCTGAGGACATCCCGTCGATCCCAGACGTAAAGCACGCCGTCATTCTCGCGGCCCCAGAACGCCGTTCCGAGCGTTTGTGCGCAGTCTTGTTGGCCGCAACCGTGGCTCGCTTGAAACCTCTGTAGCGGCCCACCCGGGGCGCCTTCCAGCTTCCCCATGTCATTGCGATTCAGGAGAAAAATGACGCCTTCCTTGCCGCCGGAGAACATGAGCTGCGAATCAGGGATCAAGGTGACCCCGCCGGCGCTCAGATCGATATTCTGAAGGAACAGAAACTCGTGATTGTTCGGCGTAAACCAGTCGACAAGGTTGAGACTGCGGCCGGCGAACTTCAACGTGCTGCTCCCGAAATTCCTGACACCGTCATAGCTGCCGCCGGCGGTGGAAAGATAAACATTGCCCTGATCGTCCGCCGCGATCCCACGGCCTCCGTGCCAGATTCCACCTTTCCGGCCGCTCGGCGTCGTCTGGAACACTGCGAACCGTTGTTTCAGATCGCGCGCGTTGAATGTCTGCACGAAGCCTTCCTGCGACCAGTGCTGGTCGTTTGGATCAGGCACGATGTTCGCGAAGGCGACATAGAGCACATCGTCGACCATCAGCAGCCCCGCGCGTTGGAGTGCGCCTTTCACGTTCGTAAGCGTCCCCTCCGATCCAGCGAACGGGAATGACAGGAGTTGTGGAGAGTTGTACTTTGGACGTCCGCTGTAGATGTCCAGGGCATTCACCCACAGGTTGTATTCGTTGTCTTTCGACACCAAGGCGACCACATAAAGGGTACCGGTTGGCACGTCGATACAGGGCGTTCCCAGAATGCCATGATGGACCGGCCCGATCCAGCTGTCGCCTGGAGCGGGAGTGCCAAGACTGCGCGACCACAGAGGCTCCGATTGCGCGGGATCGTCGGCGTCAAATGCGTATACGGTATTTCCCATCGAGGCGATGAACAGGACGTTGTGGCGATTGCCGGAGATGTCGAGGTCGGGAACGATCAAAGGAAGAGCGTAGATGCTGTCGTCCACTCTCCTCGAGAAGAGCTTGCCGAAGTGAGTGGCATCCACGTTGGACGGGTTGAGCATCCACTCCTGAAGGTTGGCTCCCGTACGCCCGTAGTCGTACTGCGACATCGGCACAGTGACCGGCGCGCCAACGGGCGCGCCGACCGATGCACCGACCGACGCAGTCACCGCCGTGATGACTCCAAGCCAGGATGACAGGATCCGCATGCGGCACTTATCTCCGCGTCGCCGTGGCTCACACGAGCGTCGGCCCGACTATTGGAAGAACCGTCGGAGAGGAGGAAAAATCCTGCCCCGAGGTCCTTCATCCGGACCCGTTGGCACGATGACCTCGAAGTCGGCGCCTTTCACGCGCGCGAGCGTCTCGAGCCCCCGCAGCCGCCGGTCCGGGGCGATCGACATGAGCCAGTCGCCGCCGTTGTCCGCGACGAACATGCCGTAACGCTTGAGCCCTTCGAGAATGGCCCGCGCATGCGGCGGGAACTGAGACGTGTCGAAATCGTTGCGCAGGCGCAGCCGCTCCCCCATCCGCGGCAGATTCGGATCCGTCTGCGAGCTCGCGAAGTGACGGGCGGGATACACGTACTCACGCCTCGTCCGGCGCACGGTCACACGCATGGCATGTGCGACGCGGCCGCGCGCGACTTCATCGTAGCGAACGATGGCCGGGAAGATCGGAAGACCCGCAGCGTCCGACGACGTCCATCGTTCGGGTCGTAAGGTGTTCGACGCGAGATCGAACGTGGACGCCTGTGACGCCTCCCACCCCGCATCGGTACGGCGCGCCTGCCAGAACTCGTGCAGGCGCTGGTTCAATGGATCGACGACGATCAGATGACGGTCGCCAGTGCCCTCGCGCTGGAACCGCTCCAGCGTCATCCCTGGCCCGGGTAGCGCTCGCCTGTCCTCGTTCCGCGCCAGCGGCCAGTTCTCGATCGGCGCATTCGGAGGAATAGGAAATGGACCCTGATCCGATTCCGCCGGGTACATCGTCACCCGGACTGGCATGGTGGGCTGATCAGGGGGCACGAGCACGAAGTTCATGTCCAGGTTGTATCCGAGCGGCGTATCCGCGCCGATGCTGCGGATGATGGCTGGCGAATTCGGATGCACAGGCCGGTTCGAAATGTCTTCGTGCCACGGATTGTCGCCCGGCAAAATCTGCATCGCGCTCAGAATGCTGTCGGCTTCCGGTGTATCGAAGAGTACGGGCATCGTGAGCCGCTCAGGCTGGCCGCTTCGGGCAGCGACTTCTATGGCGCGCGCCAGCTTCAGACGCGCGGCTTCATAGGGATCACCGGCTTCGGGAAAGCTGACGCGCTCCCCGGCGTCGGAGAACACGCGCGGGACGATCGTCGTCAAGACCTCGCTCACCACTGAGTGGAGTCCGAGACGACGAGCGAGCGTCAGGTACTGATGATCCTGCAGGCCGCGCCGGAAATTCGCCAGCTGAATGGTCGCAATCGGACCAGGCAGGCCGCGATCCTCTTCCGGGTGCAGCCTGTCTTCGCCCGGATAGATCAGCGCGCCGTCGCCGTGAATGTAACCTTGATCGACGATCGGCTTGTCCGGTTGCCCCCGATTATCGAAGGTGATGCTGTTGGCCCAGACGTTCTGGTCGCGCTCTCCCCGTTTCTGGGAATTGTGGCGCCAGTGCACCGCGTGCCAGTAGAAATAGACTCGGACGTCGTGTTTGAACGCGGCCCAGATTGTCGCGCGCGCATCGGTGGCAGGCGCGTCGATCGTAATCGCCCCGCCTGCCGGTCGGCCGCTGTTGTAGAACCAGTACTCGCGTCCGCGGGCTCGCTCCGTCGCGACGCGATCGAGCCGAAAGCCCTTCGGGCCCGAACACCAGATATCGATCGCGGGGGCGAGTGCGTCGACATAGGCGCTTGTCACGAATATTGGAAGCGCGCGGCCCGGTCCCGGATTCGAGCGAACGTTCTCGGCCAGCTTCAGGATGTGCGGGTACTCCCGCGCCCGCGGTTCGTCCGGCATGTAGAGAAACGTGATGGCGTGCGGCACCTTCTCGCGGAGAAATGTCATCCACGCATCACTGCGCGCCCAGGCCGTCGGGCGATCCTCGAAATCCGGGCCGGGTCCGTAGAAGCTTCGCGGGGCAATCACATTGCCGACGCCTGCGCCGGGACCTTCGTAGCCGTGCTCGCGTGTGAAGTCCGCCCCAGAGAATCTGCCCATGACCGCAGCCAGTCTCTGCTCGTTGTAGTCGTGCACGAGCTCCACTCGATGACGATGAGCGAGCCGGTGATAGGCGGGATCGAGATTGCGGCCCTGGTAGCGCTCGGGTTGATCGCTCGCGTAGAACAGCATCGCGTGCATGCTGTTCTCGTCGGGAAGCGTGAAATCGAAGACCTCGAGCTCGATCGGCAGCGTGCGCCGCGCCGTGTCGGCGTGGATGTCGATGGTGCCGCGGTACAAACCCTGAGTGTGAGCGCGGTCGATATAGATCTCGATCCAGATCGCCTGGTTCTGGTTGGCGCGAACCGCGATCGGCAATCCTCCGCGCCCGTTGCGGGCGTTTTCCGGCACCAGTTGCACCGGCTTCCAGCCGGTGGGGTTTGCCGGCGCAGCCGCCGATCCGGGTTCGTACACCCAAGACGCGTGTGACGGCAGCGCGACGTGCATGTAGTGAACCGCGAAAATCTCGATGGGCCGGTTGACGTAGTCGGTGGGATCGCCGGCAGGGGGCCGGTATGTGATGCGATCGCGAACCGAGTTGAGCCCGGGCAACCGGAGTGAGAGCTGATCGACGCCGTGATCGTCTGCCTCGACAATCACTTGAAACGCGACGACCTCATTGCGCGCACCCGATACACGCACGACGCGGCCATCCCACGCGGAATTCCGGGTGCTCGCCGGATGGTCGCGGGCGTCGCGGTCGACCTTCTGGGCTGGTTAGGATCGAGCCGTAGCGACTTCCGGAAGGCGGCCTCCGCTCTGGCGGTCTCTCCGACCGCCAGACATGTCAGGCCCAACCCGTTCAGCGCCATTGTCGAAGGCGGACCAGCCTCGATCGCTCGCTCGAAGTAGGGCAGGGCGTCGGCCGGATGTCCTTCAGTTGCCAGCGCACCCGCGAGATACAACAAGGCCTCGGCATTTCCGGGTTCACGATCGACGGCCTGCCGAAAGAGCTGGATGGCTTGATCCGGGCGCCCGCTCCGCGCGCGTACGACGCCCAACTTCGTGAGTGCCGACACGTCGCCGGCATCAAGCGCCAGGATGCGATCGTACCGGGCAGCCGCCGCATCAGAGTCCGCCCGGAGCAGCGCGAGGTCGCCCAGACGCCGGAGCGCTTCGATGTGGTCAGGAACGAGCTTCAGGACTCGCTCGCACAACGCCGCGGCCTCGTCGTACCTGTGCTCCTCTATGCGCACCTCGACGAGCGAAATCAAGGGTTGCGCAAACGCTGGGTTCTCGCGTGCGGCGCGTTCGAAGATCAGGGCCGCTTCCTCGAGGCGGCCGGCGAACCGAAGATTGTCGCCGAGCACGATGGCATCTTCAGGTGTGAGCTGTCCTTCCTTGTCGAGAGCACGGAGGTCCGCGACGGCGAGGTCGTGACGGCCGGCGGCGGCATAGGCCACGGCGCGCGTGCGGCGGGCCATGAACACGCCCGGATCCTCGCCGAGCACGGCGGTCAGCTCTCGAATGGCAAGCGCGGGCTCCGTACGCGCCGCGGACATGGCGCGGTTGAGACGCGGGAGAAAGCGGATGCCGTCTTTGGGATCGCGAAGCGCTGTACCGGGGGCACGCGCGGCGCGGCCTCCGCTCGCATAGCCGAGTGCGCGCAGCCGCTCGGCTGTGTTGGCGTCGACGGGAGGCGCGGCAACGGGAACGGGTGTTCCACGAATCACCTCATCGAGTTTGCGACCGAGGTCGCGTGCGGGCGCCTCGTTCTCATTCAGACGGTTGGTCGTCTCCGACGCATCGTTTGCCAGGTCGTACAGTTCAGGCTGCGGAGCTTTGATGAACTTGAACCTCGCGGTCCGCCAGGCGTAGAGCGGGCTCCATCCCAGCTCCGTTTCGGGGTATAGCGACTCGGCGTACGACGGCGCATCCGACATCTCCTGCCCATCGGCGGCTGCGCGGAGCGAGCGGCCGTCGATATCGCTGCGGCGGGCGAGCCCGGCGTAATCCGCAAGCGTTGGCAACACGTCGATCGACCGGGCGACCGTGCGGGACAGGCGGCCTGCGGGAATCTGCGGGCCGGCCATGACCCAGGGCACTCGAAGTGTCGCGTCGTAAACAAAGACTCCGTGTGTGCCTTCGCCGTGCTCGCCCAGGCTTTCTCCATGATCCGCCGTGACGATGACGACCGTGCGGCCGGTTTCGTTCCTGACATCCAGCGCATGAAGCAGACGCGCGAGCTGGCGGTCGACGAACGCGATCTCGCCGTCGTAGGGCGCCGGGCTGTACCGCTCCGCCAGATCCGCCGGCGGCTCGTATGGCGCGTGGGGATCGTAGTAGTGGACCCAGAGGAACCAGCGTGACGGAGGGCCTGCGGAACTCGACGTGGCGAGCCACCGAAGCGCCGCATCGGTTGTCGCATCCGCGAACCGCTCGACGTACGGAGTACGGCGCCGGTCGTTGCCTTTGGGCAGATGGTCGTCGTACGTCTCGAATCCGCGATCGAACCCGAACCGGCGATCGAGTGGGAAGCCGGACACGAACGCCGCCGTACGGTAACCGGTCTGCCGGAAATCCTCGGCTGCCGTCTTGACCCGCGGCGACAATGTAAAGCCGCTGTTGTTCCGGAAACCATGGCCGGGTGGGATTCGGCCGGTCAGGATCGATGCGTGTGACGGTCCGGTCAGCGGCGCGTGGGCCAGGGCTGTCTCAAAGCGGATGCCCCGACTGGCCAGCCCATCAATCGTCGGCGTCGAGGCGGCCTTGTATCCGTAACACCCGACGTGGTCGGCGCGAAGCGTGTCGATCGTAACCAGCAGCACGTTCGGCCGGTCCGGGGGCGAGGAACGGGAGGCGCCCGCCCGGCAGGCAGCATCCGACATCATCGTCGTCAGAAGGAAGATGGCGGCGACAGAGGATCTCATCGTCCTATCGCGCAGAGAAACGTAACGGTACACCACTAGCCGCTCAATACCTATGTGAGAAACCCGCTTGACAACGAGCAAGGCAAAGGTAGAGATTTCACCGGCGAGGTGAAGAACATGAGGGGACTCTTCGCCATCCCGTTCGCGATCTTGCTCGTCGTTGGGCTCAAAACGCCTGCCATTGCGCAGTCGTTCCTCGGAACGATCCGCGGTACCGTCCTCGATCCTCAGGGGCAGGTCGTTCCGGGCGCGGCGGTGGTGATCACCGACGAGGCGACGGGCGTGCCCCGTACGCTCGAAACCGACGGGCAGGGACGCTACGAAGCTCCGGATGTCAGACCCGGCACGTATCGTGTCGAGGTCATCACGCCAAACTTCAAGAAGTTCGAGAGGACCGGCGTCGTGCTCCGCGCAGCAGGCACCGCTCTGGTGGACGCCACCCTCGAGCTGGGCAGCCTGAACGAGACGGTCACCGTGTCCGCCGATTTGATCAACAACATCACGCTCGACAACCCGGCCATCGCCCGCGGGCTCGATGAGCAGCAGCTCCACGATCTTCCTCGCGACGGCCGCGACATCCAGTCGTTCCTGCTCCTCAACCCCAACGTAGTCGGTGGCACCGACGACATCCAGTTCCTGGGCGGCAAGACGTACGGCGTGTCGTACATCCAGGATGGCCAGGCATCGACGAACGCCATCTTCGGGACGGTCGGCAACTCCGCGCCGGGCCTCGATGCGGTGTCGGAGATCAGCGTCCTCTCGAACTCCTACAGTGCCGAATACGGCGGTCTGGCCGGCGTCGTCGTCACGACGAAGCGCGGAGCGAGCATTTACCGCGGCACAACCTTCTACGATTTCAACAGCAACGACCTGAACGCGTTGACGTACAACCAGACACTCTCGGGTGTCAAGCGCGGCGATCCACTCTCGGACACGCACGAGTACCGGTGGGGCGTGAGCACGGGCGGTCCTGTGGTTCGGGGAAAACTTTTCTTTTACGCGAACTACGAAGGTTCAAACGACAAGAGNNTCCTACCGCGGCGATGCGGAGCGGCGACTTCCGCGGTACCGCGATCGTGCCCAGGGATCCGACGACGGGGCTGCCCTTCCCGGGTCAGGTGATGCCCGGCAACCGTATCGATCCGGCGGCTCGGGCCATCATGGACTTCTTCTATCCGCTGCCCAATCAAGGAACCATGGCCAATGGCTACGGTGTCTTCCAGCAGTTCGTGCCCGAGACGCGCCACCGGCAGCGGGCCGACCTGAGGATCGATTACGAGGCGAGCAAGAACGATTCGGTGTTCATCCGTTCGAGCTATCAGAACCGGGATCCCAGCAACATCTTCTTTGAAGGGGGGAACGCCCTCACGAACCTGCCGATCCTGAATACCAGGCTCAATACGGCGTCCGTCATCGGCGGGTGGACGAAAATCTTGTCGGCGACTATCGTCAACGAGCTCCGCGCGGGCTACAACTATGACAACTCGCGGCGGGAAAGCACGTTTCAGGCAGCGGACGTGGCTGGCCAGCTCGGCATCGAGAAGGCACCGAGCCTGGGAGCCGACCGGCGCGGGTTCCCTTCGTTTCAGTTCACGGCCGGGACGAACCGGCCCCTCAACATCGCCGACGCCGCCCGGAACGTCGACCGCACCGTGCGCCAGAACGCCTTCTCGCTCAGCGACAACGTCACGTCAATCATCGGGGCGCACACGCTGAAAAACGGCGGCCTGTGGACCCGCAACCTCGCTCGCGACGGGTTTGGCTTCGGGGTCAATTTCCGCGGCCAGTATCGGTTCCGCGGCACGTTCACCGGAAACGCGTTCACCGACTTTCTGCTGGGCATGCCCTCCGACGTGCGCGACCAGGTAACCAACCGTGGACCGCTCGAGGGCCACTCGAATGATATTGCCTTCTTCAGCCAGGACGACTGGCGCATCAACAAGCGCCTGACGCTCTTCCTCGGGCTGCGCTATGAAGTCGTCGGGGCGTGGCACGAGAACGATCAGACCCTCGCGAACTTCCTGCCGGTCGACGGCGGTCATCACGTGGTGGCGAATGCGCAGGTTGCTCAGCTGCTGCCGCCCGGCTTGATTGCGCTCGGCCGCACGCTGACAGCCGACCAGGCAGGTCTGCCGGACACCTTGGTCCGCACCGACAAGAACAACTTCAGTCCGCGAGTCGGCTATGCCTGGCGCCTCGACGAGAGCAATAAGACCGTGCTGCGCAGCGGCTTTGGCCTGTTCCATCCGACCGTCGCAGTCCAGGGCATCAGGGACCTGCTCGCCACCAACGAATTCCGGTTCATCAGAACGCGGAGCGGCGGCGGGCTCCGCAATGGCTTCTCCGGCGGAACACCAACCGTGGATTTGGCTGATTTCGGGAACCAGGGGATCGATCCCGACCTCCAGAGCCCGGACATCTACCAGTACAACGTGACGGTGGAGCGCGAGCTGCGCGGCGAGATGGGCGCGCGCGTCAGCTACATCGGCTCGACGATGCGGAAGCTCCTGGTGGACCGCGACTACAATACGTTGCGCGCAAGCACCATCCCGTTCGATCCGGAGCTTCCGGCGGACTATGCGCGGCTGCCGTACCCCTTGTACGGCTACTACATGGACGTTGTGTCGAACGCCGGCAGCGGCCAGTTCCACGCACTTCAGGTCGAGCTGCTGCGTCGGTGGCGCAGCGGTCTCGCCTTCAACGCGGCGTATACGCTCGCGCACTCTGACAGCAACGCCCCGGATACGGGAAACAGCACGATCGGCCCCGTTCAATTCGATCCCTACGACATCGAGAAGGACCGCGGTCCCGATCCCAACGTGGTCAAGCACCGCGTCGTCGCGAACGCGACCTGGGACATTCCGGTGGGGCGCGGTCGATCGCACGGCGCGAACATGTCGAGCTGGGCCAACGCGCTCTTCGGCGGCTGGACAGCCTCGACGCTCTTCCAGGCGCGCAGCGGTCAAAACCTCACACCGTTCTTCAGCGGTTTCTATACGACCAGTCCGTGGAATACGGGGAAGCCGCTGGACGGGTTGGGCAACAACTTCTGCTGCGCCTGGCGGCCGGACCAGACTCGCGATCCCAACACCGGCACATCACGCGACGCGTTCTTTGATCAAACGGCGTATGCGATCCCCGCACCGGGACAACTGGGCAATGCCAAGAAGGGCAGTCTGAAGGGGCCCGGAACGTGGGTCGTGAACTTCGCGTTCTACAAGGATGTCGTGACGCGCGATCGCTTCCGGCTGCAGTTCTCGGCCTTGCTCGACAACGCGTTCAACCATCCGCAGTTTTTCGCGGAGTATGGAGGCGGCTTCGTCGATCTCACGTCGTATTTGATCGATGGGGATCCTCACAACGGCACAACCGGCGTCCTGGGTGCTGACGCCATAAGAAGTGTGGAGGATTTCTCGCGCGGACGGGTGGTCCGGTTAGGAATCAGAGCAACATTCTGAAGGAACGTGGAGCCAATCTTTTCAATGGGTCGGCGCCGTCGTTCCATCCGGGATCTGGACAACTCTGAACAATTCGGATCCGACGCGATCCGCGGCTAAGCGAGCCGCGCCGTCGAGCACTTGAGTGTAAACATTCATCGTCGTGTCAACCTTGGTGGCCCTGATGCCTACCAATGATTTGATCTCGTCGAATTCAGGGTCACCGATGGCCTTTGGACAATCGTGGGGCTCGGTTCGACTCACGGCGCTGGTTCGGTTTTCGAAACGCCACGAGCCGTCCTCGAGGGTTCCGGTCGCGGTCATCGGCTGTGGGTCAGCGGCGATTCAGGATAGAGCAGGAGTTCGGCAAGCCTGGTCAGGCCGCCTGCCGTTCGTACCGGTGATGGAGCCCGCCGACCTGCGGGATGGCGGACGGCATTCTGGCGAATGACACCTCCCTATGTCACGCATGCGAGTGGTGTATTGCATTCCGCTTAAAGACTTGACGCGGAGGCGCCACTTATTCTAAAGAGGTGTCGTCGTTCTGTCCGGGATCGTTGGCGTACTCGCGACGGTTCGGGACCTGCCGGCCAGAACGCCGCGCCACTGTTCGTCGCGGCTCGGCGCTGGTACGTTACTTCACGTCGGAAACTGGTGAAGGCTATCGCCAAGACATCAAGGATCAGCTCGGTTTCACGATCGAAGTCAACCGTCCACGTAACCGGCGCGCTGACGCGATTCAACCGGTGGTCTCACAGCCGAAAGCGGAATGGCGTCCGGTGACGCTGAAGCATCGTGAGGGAGGTCATCAATGACGTTTCGAGTGATCCTCGCCCTCGTTCTCCTCACACCCACATCGCCCGCAGTTGCACAGATCACGTCGGCGACCATTTCGGGCATCGTCAAGGACCAAACCGGTGGCGTGCTGCCGGGTGTCGACGTTGTCATCAAGAACCTCGATACCGGCCTGAGTCGGAGCGTCGTGACCGACGCGAACGGGTACTTCACGGTGCCCGGCCTGGCGCCGGGGAGGTACGAGGCGCGTGCAGGTCTGGCGGGATTAACGATCACCGTCACGGGTGAGAGCCCGCTCGTGGATGTCCGCAGCTCCGCCCTTTCGGCTGTCGTCGACAACAAGACGATCGAGGAGCTGCCGCTGAACGGGCGCAACTACATCATGCTCGCGACGCTGCAGCCGGGCGTCGTCCAATTCACCGAGAAACTGACCACGTCACCGGCGCAGCGCGGCGTGTCGTTGAACATCAACGGCATGGGGGGTCGATCGAACAGCTTTCTGATCGACGGCGCGAACATGCGGGGGTATGCCGGAATGGCGACCGTCACGGCGTCCGATTCCACGCTGGGCGTCGAGACGATCCAGGAGTTCCGCGTGGTCACCAACGCGTTTTCTGCCGACTACGGGCGTGCGATGGGGGGCGTCGTCACCATCGCGACCAAAGCGGGCACCAACGTGCTGCACGGCTCGGGGTTCGAGTTCTTCCGGAACAGCAGGATGGACGCGCGCAACTTCTTCGATGTGGGCGAGCCGCCGCCCTTTATGCGCCATCAGTACGGGGGCGCCGTGGGCGGACCGGTGGTACG
>WNGG01007358.1_pt1 | contig 12189 bp, 15 predicted proteins | sample 5400661 | NCBI WGS metagenome assembly WNGG01 (sample SAMN13153372, study PRJNA577476) | soil metagenome | isolation source: 100 cm soil or saprolite under Garry oak tree replicate 1 | place: USA:California | collected 2016-06-15 | reverse complement strand
TGGAACACTGTTTTTCCATCTTCCTCTTTTTTTCTCTCGCACGTGTTCCCTCGCTCGCCTTCACTTGCCTCTCGTGCGAAGCCCTCTCATTCTTGCACGAGTCCCTTCAAACTGTCAAGTTAATTTTCCGTCATTCCTAAAAGGAGCAGGAGATCATGCAGGTGGACAATGGTGCCCGCAGGAACGATGATGTTGAGCACACGCACAGGTCCAAGCGGTGGCATGCGGACGTGCCAATCGTCTCCCAGAAAATCAAATGTCACCATTTCATCATCAGGTTTCACGATATCGCCTTCCTTTATATGCCAGGCAATAATTTCGACGCGATCGGGCCTTGTCATATGTGGGATGAGATGAGGAACGCGAAAAAGGATGTTCCCATCGTCAACTGTTTCTATGGTGTGCTTTTCTTCTTGTGGTTCTTTCGTTTTTCGTGCCAACATAAGAGCCTTGTCCTTTCTATTGAAAAACCAGTATCCCACATGCCTCCGTTGTTTTGAGAGATCGCTTCTGGAGCGGACGTCTCTTGCAGAGAAGGGTCGTGATCTCTGCTGCGCAAAGCACCAGCTGCAAACTGGTGCATGTGGGCGGTCTATGCAGACCTCGCTACAAGGAATTTCCTGTGTTCTGTCAGCAAGTATAGCTGAAGTCGATGGCTCATGGTGAAAGAAAATGGCAGTTTTGCAGGGCAATAGCAAACTGGGAACAGGGCATTCCCGCCGGAATATTTCAGGAACTCTCCTATTGAAAGATCGAACGTTTCAGCAGAGCCTCTATTGAAAGATGGGCAAAAGTAAATGCTGGTAAAACTGCCATTTTCTTTCACTATAGTCAGTTGGCGTCTGTTATGCTTGATGTGTCGAGCGGGCAAGGATGTGAGATGACCAGTTGAACGATGCTGTGCAATCTGTCCAAAGCTTCCGTGTTCGCTTCGCCTCTTATGTACTTGCTGGTATGAGCAAAAGTGGAGAGCGTATTTTTTGTTGGAATGCTGATGCGCGTGGCCCTAACACGTGCACCAGCGGTTTTGAGCGTCTCGTCCCGTACTCTATGAAAGCCAGTCCTCGACCCTCGCAGTTCATGATAACTGTGGTGTGTCAGGGCGTCAAGCTGAAGGAGGCTTGAACAATGTTGACACAACGAGTTCCTCGTACTACCCAGCAGTGCCTAGCAGACCTGCCGCCAAGATTCCAGGCAGCAGGGGCCGGACGCGGCACCCCCATGTGCATCTCGTATCAAGAGCCAGGCTGCAGCAATCAAGGGCCACAGGAAGAGTCCTGCCGTCTACAAACAAGGATTGACCGCCTTTTACAGGCTATCGACATGCCCAGAGGTCGTGTAGGCTGCCCTCATCTTCCCATCCAGAGCTGCCTCCCCTACTCTGATCTCTTTCAGGTCCAGCAGTCAGGGCAACCGTCATTCGTGATTGCCGAACTGTGCAGCGGACTCGTCTTCACGAGCTGGAGCCCCCGATGCATGTTGTTGCAGACAGCCATAGAAGGAGGTGCCGCATGGTAACGACCATCCCCCGCTCACAGATCAGATATCGGCCCATGAATCTAACGCAATCAAGAGAAGTCACTATTGTGACCCCGCGAACCTCAGCGCACCCGTCGCGTGTGCTTGGTCGTTTTCGTTCGCAACCGTGCCAGGATCAGACAACACGTCCCACCAGCTGGTACCAGTGCTATCAGGCTCCCGAGACTTCCGAGGACGAGGAGATCGCACCGAGCACGCGCACCAGGGTACAACCAGCTATGCCATACGATCAGCAACTACCGCGCAAGGAATGGCACCCCCTGGTATGGGTGAGCTTCACGCTGTTCGGAGTGTGGCTTTTCTGGATCATAACCACGGTGGCCTTGTCCTTCTGGGCAACCCACGTCACGGATCCTGGCACCTATGGCCCAACGCATGGCACTGTCATCACTGTTGTGCTTGGCGGCGGAGACAGTGAGAGGCAGCCAAGTAAACTCATGGCAATCAATAACAGCGGTCGCATTGAGATCATGAAGCTGGTAGCCAATGACCCGAAAAAGGCGCAGATCATCACCGGCCCTGATCTGGTCAAGGCGGGTTTCCCCGATCCGCTGAACGCCGAAGTGGAACTCAAGGCAAGCAATGGCTCCGTTCAAGTGACCATCTACGGCAGCTTCTATGATGCTCCATTCCACCGCTACCAGACAAGGTACATCCTCGTAGAAGACGGCCAAGGCAATGTAAAACCACAGCAGCAATAGATAAAGGCAGGATGATATGCAAGAACAGCACTTTACACCTTTAGCGCCAGCCTTGCCCGTTGTGATGGCAACGACCAGCACGAGCCCATGTGCATGGTGTTTGAAGGAACAAGGCATTGCAGCCGGTGAAGGCTCACACGGCATCTGTGCGTTCCACCATGCGCACATGCTTCTCCAAGCAGCTAGGCGTAGAGCAGCCCGTGCGGTCCAGCGGCAAGGGAGAGCCGTGGTTACGTGTCAATGCACAACCACCCCAGGCGGGACTCTCATGTGTGATGCCTGTGCCTCAAAGATGATCGAGGCAGGAAACGACCAGTTCGGCGATGAATCCGAGGTGCCTATTGTACTTACACCAAGCGAGAGAGCCGCCATGACCTCGCGTGTCAACCAGTGGCTCGACACGCTCAAACCGCAGGGAGAGCAGGAGGCGATAGCCATATGAACACCACCGCCACGACCCATACAGCGCCGCCATTCCGCTATGTTGCACAACGGGATAAGCGGGCAAATAAGACAAACCGGAGCTTTACGTTACGGGAGCGCATGAACGGCCAATACTGGCGTATAGCTCGTCGCCGCCGTGTCCTTTCCAATATCTTCTTGATCTTTCGAGATGACCTCACGATCTTTCCAGGACAGTGCCAGGAGGCAGCTGCGCACCTGATCGCGTTGCGCAGAGCTGCCCAAGATGCGCAGCGGTTTTATAGCGCACTTGACCCGCAGAGTATGAAGCGTGTCCAGCCCTGGGGGACCATTGCCAAGCTTGCCGACTTTGAGAGTCAGCTGACAGAGCTGCTTTTATGCATTGTGGCCATGCTTGAGGCCATGAAAGAGGATCAGGTATATACCCGCATACAGATGCATGTCGTGATCCGTGAATTGTTCCAAGAGGTATTGATCTCCTTTGAAGACCTGACGAGCCAGTTGAGGGCACTGCTTGAGAAGGTACAGGAGGCCAAGCTTTGAGCAAGGGATTTCATTCCATCCAGCTTCCACAGTTTTATGTGCCAAAGCCAAAGCCTTCTGATGAGGAACTTGAAGTGATGAGGAGGCCACTCAGATTCTGCCCAACGTGCCACTCTGTTTTGTGCTCATGTGGCAACTGCCATAACAGTACGTTATGCAACGAGCTATGCCTCTATGATGGGCAAGAAGGAGAAGGCAGTGATGTGTGAACAGGGATCACTTTGTCATCAGCAAATCAACAGCACAGAAACGGAGGCAACTGCGGCAAATCGACCAAGCTCTACCTTTACACTGATCTTTCCAGACAGAGCCATCGCTGTTCTCAAAGTACACGGAGCGAACAACCAGGATGAGGCACGCGCCATTGCCTGTGGTGTCCTGCCAGGATATTGCTATGAGGTGAAGGATGGCGACCAGAGCCAGGGGCGTGCCGCAGTCTTCTTTGAGTGGACATGTACGCAGGAGCAAGGATATGGCAGCTGCCCGACCGACACAGCGGCAGGCTCATCCCTGTTACGAAACGCAGAGGAGACGCAAGAGTGAACCTGAGCGAAATAGCACAGTTTCGGCAGCGGCAAGCGGCAGAGGAAGCGTCTGCGCGACTTGCACTCAATGGACCGGCAATCACGGCCAGCCATGAGGCAATACTTGCCAAGATGGAGCAGGGAGCTGGTACGCTTTTTCAATTGTTCCAGCAAGGCCATTCTGAAGAAGCGTATGCCCTGTGGGAAGCTGGAATGTTAGAACAGAGTAATACAACCAATTGAGAGAAACATCTATGAGGGAACAACACCTGCTTGACCGAGCAGAAACATCGGTCGGTTTGGTCAATATAGCCGTTCACGGGCACTTCTACCAGCCTCCCCGGGAAGATCCCTGGACTTCGATCATCCCCAACGAGGAGGGCGCAGCCCCCTATGCCAACTTCAACGAAAAGATCACGGCGGAATGCTATCGGCCTAATGCTGAGGCAGGTAACTTTGATCTCATGAGTTTTGATATGGGGCCGACCCTGGCTTATTGGTTGGAGAAGGCACATCCCGATGTGTATAGTCGCATCATCGAAGCGGATCGGCCACACCTGCGAAGCGCAGGTGTGGGCAATGCGCTGGCACAGCCGTACAATCATACGATTTTGCCGCTCTCGACGAGGCGCGATAAACAGACACAAATTCTTTGGGGACTGCAAGACTTTCGCCACCGTTATGGCCATGATGCACACGGCATGTGGCTGGCGGAGACTGCGGTTGATCTTGAAAGCCTGGACTTGCTTGCCCAAAGTGGTGTGACCTATACCATCCTTGCCCCCTGGCAGGCAGCGAACCCGGTTGATATGACTGAGCCGTATCTTGTGCGATTGCCACAGGGACGCAGTATCACGGTATTCTTCTACAATGATTTGTCGGGGGCTGTCTCCTACCACGACGACTCCACGGCTGATGCAAACAGCTTCGCCGCCCAGTATCAGCAGGCCTCTATCAACCGCGACAAAGCCGCATCAAGCATTGCGCAAATGACAGTCGTTGCGACAGACGGCGAACTCTACGGCCACCATAAACCTTGGCGGGATAAATTCCTCTCGCATTTCCTGAAGCGGAGTGCCAGCGCCTATGGCCTGGAGGTCTGTTCGCTGGAGCGGTACCTCGTTGCGCATCCCGCAATCACCGAAGTTGACATTCGTGAACGGAGTTCCTGGAGCTGCTGGCATGGGGTTCAGAGATGGGATGTTGGTTGTCACTGTGATGGCACGAAGACGCTTGAGCAACGGACGTGGAAACCTGCCCTGAGAGAAGCTTTGGAGTGTTTGCAGGCGGACGGCGATACCCTCTTTGAGGACTACGCGGGAACTGTACTGGACAATCCCTGGCAAGCGCGAGATGACTATATCGCTCTGCGTAATGGCTGGGAAGCCTCTGAGCGCTTCTGGACACGTCATGCTCAACCCATGCATCACACCATTGAGTCTATCCAGATGGCTCAGAATTTACTCGAAGCTGAGTACTGGCTTCAAACCAGCTTGACAAGCTGTGGCTTCTTCTTTGAGGATCTCGACCGGATTGAGCCACGCAATACCATTGCCGCCGCCCGCCGTGCGATCAGCTTGCTCTGGTTGGCAACGGGTCATGACGTGCAGCGCAGATTTGTCGCATCGCTTCAGCAGGCAAAGAGTTGGCGCACTGGCCGAACGGGAGCCGATCTGTATCGCTCTCTTCCGGCAGTGCCTGCCAACCTTCTGCCTCCACAAGAGATCATCGACTCAGATGACGAGCACGGGCAAGGAGTCTCACCTGTGATGAGCATGAGGACACAGCATCCCGAACCCCATACCGGTAGGCTGACATCGCCTGACTTGCGGTTTCGCACCTCGACGACGATATGGGGACCGCTGCAACTCACGCTTATCAACCACCGCGAGGGCGCAGAACGTGGCTACGAGGCAGGGCAAGCAGCGTATCGAGAGGGGAGCGACACTTCCCTTGAGGAGGCCATGCATCGGTATCTTGCAGCGCCCAGGTATCGGCCACGTGTCTGTGCCCCAAAGATGGTCGCAGAGTGGCAGGCCATGTTCTTACTGGGCTGGACGAGCCACCTCCTTGAGGAATGGAAGCAAGAGGCGGCGACGAGCGAGTCGCAACAGCAGTACAAGACTCAAAGATAAGGAAGGATCACCTCCATGGCAAGTGGCAGTTACGCCTACAGGGCACGCCAGATAGCAATGAGACAACAGGGAGCACCCTTTGCAGGAACACAGCCATCAAGGGTACTGGCTATCGTGCATCAATCTTTCTGGTTGAAGCCCTGGATGCTTTACCCAATCGGGGCGGCGTGCGTATTGACGGTTCTGCTGTCAACGGGAATAGTGAGCCAGCATCCGGTCTCGTCGAGCTCCATTGTGACCTCCGGGGGGCAAACCTATGATATACAGGTTGGAGGTGACATGGCCGGAAGCTGGCAGCAAGATCACCCGGCGTCAATCCCGACCCCGACGCAAGAGCCAATGGCCTCGTCAACACGGCAGCCATCAGCCACGCCGTATCGTGTCGTCGCCAGCCCTTCTATTGAGGTTGCCTTTATCAATCAAGTGCTGAGTACGTATCGTTCTCCGGCGGCTGGGAAGGCGCAAGCCCTGTACGATCTTGGCGTGCAGTACGGGATTGATCCCACGTTTGCCCTGGCCTTCTTTATGCACGAAAGCTCGTTTGGCACCCAGGGCGAGGCGACGAAGAGCCTCTCCCTTGGCAACCTTCGGTGTATTCCGAATTACCGTTGCGAAGATAACTTTGCCCAGTTCGATAGCTGGGAAGAGGGGTTCAAAGCGTGGTATCAACTCATACGCAACTTCTATGTTGCGCAATGGGGCTTGACCACGGTGGATCAGATCATCCCTCGCTATGCGCCCGAGGGCGACCACAACGACGAGGCGGCCTATATCGCAGCGCTGAAACACGCGATTGATACCTGGCATGGGAGGCAAATTGTGGTGAGCTAAAGCGTTTTGTTCGAGGCGGCCATGTTGGCCGAGCTGTTAGGTGCCATTCGACAGGAGCAGGCGCAGAGAAGACACAAAATGGACGACAAAAGATTCACCCATTTCATCATCGAGCTAGTATACATAACCATTCTCTTCTCACTCCTCTTTCTCTCCCTATGGGCATGGAAAGAGATCGTAGGATGGACCCTTCTAGGGCTACTCATTCTCTGCGTCGGTATCCATGTATGGAGCCAAATTGATGAGCTGAGGTTGCGCCACGCTCGTTATCATCATAAAGAGGCTCCCCTGAACATACGGCGTGACCCTATCCAGGCCCAAGAAGCGCAGACGGGTCCGTACTATATGCCGGTGGCATAGCCGAACCAGTGTTACCCACAAGGTGACTCAGGGTGGCAGCGGGAAGAAGTCAAATACTAAAAACCGGCCTTGTTGGATAGCGACCAGCCAGGCCATTTCAATTCCTAAATATCAGGGCAATACTTGTACAGCACCAAATGTTACAGGTCCTTCACTAGTTCGTTACTGAATATAAGGACGATGCAACAGTAATGTACTAGCGAGGGTCTAGGGATGAACAAGAATGTACCAAGTGCAACTATACAGCATAATGATGCCACAACACAAGGAGACGAGCCAATGAAATTTTACCCCTATGGTCATGACTTTGGAAATTCGGAGATAGGGGGCGTGTTAATAAAAGGGAAAGAGGTACTATCACGGAGTATCCCAACTGCCTTTACAAAAGTTGATCCCAATGCTATGCGCAATCTGGGAGTGGACATGGACTCAGCCCTTATCATTCAGGTTGAGGGAGAACAAACCTCTTATGGGGTTGGTTCGATAGCACTTGCGCAAGCGACCGACCCGTGGAATGGGCGAGGTGATATCCACAGATACGCATCGAGCTATAGCCTGCGTGGCTTACTTGCGGTATCCGGTTCTCTCATTTCTGATAAGGAGTACGGGTTACTCGTGGTCACTGGTTTACCAGCGGAGACGTATCAAAGGAATCCAGGGCTACGGAAGGACATCAAAAAGGCGCTGGAAGGCACCTATTCTTTTACGATTGATGGTGGAAAGACCATGCGCACCGTGCATATAGAAGTAGGGGCGACGATTATGGAAGGGGCCGGGGCTTTGATTGCTTACGGCGGCAAAGACAAAGAGAGTGCCCAGGGTTCAGGTGTCATTGATATTGGTGGTCGGACCACAGACCTCTATGTTGCGCGTGGTCAGGTACCTGTGGTTGAGTTCTGCAAGGGGAAGCCCATCGGGGTAGAGAGTGCAACGCAGATGATGATGAATTCCTTTGAGAGCAAGCATGGTTTCCCATTGTCACCGCTGGAGGCGCGAGGGATCATGCATGCTTTCGTCGCGCCAGGCAAGAGGAAGAACTACCCGCAGCTTTCGGTATTCGGGAAGCCAATACCGCCAGAAGAGATTGATGGACTTGTAAGGGAAGCGGTAACGCAGACCGGAGAGGAGGTTGTTTCGTTTGTTGCGGCGGCGTGGCGGCAATCCGATAGCTCTAGCGCAGTAGCCGCCCGCTTTTCGCCAGTGCTCAACATCGGGGGAGGCGTCTTCTACTTCTTTGAGGTGCTCAAGAAACGCATCCCCCATTTAACCCGACCGGAAGAAGATCCCGTATACGCCAATGCAAGGGGGTACGCCCAGGCAGCGGTGCGGCTCTTGGCTAAGAAGAATGCAGCGGGAACGGGAACACCCGCCTAGCCAAGTCGAAAGGGGCGGAAATATATGCCAAAGGACACTGAGAAATATCAATACTTTACGTTTGGACTGTTACGCGGGAGTTGGGCATTACAAAAGTTCTTAAACGATGCCGAACGACACCACGTTCTAGACCAACCTGGCAAGCTCGCAGGTATCCGCTTGACCGAGTATTACGAACTTACGGAGAAAGGCGCAATCATGACGGGGGCCATCCCAGCCATGACGCCTATGCCCCCAGGCGGGGTAGCTACCAACGGAGCGACAAATGGGACCGAGCAGACCACAACGACAATCAGTAGCACCCGACGAGGAGGGCGAAGCAGTAAGGCCGTAGAGCCACCACCAGCAGTCGCAACTGATGAGGAGGCGATGATGGGGCTATCCGGTGACCCCGACGAGAACGCAGACGCAGCACTCAGCTTTTTTATGGATGAGGATGAAGAAGAAGCCAGTTAGCTGTATGTAGCTACATACAGTTCATCTCTCTTCTATAAAGAATCAGCATGCAAAGAAGTCTCTGCTGTATGGAGCTCCATACAGTACGGAGGTGAGCGAAGAAAGGAGTGACTCATGGCTCGTGTTTATGTCGTAGAGGTCCCCAAGGGAGGATCTGCCAAAACGACCACCGCGCAAAACCTGGCGTCCTACTATGCCAAGCAGGGGAAGCGGACACTAGGAATAGATATTGATGGGCAAGCTTCTTGGAGTCAATTGCAAGGGCTTTTCCCACGCGCACGCCGCCCAACCCTCTACACTGCATTGAAGCAATTAATCGAGTCTTTCGAGGCTCGTTTGCCTATTTACAAAACCCCATCGGGGCTGCACTTTATCCCTGCCAGTTCAATGCTGCATCAGGTCGTGAGTGAGTTGTCGAATGTTGAGCGGCGTGAGTATGTCCTGAAACAGCTTCTAGCGCCAGTCATGGATCGCTATGATGTGATAATTATCGACACACCTCCTGCCCTCAATCCGTGGACCAATAACGCGCTGGTGGTTGCCGATGCGATAATCATACCAACACAAGTGGAGCCTCTGGGCATTGCTTCAGCAGGAATGATGCTTGAACACCTGCAAAAGATCCGTAAACGTGGCTTGCTTGAAAAAGACCTGATGGTATCAGGGGCGATCTTGACGATGATGGACTCTCGCACAGTCTTGCATCGGGATATGGCAACAATTGCAACACAAGAACTTGGGACCTATATTCACTTTTTTGACACTCGCATTGAGCGGTCCATTCAGTTTCCTGAAGCCCAGTTTCTTCGGCAGTCCATAGAAGCCTATAGTCCACGTGGGAAAGGCGCAACAGCTTACGGGGCACTGGCGGAGGAAATATGGGCAGGAACTCATCAGGTGCGAGTAGAAGATCTACAGATACCGGTGGGGTTCGCTGACTCGCTCCTGCAAGCGGCGACGGCTGCTGAAGACCAGGACAGCGATGAAGAAGTGACCATACCGTGGGAGGAAGTCGATGTCCACTAAGAAATTCGCTCTGAACAAAAGTCCCAAGGGAGCCACAAATCAAGCAGGAAGTACGGCTGTTCAACCAAGCACTTTGGTGACGGAAGAGGACGAAGAAGGTGGAGCTGAAACACAAAAGAAGCAGAAATGGACACGCGAAATTCCGCTCGATCATATTCAGGCTAACCCGTTCCAGGCCAGGCAAATCTTCGATCAGGCAAAACTCGAAGAGTTAGCGGAGGGGATGAGAGAACATGGCTTTGTGGGTGGCGGGCTTCCAGTACGACCACATCCGACTGAGCCAAAAATGTACCAACTGGTCTTCGGTGAACGGCGGTGGCGTGCCGCTCGACTCGCGAATCTAACGGTGATACCGTGTGAGGTCAGTGCCTATTCAGATGCCGACATGATGGAGATCGGTCTACTAGAAAATATCCAGCGGGAGGACCTGACCAATTTGGAAGAAGGTCAGATGTTTCAGCGGTTACTTGCACTGACAGAAGAAGACGGTACGTCGAAATATTCTATACGAACGCTTGCCAAGCGCATTGGCAAGGATAAAAGCTATATTCAGGATCGGCTCCAATACGTCAAGGCCCCTGAGGATGTTCAACAGCTTGCGACTGAGCAACCGGATGTATCTCCCCGTCTGGTTCGCGAACTCGTGAAAATCGAAACACCGGAAGAACGAGCACCTGTTATTGAGCAGGTCCAGGCAGGCACCTTGCGGATAGAAGATGTGCGTGCCATTGTCAAGGAGAAAGAGCAAGCAAAGGAGGTTGCAACGGCGAAGCGTGCTCAGCCATCGACACCCGTAAGCAATGTTTCTCCGCAAGAGACAGTGGTATCTTCGCTAATGGCTCCTGTACACGAAGAGGTTCAAGTGCCCTTAACTCCTCCAACTATGCAGCAAGATGATGCGGTTATTATGAAACGACTCGCTCAGGTGAGGACAGTGCTTACTCAGTTCCAATCCTATAAGCGCATGGTGAGTACTGATAGACCAACAGAGGCGGAGCGGGGAGTCATCGGAGAGATAGGGGGATTGGTGGAACTGTTATTGGAGCGAGATTAAAGCTCTTTTTGATTGGGTATAACATGGATGCCCTGACAAGCAGAAAGAGAGAGGATAGCATGAAGGAAACCAAGAAGACTAGCCAGCATGAGCAGCCAGAGGAAGCAGAGAAATGGCTACAGTTGAAACCATCATAGCCGAACTACAGGAAAGCTCAGAATGGGAGGACGGCGAAAGCCTCGCAGCAATTCGCAGTCGCTTAACTGCCGGGCAGTTACAGGGGCCGGGCACGTTGGTTCTCAGGATCTCAGAGCGCGGGCCGCTTCCTAGTTTGCTTTGCGGACTGGTTGTGCAGAGCGTAGCCAGCGCGATCCTGCTAGGTGACACACATCCCGCTGCAGCTCGTGATCGCGACGGCCAATAACGCGTCACGGCCTAGAACGGAGTGGCAGCAATCAAGAGGCAGGCAGGGGGTATGTATTTTACATACTCCCACAAGGATAATCAGCAGAGGGGGGATGTATTCTACATATTCCCAGGAGATGGAGAGGAGAAGCAAGCATTGCAGAAAGATGATCAGCAGCGAGCACTAGAGCCGCTGATACAAGAGGATGTACCATTTTACGACCACACTATTACAGCGGTCAGGCTTGAGGACGGGCGTATTGCCGTCGTGTTGCGCTGGATATGCGAGGTTTTAAAACTAGATCCCCAGGGCCAAGTACAGCGTATCCAGAGGACGCCAGCCATAGCGGGCGAACTGCTACGAGTAAAGGTGCAACCCCGGCAGACAGGTTCAAAGGGAGGCGGCAAACAGATTATGCCCGTTCTGACACTACGCGGTTTCCCTACGTGGATTTTGGGCATTAATCCGAACGAGGTGGAGGACGACCAGAAACACCCAGGGCAGGCAGAGCAGATACGGCAGACGATTCTAGCTTACCAGATCGAAGCTGTAGATGTACTCTATAACCACTTTGCCAATAAGGCCCGCATGGCATTCATGCCAACCAGCGGCGCTGCTGTTATCTTAGCAGAGCCGATAAAGCCACCGCCGGAGGCGAACGACACAGAGCAAGCAGCATACTATGAAGACTTAGCGGCTTGGGCAATGTGGAAGGCAGGACAGCATAACCAGCAGTGGCGGGGCAAGGTGGAGGAGCGGCAGAAAGCGATAGAGGAAGAGGTACAATCCATACTCCCTCAGTTTGGCCTCTCAACAGAGCACAAGGAAACCGCCAAACATAAAGTCTTGAGAATCAGTAGCCTTGAGGGCTTCGACA
>WNGG01014550.1_pt1 | contig 12193 bp, 10 predicted proteins | sample 5400661 | NCBI WGS metagenome assembly WNGG01 (sample SAMN13153372, study PRJNA577476) | soil metagenome | isolation source: 100 cm soil or saprolite under Garry oak tree replicate 1 | place: USA:California | collected 2016-06-15 | reverse complement strand
GGGAAAGTCCCCCTTCTCATGCCCAAGCGCTTTGTATGCATTTTGAAGGTGCAACGGAATCGGATAGTGAATCCCCGTACCGATCCCTACGGATGAGAAGTACCTTATTAGCTCTTCTCGGTTCTTGGCTCTTACCACAAAGAGGTGATAAACAGATCGGGCCCAATCCGGTTCGTCGGGCAGAACTACCTTGTCGCTGCCCATCGCGCTGAAAATCTCGCGGTAGCGAGACGCCGCCGCACGGCGAAGCTCATTCCATTCGGCGAGATGCTTAAGTTTCGCTTGCAAGATTCCGGCTTGGATCGCATCAAGCCGCCCGTTGTACCCCTCAATTTCATGGTAGTACTTCCTCGACTGCCCATGATCGCGCAGCATCCGCGATTCTCGCGCGATGTCTTCATCATTGGTTGTGATCGCTCCTGCCTCGCCGCAAGCGCCCAGGTTCTTGCCGGGATAGAAGCTGAAGGCGGCAGCTCTCCCCATCGAACCGGCCACCCGCCAACGGCCTTCCTTCTTCGAGAAATATTGGGCCCCGTGGGCCTGGCAAGCGTCTTCGATGACGATCAACTTGTATCGCTCTGCTATTTCCAGGAGCCGATCCATATCCGCCATCTGTCCGTACAGATGCACAGGCACGATGGCTGTAACCGGCTTACCGCTCTTGTTGTCAATCACCACACCAAGCCGGGCGTCAACCGTGCAAGAGCTCTCAAGGTATTCACGCACCTTCTCTGGGTTCATGTTGTAGGTGCGCTCGTCGATGTCCACGAACCGGGGTTCAGCACCTGCCTGGGAGATCGCCTCCGTGGTCGCAATAAACGTATGCGGCACGGTAACAACGACATCGCCGTGTTTGACGCCGGCGCCCATCAGCGCGAAGCGCAGTGCATCCGTTCCGCTGCTCACGCCTACGCAGTATTTTGTGTCACAGAAGTCCGCGAAGTCGTGCTCGAATTGTTCGACCATCGGGCCGCCGATAAATCCGGCGGTGCGAAGTGCGCGCTGGAAAACATCCGTCAGCTGCTGTTCGAGCTCGATGTGCGGTGTAGCAAGATCCAAAAATGGTATCCGATTTTCGTCGTTCACTTTTGTTCTCCCATGACAACAGCCGCCTTCGTATCGATGAACCTCTTCAGACGAGCTGGGTTTCCCGCAACGATGGCATTTGCGGGAACGTCTTTCGTGACCACGCTGCCGGCGCCGACAATTGCATTCTCGCCAACCGTCACGCCACAAAGAATCGTTACTCCCGAGCCAATCGAAGCGCCTTTTTTGATGAGCGTCTTTTCGACCTTCCAGTCTTTTTCGGTCTGCAGCTGGCCCTCGGCCGTAGCTGCGCGCGGATAGGGATCGTTGATGAAAGTTACACCATGACCGATGAAGACGTTGTCTTCTATCGTGACTCCTTCACAGACAAACGTGTGGCTTGAGATCTTGCATCTCTTCCCCACAGAAGCATTCTTCTGAATCTCGACAAATGCTCCGATTTTTGTGTCGTCGCCAATCTCGCAGCCATATAAGTTAATGAACTTGGAAAGCTTGACTCCGCTTCCCAGCTTCACGTTTGGGGTAATCGAACAGAATTCGTTCACAGGCGCACCAACTCCCCTCTCTTTTTAATCGAACGTTCAGCCGCCTCCAGCATGCGAACAACGCGAAGGCCTGCATGCCCGTCGTTAAATGGAGTCTCGTTTTTCATAATGCAATCTGCAAAGTACCCCAGCTCGACGCGCAGCGCTTCCAACTGTTCGATCTGCGGCGCCCACATGTCTCCACTTCGGTAGTTGACCAGCAGGTCTCGAATTCCATCCCCCGAGCTGATCTGCACACCCTTGTCGTAAACGCGTATTTTTTCGTCCGCCACTATATCGTTCCAAACGAGCATTTTTTTCTGCCCGCCGATTAGCGTCGTTCGAATCTTCACCGGCGAAAGCCAATTTACATTGACATGGGCGATGACGTTCTGAGGGAAATAGATGGTCATGTAGGCGACATCTTCCACGCCGTTCAAGTGCTTTTCGCCGGTGGCGACGATAGCCTCCGGCTCTTTCTTTATCAGGTGATCCATGATGGAAAGATCGTGTGGGGCCAGGTCCCAGATCACACTCACGTCATGCTGAAAAAGTCCCAAATTCACGCGCAGTGAGTCGTAGTAGTACAAGTCGCCCAACTCTTTGTTCTCGATCAGTTCGCGGATTTTGCGGACCGCACCAGTGAACAAGAAGGTGTGATCCACCATGATGGTAAGTTTCTTGCGAGCCGCCAATTCTATAAGTTCCTCGGCCTGCTCTGCGCTGGCAGTGAACGGCTTCTCCACAAACACGTGTTTGCCATTTTCAAGCGCTTTCTTGGCCAGCTCGTAATGCGTCCAAACAGGTGTTATCACGGCGACCGCGTCAATCTGTGGCGAGCGCAATAATTCTCCGCAGTCCGACGTGGTGGCAACGCCCGGATAAGTCTTACGCACACGGGCCAACGCGGCGGGACTCTTGTCGCACACCATTTCCACGCGCGTGCTGTCGAGGCCATGCAAATTCCTTACGATATTGGGTCCCCAATAGCCGTAACCGATTACGCCCACTCGGATCATATTCGCTCGTTCCTCTGCGCAAGAAGTTTCATTGAACTCCCGCTGATACTAGAGGTCATTGCTGAATGTCTTGGAGAACGCCGTGCTGACAAATTGCTCGCACTCAACTCTCATCGCCGCGGTTTGCGGATCCGCGGGCATTCGTCGGCTTATCGAAGAGGCTACCGCCATCATCTGCACTTTCAATCTTCCCGCGAACAGGCCCAAACTGACTCTAGGCCCCTGTAGAACCAACAACTTAGAAGTCAGCTAGGAACTTGCAACCGCATAGATATAGATAAGGTCGCAATCAACCTGCCACACCACCTTCTGTAAGCCATGCCCAACCACTGGTTGCCTAACGGAGCGTAGCTAACGCCCGCAACAGCCCTGCTGTCACAATGAAAATGCGTTGGCACAAGCAACCAACGTAGCCGCGACTAATAGAAACCTTGCGCGTAGGCTTGGCAAGCGTCACTTTTCGGGAACCTACGAACCACTGGAGTCTGCACGAGGAAATAAGCAGGCCAACCGCCAACAATGTGAATCACGCCGAAGATACAGGGGGCCAGAGCTTCTCTCAGTCTCTTTAATTGATCACAATGAAGTTATTTGTTCGCGGGAACTGGCGTGTCAACTTCACTTGACCTGATTCGAAGTGACAAGGCTTCCGCGATTACTTTCTTTCACGCGAAGACGGGCCGTGCGGGCTCAATCGAAAGCGCGACAGGGCCTCGCCAAGGTTTTGAATGAATGCTTCCGAGTTGTAAAGCTCTGCGCTGGTTCTAATGCTCTCCGGGGAAGCGATCGGTTCAACCTGATCCAGCTGAAATTCTCGGGCCACGTCCTCGATAATCTTCGGCTGAATCGGACGTTGCTGTTCTACGTAAGCGTTTATTAGCCCATGCTCGCATAGGAGGTTCACGACGCGGGGAATCCCCATCGAATACAGATGTATTGTTTCGACAGCCGCCAGGCTGAAAATCGGCTGGCCGTTTGCCACTGCTCCTGCGATTCTGAGCCGCTCCGCAATGTAGTCGCGCGTCTGATCTTTCGTCAACGGGGCCGTTTTGCAGCGCAGCATGATCCGCTGGCGAAGTTGCCGCAACTGCGGAAGCTTCAGCTTTTCTTCCAATTCTTGTTGCCCCGCCAATACGATCTGCAGCAACTTATCTGTGGATGTCTCCAGGTTGGTCAGCAGCCGGATTTCTTCGAGTACCGGGTGGGTTAGATTTTGAGCTTCGTCTACGATCAGCACCGTAGTCTCGCCGGCACGATAACGGTCGAGAAGCCACTGATTGAGGCTCATCAGCTGCTGGCTCTTGCTCCGAGACTCGCAAAGAATCCCAAATTCAGCCAGGATGAAATCGAACAATTGATTCGTATTCATCCGCGAATTGAACAAAAATGCGGTTCGCACCTTCTGCTGATGTAGCCACTCGACAAGCCGGTTTATGAGCGTGGTTTTCCCGGTGCCAACTTCACCGATAAGCGTGATAAACCCCTTGCGGTTCTGGACCCCATACATCAGCCCGCTCAGTGCCTCTTCGATCTCTTTCGTAAGAAAGAGGTAGCGCGGATCTGGATTGACGTTGAACGGATTGTCTTTCAACCCGAAATAGCTCTTGTACATGAGGTCCGTGTTTTCCCGGTCTGCAGCTGCTCTGTTTCTTTTCTCGTTCTTATTCTCTCATTTCTTTCGATATGGAGAATCTAGATCCGTGACCTGCCTGGGAACAAGTATGCGCGCTATCTCAATACCAGTGGTCTCGCGTGCCACTGGAAACTAGCAAAGATTTCGTGCACCGTGTAATTCGTGCTGCAACCTGGACTTCCGCAAATCGGCACAGTCGAATTTTGAATTTGGGCTTGATACCCCAGCGAAAAGTTTGCCTCGCGCCCGAGCGCCCGGCTCACTCCGGCTCCCGCGAGCCAAGTATCATAAACTGGCGCGGTCAGACCGCCGAATGACACGATTTGGCGGTTTTTGGCATAACCGAAATTGACGCTCGCGTTCCAAACTCGTGTCAGTTGCCTGTTCCAGGCCCCAGTAACTTGATCTATTTCCGACCCGCTGAAGATTCCGGCACCCCCACTCACTCCATGTATATAACTCAGCGCGACACCACTTCGTGAAAATGCGTATGTCAGCACTGCGTTTCCGGATCCAGAGATCTTTCGCGTCGAGCCGCCGATCGCCACCCGAAATGTGGTGATCTCCGGTCCGCCCGCAAGCTGCAGTCCCACGCGGCCGGTGATCTTCCTCCCGTAGGCAACTTGTGCAACGTGGTCTCCAAGCGCCTGTGGGCCACCGGGATAGTGGTAGGCACCAAATCGGTAGATTAGTCCGATGGTGTCCTTCCGGGTGAGTGTGTAGTTGTACCCCGCATTTAGAATCTCGGTGTCGTTGTCTACATTTCCAAGATCCGTGAACCGCAGGATCCCGTAGACGCCCGCGAACGTGATCGAGCCCCGTGAACCCACCGCATAGGTAAGCTGTACTGCGGAGGCGTTACTGTAGCGCGGGCCATTCGTCGTTAGGATGGATTGGCTCGGCAAAAACACATTCTGAAGCCCCGGCAGCGGCACTGCCAGGTTTCCCATGATCCCCAGAAATGCCAATCCGGTTGTGCCCCCAAACCCAAAGGTGCTTTGCGGCAGATACGAGAATTGGTTGACGAAAAGGAGCTGCCATCTTCGTTGTTCGATTTCATACGCCGCCGCCATCTGATGGTATTGCCCATTGCCTTGTGCTCCATCAGTTGAAAAAAAACCACCACCTGAAAAATTTGCTGAAAGCACGGAGCGACTCCAGGCTGCACGCAGGCTTGCATTGGCGCTCAGATAGCTAGTCGTGTCCCAGCCGCTGTTTGACGCCGCATTTACGGAATTCGACCGCGCTGTGTTGCTGTATTCAATCCCAGGCACCCAGTAGCTGTGGCGCATCTCCGTTGTGCCCAGCGTGGGGTTCTGGATTCCGCCCAAGGGTCCATTATCCGGCTGCATCTTCTTCGGTTCCTGATCCGCGTCCTGTTGTTTGTCGCCGGGCTCGAGGAGAGGCGGATATTCGCGCGCCGCAGGCTTCGGCTTTTCACCCTCGTCTTGCTGGGCCTGAAGCGGCGATGCCCATAGGCATGCAGCCGTCAAGACGACAATTCCGAATACGAGTTTTCTCCGGCCGTTCATTCCTGATCCCTTATGGCACCACGATCACATCGCCGGGCAGCAACTCAATATTCTGCGCAGCGTTCTTTCCTTTGACCGCCTCTTTGTAATTGAACGGTATCTTTGCTTGTTTGCTGTTCTCCGTTCTCAACACGTAAATGTTTTTTTCCCGGGCAAACTGCGTAAATCCGCCGCTGCTCGAAAGTGCCTGCAGTACCGTCATGTGCGGCAGTAACGCGTAGGTGCCCGGTTTTGTGACTTCTCCCGTCACATAAATTCGTCGGCTGTTGATCTCCGCAACGCTCACCGTCACTTGGGGATTGTTAATATACTTTTTCAGCTGCTCGCTGATCGCGCTGGCCAGTTCCATCGGTGTCAAGCCAACCGCCTGAATATCGTTCAGCAAAGGTAGAGTGATCTTCCCATCTGGTCGGACTGGTACAGTTCGCGTTAGTTGATCTTCTTTCCATACGTCGATCTTCAAGACATCCTGCGGTCCAATCTTGTAGGCGGGATCCTCGCCAGCGCTTGCTGCTGTCGTCGTGGCTTGGCTCTTCGCCTCTTTCGCTTTTTCCTTCTTGTCCTGCGCCGCGTGGCCGTCACTTCTTGTTTGCGTTCCACCTGCTAACAAACAAGCCGTCAGAATCGCCACCATCGTGTTTCTCATGGCCATTTCTTCACTCCCGCTCCGTCTTCTTTCCTTCCAGCCCCGTTTGTTTTATCTTGTAAAGCAGAGACTTGTAGCTGATCTGAAGATCCTGTGCTGCCCGTTTCCGGTTCCAGTGAGTTCCTTCAAGGGCTTTTTGTATCAGCTCGCGCTCGGCGTGCCGCGAAGCTGCCCGCGAGGCAACTTTCAGCGACGATACGCGCCATCTCTCTTCGTCTACCTGTACGGTTACTCGAGTTGCCCGCAGATCGGCAAGCGCCAGTGCAGGATCACCAACTGCAACGATCTTTTTCGCAACGTTTTCCAGCTCGCGAATATTTCCTGGCCAGTCGTAAGAATATAGGAGCTCGCGCGCCTCGCTGCTCAATTCCGGAATGTTTCTGTTTAACCCGTTCGAATGTTTTAGAAGAAAGAATTCCAGCAACGTCGCAATGTCTTCCTTTCGCTCTCGCAGGGGCGGCAGGCGCAGAATCACCCCGTTAATTCGGAAATACAGCTCCCGGCGAAAACGCCCAGCTTCGATTTCCTTTTCTAAGTTTCGCGACGTTGAGGAAATGAATCGCGAGATGGTCTTTCCTGGGTACCTTTTTGGTTCCCCATCCGGCAGCAAAGAAAGCAAGGCCCGTTGAGAAGCGGCATCCAGCTCGTGCACGTCATCCAAAAACACAGTTCGCGTCACGGCCCCTTGACTCTCACTCCCGGACGTAAAATCGTCCCCCACCTCCGATAACAATCGCCCGGCGTCCATCGCCGCACAACTCACCTTCTTGAGGGCTCCCTCGCCCAGTCTAGACAGCCGGTGGATTAATCGTGCATAAACCTCTTTACCAGTCCCGCTTTCCCCCACCAGAAGCACAGGAATATCCGTTCTCGAGATTTCTGCGATAAGCGCATTCAGCGACTTCACAGGTGCAGCCTGGCCGTATACGAAACCGACCGCCTCCATAAACTCCGAATCGTGAATCTCCGTTGTTGTCATGGGCTTCCACTCTCACGAGAAGCAGGTTCGGTACCAAGGCGGACACACTTTTTCGACCCCCTTAAGACAATGTAAAGTACTTAAATTCAATAGGTTGTGTCTTACCTTGCATTCGCAGCCCTAGTTCCAGGCTTGGCTGGGAGTCCCGATTTACTTCCACCAAGTGGCAATTTGTTCTCCTCAGGAGCCTTCTCTGCCACTCCCTTATAATGATCCATTTGAACTTCCACTGCAGTTATCTCTAATCTTTCAACTAGGCCGGCCTACTTTTCCGTCCGCGACTCCGAATCATGAGGGGGGCGCATTCCTCGTGTATTTTCCTAATTCTCGATTTGACTCGGTTTTAGAATTAACACATGCAGACTTTTTTGTTCAACTACTCTCAAAACTGATGTATCATCAGCATGAGTAATTTGCATCCTTATCCAGAAACGCCATTGCTCAAGTACTTCGAATGAAAAAGCCTTCACTGTTCTTTGTTTTCCTGTTTCTTCTTGGACTCGGGATTAGCGAGATCCCCGAAGAGATGCGTTTGGGTGACGATGTTTCAAATGATTTTGTTTTGAGTGAATGTGGAACTCAGTCTTTCAAAACTGGCTCCATCATGGACGGAGCCACGCTTACTTCAGGAAATGAGTCAGTCGAACCAGCTCTCGCTCGAACATTCCCGCACTTTCAGTTCGCTTGCGCCGCAAGATATTTTTATCTTTCTGGGCAAGACCGCCTCGTGCTTTGCTCGATTCAAAGAACTTAGAAATTCTCAATAACTCCCTTCTCAGCGCTCTTCTTCGGATCGTTCATGTGGCGGTTCGAGACGAGTAGCACTTAGTTCCCTATCTCCATTCTCTAACTCGCGGGTGTCGAACACGCCTTCACACCGATTTCTTCATTGAGGAGACACGTTAATATGAAAACCCCGGACCCAACCCAGGATGGGATGCTGAGCTTTCGGGTCGGAGACTGGGTCGAAGTCCGCAGCCAGGAGGAAATCCTGGCGACCCTGGACAAGAACGGCTCGCTAGAGAACTTGCCCTTCATGCCGGAGATGTTCGCCTTCTGCGGTCAGCGCTTCCGTGTTTACAAGAGTGCCCACAAAACATGTGACACAGTTAATGGCTCCAAAGGGCTCAGAATGAGGGATGCTGTCCATCTCGACGGAATTCGTTGTAATGGCCAATCACACGGTGGATGTGAAGCTTCCTGTCTGATCTTTTGGAAGACGGCCTGGTTAAGAAAACTCAATCCGAACGATGCAGATTCGAAACTCTGTGACAACCCGCCGGTAGAGAAGAAAGAAGTTCTAGTCGGTCTGTGCACTGCGGCTGACGTCCTGGCAGCCACACAAAAGACTACCGGCGAAGATGGTGTGACGGCTTATGCTTGTCAGGCGACCCAGCTCCCTTCCGCGACCGAGCCCCTCCCGTGGTGGGCGTGGAGGCAGTATTTGCAGGATTACACCTCGGGCAACGCTGGTTTAGTTAGAATGTTCAAAGGTTTTCTCTACATGGCCTACCAGCAAGGCCTCGTGAACTTAGGAATCGGCCTTGGTCCTGTACTCCGCTGGATTTACGACCGGTTCCAAGAATTTCGCGGCGGGCAACCTTATCCGCGCCGCCCCGGGAACCTGACGGTCGGGGCCCGCACACCGGCTATCACTCTCGATCTCCAGCCGGGCGAATGGGTGCGTGTGAAGAGTTTTGACGAAATCCGTGCCACATGCGACAAATGGAACATGAATCGTGGCATGCGGTGGGATGCCGAATTGGTACCGTACTGTGGTGGAATCTACCAAGTTCTCAAGCGCGTGACCAAAATCCTCGATGAAAAGACTGGAAAAATGCAGGAGATGAAGACTCCTTGTATTATTTTGGATTCAGTCGTCTGCCAAGCCCGTTACAGCAAATGCCGGTTGTTCTGCCCTAGAAGTATCTATTCGTACTGGCGGGAGATTTGGCTGGAGAGAGTTGCAACGAGATCCTCTCACGCGGCGGAGGCAACGCCAACCCAGCCTCTCGCTCATCATTTTCAATGGAATTCAGCATCAAAGAATCCACAACGATGAATGCCTTGATACCGGGTTAATTTCCAGGTTAAAAGACTGGCCTCCTAACACCGAACCAGATCGCAAGTCTGCCTTTCTCATCTTCTCCGATTGGTGCTCTACACGGTCACGGAGATTCATCGGTGTGAATCGAGAACCGGCAACGGCTACTTAGAGCTTCGAAACTGTATTGCTGACTGAATTGGACACCCAGATGTTCGCGCCGTCAAACGCCACGTTTTCTGGGGCGGTTCCTACCGGAAATGTCCCCAGAGGGGCGCCATCGCGTGCTCGCAGCTTGGTCACATTGTTGTCTGTGGTGTTCGCCACCCATATATTCTCCCCGTCAAAGGCCACCGCACGCGGGCCGCTTCCCACAGCAAATGCCCCAAGGTGAGCGCCATCGCTGGCGCGCAACTTGGTTACGTTGTTGCTGTTCGTATTGACCACCCAGATGTGGGCGCCATCGAACGCCACGCCAAGCGGGAAGGTCCCTACGGCAAACGTTCCGAGATTGGCGCCGTCACTGGCCCGCAGCTTGGTTACGTTGTTGCTGAGCCGATTCGTTACCCAGATGCCGGCGCCATCAAAGGCCACTGAACGAGGCTGGTTTCCTACCGCAAATATTCCCAAATTGGCCCCGTCGGTGGCCCGCAGCTTGGTCACGTTGTTGCTGCCCGAATTTGCCGCCCATATATTGGCGCCGTCAAAAGCCACGCCCTCGGGCCCGGTTCCCACTGCAAATATTCCCTGAAGCGTGCCGTCGCTGGCACGCAACCTGGTCACATTGTCGCTGCCGAAGTTCGTTACCCATACGTTGGCGCCATCACAGGCCACACCTTCGGGGAAAGTCCCCACGGGAAATGTCCCCAGGTTGGTGCCATCACAGGCCCGCACCTTGCTCACGCTGTTGTCGCTGTTGTTCGCCACCCACATGTTTCCCCCATCGAAAGCCAATCCAAACGGGAACGGTCCGGCGGCAAAACTCGCCGTCAGGTTCGCGGCATACCAGCGCAAGATGGCGGCTTGCAGGAAGTTCATGGTCGCGCTTGTTGTTCCAACCTTGTGAGAATTTTTGTTGGGTGAGACCCGTCAAAGGAAACGATGTTACCTCTACCGCCCAGCCAGCCGCAAGATGGTCTCGGGCTCACTCGCTTGAACGGGGGAGATGCCGAGGGGCAGCGACTCTGTAATTTGCTCATGTCGTGCACGTTCTGTTCGTCGTGCACGTCCATTGTGTATGAGATTTCTGCGCCTTCGCGAACTTCGAACATGTGCACTTCCGTCTTACTGTGTTCAAAAGATGCGAGAGTGCATTCGGTCTCCCGGACTACAGGCGCTTCCACAGTTCGCTCAGTTATCAGCGGTATCGCCCGCCGAAAAATACGTGCAATCCGGGTGATGGAATACCAGCGCGCTCACGCTGGCCTCCGGGTCCATCATGAAGCCTTCCGTCAGTTGCACGCCGATTTCTTCGGGTTTCAATAATTTCCAAATCGCGGCTTGATCCTCGAGACTCGGGCACGCTGGATACCCAAAACTGTAGCGCTTCCCGCGATAGCGCGAAGTGAATCGCTGCGCCATGGTCGTCTCCGGTGCCTTCGCCCGCCGTCACCACGAACAGCGCCGCGTGGTCGCGCTGGCTGTTCTGTGCCGGCAAGACGTAATCGCTCAGGCACAGAAAATCGCCCTGGCGCTGCCGCGGGAATCGAAATGTGTGTACCGGCTCTCTTTCTCCTGCCGCAAAGAGCTGCAGGGAATCGCCCGCCGCTTCGGCCTCGAAAAACTGCCAGACGGCGCGGATCTTCATGAACTCGGCGGCTTCTTTCTTCACTTGTTCCATGCTCTCAAAGAGTTCGACGGCTTTCGGATCGCGTTCCGTAAGCCGCTTCTCGAAGTCCCCGCGGAAGCCCATGTGTCGTCCATACAGCATGAACGGATTCATGTAGCTCCAGACTTCCCGCAGATCCGGCACCAGCCGGACTTTGCGATCCAGATATTGTACCCGCGGAATAGGGAGGTCGATTCGCACGCGTGGGGACCTCGTCACTTTGGGAATTTCTTTCACGCTGACTGTCGTCGTCACACCAAAACCATTTCCAGAAGCGGTATGTTCCCGCACCACTATCTCGCGCGTCGCCGGATCCATTAGCTCGTTCATCAATCGCAAGCCGGTCATGGCGTCTTTGGCGTAGCAGACCGCTTTCCCGTAGCTCGGCGCGATCTTCGTCTGCGTGAATTTCGCGGATAGCGCGGCGCCGCCAACCAGCAAAGGGATTTCAATGCCCGCGTCCTTCAAATCGCTCGCCGTGGTCACCATCTGCTGGGCGCTCTTCACCAGCAGGCCGGACAATCCAATCGCATCCGGCTTGTGCTCCTGGTAAGCCTTGATCAGCTCTTCCGGTGGCACTTTGATGCCAAGGTTAACGACATCATAGCCGTTGTTCTTTAGAATGATTTCGACAAGATTTTTTCCGATATCGTGGACGTCGCCCTTCACGGTCGCTAGCACGACTTTTCCGCGCTTGGCGGTGTCCGCTTTTTCCATGAATTGCTCAAGGTGGCTCACCGCCGCCTTCATCGCTTCCGCGGACTGCAGAACTTCCGCCACGATCAATTCATTCGCATTGAAGAGCCGCCCGACTTCCGCCATGCCCGCCATCAGCGGCCCGTTCACGATGTCCAAAGGCGCCGCGCCTGCGCCGCGCTTTTTCTCCAGATCCGCGATCAAGCCGTCGCGCGTTCCTTCTATGATGTAATTGCTCAGGCGCT
>WNGG01012947.1_pt1 | contig 12193 bp, 10 predicted proteins | sample 5400661 | NCBI WGS metagenome assembly WNGG01 (sample SAMN13153372, study PRJNA577476) | soil metagenome | isolation source: 100 cm soil or saprolite under Garry oak tree replicate 1 | place: USA:California | collected 2016-06-15 | reverse complement strand
ATGTTCTACTTGGATCCGTTTGTTTGTCTCAAGATAGTAGAACTCGCCCCCCGCTGATTGTACGAACTCTACCGTTCCCGCATTTTCGTACTTCGTCGCTTTGACGATTTTCAAGGCAAGCGAGACCAGTTTTTTCCTCGATGTGGAATCGAGCTGCGGTGCGGGTGTTTCTTCGAGGATTTTCTGGTGTCGCCTCTGAAGCGAGCACTCCCTCTCACCCAGATGGACAACTTGTCCTCTTCGCCCGGCGATTACTTGGACCTCAATGTGTCGAGGATTTTTCAGGTGTTTTTCAAGGTAGAGTTCTGAACGGCCGAAGGCTCCCTTCGCCTCGGAAGCAGCAAGATCGAAGGACCTTCGCAATTCACTCGCGGTCTTCACAATACGCATGCCTCTCCCACCTCCTCCAAAGGAGGCCTTGATCAATACGGGAAAGCCCACACGACGGGCCTCATTTTCAGCCTCATCCTCGGTCTCCAGTTGATGTTTCGAACCGGGAATCGTGGGGACGCCGGCGCGAGCTGCAGTTTCTCTTGATCCGAACTTGTTAGCGACCGAAGCCAGAACCTTGCTTCTCGGTCCGATGAAAACGAGTCCTGCTTCTTCACACTCTCGGGCAAACTGGGGGTTTTCCGCTAGGAACCCATACCCCGGGTGCACTGCTTCCGCTTTGGAGGCCTTCGCAACCTTGACTATCTTTGGAATATTCAGATAGCTTTCAGAAGGTTGTCCAGGCCCGATGTTGTAGGCTTCGTCAGCATAGACGACGTGCTGGGACTCCAGATCAGGCTCTGAGTAAACTGCAACAGTCTTGATTCCGAGTTTCCTGCAGGTTCGTATGATTCTAACGGCGATTTCTCCACGGTTCGCGATAAGTATCTTTCTGAACATTGGTAGTGGTCCGGTCTAGAGTGGAATGTTGCCGTGTTTCCGGGGAGGGCGTGCCTCCCTTTTCGTCTTCACGGATTCGAGATATTTGATCAATACCTCCCTTGTTTCTGAGGGCTCGATAACATCGTCAACGTATGCTCTTCCCGCAGCGATGTATGGGTTGCTGAATTTTTCGCGATATTCCTTGACAAGCTTCCGTTTTTCTGTGGTCGCGTCTTTTGCCTTGGCGATTTCGTTGCGGAAGATAATGTTGATCGCTGCATCGGGACCCATTACGGCTATCTCGGCAGAGGGCCAAGCAAGATTCACATCAGCTCTGATGTGCTTGCTACCAAGCACGTCGTAGGCGCCTCCGTACGCCTTTCTTACGATTACAGTAAGTTTGGGAACAGAGGCTTCGCAGTAGGCGTAGAGGAGCTTTGACCCATGTCGAATTATCCCGTTGTGCTCCTGATCTATTCCTGGCAAGAACCCGGGAACATCTACTAAGGTCAGGATCGGGATGTTGAAGGCATCACAGAACCTGACGAAGCGTGCAGCTTTAACGGAGGAATCGATGTCAAGGGTTCCAGCGTTAACTTTGGGCTGGTTTGCAACGATCCCAATTGAGTATCCGTTGAGTCTGGCGAGTCCGATGACGATGTTCTGGGCCCAGAGCGACTGTATCTCAAACAGTTCGCTTCCGTCAACGATCCGGGTAATGACATCCCGGATGTCGTATGCCTTGTCCGGGTTGTCAGGCAGGACATTGTCGAGCTCACTCTTGTCCCCGACGGGAGGTTTTGGCTTGGTTCTAGGCGGGTCCTCGGTGTTGTTGGATGGGATGAAGCTCAAGAGTTTCCGGATTTGCTGTAATCCTTCCTGCTCGTTTTGTGCGAAAAAGTGCGCGACTCCGCTCTTGGTGTTGTGGAGTCTTGCGCCTCCAAGCTCTTCGAAATCAACGTCTTGATTGAGAACGGCCTTGATGACGTCTGGTCCCGTTATGAACATGTAGCTCGTCTTGTCGACCATTATTGTGAAATCTGTCATGGCGGGGGAGTACACCGCGCCTCCCGCGCATGGGCCCATCACGGCCGATATCTGCGGGATCACTCCCGAGGCGAGGACGTTGCGAAAGAATATCTCAGCATAACCGCCCAGGCTGACAACTCCTTCTTGGATTCTGGCCCCTCCTGAATCGTTAATCCCGATAACCGGGACCCCAGTCTTGAGGGCGAGATCCATTATTTTCGTCACCTTTCTGGCGAACATTTCTCCCAGAGAGCCTCCGAAGACGGTGAAGTCGTGAGAGAACAAATAGACCGTTCTTCCGTCAATCTTGCCATAACCCGTCACAACCCCGTCGCCGAGAATCTTCTTCTCCGCCATGCCAAAGTCGGCGGTCTGGTGAACCACGAACCTGTCCATTTCCACAAAACTGCCGGGGTCCACAAGTGCGACAATTCTCTCCCTGGCGGTCATCTTTCCCTTAGAATGCTGATCCTCGATCTTGTCCTTGCCGCCACCTTCCTCAGATCGTTCCCGGAGGTCGCCGAGCTCCTTCGAGAGTTCCTTCATCGTCATGGTCGTTTGGAACTCGCTGAGGAGGCCTCTCGTATTAAAGCACGGAAGACAAACTCACGCGTCAAGTCGGAGAGTCCCATCAGGAACTGTTACGTTTCCCTGCTCTGTCTGGATGATGATGCTTCCGTCCGGATTTACTCCAACGCACTTTCCGGGGATCCTGCTGTTGCCGGTTTCGATTATCACCGGTTTCATTCGATGAGCACAGTGCTTCCACCATTCATCCACAACGGCGCTTTCGTCTCTCAAGGTCTCATAGTGCCGTTCCAAGACGGTCAGCATCGAGCCCAGCGTCTTTTCTAAACTGAACCGTTTCTTTTTGACCAGGAAAATCGAGGTGGCCCCGGTCGGCAACTGTTCAGCAGTTAGGTTCACGTTGAGCCCGATGCCGACGATTGCGTATACAAGCTCAGGACCGCTGAGCTTCGTCTCGATGAGAATCCCGGCCAGTTTTTTCCATTCGACCACGAGGTCGTTCGGCCACTTTACCTCTGATTGGACCCCGTATACCTCTTCGATTCCTTTTCGAAGAGCGTTGGCGAACAAGAACTGGAGAAGCGATATCCGATCGACATGTATCCTCGGTCTGATAATTAGTGAAAACCAAAGGCCGCCTTTAGGTGATTTCCAGCTTCGTCCTGATCGGCCCCTGCCTTGTGTCTGAACCTCGGAGGTGACGACGGTCCAGTCGGCGGCCTGTTTCTCAGCGAGGGTCTTTGCCTTGGTGTTGGTTGATGAGATTCTCTCGTAACTGATGATCTTCAGGCCGCAACCCCGTGTGATCGGGGTTGGGAGCCCGGTTTTAGGTGTAAGGATTCTACTTACTTGGAGGATTTGGATTATCAGGCGCTCGGAGGTCATATCTCTCAGAGGGTTCGCCTGTCCGTAACACAAGAAGCAATCCTAATTCAAAATTGCAGCGAGTAATGCTCTTTCTGCACTCTCTTCCTTAACAATCGCCGCGCACCAAAGTAGTGGCCGTGGAGATTAGCTGTCAATCAGAGTCGGTTGCGAGGTCAATAAATGCAAGGGCCAGCCGTTGAGACTATGTCAGGGCTGCCTGAGGTATTACTGCGAGAAACACTACACCGAGCACAAAAAGTGGTTGCCCGGAACGACTGAACCGATGTAGGGCGCCAATTCTTCGAGTTGGCCAATTAGGTGTAGTTCGTGCAGAGCGGCCTTAGGGACTGCGGGAAGGGTAGCCATCTGGTGTAGATGTTGTCTGCAAAATTTAGCGTTCTCATCTCGACCGTTAGCGCGCCCTCGTTGTCTTGGTCGCGGAACTCCAAGACGATGTCGGCGAATCGTTTGACCATCTCGACCATCGGTTTTTCGTGAATATCCTCTTTGATAATCAATATCGCAGTCCTTTTTCTAAGACGGACCCTTGAGGCGAGTTGGCAGAAGAAGGAATAGAAGTTCTCGGGTGATCCGATGCTCATCATGATGTTGTCGAGAAAGTCGCCGAGTATCACTTGTGCTCCTTCTCCCTGGGAGGCTTTCTCGATGAATAAGTTGATCTCCAATAGGTTGTCCGGTGAAATAATCTCCACATCGGTAGAGGGGTGAGCCATGGAGGTTCCGTCAACAAAAGTAATCCATCCGACCTTACCGGTCCAGTCGGTGGATAGGTCCTCCGGGGCGGTTGGTCCAAGAACCAGTGTGGGAGAGGGTCCGTCAGGGCCTATCGCTTCTTTCAGGATCAGGCTCATGGTTTCTTTGACGCTGACGTTTCCTCGGACACAGACTACTACCAATCTATACTGGTCCAGTGTTCCTCGGTTGAGGAGTGGTTTTCCCGGGTCGAGGCGCGTGAAGCTGAGTTTTCTTGCTGCCATATGGGTTCCTTTGATGAAACTACCTTTTTTAGGTAACAAGGTTATTAGGATGTCAGCATCATGGCTGTCTAAACGAGGGGCGCGACGCCAGACGCCCCATCGCAACAGTTGCCATGAACACGCTAGCCAATTTACTTATTCCTACAGAAAAGAGTATACTTCTACCTCAAACGACCTCAAAATACCTCTGACGACGACATTCTACCCCCAAGCTATTTAACTGTAGCAACAGAATATGGTAAATTCGCCATTCGAAGTCCAAGTGTCCACGCCCTACCTCGAACTGTGCCATATGATCTAGAACCATTAGGTGCGAGTGATTTCTTCAAAAACTATGCTTTTCCTAACACTGGTCGTCTGCATTGGCTTCAGTCTTAGCCGGTCAGTTTCTTTTCTCGTGTCCGCGCGATAGCGGAAACATAGCTCAACGATACTGGTGTAGAGTCACTGGCCGCTCAGTTCTTCCAACGTCTTTTCGTGAGCCCTATCCGGCTCAATGGACAAATTCCAACTTAATTCTATCAGGGTCCTCGAAATAGACCGCATAGTAGCCCTTCCGATACTCAGGATATTCTTTCGGCCCACCGTAGAGGATCTTGATGCTCCTCGGAGCAAGAAACTCGCTGTGAAGTCTGTCCACATCCGCTTTCGATTTCGCTTGGAAGGCAATGTGGTTCAATCCTACCCGTCTCCGATGGAATCCTAACTCCTTGTAGCGCTCCAAGTGGGTCACGAAAATCTTGGCTTCGCCGTTGTCCCATCCAGCAAAATCCTTCTCATCCAGGATCCGCTTGTAGCCCAACCATCCCAGAAAATCCTGGTAGAAAGCCTTCGATTTTTGGAAGTTTGAGACATTGATCTCTATATGTTGAATGTTGCCCCGCTTCAACACCATTGATTAGTCGTCACCTGTCAACCATGAGTTTGCGTGAAAACACTTTGCCAAAAATATCTCGCAAGTAATGAACTCGTGAAAAGTAATTAAGCTCTGAAAACGAGTAGAATTCAATGAAACCTGCACAGAAGGGCGCTCAGAAGTCCGCCAAGACAACCTCCGCGACCGGCAGGAAGTTCAAGGGATTCACGAAGGAGGAACACGGCGCGATGAGGGAGCGCGTCCAAGAGCTGAGGGCGGACAAGGGAGACGGGGAAGGTGCCGTGCTAGCGAAGATCGCCGAGATGCAGGAACCGGATCGCACCATGGGCAAACGGCTCCATGCTATCATCAAAGAAAGCGCGCCAGCCCTCTCGCCGAGACTCTGGTACGGGATGCCCGCGTATGCCACGTCCGGCAAGGACGGCAAGGTCGTCTGCTTCTTCCAACCAGCGCCGAAGTTCAAAACGAGGTACTCGACGCTCGGCTTCAGCGACAAGGCGAACCTCGACGAAGGCGCCATGTGGCCGACCACCTTCGCGCTGAAGGGGTTGACTGCCGCCGAAGAGGCAAGGGTCGCCGCGCTCGTGAAGAAAGCAGTGAGCTGAGAACCGAGCTCGCCACTAGGCCCAGCCCCAAATATCGGATCGTACCATGAATCGTCCATTTTCAGCCCCGATCCCAAATCTAAGCCCGCGCTTTCCAGACCATACTATTCTACGCTTATCCCTAGGGGAATCCACGGGGATCGAAAAAGGCCAGACAAGCCGATAACGCACCCGTCTCGAAAAAACAAGCCCGGAATCCCACCAGGACAGAAAGGGCATCTCGACAAGAAATTCCTATAACTTTTGCAGAGTCCTCGTGTTGGAGAGCGGGTGATTAGGGAAGCAAAAAGATTGTGAAATCGCTTATTATCAGGCCTAATCTCGAATCTGGGAGGTTACCGCAAGAGCACCGCTAGATTCGCTGGGCTGATCGCGTTTTTCGCCGAGCCAGATGAGCCCAGATTGCGCCTTGAATAGCCTGTCTCGCCCGTTATCGCTGCCAGTCAGCGAGTTTTCTAGAAAATAGGGGGTCTTGGCGACCGACCTTCGCGTCGCAAGCGAGGCGAATCCGGAGAGCACGCAAAAACTAAACTCGCTTGCTGACACCCCGTCAAGCAGAAACTGACGCGAGTAAGTCGAGTATCAGCCTAGTCTGTCGGCGAAGGACGCGGCGACATGGCTCCCTGGCCGGTTCCACTTGCCGTCCCAGGTCGCATCTCCAGCTGGCTCATAACCATCAGCAAGCTGCGAATCTCGTCGATACTACGCAAGTTCGTCTGCAACTGATTCCGATACTCCTCCCTCGTCGACTTGTACTCCTGCTCCGGAATATCGCCGGACATAAAACGGCTCTCCAACCCAAGCAGGTTCTGAGGAGCATTAGTAACCTGATCCCTGAGATCCCGGACCCTCCGGGTAAGATTCTCACCCAACTGAGCCATCTTATCAGCCATAGCCCGGTTAGCCCTAGCGTATTCCTCCTTCAACATAGCTAGCCTCTGGCGGAAACCGTTAATCTCAGTAACTACCTTGTCTATTGCTACCTCACTCATCTAGTTGCACCGAAGAGTAGGCTGAGAGACGGTGCAGCCAGAATTACATCTGTTGTAACCAGAAATGCAGAGAAAGAGTAACCTAAGATCGGAAAAGGCTAATGCTTTTCGTCCGGCTTCGAACCGCTCGACCCGGTTCCAGTACTCGCATTGCTCGGCTCAGCCTCTAACGGGGCCGGAGGCGGAGTCGTAAGCATCGTCCAGCCGATCCAACCCGTTATCCCCAAGATCCCCAAAACACCAAGCACGACGGGAATGTCAATCGCATACGTACGCAAAACTGGGTCGGTTAGGAAAATCAGGTAGAGAACGAATACGATCGCGGAAACGGCGAAGATCAGACCGCCATAGGATTGGTCTTTGTTCAAGTCTAGCTGTCACTTATCGCGACGGGCTATGAATGGCTGCATATAAATTCCTTATTCTCTGTTACTCAGCTTACATTCTCTTGTAACCTGGACGCTGAGACAGCAAGACGGGGTAAGTAAGAGGCCTAACCGGGTATCCTTCAACCTCGGCTCTGAATCGTTTCAGAAACGCGGCCAACGAAACCTTGCTTTCCTTCGAGTCGGATCTCGACCGGACCGACAGCTTCTTCGTCTTGATCTCTTTTTCACCATAGACAATCGTGAACGGAATCCAGCTCAGCTCCGCGTCTCGCACCTTACTCTGCATCGTATCGTCCCGATCGTCGAGATCAGCTCGTATCCCAGCCTTCTCCAACGTCTCGAGCAATTTCACTCCCTGTTTTACAAACTGTTTCGCGATTGGGATAATTCGAACCTGTGCTGGCGAGATCCAGACCGGAAGCATTGGCTTCCTGCCCTGTCTTTCTAAACGAACTGCTGAGTCTAGAAGAGTGAACAGGTATCTTTCCAATCCACCTATAACGGCAGTATGGATGATGACCGGGAATTGCTTTTCCCCCTTCTCATCGGTATAGGCTATTCCGAACCGTTTCGCATTGCCAATGTCGATCTGGAAAGTTCCGATCTCCCGGGGCCTATCGAGGTCGTCAATGATGTTGTACTCCACGTTGAGGACCCAGTAGTACAATCCTTCGGGGACGAAGTTGAGTAGTATCGGTTTCTTCTCCACCTTTACCAGTTCCATGAAGGAGTCTTTGTTCGCTTCGAAAAATGACCGTGTGGTGTTGTAGAGCGAGACGTATTCTCTGTTCAGCTTCCTGATCTCTTCGTATATAGTACGATGAATCTTGTCTCCGATACGGATCGCTTCTGCAACGCTCTTGAGGTAGATGTGCAGATCCGGCATGAGAAATTTTCTAAGTCTGAAAGAGAGCAGCAACTCTCCGCTTTGCTCCATTCGGTAGCTGTCTGCGACCTCGAAGGTCCCGAATGGCAGTGTCTTGTAGCTTAGGGTCCAGTCTTTGACCATCGAGAATTGCTGGAAGCACGCGGCATATCTGAGAACAAAAGTTCTCTCGTCCACTTTCACCTCGTAGGCTCTAGACCCGAACAGCTGGAGGTGTTCTTTTATCGGTTTGACCGCGATATCGAACATGTTGGTTCCCTTCACGTTCAGTATCGGGATTCCTATCCGTCGGATTACTTGTCCAGCATATTCTGCAAGGAGCTCCATTATCAGGTTGGCTTCGGGTCCAAACCTCATTTGTCCGACGTCCGCCAATGATTCCCACTCGATTCCGAACCGACGCGCATAGTCTAGAAAATGTGGTTCGCCTCCCGTGAGTCCCTTCTTGAGCGCTTCTTTTTCGACAAGAGACTTGAATTCGGCGTCATGCGGCCCGAACACGAAATTTTCCGGCGAGTGTAATTTTCCCTCCTGGTCCATGATGACATATTCTGTCTTGACCGCAGGAGCTGCTTGTCGTGATTTTGTGATGGGTACACCATCACTCTCTTTGTCTTCAGCCATCCGAGGACCTCCTCTATTGAAGAGGCTGCGTTTGTTGCGATCTGTTCAGGCTCTTGCTCGTCATTCTTCTCGACGGTCGAGAAGACTACAAGCCCGTTTTCGAGCGCTCCCTTCTTGTGCGACTCATCAAGAGGCTCGGGTTCTTTGACTGCTTTTTCTCGGGCTTCGTATTCGAACCGATCCGCATGAACTAGAAGAAGTCTCACCGTTTCATCCGCCACTGCTCGATCTGTTTGTCTTTCTTGAGTTTCTTCTTGAGTTCTTTGTAGTGGTTCTTACAGAGATAGCCTCGGCCTGAACCGGAGGATTTCAGGCCGGCCCTTGAGATCTCCTCTAGTGAGATGGAACGCACGGCGTCTTCTTTGCACCCGACAACGGAGCATTTGACGCCTTTTGCGACCTTACCCAAACGCGGAGACCTTGGGTCATCGCAGTGTTGCACCATAATAGAAGGTTTTGTGAAGGGAATGACAATACTCTAATGCCAGTTTCAAGGGAGATTCCCAGTCATATGCTCTCAAAAATACAGTACCTTGTGGAAGGGCATTTCCAGCTGGCCGCGGGAGCATTCAACAAGGCCGGATTCACGCCCAACACTGTAACCGCAATCGGTTTTCTCTTGACACTAGTCACCTCACTGCTTTACTCAATAGGATTGGGAACCGTATGGTTGGTCTTCGGGGCTGTCTTGGCACTCCTAGTCGGCGCCTATTTGGACGCGGTCGATGGTGCCATGGCCCGGCGTTACCATCAGATCTCTAAAATGGGAGGAATACTGGACAGTGTCTTAGATCGCGTAAGTGAGACAGCGCTCTATGCAGGTCTTGCTATTGGAAGTCTCGTTCCAGGATGGCTAGCGCTATGGGCGCTTTCAGCTTCCTTGATGGTTAGCTACGTTAGAGCTCGGGTCGATGTAGAGGGTGTAAAGTTGAAGGGGGTTGGATTAGCTGAGCGTCCGGAGCGACTTTTGATCCTATTGTTCGCCACAATCCTAACCGCGTTTAGCTCCTTCTCGTTGGAGTTCGGGGTCAGCTTTATCGCACTACTGTCCACGGTAACCGTTGTCGAGCGTCTCTATAGAACTCGAGTTGTGCTCTCAGGTTCCGGGAACGGCTCGGCTTAGAGGCGTCTGTCTTCCGCGGACCTGACTTTGGAGACTCCGAAATGCACCGCGCAGGACACGCAGAGGTTCTTCAGGACTCTCTGCCGTGCGATATAGGCTCCTCGCGCTCTGAGTTCCTTTGCCAGCGACGGTTCGACCAGGGACACCCAGCTAGTCACCCTCTTTACCTTGTCTCGTGGCGTGAGCATTCCGCAATTCGCACATTGGACCAGCTCGCTTCTTCCCTTGCCTCCCTTGCTTCGTCCCCTAGACCGTCTTTTCTTAGGCACTATCTAACAATCCTACCAAACGAGGGGCGCCATGAGTACATAATCTCTTCCCGGACAGTGGATCCGGGTCGGCGGAGGGGCGACCTGTGAGGATTGGAGTATATGGCAACCTTACCCTCGACGAGCTTGACCGAAGCGGCAAGCCTATGGTTCGCCCGGGAGGTTCCGCCCTCTACTCATCTCTTGCCGCTGTTTCTTTGGGCGCGAGAGTATCAGTTTTCTCGAACATCGGCCGCGATTATCCGAACCGCATCCTATCCTTGATCAATAGTCGCGGGATAGATGTTACTGGCATCAAGAAGTTCGATGGCCTCACTACTCGCTTCAGAATATCCTACCGTAGGAACTCTCGCAAGCTAGAGTTGATTCATCCCGGCCAAAGACTCAGACCTGCTGACCGTCTTGGTTTGCTAGAGGCTATTCACTTAGGCCCTGTCTTCATGGAAGTTGGACTCGACGTGCTAAATCAGGCGCGCCGTCACTCCCGATTCCTCTCGTTGGACGTGCAGGGTCTCTTGCGGACCTTGGACTCGGACGGGTCCGTTCGCCTGGTGAGTAGAAGTATCGGCCCATTCCTGTCAAAGTGCAATCTGGTGAAGGCAACAGAGGAGGAAGCCCGCATGATGGCTCCCGCCGCGACCACAGTCGCCACTGCAAGGCGACTCTTGCACAAGGGCGCTCAATACGCGATAATCACACAAGGCAGATCAGGTTCCCTTCTGGTGAGAAAGGACGGCGGTGCTCTCCACATACCATCGGTTCCAGAAGGCAAAGTAGTTGATCTAACTGGGGCAGGAGACATTTTCATCGGTAGCTGGCTTGCAGCTTTTTTGGCGGTCAAGGATCCTTATTGGGCTGGAGCTGTGGGCGCCGCCCTTTCCTCTCTTTCGGTACAAGGCTTTGGGGCCTCGAAGTTCCGATTTGCTAGACGAGAATTGTTCCAACGAGCCTCTTGGGCTTACAATAACTCGAGATCAGTCAAGGGCTAGTAGGAGCGCGCAAAGTAGACCTCGCTCGAATTGTCCGCTCCACAGTATACACAACTGCCTTTTTTCTCCGTCTTCATGGGCACAACTCGCACCGTTGCTCCAGTCTCGACTTTGATCTTTTCCTCGCAAGACTCGTCAGAGAGAAAGGTTTTGATGAATCCTCCTTTTTCTTCCAAGACCTTCCTGAACGATTTCATATCGGCCGCCGTGGTTGTAAGACCGTCAAGAGATTTCCTTGCTCTTTCGTATAGGTGATTCTGGATATCCCTGAGTATTCCATTGATTCGCTCCTTCGCGTCGCTTCGGTTGATCGCAATCTTTTCCCTATTATCTCGCCTTACCACGGTCACCTGTTTCGCTTGGATGTCTTTGGGTCCGATCTCGACACGGAGGGGAACCCCTTTCATTTCCCATTCGTGATATTTCCAACCAGGGGTGTACTGGGCTCGATCGTCGATCAGCGTTCTTATCCCGATTTGTTCCAGCTGAGAGAAGAGGTGTCTTACTTGATCTGAGACCTCTTTCTGGTCGGTCTCCTTGTAGAAGATTGGGATGATTACAACCTGTGTCGGGGCTATTCGGGGCGGGAGGACCAGTCCTCTATCATCGCCATGGCTAAGGATTGCAGCTCCGATGAGCCGCCACGAAATTCCCCAGGATGTTGTCCAGCCGTAGTGTTCCTTCTCATCCTTCCCGAGGTACTTGATCTCGAAAGGTACCGAGAATTTTTGTCCTAGGTGGTGTGATGTTCCCATCTGTAAGGCCTTGCCATCAGGCATCATAGCTTCCATTGTCGTCGTATAGACGGCGCCCTTGAACTTCTCTCTCTCCGTCTTCTTGCCTACGAGAATCGGGATCGCTAGTTCTTCCTCGACCAGCTTCGTATAGATGTCCAGGATTGTCATCACTTCCTCCTCGGCCTCCTGCTCAGTTTCGTGTACTGTGTGTCCTTCCTGCCAGAGGAATTCTGTTGTTCGCAGGAAAGGTCGGGTGGATGTGATTTCCGCCCTTACCACAGAGTTCCACACGTTGATGAGTATGGGTAGGTCTCGCCAGCTCTTCACCCATTTACTGTAAGACTCATAGATTATGGTCTCGGAAGTCGGCCTAACTGCCAGCTTCTCAGCCAGTTCTGTGTCTCCGG
>WNGG01016162.1_pt1 | contig 12194 bp, 10 predicted proteins | sample 5400661 | NCBI WGS metagenome assembly WNGG01 (sample SAMN13153372, study PRJNA577476) | soil metagenome | isolation source: 100 cm soil or saprolite under Garry oak tree replicate 1 | place: USA:California | collected 2016-06-15 | reverse complement strand
TGCTTGGCTGCAGGCGCATTGATAACGTCGCCAGCAATCGGTAAGCCGGCAAAGAAAGCAGCAGGGAGTTCGTCGCGGCCTCAACGAATGACTGCGCGAACGACACAGGTGACGCCGAGCTATCGCTATCAGCAAAATATGAGCTCGCGCATGGGCGGCACCCGATATTACGGTGGAACGCGGTATAGTGGCACTCGCTCTTATGCTGGTCGCCAGTACGGCGGAACCGGTTATTACAACGGCACACCGCAATACCGCGCTAACACAGGCTATTACAGATATGGCTCTAACTACTACGGTGGAACGCAGTATTATTATGGAGGTGGCTATCCGTACGGCAGCTCTTCGGTGTGGCCGTACGTCGCCGCTTCAGTCGCGCCGTATGTAGCGTCTTCGTTGTCGTATCCGTACTCGTACTATGGTGGTTACCCATACAACAACTCGTACTATGGGTCAGCCTCTGGGTATGGCTATGCCGGTTCGACCGTCGCTTCGGTGCAGCGGCGGCTTGGTGAATTCGGCTATTACCATGGCGTAGTGGACGGAGTCATCGGCCCGCGAACCCGCTCCGCGATCGCGGCTTTCGAAAGTAGGAACGGGCTCGTAGTGGACGGGACAATTAGCCGTCCGCTTCTGAACAGGTTGGGCCTCGCCTGATCTAAAAACCAGCGTCGGCTTTCAGTTCATTTCGAACCGGAGGACTCACACGGCAAACGGGCGAGCCGCCGGTTTCAATTAATTCTTTGGCACAGTAAAAATAAACCGAGACTTTGCGTCGCGTACGGTGTCTAATGGTGTACAAACTTTACGAATTATGAATCATCCCAAAATTGTATTTTTCTTTGGTTGCCTTGTTGCGTTAATGCTCAGTGCACCAGTTCTCGATGCTGCGCCGCGCGGTGGCGGCGGTGGCGGCCATCATTTCGCTGCAGGTGGCGGGCGTCCTGGAATGGCCGCGCGTCCCGGAATGGGCGCTTGGGGAGGCCAGCGCTGGGCTGGCGGCAACTGGCGTGGCGGAAACGGGGGCAGCAACTGGCAAGGCAGAAACTGGGGCCGTGGTGGCAACTGGGGTCACGGCGGCAATTGGGGCCATGGCGGCAATTGGCACGGTGGAAACTGGCACAACGGGCATCATCATGGTCATAATAATGTAATCTTCATCGGTTCCTTCGGCTTTCCGTGGTGGTGGGGTTGGGGCTGGGGCGCCGGCTGGGACTGGGGATATCCCTATTATGGTTACCCGTACGGCTACGGCTCCTACGGCTACGGCGACCCGTACGGTTACGGTTATGGCTACGGCTATGGGGGAAACCAATACGGCGGCGACTACGGCAATGGCAATGGCAATGGCTACGGTCAATATGGCCAGGCCACTCACTCCAGAGTCGCCGAGCTGCAGCGCCGACTCGCACGCGCCGGTTATTATCATGGCTCGGTCGACGGCGTTTTGGGCCCTCAGACGCGGCGAGCAATTCGCGCGTATGAGCGCGACCACGGATACGCCAGCAACTGATCCAGTCTGTTTCAATTAACCGCTAAGACTGGCGGGCGAATAGTATAAAACTTTCGGCGATTGGCCGGCGGAGTTCGCAGGGGCAATGGGCGAGCCGCCGGTCTTCGATTTTATACTGCAGCTGTGCCGGCAGACCGTTCGAGCAATGCTGCTAGCCAATCAGGTGCTTTAATGTCCAAGTGGCGCTCTAAAACGTTGCGAATGAAGCAGTCAAAATCGCCGCCGCAATCGGTGCACAATTTCTCCATCGTGTGTGCGCCGAGCATGCGGTAACTCTCGAACTGCGATTCTGAGAAGAATTGGTCGGCCGTGCTCTCGTGGGGAAAAGTGGCGCTCCTCTTGAAGTATTCGAAAATATCGCGAGGCTCATTTCCGTAACAGGCAGGTTTGATATAGATGAGAATGCCGTCAGGAGCGTTTGGCCCGTCGAGAACCGAGTAACAAATCCGTCCGATGGCACAGTTCCGTCCTTTTTGACTCTGCGCCACATCGCAACCGCGCGGGAAAATATCAATTTGGTCGAACTCAATCGAAATGCCGAAGTCGATCCGTATTTTCCGAACGGCCTCTCCAAGATCGGCGAACGAGCACTGCGGGTCCTCGCCGGCATCGATCACAACGATATAGTGGCAACGGCGAAGCACCATCTCATACAGCCCAAGGTTTTCGAAGTGACCGCCATCGGAGAGATAAACATATGGGCTGGTGTCGTTCGTCAGGCCAAAAGCTTCATCGATAATCGGCTGTACACTGCTCTCTGGATATCCAAGCTGGAAGGTGTGATCGCCTGCCTTTCCCGGGTTTCCCAGCCACGCGCCGAGCCGCACGTTGAGCAAGGTGAGGATAAAAGTAACCAATGGCGACGAGTGATAGCCCATGTTCGGACTGGCGGCAGCGCCGGAGATAGTGATGGCACTTCCGAGCGAGATGCCTTTCGGGCCACCGTACACTGTCCCATCGGGGCCCGCCGCGGGACGGTAGCCTGGGTCCATCGCTGAGGAGCCGCAGTGCAACGGAGTGACGGTGAAGCTCTGTGCCTTGCGCTCCTGCCAACCAAGCTTTTCGCCTGAGACCAGGTTGAGCGCGATATTTGCAACAGGCATCAGCTTGCCGTGAAATTTCTCCGGCATCCAAAGCTCGCGCATCTTGATATTGTCGTTCTCATCGAAACCGGTAAAGGGATTTGGTTTTCGATCCGAATTGGAAGCGCCCAGGTAGGCGCGGATCAACCGGTCCCGATACATTCCATGCAGCGAAAATTTGTTTGCGTTCACCAGTCGCGCCATGACAACGGCGACAAGCATGAGGAGGGACGCTAACGGAAGCACCAGCCACCAAGGCGTATAGAAAATCACATTCAGATATGGCTCGGCCCGGCCTAGGAGGCCGGATATAGAGTTCAGATCTGCCTTGTAACTTAGGGTTACGTGATAGGTCTCAATCAACTTCGCCATGACCGACGTGGTTACCTCGGTAATGAGAATCAACAGCACCGCTGCAAATACCGCCGCCGCGATTGTCGACGCCTTGGACAAGATCAGACCCATTGGACTCGCTGTCGCGCGCTCCTTTTCACTACCTGCAACCTTTGGGCTACGACCGCCCAACACCGTAACGAGTGCGGCCAAGCCTCCCGTTGTGATGAACGACCATGTCCATTTAAGCGAGAGCGGTCCGAAAATTACGAGGCCGCTGATCAACAGCCACGCGAGCGCAACTGCGAATAGCCAGCCAGCGGCGCGACCCCACCATTCACGATCTGGATCTTCGGTCCAGCGGCTGGAAATCCCCGCGAAGACCACAATTGCCAAAAAAAACAGCGCCATGAAAAATGGAATGCTCAGGCAGATGTACAACTCCATCTGCATCACCGGCCGCGGAAATAATTTTTGCGCGCCTAACCACAGAATGGCTCCGCCGATTGCGCCCGAGACAATGACAGCAACAAACTCCAACGGCCGAAAGCCGTGAGCCGGGAGCAACGATGTGAGATATGAGGCAAGATGCAGCGCCATTCCTAGATAGAGGAACGGCACCCATGTGTGAGGCTCGCCGAACCCGAACAACGGCCAGGCAATCAGAGAACGCCCATAATAATTGAACCATGCCCAGTGCATGGTCATGAGCACTGACGCCAGAAAAAGTGGCAGCAGGCAGAAGCGCACGAATCGCTTTTGATTCCATCGAAGATTGCGCCCGCATGGCAAATTGAACCCCATGTAAGCGACAGCGATCACGACCAGCGCCGCTCCAGTCCAAAATAACGCGTCTGTTCGCGGCGGCGGGTCCACCATGACGATCGAGCTATAAAGCCATGGTAGGGTCAGAAAGGCGGCCATTAGTGGAATGATCACGCTCCAGTTCAGCAGAAGGTTGCGCAGATACGTGCCAACGAGCGTCCAACTGTCTGCCGAAAAAAGCCCGAGCCGCGGGCTAAGATAGTTGCTGTAGCTGCGCAGGTTTTGGATCTCTACTGGTTCCGGATTTGGTCTCGCAGTCTCGCTGGGGCGCGCCAGCTGGTCTGCGACACTGGCCAGACCCTCCTTGGCGCGATGAATCCACGCGCTCAACCAACTGCCAATGTATCCGCCGCCCGAGACCGTAGAAAGATAATGAAACTTATTAAGCAAACCGCACCGCGCCAAACCTTGCAAAACTCCCAGGCCAAAGGTGGCGCTGCGGATACCGCCTCCAGATATGCAAAGCGCTGCGCGTTGTTCCTTCAGTCCGTGAACAGCTGCCCAAAACGCCTTTAACCGAATTTCGCGTGCGGTTGAGCTTGGATAATCTGCTGGCAGTGCGCCGTGCAAAGCGACAAACTCCGCTTCCAATACCTCATGCAGCGGCAGCGAAGAATTGCCCGATGAAGTCTCTTTAGCCATGACCAACAATCCCGAACGCAGTCCCGAGGCCAGGGTTTATCAAGTTTGTGGCGATGCGTCAATCGTACTCTAGCTCCGTGCGTTCGCGCTCGTGTTCGTGCTGGATTTTTCAAATTCAAGAGCGAGATATTGCGTTCGCGATCTGCGCCCGTAGCTCAGCCGGATAGAGCAACGGATTTCTAATCCGTAGGTCGGAGGTTCGAATCCTCCCGGGCGCGCAGCCTCGGCATTCGGGATCATTGATCTCGGCTACTGAATCACGCGGGAATGTTTTCGCGTGCGTAGCGAAGTGCGCGCGCCATCCAGACGAGTTCGTCCAGGAATTTTGCCACACGACGCCCGTAAGCTGGATCGGTGATTTTTCCGGTCGCCGGATCGAACAGTTTGCCAGCGGTACCGAAGTAGACATCCCAAAAAATCGTAACCAACCCGAGTTCACGCAGGACCGGGAGCAAGCTCTCGATCATACGCGCGCCGCCGAATGGTCCGGCCGATACGCCGCAGACGCCGACGGCTTTGTGGATATATTCTTTCAGGTTTGTATCGAGCACATGCTTCAGCAGACCGGGGAAACTATGATTGTATTCCGGAGCGACGAGTATGAGTCCATCGGAGCGGCTGACCGTGGCTGAAAACTCGCTGTCTTTCAGCGCCTCGCCGGCGTCATCCATGCGGATGGGAATTTTCCGGATATCGATCAGTTCCGTTTCGATATCGCTGCGTTTTGACACTTCGCCGAAAACGAACTTCGCGGCGGGTTCAGTTAAGCGGCCCTGGCGCGGTGTGCCGATAACCACAGGTAGAAAAACAGGTCGAGTGACATCTTGCGTAGCCATGCTTCGCTTGGTCGCTACAACCTAAAGAATCTTACAATCAGCGCGCCAGCGAAATTGTTTTGCTTACTGGCTTTGTACGGTTGGTCGTCCCGATGGGGAGTTCGGCAGCTGTGATTCGGCGAATCTTGACGAATAGCCGTTTCAGACCGTGCAGCGTGGCGTTGCGATAGACGTATATCGCGCGGTCCGATGAGCTCACAATAATCGTGATCGGCCCTTTCAGTTGTCAGCATCGGGGATCAGGTGGCTCGCCTCATTTTCGACACATCTTGCTTCCGCCGTTTGGTTTTACCTTAGTCCAAGATGTGAATCGCAGGCGAGTGAGATTTTTGCTTCACAACAACGCAGCGCCGCTGATATATAGGTCGAAAGTCTTATAGGCATCCGCGCTGGGTTGATGAAATTTTTTGGTCAACTCTGACCCGATCCAAGTGAACCACCCAAATTCCATGAATCCTAACCATCCAAGAACGCCGGTCTGGCTTCGCTTTATTGCGGCCACAACTTGCCTCGCGTTTTTTGCCAGCTGCGCGACGGCGCCGCAGACCGGACGCGGTCCTGAATATGCGCCCACCGCGAGCATCATGCACGAGGCGCGCTCCGCGAGCGTTCCAGTTGAAACAAGAGCTGCCGATTATCTGCAGGCGGCTTCCATGACCGCTCCATTGCTGGGAAGCGGATCGCAGGAAACGCCAGCCGTGAATACCTACAATTCAGCCTGCGGTGAACTGACGGTTTTGCTGCGCTCCAGTGGAGGAGGACGACTGTGGAACCACCCGGTGACTCTAACAGGGAATAACAGCACTTATCATCTACGGCTTGAACCCGCCAGTCACGCAGTCTGGACACCGAACTATTTCACCTCCTTTGAGCTCGAACAGCAGATCAAAGAAAAACTGATCAGGAAGGAAAACATTCACAAAGGTGTCGGCGGCGCGCTTGTAGGAGTGCGAAAGGTCAATCCACCTGAAAAGTTTGCGCCGCCGAGAGGAATAACGGCCGCAGTGACGGCCACATTAGATTTTCACGGGAAGGACGCCACTCTGGCACTTCGTCGCCCAGCTAAACAACCGACGGCGACTGTCGAAGGAAAAACTCGCCCCCTGGCGGCGAATTTCTCAGCGCCGATGAGCTACTACCAGCCGCCGGGCAATCTGATGTTTGTGGGATTGCTTGGCGGATTCAATGCAACCAAATACCCGGCACCGACTGGGCTCTATTTCATGCAGCCGTATGATCCCGATCGAATCCCTCTGGTATTTGTGCATGGGCTTTTCTCAACGCCGTTCACGTGGGTGCAGACGATCAATGGACTCCAGGCCGACCCTGAGATCCGCAAACATTATCAATTCTGGATATTTGCATACCCGACCGGCAACCCCATCCTCTATTCGGCACTGCGGTTACGGGAAGAATTGGCCAAGGCCGATCAACTGTACCCCAACCACAAGCCGTACGTCGTGGTCGGCCACAGCATGGGCGGTATGCTGACTCATGACCAGGTAGTTACGGTCAATGAAGGAATGTGGGACAAAGCTCTGGGGCAAAATGCCAGGAGCTTTTTCAAGGAAAATTCCGGGAATAGTTTGATTGTTCGCGCGACAACGTTTCGCGCGAATCCCCGGATCAAACGTGTTGTCTTTATTTGTACTCCGCACCGCGGGAGCGATCTGGCCAGCAATGGAATCGGAAAAATTGGAATTAGCCTGATTACGCTTCCGACGCGAATGGCAGCAGTCATAATGGACTCGCTCACCGCCGCGGATCTCGCGCAAATCACGGGAAGTTCCAAGCGTCTGCCCAACAGTATCACGGGCCTGAAGCCGACCAATCCGGCGTTGCCGGTAATTAATGGAGCGCCTATCAGCGTTCCCTATCACTCGATCATCGGCGATCGCGGAAGAGGCGATTCACCAAACAGCAGTGATGGCGTCGTGGCTTACTGGAGCTCGCATCTCGATAGCGCCCAATCCGAGCTCATAGTTCCCGGCCCGCACGGTTCCTGCGAACTACCGCAAACAATTGCCGAGCTTGATCGGATCCTGCGTCTGCATCTTGGAATTAGGAGCACCTCAAAGCCAACGGCGACTGTGGCTCAAGTGGGCCGTTGACCCGCGAGTCTTGTTTGTTCAGCAGCAGTTATGAGCTGAGAAACCGTGCGTTCCTCTTCAGCCACCGATCCATCACAACGTTACTGGCTGTAAAAGCTGGAACTGCATCCTGGTTCCAGGATTAACTACTGTTGTGCCGGCGGTATGCCCGTACCGCGCCTGTCGCGCTGTCTGTGGCGGCCCATGCGGTTCGACGCTGGTCGTCTTCACGGGGATCCTGCGCCCATTCACGTCGATCGACGACAGTTCCACAGAAAGTGGCTCTGACTTGCGTGGATTTGCGCGAGAGGACGCGATTTTTCCGAACACCTTTGTTCCAGCTTTCAGTACGACGTGTCCCTTGACGGTCGTTCCAGCGGGAATCGTGGCCGCATTTAAACACGGAACCGCAAAAGGAGCGCAGACGATGGCAATAAATACGATGAATTTGTTGGGTCTCATATCAGAATGACAATTGATTATTGTTATAGCAGACGAACCGGTCTTTAACTACACAAAGTAACAGGCTTCGGTATCAAGATAAATGCGCGGCTACTTAGTTTGATCTCGCTGGGCCGAGAGGCGTTACTTATTGCCTTGATTCTGCAGTTGGCTCAGGACGTTGAGTATTCGCTCGCTCGGGATTCGAAGGAGGCCATTAAACGGCCGATCCAGTTCCAAAATTAAAAAGATAGCCGTGGCGACAGCAACAGCAGACACGATCAAAGCGAATGTTGCCGTGGCGTTACGTGGCGCAATTAGTGTGAAACTGAGAAAGATGATCACAAGCCAGAACGACACGACAATCAGCAGAGGTTTCGAAATCGAAGAGATCGATTCCGCAACCAGCAGCGTGCGAAGCTGCCCAAGCTCCAATGCGAGTGTCGTAGCCTGAGCTTTGAGGGTGCGCTGCATCTCATCGTTTGGAGTAAGTCGCTGAATGGCCACATAGATCGCATTACCGGCTTGCGTGTTAGGAGCCAGTTTTGACCCCGTGTTCGCCTTGAGAGGCTGCATGCGGTGAGCCGTTTCTTCGATAGCCTCGCGAAGCAGATTACGGACGTCTCCGGCTTCCGGCCCATACCCGGTCAGCACGCGGTCGAGGAACGCAACCTTGGCTGCCATTTCGATCACTTGATTCCGTGCGTTGTCATAGGAGCTCTTGGCAGAAGCCACAAGTAAGCCCAGAAGTAGCGCCGACATTGTTGCAAGCAGGCCCATCGCCAGCTTCACAGTCTCCTTAGTATCCGCGCTTAAGTGATCTTCAGGCAGAAGCCGGTGGAACGCCTTCCCGATCAGCACGGCGCCAACCACGCATCCAAATATGATCAACGATATGATTTCAGTGTTCATCACCGGATCCCTGCAAGGCTGTGATTACAGGCGCTCACAGACAGATCAGTCGCGACGCAATCCACGTGCGGCTCAAGAGCTACGAAACCGACTCAAGCCGTCGGTGCCCTCGTACCCGCTCGGCAGGTGTCAAGTCATGCTCAAGGAAACCGAGCGCGTGTGGTACGTTAATCACGCGCACCCCGGCCGCGCGTTGCTGGTCGACGATCTGATCCCGCAGGGCCTGCATTCGCGTCCAGTGCACCTTCGGCCGGAAATGATGTTCGGCGTGGTAACCGTTATAAAACCAAGTCCAGTTGTAAAGCTTGTGGTACCTGTTCACGCCCCAGGCGATCGGCTCGTCAGGATTGCCGCCGTAATGACGGTAATACCCGTTCAGATAAGACAAGCAATGGCCAAAGTACCAAAACGGCAAAAGAAAACAGATGTAGTGCCAGTTAAGTATACCTAAGATAACAAAAGTCGTGACGAACGACGCTAGCTCAAAAACTCCCCAAAAAGCTTCGCGCGGACCCTTGCGCTTTAATTCCTTGAAAACGGTCTTCGGATCTTCACGAAAGAAGCTGAAGAAGGTGTACTTGAAGGGATGCTCCGCTTCGCCGTGGTGACCATGTTTGTAGATCGAAATCCAATCGACAGTTTCACCTGTCTCATCGGAGCGGTCCGCGTTGCCTTTGTGATGCTGCATATGAATGCATTCGTAAAAAATCTGGCTGAACCCAACCGTGATTGATTCCATGATGCTAAACAGACGGTTGAGTAGCGGCGAACGGAAGTACGGGTTGTGAATGAAGTTGTGGGATATGCCGTTGATGTTCCAGGAAATGCTGACTGAATAAATAAATCCGAGGATGAACATCACCCAAAGCGGTACACGCGGAAAAAGATAAAACATGCCGAAGAAGTAAGCGCAGTGAGGGCGGCCGCAACCGGGATCGCGTCCCAGCGTGTGTGCGCAAAGACCCGGGAGTTCGTCCTGGGGCGTTCGACATTTACGAACTCGCTTGATGAGCGCGGCATTCTCGGAAAAGAGTGTCTCAGTCTACTGGCCCCTGTGCAAGCCGCGAATTGGACCTCAGGTTTATATCACGGCGTGGGGCGTAATCCTCCCGCCCGAGGAGCTCTGATACGAAAAGAGCGCGCGATTCGAGGGAGCCAAACCGTTCGCAAATCTGCCGATCCGACGTATATTTGTTGTTCGCTTTTATGAACGAATTGAACATAGAGAACCTGCATATCGCCGTGAACGGTCAGGAGATTGTTCGCGGGTTGACGCTCCGCGTGCCGCGGGGTGAGGTGCACGCGCTTATGGGCCCAAATGGCTCAGGCAAAAGCACCCTGGCAAAAGTGCTCGCTGGTCACCCCGACTATCAGGTCACCGCTGGCAGGGTGTTAATGGCCGGAGAGAATCTTCTTGAACTTGAGCCGGACGAACGGGCGCGGCGCGGCTTGTTCCTGGCCTTTCAGTATCCGAGCGAAATCCCGGGAGTAACAATTGCTAATTTCCTGCGCGCAGCGTTGCAATCACGTGTGCCGGAAGGCGAAGAACTCGAGGCCACCGATTATTACGCAAAACTTTATGAAAAAATGGAGCTGCTCGGCATGGATCGGTCGTTTACGTCCCGGGCAGTCAACGAGGGTTTCTCCGGCGGCGAAAAAAAGCGCGCTGAAATTCTGCAACTGGCCATGCTCGAACCAAAATACGCTGTTCTCGATGAGACTGATAGCGGCCTGGACATCGACGCGCTCAAGACCGTTGCGCACGGAGTCAATTCGTTGCGCGGTCCGGATCTTGGGATATTGTTAATCACGCATTATCAGCGCCTCCTGAACTACATCGTCCCCGATTACGTCCATGTGATGGTAGGAGGGCGAATCGTTAGAAGCGGGCGAAAAGAGCTCGCTCTGGAGCTCGAGGAGAGGGGCTACGATTGGGCGCGGGAGGGGGCGGTTGAACCAGCGTTTAGATAAAACAGGGGGAAAATACACAATGAAAACCGAAACTTCTGCCGTCAATATTGATAGAAGCAAAGGAGATTTCTTTTATCCGGAAGCTCACGTGCGCGATGCGGGCGCCGGACTGAGCGAGCGGACTGTTCGCTACATATCTGACGTCAAAGAGGACCCAGATTGGGTGCGCGAGTTCCGTTTGCGCGGCTTGAAAACATTTCTGGAAAAACCGCTCCCGACGCACTGGGCGAGCAAGGATCTCGAAGCCATCGATTTCGACAAGATCCGTTACTATCTCTCGCCCGGTACTGAGACGAAACGCAGCTGGGAAGAAGTTCCAGATGACATTAAGCGCACATTTGAGCGGCTTGGCATTCCTGAGCAGGAGCGCAAATTCCTCGCCGGTGTGGAAGCGCAGTTCGACAGCGAAGCAGTCTATTCGAATATCAAGAAAGCCGTTGGCGAACAAGGCGTCATTTTCGTCGGATCGACAGAGGGGCTGAAGAATTATCCGGAAATTTTCCGGAAGTGGTTCGGTAAAGTCATCCCGAGTGGTTCGGTAAAGTCATCCCGATCGCCGACAACAAGTTTAGCGCGCTGAATTCCGCTGTGTTCAGCGGTGGCTCATTCATTTACGTTCCGCCAGGTGTGAAAGTGAAGCACCCGCTTCAGGCGTACTTCCGTATCAATGCCGAAAACTTTGGCCAGTTCGAGCGCACACTGATCATTGCCGATGAAGGCTCAGAAGTGACCTACATGGAGGGCTGCACGGCGCCGAAATTCAACACTCCAACGCTGCACAGCGCTGTCGTGGAACTCATCGCCTTGAAAGGCGCAAAGATTCAGTACATCACGGTGCAGAACTGGGCTTCGAATGTGTTCAACCTCGTCACGAAGCGCGGCCTGGCGCAGGAAAACGCCGAGGTAAAATGGATCGATTGCAACATCGGCTCGCGGCTCACGATGAAATATCCGAGCGTGATCATGAAAGGTCGCAAAGCGCGAGGCGAAGTTCTCTCGATCGCCCTCGCCAACGACGGTCAGCATCAGGATACCGGTGCGAAAATGATTCACGCCGCCGATGAAACGACGAGCAACATTATCTCTAAATCGATCTCCATCGGCAAAGGTCGCGCCACTTACCGCGGACTGGTCCACGTGCCGAAACATCTGAAGCATTGTAAAAACAACACCGAGTGCGACGCGCTTCTCATCAACTCGACGTCGCGAACCGACACGTATCCGGCTATCACCGTGCGCGGCACAGGCAATGCCGTCCAACACGAAGCCAGTGTCAGCCAGGTGAGCGCGGAGCAAATTTTCTACATGCAACAGCGCGGTCTCAGCGAGGCGCAGGCCATGAGTTTGAGCGTGAACGGTTTTGTCAACGATCTCGTCCGCCAATTTCCGATGGAATACAGCGTCGAGCTCAAACGGCTGATCGAGCTGGAGATGGAAGGCTCGGTCGGGTAACCGTTTTCGCCAACAAACTTTGCTGTAGCGGCGGTCTCTGACCGCCGTTCTGCTCTGAGGTAATACGATGTTTTCAGTCGCAAATCACGAACTGGTC
>WNGG01014310.1_pt1 | contig 12197 bp, 10 predicted proteins | sample 5400661 | NCBI WGS metagenome assembly WNGG01 (sample SAMN13153372, study PRJNA577476) | soil metagenome | isolation source: 100 cm soil or saprolite under Garry oak tree replicate 1 | place: USA:California | collected 2016-06-15 | reverse complement strand
TAAAGGGCTTGGATGGACGGACAAGCAAATGGCTCGATGACCGAACTCTCTACGATAGCAATGTCATGTTTGAAAAAATGAGCTTGTTCGCGAGAACAGTGAAGACATACTCAGACTACCTGCTCGCCACAGGGTCGCTCAGCAATCTTCCTGATTTGATTCACGCCCACGACTGGCACATGATACCAGCAGGAGTTGCTTTGAAGCAGTCTCTTGAGAAAAATCGTGTGACAGTTCCACTAGTATTTACTATCCATCTGCTTGGGCGCGTTTCCCTGCCTTGGCATTACGGATCGGACGCATGGTGTGGAATCCGGGACCTTCAGCATGATGTAAGGATTGGAAGAAAAGGGGTCTTCACACTTGGATACCGTCAGGTCTGGGAAGAGTACTGTCACGACTCCCTAGAAAGGTTCGGATGTTACGAGGCGAATTATGTCACCTCCGTGAGTAGCTCTTACCTGACCCATGATGTTTCCGATTACGTCGGGAACGCGGTCACTGGGAAGAGTGGACACGTGTACAATGGATGCGATTGGGATAACGAAGAGATCAATTCAATGGTTCGAGTTAATCAAGCTAGCGAGAGACCCATCGGCCTGAATGATCAGTACCTAAATCGCTGGGATCTTAGGAGACACCTTCTCACTCAAGGCCTGGCTCAAGCGAAACCAATAGTTGAGGGTGAAAACAATTTCGATAGATCTCAAGATCAACAAGATCAGAGCAAGCGGCCGATTGAACCCTTTGAAGAGGACGGACCTCTCGTTCTCATGACAGGGAGATTGAGTCCACAGAAAGGCGTCGATATCCTCCTTGACGCGGTCCCACGCGTTCTCAAAGCATTCCCCGGTACCAAGTTTCTATTATTCCTACTGCCATCAAATAATCCGGACTCAAACAAGTCAACCAGCATGGTTGCCGCAGGTTACCCGGGGAATGTTAGACTCATCTTTGGCAGGGACCGTCCCCTCTATCTCCTCTCCCATGCTGCAGCGGACGTTTACGCAATGCCCTCTAGGGTGGAGCCCTTCGGCATCAGCGCCCTTGAATCAATGATCACCGGGAACCCCGTCGTTGGGGCTAACGTCGGCGGCCTTAGAGAAACAGTTCTTGACATCCACAAATATGGCGATAGGGGAACAGGAATCTTAACTCCCGCCGAAGACGCCAGATCTCTCTCCTCTGCGCTGATTTCTATGATCATAACGATGAAGACCGACGAGTCATCACAGCGTGGAGAAGTAGACATGAACTATTCGGTGGAAGAGATTCCTTCCAAGCATATCAGAGAAATGGTCGGCAAGAACCCGCGGTTCGGATCGATGATCAGGGAGAACAGCAGGAACAGAGTTGAAGAGAAGTTCAGATGGAAGAACGCGGGTCTCCTCGCACTTGCCCGCTACGCAAAGGCGAAACAATTATCCACGAAGCCAACGGTCTATCCCAAAGGCAGAATGTCAGCGGGAAACTGAATATTATCCAAGCTAGCTCACACTTCGTTCTTGAAAAACAGGGCTCCCAGAGGCGGTAAACTAATACGAATTGAATGTTCTTTGCCGTGAAATGCGTGAGCGTCGGTGCTTACTCCCCCAAGATTGCCCTGGCCGCTACCACCATATTCGACGGCATCACTGTTCAGGATTTCCTTCCAGTATCCACTTCCGCTAACCCCCAGTCGATAGTTCATTCGGGGCACCGGGGTGAAATTCAGCACAACTAGGCCTTGACTTTGTTGGGTCTTTTCTTTCCGGACGAAACTGATTATGCTCTTTTCCCAGTCTTTGGTGTCCACCCATTCGAAGCCACTTCTCTCGAAGTCCAGCTGGTGAAGCGCCTCTTCAGTTCGATAGATCTTGTTGAGGTCTTTTACCCATTGTTGAAGCCTCCTATGCGGTTCCTGCTCTAGTAAATGCCAATCGAGGCTCTTCTCGAAGCTCCATTCGTCCCGCTGCCCGAAATCTCCACCCATAAAGAGGAGTTTCTTCCCAGGATGACCGTACATGTAGCCGTAGAGGAGTCTGAGGTTAGCGAACTTCTGCCAGGTATCACCTGGCATCTTGTCGAGTAGAGAACGCTTCCCGTAGACGACTTCATCATGGGATAATGGGAGGATGAAGTTTTCCGAGAATGCGTACCAGAGACTGAAGGTGAGCTGGTCATGATGGTGCTTTCTGTAAACGGAGTCCTTTGCGAAGTATTCCAGCGAGTCATGCATCCAGCCCATGTTCCACTTCATACCGAAACCCAGCCCTCCCACGTGAGTTGGGCGGGATACCATAGGCCACGCGGTTGATTCTTCCGCGATCATTTGGACGTCAGGCTGAGCGCGGTATACTGCCTGGTTGAGCTCCTTGATGAAAGATAGTGCTTCCAGATTCTCCCTACCTCCATACATGTTAGGCGCCCATTCACCCTTCTTTCGGGAGTAGTCCAAGTAGAGCATTGACGCTACTCCATCGACTCTCAGCCCGTCGGCGTGGTATTTGTTTAGCCAGAAGACTGCACTGCTCGCCAGGAAAGATCGGACTTCGTTCTTTCCAAAATCAAAGATGAAACTCTTCCAATCAGGATGGTGCCTCTTTTGAGGGTCAGAATACTCGAAAAGGTGTGAGCCATCATAGTAGGCGAGTCCGTAGGCGTCTGATGGAAAGTGAGAGGGGACCCAGTCTAGGATTACTCCGAATCCTTTTTTGTGAAGCTCCTCGACAAGGTGCATGAAGTCCTCGGGTATGCCGAACCGGCTCGTGGGTGCGAAGTAGCCCAGAGTCTGGTACCCCCAGGACCGACTGTAGGGATGCTCCATCACAGGCATGAATTCCACATGAGTGTACTCCATCTCTTCCAGGTATACGGGCAGGTCTTTCGCCAACTCTCTGTAGGTTAGCCATCGCTGGTTGTCTTCCGGGACCCGCTTCCAGGATCCGAGATGGATCTCGTAAATGGCGAAGGGCGAGTCTAGAGAATTCTTCTTCGATCGGTCTTTCATCCATTCCTTGTCATCCCAGGAATATTTGAGCTCCCAGACGACTGAAGCTGTTCGAGGTGGGATTTCCCAGAGTAGAGCGAACGGGTCTCCCTTCTCCATGGAATATCCGGCATGGATTTTGGACTCGATATGGTACTTGTAGAGGGCGCCTCTCGCGAGTCCTGGAATGAACCCTTCCCAGATCCCGGAGCCATCGCTCCTGAGTTTCAGAGGGTGACTGTCGTTCCGCCATTGGTTGAAATCTCCAATCACGTGGACCTGTTTGGCATTAGGAGCCCACACCGCGAAATGTGTGCCTTCTTGCCCGTTGAGCTGGGTAGGGTGGGAGCCTAGTTTCTCATAGAGTTGGAAGTGCCTTCCTTCTTTGAAGAGGTGGATGTCGTATGGCGTCAGTAGTTCGTGTTCGATGACCGGATCCATGGTTGGGATGCTCCTCTGCCCTAGGCGAGCAATGACGGCTAAGTCTTACGTTTCAGTTTGAACAGTCACTGGGACCGTGCTCCTACGGTCACTTGGAAGTTTGTTCCCTCCCACTTGTTAGCGTCGGGCCAGAAGAAGGTGAAGAGGATGTTCGAGGCGGGCGATAGTCCACTAGTGGGCAAATCGGCATAATGTATCCCTAGTCCCGTGTCAATGGTCTTGCTGTCGATTGTGGTTCGCCAGTCGTCATCGCTCCAGTGGACATTGGCATGGGCTAGGACCTCGATCCTTAGAATTTTTCCGAGAGGAATTGTCCGGCATTTCTGGTTGAACCTCCAAGCGACGAATCTGGACGTTGTTTTGCTTGTCTGGTATCGGGCTACTGGCTGAGGTGGCATGTCGAAGATCTTTCGTTCGTGAATTGACCGGACGAGTTTGACGTACTCTGCGTGGGCCCAAACCAGAGGCATAGCCGACCCTGCTGGTCGGCCGTTGCGGAGGCCTCTCTTCGGGATGTCTTCTGCGTCCCAGACTTGTTCCGGGATTAGTCCTCCAAGGCTAGCTTGGGCTTCAATGACATGCAGTAGCCGTTGGGCCTCTTCGATGTTTCCCAGAGCGAGTTCGTAGTGCGCTCGTTCGCCTGCTAGCAGGGGCCATCCTCTTCCAACGCCTGTGCCATCGAAGGGCGAGCCGTCATCATGCTCTCCGTAACCATCGAGGTTGTACCTGTGCCAGACTGGGCCGGTCTTCGTATCCTTTTTCAAAATTGCATCTATTACTTTGACCGTGTCGACTATTCTCGGGTCTTTGGGAGACCTCAATCCGAATCGGACTAGAGCAAGCGCGTCAACGCTCACCATCTGCTCTAGAGGTAGAAGGTCTTGCCCTAGGCCTCGATTCTTTATGCCCACAAATGCCGAGGCTCGAAGCTCTGAATCATCGGCGTTCGCAGGTGCGATCCTAACGTAGTACCCCTTGACCCCAACTTTCTTCGCTAGCTCTGTTCCTGTAATATAGGTCCATCTTTCTATATTTTCGTTCCAGGTATCAGCAGTCTCTTTGAGGTATGTGGCCAAGCCATGTTCGCCCTTCTCCTCGGCAAAATCGCCCGCGGCGAGTAACCCGGCTATTTCAGCGGCGAGAGTGAATGGCGAGTATCCACCTTCTTCTTCCCATCTGTCTTCTTGTGTTACGGGTCCGTTGCGTGCGAGGTATCCCGCAGCTTGGCGAATCGTGGGCCAGGTGTCGAGGCCGGTGAGGGCGTTGATGCGCTTGAGATGATCTGCAATGAGTATGGGAAAAGCTGTCTCATCCATTTGTATTCCTCCCCAGTAGGGAGTTCCATCCAGCCACATGTTCTGTAGCCAGTGACCGTCTTCTTCTTGGGTGGACATGAGATAGAGGAGGGTTCCTTTAGCGTGTTCGACGTCTCCGGAAGCGATTAGTCCGCCAGCTGCCTGAGCGAGGTCTCGGGGCCAGATGAGATGGTAACCCCCGATATCGTCGTCTCCTTTGTTGAATCCCCAAGGTATTGATAGGCTGGCAATGACTGCGCCGGGGTAGGATTTTTCCTCGTGGGTCCGTAGGACAGTGTTGCTGACGCGGTAGAGGTCGAAGCCAGTCTCGTACGTTTTGCCTAGGTCCATGCTCGCGGACCGGGATTCCGTCCAGCCCTCTACGAACGCTCGCTGCGCTTTGTCGAAGTCTCCTAGGAGTGCGCTTCTTGCTTTTTGTCCTGCCTCCTCGGGTGTTCGTCCAAAGGCGAGAGCTACTACGCACTCGCCATTGTTGGTCGAAAGGTCGAGTTCAGCTGTCAGCGCGATGTTTCCATTCGTGGCGTTGGTGTATGACCATGTCATCTTCTTGTTCATGTTGATATCTTGCCAGCCATCGCTTACCCCTACGTACCCGCAGCTCATGCGTTTGAAGGGGGTAGAGCAAGCCAACGCTAATGATGTGTCTTCTCTCTGGGCATAGAGCGTTGGTGTTCCCTTGTAGTTCCCCACCCATCCATTGTTCCCATAACCGCGGTTGCCAATGTGCGGAGAGAGAAGAGCATAGACTCCGTAATCCTCGAGTTTGCCCTTGAGAGGGTCGAAGTGGACCTTCTGAAGGAGTACGTCTCGTTCTGGGTCCGTGATGACGATCTTAGTCATTCGAAATCGGCCCTTCTTGCAAGAGTTGACGAGCTTGTAGCCGGGCACCCCCTGTTCTAACGGTGAAATTTTTCTGAGAGTGTCTCGTTTTTCTTCGGAGAAGTACCGGTCGCCGTCAGCTACGAGTAATTCCATGTCCCTGGTGTTGGCTTGGTCTATTCGGGGATAGTAGACCTCGTTGATTATTCCATGTGATATTGTAAACCAGACTCTGCTCTGGTAACTTGCCGAGGTTCCTATGCCCTCTTTAGCGCTGGAGGTCCAACGGGGCGGAATACCGGGCCTACCAGGAGCAACACCCTCGTCAGTCGGACTCATATGTTCTTCAGAGCCGGTTTCATCTCTGTCCATGTTGTTGCTCGTTTATAGAAGATTGGGCGACGACCCGGAACGCTTCTGAGAGGTCCTCGTTGCATCGTTGGCGAAGCTCTTCGGATGTGACCACGGTCGCGCGCGCCTCGGAGCTCGGGTTGGTTGCGGGCACTAGTGACCTGTTACTACGGAACGACTTACTCAATTCAGAACTACCCCGACAGGGGTTTATCGCTAGGAGTATGGACAGCGGCAATTTGACACGCATACAGCAAGCGACTACCTAATGTCACTTGTACCTCCTACATCCGTCGAGGAATATAGGAGCACCCGGGTGATCGTTCTCTCAGAGTGTGAGAGACCGGTTCGGTTCCCGGCTCCGGACCCCATAAGTCAATTGAAGGTCCCTGGTTATCATTTCATCAAAAGCCCAGATCTGGTATCTTTCTGAGCTGCCAGCTAACTTCGCCCTTCACGGTATCGATCCAGATCAGGAACGCCTTGCCCGTTGAGCCTTGCGATCGGTAGGAGTTTAGGTCTTCAACTAGCTTGGGGTCGACGATAGCCTCAGCGGATGCCCCTTCGCCACTGTTAGGGTCCACGAGTTCGAAGCTCAGCCTAGTCATACTCTCTTCCGGAATGGCTGAGTATCGAAGTACATGGAATCCTCGGCCATCCAGACTCAACAGGATTGGCTTGTCAACAGGATCAATGGAAAATCGATCACGAGTCCGATTACCTTCGAAGGCGTAATCGTCTCTTCTCGCTGACCACGGGGGTTGTGGGAACGGTTACGTCCCCGAACTTCCAACGAGCCGCGACGAACTTGGTCCCATATCGACCACGGACTCTCTTTCGATGAGAGATTGGCGAATCCTCTTCGCAAGATCCTCGGCGTTCATCGAGAAGAGAATCGGCCACCCATCCGGGGCGTTAGCGATAGGGTGAACAATTATTCCTTCATCCTGAATCATCTTCATCTCGTCGGAGGCGTTCTTGAAATTGGACTCGGGTACCAGTAGGTCAGTAACCTTGATCTTCTCAGCCTTCAGAATACCTACTAGCTTCCCGGCTTCTCTACCTCTTCCACCAAGCCCGCCAACAGGTCCGATGTCCATCTTCAGCCCTATCGTTCCGGTCATCACCCTGGACTGTGGAATCGGGATTCCTGACAGCTCGGAGACTAGCGCGTTCAGCATCGCATAGCCTGCGCTGGGACCCGAAACTCCTTGACCGGGCGCCCCTTCAAGAATTGATCGGATCTGAAAGGCGACGTGGAACCTAGTCAGGTTCGCTCGAGCTTTCAACCACAACCATGATCTGACCGCCTCGACCGCATTGGTAGCGCTTTGAATGACGGAATCATCAGGCACGAAACTCTGTCCCATCATCATCGAGCTTGCTTGGCCAGTAACCGATACGTGCCTCTCTCCAGGATTGATGGGTCTTACGGTGCACTGGATAGTTAGGATACCGCCACTTCCTCTATCACTCGTGTAGAGACCATAAGTTACTCCCGGTATTGCTTGCGAGAGAATCAAGGCCTCAGCGATTTCGCGGTGTTCCTTGTCCTCTAAGGACTCGAGGCTTGAGATGGCACGTTGGAAGTGGAAGAGTCGTATCTTGTAGTTGTCTTGGGTGACTTGGTCGGGCGTGAGTGGGCTTCCTTCGTTCTTGTAAATCGCGAGTAACTGGTCCAACCGGTCTAGATCATCTTGGTACTTGAGCGTGACAGCTTGAAGCGATGTCTCTTGGCCCTTAGCCTGGGTGACCTCGCGTGCTGCGGCGACTTCTGACGCCCACATGCGGTGAGCTTCCGATACCGTCTCCGCGGCGCCTCTTGGGCTTAGAATTCGCTGTCGCCGGAACATCTTCGTGATCTTGGCCGCATCCACTTCTGGGTGTAGGTATCTGCTGAATGTCTTCAGATGGATTCCGACTACTTCGTTCCATTCGCTGTCATTTTGGGGCGGGTGGACATAGTAGATGTTGGGTTCGAATCTGTCCCGGGTTGCTTGATCGATCAATTGTTCTTTGTTGGAGGTCGCGATGACAACTACTTTGTCCTCGGGCCTGAGCTCGCTCAGCTCTGCCTTCACTTGGGCAAGGATCTTGTTGCTGGAGGGATCTCCTCCCCAGAAGATCGCGTCCGCCTCGTCAAGGAGCAGTATGCAGGGGCTCTTTTGCCGCACGAGCGAAAATAGGTCCTTGACTCTTTTCTCGGGGTCCCCCATGTAGTTGGCGCCGCTCATTAGTTCGCCACCTCTGACTTTGATGAATCCCACGTTGTTCTCTGCGGCAGCCACCATGGCGAGGAGAGTTTTGCCGGTGCCCGGTGGACCCATCAGGAAGAACCGGGGGTTGGACTGGTGTCCTAGCTCGGCCATTGACGGATTGAAGGCTTCTGTTCACTTTGGGTTTGCTCACGTAGACTGCGTCTGTCACTTCTTGGGATTTCTCTTGTTCGGAGTAGAGCTTGATGTTCCTCGCCGCAACTACAAAGTCGTCTATCTTGACGGATATTTTGGGCCTCTCGATACTGACGGAGAGGTTGCGATTGTCTCTGAACTTCTCTCTTAATGGAGCTTCTTTGGATTTTCTGACTTCGCGGAAGATTTCTTGGATATCGCTAGGCGTAAGCGAGGCTCTGCGTCTCATGGTAACCTCCCTCTCCATCAAATCTAGGAGATCTTCCGCTTTCAAGCCTAGCCAGGCCTCTCGTTTTATCGAGTCTTCCACGACAGCAAGAAGCATTTCTCTTGTCACCCCGTCGTTGAGGCTGACCTTTGTCAACCGTCGCCGTATGTCCTCCCTGATCTTCTCGTAAGCATTAGTTGCGACGACAACAAGCGTGCGGGTTTTTCCGCTCACGATCTTGTCCAGCCAACGATTTAGCTCGTCTTGAAGCCTTGTATCCTCGATCTCAGCACCGGTTTCTCCTCTCACCTTTCTACCGAAGCTCTGAAACTCATCGATATACACGACGGATGGGACCGAGCTTGCGTAGTCCAGGAACCTACCAAGTTGTCGAGTGCTTTTTCCGTAGAATTCAGAATAAACATCCGACCCTTTCAGGATTACAGGTGTAACTAATACGCCGGCGCGATATCCTTCCAGGAGCATCTGTCTCAATGAGACCATGGTCAGAAACGTCTTCCCGGTTCCGCTGTCACCAGCGAGGCAGATGGCCTTTGGAAGTTCGTCTCGGCCGAAGTATTTTGCAAGCATCGGATGTCGCAGCACGTGGAGTCTGAACGAGTCCATGAGAGTGTTGAATTCCTTGTCTCGACCGATCAGGTTTGCCGGCGAGAACTTATCCGGGGGATACTCCCTGTCTAGGCGTTCTTGGATTTTCCGGAATCTTCTGGGCGAGACTCTGGCCTTGCTCCATCTGGAGTAGGACTTGTCGACCGATTTGAGGGGAATAACAAACAATCGCCTAAGCCATGGTTGCCTGTCCCACCAGGGTCTTACAGATCCGAAGAGGAATTCGGACAGTTGATCATCGTTTGAGGCGACTCTTATCTTAGATACCATGTGTCAATCCTCCATGATCGGTTTTAGATCGAAGATGCGCTCGAGGCCCTCTCTCGTAAGATATCAATGAGCGATACCAAGTCCAAGTTGACAAAGAAAAGGTATTGAGCAATTAGGAGTACTAAGACCTCGCCTATCATTACCGCTAGGCTGATGGCGAAACCGGCAACGAGGGTGCGGAAGACAACTTCGGTCCAAAGATAGACCTTGTTTCCTCGGTCCAAGGGGGGCAGGTGTCCCTCTATCCTTCTACGTTCATCTTCGAATTTTATCCACCTATATCCGACAAAGGCGAATTGGGCTCCTAGGACTGCGTACAGTATCTTGATCCAGAAGGGGAACGCTCCTCCGAACTGGGACACCCATCCGTAGAAAGATGACCATCCTAGGGGCGTGTTGGGCCCGGTTGAGGGTGCGGCTTGGAACGAGGCGAATATTGTGAGATTCAGGTCGCCGCCTGAGACGAAATAGGACGTGTATTGGGTCCTTGCCCCCGACGAGGGATCAGTGATCACTATTTCTGACGTGTAGGGGGCTTGGTATGAGAGCAGGAGGTCAACCGTGTACAGTTGGGTTGAATTGGTTGTGAGAGTGAAATTCTTGGAGGGATACGCGTTATTCGAGAGTGTGGCTGCAGTAAGGTTTCCTCGAACGACGACGGATTTTATCGATTGCTGGTTTGAGTCGATTATGAGTTTGTTACCGGTGTAAAGATTCACGTTCTCTTGAGGATTCATTGTGGCAGAGTAGACTGGGGAGGCTAGCAAAGCCATCGCTGTAATCATGAGGACAGCTAGCATGCCGATCCGTTTTTTCAACTAAAGCGTCGATCCCTTGAGTTTCGACTCTAACACTTAGCGCGCGACCATAGAATCGCGTTCCGCAGAGGAAGGCTGTTCGAGGAATAGACTAAGGTCCCGTAACCCCGAGAGAAACCATTTGGTTACAGGGTCCATTGGTTTTTTAACGAGGCCAAGAGCGGCTCAAGAGGACACGCGGGAAAGAGGAAATTGTCCGAACAATACCATAGACTCTTTTTGCGATGGGAGGTTCTCCGCGGCTGGATTCCAGCTATCATATTCGCCGCTGTTTGCGTAGGCTTGGAGCTTCTCTTCTTCTATAATGCGTTGAACACTGGCTTCGTTGACAAGACCGTGTCTATCCCCATCAGCTTTTGGACTCTGCCCATTTCTATCGCATTATTTCTATCGCTCGGAAACGCCCTGGTGGTGGTCACCCTTTGGATGAACGTGTTTGAGAGCACTGCCTACGTGAAGGCTGGACCAGACAAACAGATTCGGAGAATACTGTACCCTCTCAGGATGATCAGGACAGCAGCCTTGGTGCTCGCTCCTTTTACGATCATCCTGTTCGCGCCTTACATAGTGGAGGCAAACTGGTTCGTAAGCACTGTCATCTCTATTCAACAGTTCAAGCAGACCTCGGTAGCGTTCTACAACTGGGCGTTTAGTGTTTCCCAGATCGACGGCGCCACCAGGTTCATCACATCCCAGATGTTGGCGGCTCTCGGCGCGCTAATCATTGCGGGCTTGCAACTCTGGCGCGTTAAGGGTACCAAGAACCTTGTGAGAGCGTTTCGACGACGGAAGTAGGATTGTTTAGAATCGAGTTGAGTGTAACGTGGAGTGTCCCCATATCCGCGATGTTAATTATGTAGGCGAGCGCTAGGACTTCTACCTTGGCCTCTTCCCGCGAGAAGTTCTTTTGGAGTGGCATATGGATCTATTCCTTGGCAACTGGTCTGGCGAGCATGATCTTCATGGCTTGGGCGTTCTACGAGGAAACAGCTGGGCGAGGAGCATTGTTCGTCGAACCCAACAGAGTATTAGCGGCTGGAGAGCTTGCCACGGTCGCCACGGGGATGTTGGCTCTTTTCATTCTCTTTCTCCGCAGCCTCGGCCGCCCTGATTGACTCCTCAGTCATGAATTTCGACTCGAAAATCTGGGCCAACATTGGCTCTATCTTTCCGGAGTATCCCCTGGGAAAGCTAGCTGAGAAGGAAATATTTTCAGTTATCAAATAGAGGCGGCTCTTGGCGAGTCTAACCTCCAATAGATCATCATAAGCAATCTCGATATCGCCTCTTCCAACGGCGGTCAGCTCATTCCCGGTACCAATCTTGTTTCGCATTCTTTGCGTAAGGAACTCTTGCAGTGAGAATCCCGTAATCCCTCCCATCAAGGCTCCGATGATTCCAAGAACCTCTAGCCCCACAACGGCGAGTACCAAGGCTAGGATGACAGTTACTCCGATTGAGCTCAGCCGCTTAAGAATGAGTTTGGAATCTAGGAACACAAGCTGGTAGATGCTGGCTCGTACAACTCCCCTGTCAACTACCAGTCTGATTCCTGCGAATGGCGGCTGAATCTCTATACCGGGAAGCGCTCTGGTGAGTATGCCAAGGAGAATGTTGAGAGTCGATATGGGTAAACTAAAGAGAAGACCTGGTGGGTATGAGACTCCGAAAACGATAGCTACACCAAGTAAGATGACTCCAGCCGCGAGAATGTTCTTTCGCATCGCGTATCGCTAAGGAGATCATCCGTCAAACGACTAGCCCTTGGCCCCGGCCTTAGGTTCCCACGATGGTTGAGCCCTACCGGGATGAGGCGAGTTTCGTCATGTATTTCTTTACGAGATCTTCGAACATTTTCTGAACGATTTCAGGGGACGGACCTGCAACTTCCACTTCGTAGTTCCCTTTTTTCACTCTGATCTTCCAGGAATTCGTTTGGTCAGGCATGGCCGCCGTTGCAGAGTT
>WNGG01007350.1_pt1 | contig 12198 bp, 11 predicted proteins | sample 5400661 | NCBI WGS metagenome assembly WNGG01 (sample SAMN13153372, study PRJNA577476) | soil metagenome | isolation source: 100 cm soil or saprolite under Garry oak tree replicate 1 | place: USA:California | collected 2016-06-15 | reverse complement strand
CTACCGGACCGGCGATCCCCTGGTGCACAACACAAAGGGAAGTGGCCTGGGCCTGTCGCTGGTCCGCCATATTACGCAGGCGCATGGCGGGGAAGTCGCGGTGGAAAGCATACCGGGAAAAGGCAGTAAGTTTACGCTGTCGTTGCCGCTCCAATCAGCCAATCAGCAGGCAAGTGGCGCAGTATCATAAGGAGGAGTAGTTAATTTGAAATTCTCTGCGCCCCCTCTGCGAACTTAGCGACTCTGCGGTGAGTGTGGTCGCGGAACGATTCACCGCAGAGACGCAGAAGACGCCGAGACTGCGCGGAGAAGAACGGTGAAAACAACAGACTACTAAGGAACGAGCTCATCATGAAGAGAAAAATGAATATCAATGAGAAATCAAACGGCGACGCAAGCAGCGATCGTTCAACGACAGGTAGCAACGTTGCCGAGACGAATGCCAATAGGAAAACACGCATATTGATTGTGGAGGACGAACCTGCGATGGTGGCCGGTCTACGTGACAACTTCGAGTACGAAGGTTACGACGTTATTAGCGCCGGCGACGGAGTAGCAGGCCTCGATCGCGCCCTTGCCGATAAGCCCGATCTCGTCGTACTGGACGTAATGATGCCGAGGATGAGCGGTCTCGACGTTTGCAAACAGCTGAAGGTCAAACGGCCGGCTCTGCCTATCATCATGCTGACCGCGCGCGGCCAGGAGATCGACAAGGTTGTGGGTCTGGAGCTGGGCGCCGATGATTACGTCACCAAACCATTCTCGATTCGCGAACTGATGGCCCGCGTAAAAGCTGTGTTGAGACGGGTCTCGCCACAGTCATCCGCGGCTGAGCTTTATCGGTTCAGCGATGTCGAGGTCAATATCCGCAGCAATGAAGTGCGCCGCGCCGGCGAGCCAGTAGATCTTTCGGCGAAAGAGTTCGCGTTGCTGGCATACTTCCTCTCTAATCCCGCGGAAACGCTTAGCCGCGACCGGTTGTTGGACGCGGTGTGGGGGTATGAAAACTATCCGAACACCCGCACAGTTGACACGCACATCGTCCATCTCAGGCAGAAGCTGGAACCGAATCCTGAGGAGCCGCGTTTCATACTTACCGTTCATGGCAGTGGCTATAAGTTCGTGGGATGAGCTGGACAGAAAGCGGAGTCTGATGATGGCTTCTTATTTCAACGTCGTTAGTTCCCGAGGAGTCAGCGGATTTCACCCCGTTAGGGCTGAGATGTTTATAGATCGTGGAGCAAAAAACTTCGGCTCCGTTCGGAGGAGCGAAATGGTTCTGGAGCGGTGCAGTTCTAGTTGAATTTCGCTCCTCCGAACGGAGTGGATACTAAGCTGGGCGCTCCGGTCTATAAACATCTCACTCCTAACGGAGTGAAAGCTCTTGAGTTTGTGAATCGCTCGCGAGATGCGCATGCCAGCACCAACCTTGTTGAGGTGAACGGTTTTCATGAGTCAGTCAACATTCAATACCGGTTTAGGGACACGGCGAGCAGTCGATGTCCAGTTGTACGCGCCGCGACCGCGGCGTTCGGGCAAGGCACTTCGCCAGGAGTTGGAGGCTAAGCTTGCAACGCTGCAGAAGGATTACGCTGAGCTGCACACCGCGATCTTCGAGGCTGCGCAGGTGCATAGGCGTCTGTGCGCTCCTCGTCTTGTTCGTCACGGAGACTTCGAAATTGCCAGCGAGATTTTCGCGGTGCGCCACTTACCTGGTGATTTTTTCACCGTTGAAGAGACAGACAACGGCGTAATCCTGGCACTGGGTGACATCTGCGGCAAAGGTCTGGCGGCCGGGATGTGGACCACGCATCTGGTGGGGCTCGTCGGCGCGCATGTGGCTGTGACTTCAGAGCCGGAGGCGATCGTTGCCGGCGTAAACCGCGATCTCTGCCGAATGGAAACGGTTGTGCCGCTTGCCAGCTTGTTTCTTGCAAAGCTGGATCCGGCAACCGGAATGCTCAACTACTGCAGCGCCGGACATCCTCCCGCGCTGCTTTTGCGCGCCAGTGGAGAATTGGAATTGTTGTCCGAAGGTGGAATGTTGCTGGGCGTGCTTCCCGCGGCCTCTTACGTGAGTGGATGCGTCGAACTCGGGGTCGGAGACGTGTTGATGATCTATTCCGACGGCATCACCGAGTCGCTCAACTCTACAGGGGAGGAGTTTGGGTATGCGCGCCTCGAGGCGCAACTGCGGCGCGCGCAGACCGGCCCTGCTGATGCAGTGCTCTTTTCGGTGCTGGGCGCGGTTCAGGATTTCGCGGCGGCACGCCCACTCGTGGATGACATGTCGCTGGCCATCGTCCGTCGCGAGAGTTTTTGAATCCGCAGATTGCGCAGATTACATAGATAGTAAAAGCAAGGAGGCAGGAACGGAAAAGATTAGATAGCAGGGCGCAGGAGCAAACACTCATCGTTTCCGTTCCTGCCTCCTTCTCCGGCATCCCCTGCTTCTGTTTGACTGTCTCTATATTCTTGAGCTGCGGAGTCTCTGTAATCTGTCGATTAATGTCTTGACCCTCATCGGGGCACAGCGCTATGCTCTCCGCCGGTGTGCAGGCCGCCACCCGTCCGCGGGCAGGACTGAGTCCACCTGATCAATTCATGTGACTACGGGTTCCAATGCGAACCTCCTTTCGCCCGAACCGAGCGGACAACGGGCAGTGACCAAAGGAGGCTCGTTGTGTCTATATACAGTCGTCAAGATCGTCACCTTCCTGTTCGTCCCAATCTCGATCAACTGAAGCATCAAGCGAAAGATTTGCTTCGTGCTATCCACAGTGGAGATCCATCTGCGATCGAGGAATTCAACACGTATCACCCACGCTACGCGCCCTCTCCCCTAACCCCTCTCCCAAAAGGGAGAGCGGAACTTGGCAAAGTCAGGCTCGCTGATGCGCAACTTGCTCTCGCGCGGAGTTATGGAGCGCCAAACTGGCCGCGGCTCGTCCAGGCCTGCCAACTCATCGATGCAATCTGGCGCGACGATGTCGATGCGGTCCGCGAGTTGGTGGTGAAACGCCCAAATCTGCTGCATGAGCACGCTACGATTCGCGACAGTAACTGGGGACCGCCGTTGAGCTACGCCGCGAACCTCGGCCGTGATGAAATCATCAAACTCCTCCACAAGTTCGGCGCGATGGATCTTGAGCACGGAATGGGCCGGGCGATGCTCCAGAGCAAGATCGGCACTGCAGCAATGCTCTACAGGCTGCTCGGTTCACCACTGCCGCCGCACGGCGCGCTGGGCGGACCTGCCTATACGCTCAGTGTGCCGGGAACGGCATTTGCGCTGGAGATTGGCGTACCGGTTTGCGATGCAGAAGGTAGGCGGCTCGCGCCCGTAGACGTGGTGCTTGAAACCGATAGCCGCAATCCATCAGCTAAGCACGAAATTCTCGAACTTTACATTCAGCGCGGACTCGAATTGCCCGACACGCCGACGATGGCTCTGCATCGCGGCAGGCTGGATCTGCTCGAAGAACATTTGCGCCGCGACCCGGGACTTTTTCAGCGTACGTTCACCCACGAAGAGATCTATCCGCCTGAACTTGGATGTCATGACGACGTGCTGGCGACGCAGGGGACGCCGCTCGCGGGAACAACGCTGCTGCACATGTGTGTCGATTACGATGAGATCGAAATCGCACGGTGGCTGCTGGAGAAGGGAATGGATGTTAACGCGAAGGCCACGGTTGACGCTGACGGATTTGGTGGTCATACGGCGCTCTTTTGCACGGTGGTGTCGCAGCCGAATTTCTGGATGAACTATCAAAGCAAGCGGCTGGTCGCGCCATTCACGCAGTTGTTGCTTGATCACGAAGCGGATCCGAATGCGCATGCGTCACTGCGCAAGAAACTTCATCCCGGATATGGACCGAAGTATGACGTTGAGACGATGTATGAGTATCGTGACGTCACGCCCCTCTCGTGGGGCAAGCGATTTCATGCAAAGGTTTTCGTGAGCGAACCCGCCATGCGTTTAATCGCTGAGCGAGGTGGGTACGAGTGAGGTCGGAGGGCTGGCAAAGGCGGCGAAAATCGGTTCGATTTCGACCCGAATTTGGCAATGTGCGCCTCGTCAAAGCCTTCAACTCGGTCGGCAATGCATCCATGATGACAGTTCAAGGGCGGCAAACCAACCATGTTCATGGCTCACACACGCTTCCCGTTGACACCCATAGATGATCCGCAATAGAGTTCGCGCTGTCCAGTTACTCCTGCGCGCGCAGACGTGTTCAAGCAGTTACGAAGTAGGAAAGTAGCAGCTTCCTGCTCTGGAATCCGCGGCACGGAAGCCGCGGCTAATATTCTCCGCAAGGGCTTTCTCCGATTCGAAATGCCCACTACCGCGCCATCCATGACGAAGCAAGCAAGAACGTTCGTCTCCGGCCGGGCCTGGCTCCTCCTGACCGGAATCACCGTTGCTGCCGCCATGGCGATCGCTTCCCAGCTCGGCACGAGCTCGGGAGACGAGGGGCTGCACCTGCTGGCGTCACAACTCCTCAAGCACGGGAAGTGGCCGTACCTCGATTTCCTGTATCATCATCCACCCGGATACATCGGCTTGAACGCAGTCTGGATGTCGGCGTTCGGCGAAAGCTGGCGAAGCGTTCACGCTCTCTCGGCACTGCTGACGTTGGCGGCGATCGCGGTGATCTGCGAGTTCACGTATACCCGCTTTCGGGGAACCAGGTGGGAAGTCCCCGCTACGGCGATGACCGCACTGCTCGTCGGACTGAACGTCCTCGTGCTGCAGAACGGCGTCTCCGCACAACCTTTCGCGTTGACGTCACTCCTGAGCGTGGTCGCCTTCCGGCTGGCCGTGGCTTCGCCCGGACGGCCGCACGCCTGGCTTCCTTTCTGGTCCGGTCTGTGCGCCGGGGCAGCGTGCATCACCTCGTTGCTCATCATCACGATTCCGATCGTGCTCTTCCTCTGGTTGGTTCGGAATTGCGAGGCGAACCGGCGCAAACACGCGGCGATCCAGTTTCTGGCCGGGATGGCCGTCCCCTGTCTGCTGATAGTTCCGCTTGTCGTGAGAGCATTTCCTCAGTTCGTTTTCGATCTTCTGATCCTCCAGTTGCGCCACAGAACCCTCGACGGTCACTGGACGACTCACGACGCGTGGAGGACGCACATTCACACGGTGACTGACTGGTTCGGGACGGGCCAGGGACTACTGCTCGTGTTGCTCCCGCTGGTCGGGCTGGGTTACCTCGCCGGCCATCAGCCATTCGACGCGACGAAGAGATCTGAGTTCTATCTCTGTGGCTGGCTCGCCGGATCACTGTGCGCCTGGGTCTCGGTCCCGAACCCGACGTTCCCCTGGTATTACATGCCCGCCGTGCCGTGGGCGGGCGTGCTGGCGGTTCTTGGATTGTTCGCGATCCACGCACACGTATTGAGAGGCCGGCTATTGGTCGCCCTGCTCCTCGTCACTTGCGTCGTCTTCAGCTATGACACTGCGAAATGGTTTTCCATGTTCTTGCACGATCCTAGCGAGCACCAATGGCGGGAGGTCGAGGCTATCTCGCAGGAGATCCGGGCGGCGGGTTGCGGCTCTCTCTACGCGTCCGACATGCGCGTCTACTTCGCGTCGCGGTGTCCACCCCAGCCCGGAATGGAGAGCTACGCGGCGAGCTGGTTGTCGTCCTTGTCGCAAGCGAAGGCCGATTCTCTGCACATCGTGAGGCAGGACACGATCAACCGAAAGATCCAGGCTGGAGATTTCTCGCTGCTCGTCCTCAATAGCTATGACCCGCGGCTCGATCAGCCGGCTCTTCTCGGCAATTATAGCGAGTTGAGGCGGTTCGAGGGCCATGTGCTTCTCGTCAGCAAGCACCGCTGAACGAGACGTCCTGGTGCCTGGAATGCGACGGCAATGCGGAGTGCGGATAAAATACCAGCCGTCCTTTGCCGGAAACTTTTGAGCGCCGTGCCGGATCCATCCGGCTTCTAAGTCTAAATGTCGATTCCTGAGACAACATCTGCCGAAGGTTTCGAAACGTATGTGGGCGGGAAATGTTTATTCCACGGTCGCGGCGAAGCATGGCGAGACATCAAAGCCTGGATCCTCGCGCTGCCGCCTATGGTTGACACGTTGCACCTTCCCTCCGTCCGCGAACCATTCCTCGCATGGACTATGTCGGGCGAGGTCGATTTCCAGGAGCGGGAAAACAAGCAGCCTTGGATTATGAATCGGATTAAGAAGGGATCTTTCTTTCTCACCTCTGGAGGCGCTCCGTATGAATGCCGCTGGAAAGCGGTGACCTCGGAACCGTTTGAAGCGATGGCGGTGTTCATCGAGCTGCCGCTCCTTCAGCGCGCTTTGGAAGAGGTTTTCGGAGCCGATGCGGCTCACGCCCAACTGCGCGACGTTTCAGCGTTCACCGATGTTGCTTTGGATTCGTTGATGGCAGCGTTACGCGATGAGCTGATGCACGAACAGGCCAGTCCTCTGTTCGTGGAGGGCATCGCCCAGGCAATCGCTATCCATCTTGCTCGAAACTACGCCGTAACGGGCGAAGAGTTGCACAGCGGTAGTCCGTCACTTCCTGGTTACAAGCTTCGACAAATAACGGGTTGGATGGCCGAACACGTCGCCGAAGATCTCAACCTTGATCGACTGGCGGCTCAAGTCGGTTTAAGTAAGTTTCACTTTCATCGCCTGTTCAAGCGTGCCATGGGCGTCTCACCTGCGCACTATCACATCAATTTGCGGATGAACGTCGCGCGACGACTGCTGCGCGAAACGAAGAAGAGCGTGGTCGACGTTGCGCTTGATGTTGGCTACACAAACCCGAGCCATTTCGCAAAGCTCTTCCGCAGAGAAACGGGCTTGTCCCCGAGCGACTACCGAAGGCAGCGCTGACCTCCGCTTCCGAACATGCGGGGCACTAGCCCGACCGTAGCCGACGTCGTATTTGCAGAGCTACTTTTTCACTGACCGCGAGCGGAAGCCTATCTCTTTGCGATCTCGAACTGGCGGTGACATCAATTTTCGAATCGCGTCGAAGACAACCTTGAACTGGTGATCATACGTGCTCTCAAGCTCGTCCAGCCGGCGAGAGAGTTCAGCGTTGGACGCGAGCATCTGGCGCAACTTTACAAAGGCGCGCATGATTTCGATGTTGACTTGGATCGCTCGTTCGCTGTTCAAAACGGATGACAACATGAGGATCCCATGTTCGGTAAATGCGTATGGCCGGTGCTTCAGATGCTGGCCTCTCTTTAAGGTCACAGTTTGTGACCTTAAACGATTCGCGTTAACTGCCAACCACCACTCGCGCGCCTCGCCTATTGTCAGTTGAAACATGAAATCGGGCGGAAATCTGTCGCGATGACGTTTGACCGCTTGATTAAAGACCTTCGTGGAGACTCCATAAAGGTTAGCCAGATCGCGATCCAGCATTACCTTCTCGCCGCGAATCAGGTAAATAGCTTTTTCAATTCTTTCTATGGGGATGAGGCTTGTGTTGCTCAATGGGACTCCTTCGTGAGATTTCAGGCGCATTGTATATAGAAGATTCGAGATTGTGAATGCCATACTGGAACGCCCTCCCTCATGGTCGGGCTACTCCCCGTCGCACCGCGGTTTCGAGCAATATCGCGACAGGTTGAGCAAGAGCGCGTGAGACGACCACGACAAATGCGAACTAAAATCCCTACGAACGTTGACGCAGAGACAGGAAAACATGCCGAAACGTTGCTCCGTGAGCACGCCTGCATCCAGGGCAGCGGTTTTGCACAAAGAGTAATTTGCTGAGTCCGCGTAAAGCGGACGATCGAAAGTAGCCCAGCGATTCATCGCTGGGGGGCACGAGATTAGCAATCGAGTCCGTGAAACGGACGACTGAAATACGGTAGGCACGTTGGTTTCGAATTCAGCCGTCCGCTTCACGGACTACATCTCGTTTTACACGCGGTTTCCCAGCAGCAAACTGCTAGGCTATTTGCGGCCGTCCGCTTCGCGGACAAAGGCAGCGGCTGGCCACGAAAGGCGAGGAGAGCAGCATGCGAGTTGGCATTCTGGGTTCGGGGTTGATGGGCGGCAAGCTCGGCAGCGTCTTCGCGCGTGCCGGACATGAGGTGGTATTTAGCTATGCGCGCAGCAGGGAGAAGCTCAAGAAGCTCGCGCGGGATGCCAAGGGCAAGGCAAAAGCCGCCACACCGAGTGAGGCCGCGCACGACTCGGATGCGCTACTCGTCGCCGTGCACTGGTCGCGAATAGAGGACATGCTGAATCAGACAGGCGATTTGTCGGGCAAGGTCGTCGTAACCTGCTCCCTCCCGATGAATGTTGACAACACCAAGCTGGTGGTGGCGCACACCTCATCGGGCGCGGAGGAACTTGCCAGGAGGCTGCCGAAGGCTCGGGTCGTCTCTGCATTCAACACTGTGCCTAGCGAAGTTCTTTTCGGCGTATACGAAGCCAAGAGCAAGAGCCGCCGACCGAGCCTGGTGTACTGCGGCGACGACGAGCGTGGGAAAGGTGTGGCCGCTGAACTGATCCGCGACGTGGGCTTCGATCCGGTGGACGCCGGCCCTCTGCGGATCGCGCGATACACCGAGCCGTTCGCCCTGCTCGTCGCCGAACTCGCGTACGAAGGAGAAGGAGGCCCGGAACTGGCTTACCGGTTCGAGTGGTTTGGAAAATAGGACGACAATCAAAGGAGGAATTGCCTCAAAAATCAGAAATTGGAATGCGCTAGCAAGGAGGGATCTGTTTCTTAGCCTGCGCAGGCTAGAGCATGGAGAAATCCAAACGAAAATCTCCGCGATATCCCACAAAACTGTTGTGTGATTTCGCGGAGATATGGTTGATTGCCGACAAAGTACAGCCCGAGCAAGTGCTAATAACGGCGTCGACGGTCGCGAAGCTTGTATGTGTAAAGTGCCGAGCTTCCTAACCCAACGAGAGCGCCAATCCCTGCTCCCCTTCTTCCGCCGAGCAGCGCTCCAACACCTGCGCCACCTCCGGTTCCGATTGCCAGCGTGAGCGCGTCGCGATGTCTTTGCCAGAAGGAACGTCTTGCCGGATAGCCGTAATAAACTCGGCGCGGCTGATAGTAACCGCGGTTGTATGCGACTCGTCGATAACCATACCGGTTCGCGTATGCATATCTTGCAGAATGTCGCCGGTAATGCCTGCAAGCCAAGGCAGGAGACGCTGTCGCACTGAAAATTGTCAGACACAAAAACAAACCCAACAATCTTTTCACGTTCTTACCTCCTGATTGTGAATGGAAAAATATGGGAGAGTTTTCGTTTCTCAAATCTTAACAGGTCTGTCAAGCTGTTGCTGCGTAGCATTTCCCGACAAGCTTGCCCTGCGCAACGTTTGAGTAGCAACAGGTATACCACCAATGTCTCGCACAAAATCGAATCCTAGTCAGTGCGATATAGTTGCGTCGCGAGCCGCGAAGGCTGAGTATTGAACGACGTCAAGGCAAGACACGCGGAGTACTGCGGCAAGATTTATAACGAGTAGAAACAAATAAGAAGACAATCATTTGGAGAATTCAGAAATGGAACTCAAAAGAAGTGGCTCACAGCCCTCCGGCAAAGGACCAGACGAGTATTTTACCGGAAGGGTGCGCATTGACCCACTGTTCCAGGCGCCCGATCCGGCGCGCGTTCTGGGCGTCAGCGTTACGTTCGAGCCCGGCGCTCGGACAGCATGGCACACGCATCCGCTCGGGCAGACCCTGATCGTCACATCCGGATGTGGGTGGGTACAAAGCGAGGGTGGCCCGAAAGAGGAAATTCGGCCGGGCGATGTGGTCTGGTGCCCGCCGGGTGAGAAGCATTGGCACGGAGCCACTTCAACCACGGCGATGACGCACATCGCCATCCTGGAACACCTTGACGGCAAGACCGTCAACTGGATGGAAAAGGTCAGCGACGAACAATATCAGACCTGATTAATTGTTGAATAGAAAGACACAATCATGAGAAGAGTTCGGTTTATCAGACCGCATGCTTGTGTGTTTTGAATATAGGAGCATAAATCCATGTACAACGCGAAAGCTTATTCTGCTGCCAGCGAGGCATCGCCGCTTGCCCGCACCACGATCGCACGGCGCGATCTAACCGAACACGACGTACAGATCGAGATCCTCTTCTGCGGCATCTGCCACTCGGATCTCCATTCGGTGCGTAACGAGTGGAGCGAATTCATGCCCAGTGTCTACCCGATTGTCCCCGGCCATGAAATCGTCGGCCGGGTCACCAAGGTCGGCTCGGCGGTAACCAGGTACAAACCCGGCGACCTCGCCGCGGTCGGCTGCATGGTCCACTCGGACGGTACCTGCGTCCAGTGCCAGGCTGGCTTTGAGCAGTTCTGCCCAAACAGGATCCTCACCTACAACTCGCCTGACGAGCACCTCGGCGGCGTGACTTATGGTGGCTACTCCGAGAGCATCGTCGTCGATCAGCGCTTCGTTCTGCGCGTACCTTCCAACCTCGACCTCGCGGGCGCCGCGCCGCTACTCTGTGCCGGCATTACGACGTACTCGCCGCTGCGTCACTGGGGCGCGACGAAAGGCAAGAAAGTTGGCGTGGTCGGTCTCGGCGGGCTGGGGCACATGGGCGTAAAGATTGCTCATGCATTCGGAGCCCACGTCGTAGTCTTCACCACCTCGCCCGGCAAGACGGAAGACGCCCTTCGCCTCGGCGCCGACGAAGTTGTTGTCTCTCGCAACAGCGACGAGATGCAGAAACACGCCGACAGCTTCGACTTCATCCTCGACACGGTCGCCGCGGCGCACGACATCAATGCTTATCTCAACCTGCTGCGACGTGACGGCAACATCACGCTCGTCGGCGCACCGCCGCAGCCCCTGAATATTTTGGCATTTTCCCTAATCGGTGGGCGCCGCAGTCTGTCCGGGTCGGCCATCGGCGGCATCGCCGAAACCCAGGAGATGCTCGACTTTTGCGGCAAACATAACATCACCGCCGACGTCGAAGTCATCCCCATCCAAAAGGTCAACGAAGCCTACGAGAGACTGCTCAAATCCGATGTGAAGTACCGGTTCTCCATCGACATGGCTTCTCTAAAATCAGAGTAATGAAGGGAGAGCACAATGCAGAAGCGCAAACTCGGAAATAGCAACCTGGAAGTGTCGGCCCTCGGGCTGGGCTGCATGGGAATGAGCTATGGCTACGGGCCGGCCGCAGACAAGCAGGAGATGATCTCACTGATTCGCACGGCCGTCGAACGTGGCATAACGTTCTTCGACACCGCTGAAGCGTACGGCCCGTTCACAAACGAAGAACTGGTGGGCGAAGCGCTCGCTCCCTTTCGCGATCAAGTGGTGATCGCCACAAAGTTCGGTTTCAAACTTGGTCCTGATGGGAAGCAGCTGGGCGTGGATAGCCGGCCGCAGCACATCAAAGAGGTTGCCGAAGCGTCGCTCAAGCGGCTCAAGGTCGCCTGCATCGATCTCTTCTACCAGCACCGTGTTGACCCGGACGTACCAATCGAAGACGTGGCAGGGGCGGTGAAGGACCTGATTCAGAACGGCAAGGTTAAGCACTTCGGACTTTCTGAAGCAGGAGTGCAAACGATCAGTCGCGCACACGCGGTCCAGCCGGTCACGGCGCTCCAGAGCGAATACTCGCTGTGGTGGAGAAATCCTGAAGCGGAAGTGTTACCGACGCTCGAGGAACTCGGCATCGGCTTCGTTCCATTTAGTCCTCTTGGTAAAGGCTTCCTCACGGGAAAGATCAACGAGAACACTACGTTCGACGGTTCCGACTTCCGCAACATCGTTCCTCGCTTTACTCCCGAAGCTCGGAAAGCGAATCAGGCGCTGGTTGATCTGCTTCGGTCGATCGGAGAGCGCAAGAATGCGACACCGGCGCAGTTAGCGCTCGCTTGGCTGCTGGCGCAGAAGTCATGGATTGTTCCGATCCCGGGCACAACGAAACTGAATTGCCTGGACGAGAACATCGGAGCAGTTTCAGTCGCACTTACCGCCGACGACTCCCAGGAGATTGATAGCGCCGCTTCAAAGATCGAAGTGCAAGGGGCCAGGTACCCCGAAGAGCTGGAGCGAAGAACAGGCCTGTGAGCGCCGTCTTCAAGCCCGCCGCGTCAACCCAAGCGAATGAGTCCTCACGATGGGCCTCACCCGCTCGCTCACTGACTACCCAAAGAAGCTCGCCGACGCAAAACGCAGGTAAGTCAGC
>WNGG01012344.1_pt1 | contig 12199 bp, 10 predicted proteins | sample 5400661 | NCBI WGS metagenome assembly WNGG01 (sample SAMN13153372, study PRJNA577476) | soil metagenome | isolation source: 100 cm soil or saprolite under Garry oak tree replicate 1 | place: USA:California | collected 2016-06-15 | reverse complement strand
CGCTGCACCGAGGCGGGTACGACCCCGTGCCCTAGGAGTCCCGTGGAGCGACGCGTCATTCTGGCAATCGTTCTGATGCTTATCGTGGCAGTGCTGCCGAGCATCTTGTCTCCGCCGAAAAAGGCGGTCAGGCAGACAGCCGGGCGGGCGGTCGGTGACACCACGCGGATGCCGGCCGTGGCGGAATCGGCCGCCGCTCCAACGCTACCGTCCGCCCCGTCCGCCCGTCCGCCCGTCCGAGCGTCCGTCGGCGTTCCCGCGGAGACGGTTTGGGTGACGTCGTCGCGCTACCGCCTTGGCTTGAGCACCGCGGGAGCGCGGCTCGTCCTGGCGGAGCTCCCTGAGTATCGGTCCTTTGCAGCCGGCGATTCGGGCCGCCCCGTGCAGCTCGTGCCGCCGGGCCGGCCGTTGCTCGCGCATTCGATCCTCCTCGGGGCGGACACGATCTCGCTTGCCGACTGGAGCTTCACGCCCAGCGCCCGGCTCGTGCGGGTTCCCGACACGGGGACGGAGAGCGTGCCCCTGACCTTCACGGCCGCGCGCGGCGGGGCCCGGGTGACTCTCGACTACGTCTTTCTGCCGGGGGAGTACCACTTCGAGGTGCGCGGCAACGTGACGGGGCTCGGGTCGCAGGGTGCCGTGCTGCTCGTGGGGCTGGGCGACGGACTGCGCTCGGTCGAGGCCGACTCGATGGACGACTTCCGCCACTTCGGGGTGGTGACCAAGGCGGGCAGGACGCAGAGCACGTCGTTCCAGTCCTTCAAGCCCGGAAGCGTGAAGCTCCTCGACGGCCCGTTCGAGTGGGCGGGCGTCAAGTCGAAGTACTTCCTCCTGGCGGCGCTCGCGTCCGAAGAGAACGCGCCGCAGTTCGGCGGAGGCATCGCCGTGGGCGGCCCGGTGGAAGTGACGTCGTCGTCCCTGCTGGGCGGCCGTGCGGGCACCGAGACGCGGGTGTCGCTCGCGCTCACGCTCCCCGTGCCGCCGGCGGGGGACTTCCGCTACCGGCTGTATGTGGGGCCGCTGGAATACCGCCGGCTCGCGCACCTGGGGCACGATCTGGACGACGCGAATCCCTACGGCGGGTTTCTGCGACCGATCATCCAGCCGGTCTCGGCGCTCGTCGTGAACATCCTGATCTGGATGCACGACCGCCTGAGCCTCGCATACGGATGGGTGCTCGTGATCTTCGGCATCATGGTGCGCGCGCTGCTCTGGCCGCTGAACCAGAAGGCGATGGAGTCGAGCGTCCGGATGCAGGCGGTGGCGCCGCTCATCAAGGAGACGCAGGAGCGCTACAAGACCGAGCCGGACCGGCTGCAGCGCGAGATGATGAAGATCTACAAGGAGCACAACGTCAATCCGTTCGGCGGCTGCCTGCCGATGCTGCTCCCCATGCCGGTGCTGTTCGCGCTGTACTTCGTGTTCGCGAACACGATCGAGTTCCGGGGCGTGCCGTTTCTGTGGCTCCCCGATCTGTCGCGGGCCGACCCGTATTACATCATCCCGATCGTGATGGGGGTGTCGATGTTCGCGCTGTCCAAGATCGGGCAGATCGGGGTGCCGCCCAACCCGCAGACGAAGACGATGGTGTATTTCATGCCGGTCTTCATGACCGTGCTGTTCCTGCGGTTCGCGTCGGGGCTGAACCTCTACTACGCGGTCCAGAACCTGTTCAGCATTCCCCAGCAGTACCTCATCGCCCGGCGGCGACTGCGCGAGCAGGGGCGGCGCACGTAGCCGTGCTCTCTGATCCCATCGTGGCGCTCGCCACGCCCCCCGGCCGGTCCGCCGTCGCCGTGATCCGCCTGTCGGGGGCGGGCGCGTTCGACGTCGCGAGCCGCTGCCTGCGGCCGTTCTCTCTCACGCCCCCCCGGACCGCGCGCCGCGCGCACCTCCTGCATCCGATCACCGCGGAGCTCGTCGATGACGTGCTCGCGGCCTGCTTTCCGGCGCCGCGCTCCTACACCGGGCAGGACCTGGTCGAGATCTCGACGCACGGCGGGCTGCTGGTGCCGGCCGAAGCGGTGGCGGCGCTGCTGGCCGCCGGCACGCGGCTCGCCACACCGGGGGAGTTCACCCGGCGCGCGGTCCTGAACGGGAAGCTCGACCTGGTCCAGGCCGAAGCGACGGCCGACCTGATCGACGCGGGGTCGCCCGCGCAGCGCCGACAGGCGCTGCAGCAGCTCGAGCGCGGCCTGTCCCGCCGCCTCGAAGCGCTGCGCGCCGAGCTCCTCGAGCTCGAGGCGCTGATCGCCTACGAGATCGACTTCCCGGAAGAGGACGAGGGCCCCGTCGGTGCGGAGCGGGTGCAGCGCGCCTGGCGCGCGGTGCGCGATCGGATCGCCGGGCTGGCAGCGACCGCGCCCGAGGGCGAGCGGCTGCGAGAGGGAGCCCTGCTCGTGATCGCGGGCCCGCCCAACGCCGGAAAGTCTTCCCTGTTCAACGCGCTGCTCGGCAACGAGCGCGCGATCGTAACGGAGATTCCAGGAACCACGCGCGACGCCATCGAGGCGCACGCCGTGGTCGAGGGCTTCCCGTTCCGCCTGGTGGACACAGCGGGGCTGCGCGAAAGCACGGACCGGGTCGAAAAGCTCGGGATCGAGGTTTCTCGCAGATACCTTGGCGCCGCGGACCTCATCCTGTTCTGTGAAGCAGCCGACGGTGCGGGACGCGAGGAGTGGGACCGTTCGGTGCGCGACGAATTCCTGGCGTGCTGCGGGGCCCCGGCGGTGCTCGTCGAGACCAAGATCGATCTCGCCGACCACTCGAGCGCCCGTCCGCCCGACCGCCTCGCCGTGTCGGTCGTCACCGGCGCCGGGCTCGCCGAGCTGAAGCGCAGGCTCGCCGAAGCGGCGTTCGGCCGGCTGCTCAGCATCGGCGACGTGGAGCCGGTGGTGACGCGCGCGCGGCACCGCATGGCGCTGCAACGCGCGCTCGCGGAGATCGACGCGTTCTGGAGCGCGCGGACGGAGGGCGTGGATGCCGCCGCGGCTGCGACCCACTTGCGCGCTTCGGTGGGCGCGCTCGACGACCTGATCGGGGTCGTGACACCGGACGACGTGCTGGACCGTGTGTTCGCGAGCTTCTGCGTCGGGAAGTGAGTCTCGCGCCGCGGGACATCCGTTGCCCGCCCGCCGGGCCGGCCCCATCTTCCACGCTGACCCGGGCCCCGGAGACGTAACGAGCTGATGGATTCCCAGGCGAGTGTGTCCTCCCCCCCGCTGCGCTCGCCCGAGCGCTGGCTGGCGTTTCTACGGATCGCCATCGGGCTGTGGTTCGTGAAGGCGCTCTTCACCAAGCTCTCCGTGATCCTGCTGTGGGGCTTTCTCCCCGTCCCCAGCGCTTCGGACCGCTGGATTCACCTGATGCCGATTCTCGTCGCGAAATACGCCGAAGGTAACCCCGTCGCCTTGTTCCGGGAGTTCATGCAGAAGGTCGTGATCCCGCACAGCAACCTCTTCGCCCAGCTCACGGCCTTCGGGGAGACCGCAGTCGGCCTGGGACTCGTCTTCGGCTGCCTGACGGCCATGGCGTCCGGGATAGGCATGTTTCTGGTCCTGAACTACGGATTGGCCGTGCAGTGGCAGGGGTCGGCGCAGCAGGGGTTTCACTACACGCTGCTGGTGAGTCTCGTCGCCATCATGGCGAGCCGCGCTGGCCGCCACTGGGGAGTCGACGGCTGGGTGCGGACCCGGCACTCGGGCTCCTGGCTCGCCCGGACCCGGCTCGGTTAGGGGATGTAGAGCAGGTCGTTCGGCCGGTCGCCTACCGGGATCGTGGCGAGCACCTTGCGCGTCGCTGCATCGATCACCGACACCTGGTTGGAGCGCCCGTCGGCCGTGTAGATACGGCGGCCGTCGGGCGACAAGGCGAGGCCCCAGGGGCGCCGCCCGACGGGGATCGTGTCGGTCACCTTGCCCGTGGCCACGTCGAGCACGCTCACCGTGCCGGCGGCGCCCTCGGTCAGGTAGGCGTAACGGCCGTCGGGCGTGAACGCGATTCGCACCGGCTTCGTCTTGCCGTCCCGGATGGGGAATTGGGCGACGATCGAGTCGGTCGCGACGTCTATCACGGTGACGTTGCCTCCGGCCTCCGCCGTCACGTACGCCCGACGGCCGTCGGGCGTGAACGCCACGGTGCGGGGGTTCTCGCCCACGCGGATCGTGCGGAGCAGGCGGCCGCTCTTGGCGTCGAGCACGCTCACGGTGCTGCTCGTCTCCGCAGTGACGTAGACCTTCGAGCCGTCGGGTGACACGCCGATCCCCTCCGGCTCCACGCCGACGGGCGTGGAGAACAGCATCCTCCCGGTCGCGGCGTCTACACCCGAGGCGTGGGCGATCTCTTCGTTCGACACGTAGAGCGTGTTGCCGTCGGGGCTCTCCGCCACGAGCTCCGGGTCCCGTCCCGCCGGCATGGTACGGCTCATCGCGCCCTTCGTCACGTCGATCACACCGATTGCGTCGTCCTGACCCAGAGCGACGTACACGGTGCGTCGATCCGGGCTCAAGGCCATGCCGCGCGGGCGCTTGCCGACCGGGATCGTGGCGATCACCGTATTGGTCTTGGGGGAGATGACGCTGATGGTGTTGCTCACTTCGTTGCTGCAGTACAGCAGGGGATCGCGCGCCCGCCGGGAGACGGCGCTGGCGAGGGCGAGCGGCAGCAGCAGCGAGGTGCGGTACTGCGCGAGGATCATCGCCGCTTCCTGTTCAGTCGTTGAAGACGGCCTGATCGACGTGGAGGGCTCGGTCGAGCCCGCGAATCCGCTCGCGTCCCCGGATGTTGCGCAGGATGGCGCCCGTCAGATCGGCCCCGCTCACCTCGGCGTCCGTCAGGTCGGCGCCGGTGAGATCGGCTCGGATCATCAGGGCCTTGCGCAGGTTCGCGCCCGAGAGATCGGCACCGGTGAAATCGGCCCCCGTGGCGTCCGTGCGCATGACCCCCATCGACTGGTTCCCGGGGTCGGCGCCGAGGTTCGCCTGGGTCAGTTTTGCGCGGGCGAAAGTCGCGTGGGACATGGGCGAGACGATGCGGGCGCGTGTCAGGTCCGCGTCCGAGAAGTCGCCATCGTCCGCGATGGTCGCGAACAGGCTCGCGTCGCGCAGGATCGCGTGGCGAAGGTCCACGCGGTACATGACGGCCACGTCGAGGTTCGCCCCGCTCAAATCCGCTCCCGTCGCCATGGCGTCGGAGAGCGTGACCGAGAAGAGCTGCGCCTTCGTGAGCTTGGTCCCCACGAGCCGGCACCTGGAGAGGTTCGCCCGCTTGAAGTCGATCCCGCTCAGGTCGAGCCCGGAGAGGTCCCGGCCCGTGAAGTCGGCGGGGTGCTCGGGGCTAGCGTCCTTCAAGGCGGCGAGCACCAGCTCGCGGGTGAGGCGCTCTTGTGCGGTGGCGCCGGCAGGGGTTGCCGCGGCCGCGAGCAGGCCCGCCAACGCCGCTTTCAGAGCGAGACGTGTCCCGCCCGTGCTCACGGGCTCTTCTTGAGGTCCAACTCGCGGTGCGGTCGTCCCGGCTTGAGCCAGCCGTCGCTCCGCGCCTTGACGTAGAGGTATAGCTCTTTCACGGCCGATGTGTCGAGCAGGACCTTCCACGCCGGCATCCCTTTGTCGAGGCGGCCGTTCAGCGCGGTGTACTCGAAGGAGTCCCGCGGATAGGCCGCCCCGGACGGGCTCAGCACCCAGCGCAGGTCGGGGGCAGCAGGGTTGACTCCGCCGATCGCGTCCTCGCCATGGCAGCGATAGCAATACACGTGGAACCACTTCCATCCCTGATAGATCGAGTCCGAAACGAGGAGGCTGTCCGGCCCGGTGTCCCGCGCCGATGGCGTGGGCGCGGCGCTCCGGGGCGCGCTCTGCGGCGCCCCCCCCCACGCGATGATGGCCGCACCCGCGAGCCACGTCCCCAACACGCCGCTCCTCAGCAGCTGCCGACTCTTCTTCACGTCTCGGTCTCCCGGTTTGGCCGTCGAGTGCTGCGGCGCCCCGCGGCTACGGGTGCGGCTCGAGCATTGGCACGCTGTAGTCGCGCAGGATTGCGACGATCTCGCCCCGCCGGCGATCGATCACGGAGTCGAGCTGTGCCTTGAGCGCCTTGTCCCGGTGCCGGACGCCCATCGCCATGTCGAACGCGAACGGCATGCCGGAGACGGCGTCCGAGTCCGGGAGCGGGACCATCGTGAGCGGCACCGCTTCCCGCTTCACCCAGTAGCCGGCCTTGGGGCCCCACACGATCGCCACGTCGATCGAGTCCTTCGCGACGGCGTCGACGATGTCCTGGGGATGGTCGGCCTTGGGGTCCGGGTTCAGGAAGTTCCCGAAGCCGACGAGGCCCACGACGCCCCGGGAGCCCAGCGCGTGCGCCGGTGGCGTGTTGGTGTAGTCGTAGCCGATCATGTTCACGCCGATCTTCAGGTGCTTGAGCAGCGTATCGTCGAGCGAGTGGAGGTTCAACCCACGATCGGTGCGGTACACGAAGTAGTAGGTGGAGCGGTAGTACGCCTTGGTGGTCGCGACGGGATCGAACCCGACGGGGACGTTGATGAGCACGTCGCAGAACCCGGCGAGGATGGAGTTCCGCAGGAACCCGCGCCGCTCCGGCCACCAGTAGTTGATCACGGTGGCGTTCAGATCCTGCGCGACGACGTGCGCGATCTTGTTCTCAAACCCCTCTTCGCGGTCGTTCGAGAAGGGCATGTTGTAGGGGTCGCCGCAGATTCTCAGGTCGGTGAGCGGCCGGGGAGGGACGCTCTGCGTCATGCCGGCCACGACGGCGGCCAGGACGATTGGTCCAAGGAGCTTGATCGGTCTCATCGCTCTCCGGCACGTGGGTGCGACTGGATTCACCGAATGTACTACACCCGGTGCCGGAGCCGCTTCGCTCCGGCACCGGGTGCCCATCTGCCAGTGGAATGGTGCGGTGGCCTACACCAGCTCTAGCCTACAGGCCAAACACGAGCAGCGTGCCGCCCGCGTTGCTGATGTTGGTGTAGTCCCCGAACGCGCCGATGGCCCCAAGGGCGGCCGTGGGATCGTCCGGAGTGATGCCGAGCGCAATGCCGGCCCCCGCCCAGCCGCCTACCCCGGAGAGCACGGCGACGTACTGCTTGCCGTCGGGCCCCAGGTAGGTCATCGGGTTGCCGATGATGCCCGACGGGCACTTGAACTTCCACAGCTCGGTGCCGGTGGTGGCATCAACCGCCTTGAGCCAGCCTTCCATCGTCCCGTAGAACACCACGCCGCCGGCCGTCGCCAGAGCGCCGCCGTACGCCGCGAGGTTCTCCTTGATCTCCCACTTGACCCTGCCGACCGTCGGATCCCACGCGATGAACCGGCCGCGGTTGCCGCCGGGGCCCGGATACATGCGCACGATCGCGCCGACGTAGGGCTGGCCGGCCGAGTACTTCACCTCTACGCCCTCGTAATCCATGCAGATGTTGTTCGTCGGCACGTAGAAGAGCTTCGTCTGCGGGGAGAACGCCGAGGGTTGCTGGTCCTTGAAGCCGATCGCGGCCGGGCAGATACCCTCGGTGTTCTTCTTCGAGGTCGTCCCGTACGTCGCGTTGCGCACCGGGACGCCGGTCGTGAGGTCGATCTTCGAGGCCCAGTTCACCGGCCCGAAGGGCTCGGCGACCAGCACCTTGCCGTTGGTCCGGTCGAGCGTGTAGCCGAAGCCGTTGCGGTCGAAGTGCACGAGCGCCTTCACCGGCCTGCCACCGATCGTCAGGTCGGCGAGGACCATCTCGTTGACGCCGTCGTAGTCCCACTCGTCGTGCGGCGTCATCTGGTAGGCCCACTTGACCTTTCCGGTTTCGGGGTTGCGGGCCCATATCGTCATCGACCACTTGTTGTCGCCGGGACGCTGATCCGGGTTCCAGCTCCCCGGGTTGCCGCTGCCGTAGTAGAACAGGTTCAGCTCGGGGTCATACGAATACCAACCCCACGTGGTCCCGCCGCCGCGCTGCCACTCGTCGCCCTGCCACGTGCTGACGCCGAGGTCCTTCCCGCGATGCGACGCGTAGTTCTCGTTGGCGTTGCCTTCGATCCCGACTTCAGCGTCGGGCCCGGTGCTGTACATCGTCCACTTCTTCTGGCCGGTGTTGACGTCGAACCCGCTGACGCGGCCGCGGACTCCGAACTCGCCGCCCGAGATCCCCGCGATCACGATGTCCTTCACCACGAGTGGGGCGTTGGTCATCGTCGAGCCGGTCTTGTAGTCGGCGTGCGGAACCCGCCAGATCTGCTTGCCGGTCTTCGCATCGAGCGCCAGCAGGTCGCCCGCCAAGAGCTCGATGAACAGCTTGCCGCTCGAGTGGTAAGCGACGCCGCGGTTCACGAGATCGCAGCACGCGATCGGCTTCGCCTCGGCGGGCTGGCTCGGCACGTGCTTCCAGATCATCGGCGCGCCCGGCTTGGTCAGATCGAGCGCGTACACGATGTTCGGGAAGGCGCTGTGCACGTACATCACGTTGTTGATGACCAGCGGGTTTCCCTCGTGACCGTTCAAGACGCCGGTCGAAAACGTCCACGAGGCCTTGAGGTTCTTCACAGTCGTCCGGTTGATCTGGCTGAGGGAACTATACCGCTGCAGGTCGTACGTTCGACCCGTGGACCACCACTGCCCAGCCGGAGGACTCTCCAGCGACTGAGCGACGGCAGACGCTGCTACGAGCACCAAGAGACTCGCAGCGAGTCCGCCGGACAGCAGTTTGAAGCGATTCATAGCTGACCTCATGTTGAGGATGAGCGTGGTGAAGAGTGGTTCGCGTCATTTGCCCGTCAGCTTCGAGACCCTCGCGCGTCATTACGGGGGGCCACGTTCCCAACAGGCCAGAGCCATCGCCGGTCTCCCTCCGTCCGAGTGGGATTGCTGCCAGGGATAGTGGTTATATCCATGCTGCACGCGACTGTCAATCATCCCCGGAAAGCCCGAGATTTCAGCGAGTCGCGCGCGTCCCCTACGATCCCGTATACGGCGGGTCCCCAGGAGCTTTGCCCCACGCCGACCGCTCCCCATTCGCGCAGCCGCTCCACGAGCTGCCCCGTCTCGCCGGGCGCGAACCCGCCGCCCTGGACGGGCGCGAACCAGCGACCGGTGATGCGTTGCACTTCCGCCAAGGCGGCCCCAAAGTCCGCCAGATCGCCCTCCGCGAGCGCGGGGAGGAGCTGCAGCAGCACGAGGTGCGCGACGCGCTCCACCTCGCGTGCGGGAGCCGGGGGAAGGCGCGCGAAGGCTGCGGCTTCCTCGTCGCCGGCGAGCCCCGGTGTGCCCCGAGGGACCGCCACGACGCAGCGCCACGATGCGGGAATCGGGAGGCGCACGACGAGCGGCGCGACCCCGTCGCCGTCGCTTCGGTGCCCCCCTTCGAGCACGAACCCGCCGGCCGCGAACGTCCAGGTGCCGACCGCGGAGCGGCGGCCGCGATCCACCCCGCGCGCGAGCGCCGCTGGATCGGTGGGCAGGCCGTACAACTCGGCCGTGGCGCGCGCCACCGCGAGCGCGAGCTGGGTCCCCGAGCCGAGCCCGGCGTGGGCGGGAATCGTGCGATGCAGGCAAAAGCGCACGCGCGCGTCGAGGCGGTGGTACGCGGCGAACCGCTGTGCGAACGCGAGCGCGCGCTCGGCGTCCGGCCCTTCGGCTGCGAGCGCCGGGGCGCGCCGCGCCTCGAGCAACAACGACGGGACCGGCACCGCGGCGCCGATGCCGCCGAAGCGGCGCCCGAGGTCGCCGCGCAAGTCCAGGACCCCGAAGTGGAGGCGCGCCGGCGCCTCGACCACCACCGGAGCCGCGTCGCTCACCGCGGAGCGGCCTGCTCGGCGCGGGCCGCCGTCGGCGCCGAGCGCACGTACTCGGTCAGCAGCGCCATGGCGTCGCGCTCCCGCGGTCCCGCCGTCTTGTCCACGATCACCTGCAGCCGCGCGAACTCCTCGCGGATCTGCTCGGCGGGGAGCAGGTGGGTGCGCGTCGCGAGGATCGCCGCCTCGAGCACCGCGTGCCGCGCCCGGTTGAAGCCGAGGAACTCCCGGCGGACTCCCCGGTGCACGACCGTCGTGACGACGCGCGCCCGGGGCGGCGTAGCGTCCATGGACCGCACTTCCACTTCGCGCCACGAACAGGCGGCCTCGAGCACGACACCGCGCACGACGCTCGCCGGGGCCGCGGGAAACTGGACGTCGGACGTCGCCCCCCGGGCGAAGAGCATCACGTCGTCGGTCAGGTTCACGACGGCCGCGCCGGTCTCGCGCAAGTTGCGGAACGTGGTGGTCTCGAGGAACGGCTTGATGACGATCTCGGCGTCGCCCCACTCAACGCCCATCGGAGCGAAATTCACCTTGCCCGCCGGGTCCATCGTCGTGAGGATCGACTCGATGATCACCGGACGACCTCCACCGGTGGCGCGACGAACGCAGGCCCCGGTGCGGGCGCCCGCGCGCCGTCCGCCCGGTCGGGGAGCGCCGCTCGCGACGCGGCCCCCCCCGCCTCCCCCGTCCCCGCCTCCGTCCTGTGAAGGAAGCGGTCGAGCAGCAGATATCCGTGCTCGGTGAGCACCGACTCGGGATGAAACTGGAGGCCGATCACGGGGTGGCGGACGTGCTCCACCGCCATGATCTCGCCGTCTTCGGCGGTGGCGGTGACGCGCAGCTCGGGCGGCACGTGGTCTCGCGCAATCACCAGTGAGTGGTAGCGGGCGGCCCGGAACGGGTTCGGCAGTCCCGCGAACAGCCCGCGGGCGTCGTGGCGGATGCACGACGCCTTGCCATGCATCGGCCGTCCGGCCCGGACGATCCCCGCGCCGTAGGCGGCGCCGATGCACTGGTGGCCGAGGCAGACGCCCAGGATCGGCGTCGTCGCCCCGAACCGCCGCACGACGTCCGTCGAGATCCCCGCTTCGCCGGGCGAACACGGCCCGGGGGAGATGATGATATGCGAAGGCCGGAGCGCCTGAATCTCCTCGCACGACGTGGCGTCATGGCGTCGTACAACGGTCTTCTCGCCCAGCTCGCGCACGTAGCGGTCCAGGTTGTAGACGAACGAGTCGTAGTTGTCGATGAGCAGGATCATGGCGTCAGGGCGGCGATCAGGCTGCGGGCCTTGTCGAGCGTCTCCCGGTACTCCTGCTCGGGGTCCGAATCGGCCACGATGCCGCCGCCGACCTGAAAATACACGTCGCGCTCGAGCACGAGATAGGTGCGGATCACGATGCTCGTATCGAGCGCGCCGGTGACGCTCAGATAGCCGATCGCGCCGCAGTAGACGGCGCGCTGCGTGGGCTCGAGCTCCGCGATGATCTGCATCGCGCGCACCTTGGGCGCTCCGGTGATCGAGCCTCCCGGAAAGGCCGCCCGCACCAGCTCCACCGGGCCGTGCTCGGCAGCGAGCTCGCCAACGACCGTCGAGACGAGGTGGTGCACCGTCGCGTAGTGCTCGAGTGCGAACAGCTCGGGGACGCGGACCGAGCCGGGCCGGCACACGCGCGACAGGTCGTTCCTCAGCAAGTCCACGATCATCACGTTCTCGGCCCGATCCTTCTCGCTCTCGGCGAGCGCCAGGGCGAGTGCCGCGTCGTGCTCGGGACCCGCGCCGCGCGGCCGCGTGCCCTTGATGGGGCGCGTCTCGACCTGGCGGCCGTCGTGGACGCGGAGGAACCGCTCCGGCGACGAGCTCGCCACCACGACGTCCCCGAAGTCGAGGAACGCGGCGAACGGCGCGGGGTTCCGGCGCCGCAGGCGGCGGTACAGCTCGAATGGCGCGCCCACGAGGGGGGCGTGCAGTCGCTGCGACAGGTTCGCCTGGAAGATGTCTCCGGCGCCAATGTACTCGATGACCCGGGCGACCGCCTCGAGATAGCCCGGGCGCGTGAAGTTGGAGCGCACGCCGGGCACCTCGGGCACCGGATAGGAGGCGGCGCACGCGTCACGGGGAACGGGAAACGAGAAACGGGAAACGTCGTGTTCCAGTGAGCCCCGTTTCCGGTTTCTCGTTTCGCCTTTCCCGTCCGCCAGCCTCTGTTTCACGAACGCCAGTCGGCGGGCCGCTCGGTCGGTTCGCGCGGCGCCCTGCTCGGGCATCCCCGTCGAGACCAGCCACGCGCGCCGGGCGGGATGGTCCCACGCGATCACCCAGTCGTACAGTCCCAGCAGCACGTCTGGGATCGCGAGGTCGTCGTGGCGGGGCCGCGGGATGCGCTCGAGCATTGCGCCCC
>WNGG01007348.1_pt1 | contig 12200 bp, 9 predicted proteins | sample 5400661 | NCBI WGS metagenome assembly WNGG01 (sample SAMN13153372, study PRJNA577476) | soil metagenome | isolation source: 100 cm soil or saprolite under Garry oak tree replicate 1 | place: USA:California | collected 2016-06-15 | reverse complement strand
GAGGAAGTGGACGAGGTTATCATGGGAAACGTATTGTCGGCAGGTTTGGGACAGGCCCCGGCCCGTCAGGCGAGTCTTGGCGCGCGTCTGCCTGAGTCTGTCGGATGCACAACCGTCAATAAGGTTTGTGGCTCGGGCTTAAAGGCGGTGATGCTGGCGAATCAGGCCATCGTATCAGGCGATGCCGACATGGTGGTCGCTGGTGGAATGGAGAGCATGAGCAACGCGCCTTACTTGTTGATGAAAGCGAGAGGCGGCTACCGCATGGGTCATGGCGAGTTAATCGATAGCATGATCCGAGACGGGCTCTGGGACGTCTATAACCAATTTCACATGGGCGAGGCAGCCGAGCTGTGCGGCGACACGCTCGGCATCTCCAGGGACGAGCAAGATCAGTTCAGCGCCACGAGCTATCGCCGGGCACTCGATGCGCAGCGCAGAGGCGAGTTCAGAAGAGAGATCGTGCCAGTTCCGCTGACGCAAAAGGAAGGGACCGAGCGAATGGTGGAGGAGGATGAGGAACCGAAGCGGGTGAGCTTGGAGAGGCTGCCTGCGCTGAGACCTGCCTTTAAGGAGCAGGGTAAGGTCACTGCGGGAAACGCCTCTGCCATCAGCGACGGCGCCGCAGCTTTGGTGGTCATGGCGGAAGCGAAGGCGAAAGCTCTCAGCCTTCGACCTCTGGCGCAGATCGTCGGTTACAATTCCTTCGCTACCGACCCAGCATGGTTCACCACGGCACCGTCCCATGCCATCGCGGCTCTGCTCAAGAAGACGGGCCGGGCGATAGCCGATGTCGACCTCTTTGAAATCAACGAAGCTTTTGCAGTTTGCTCCGTCGCGGTCAATCGGGAGCTTGGTCTAAATCCCGAGAAGGTCAACGTGAGAGGCGGAGCCGTGGCCCTAGGCCATCCTATCGGTGCCAGTGGCGCGCGGATTCTAACGACTCTGCTTCATGCGCTGCAAGACATGAATTTGCGCACGGGAGTCGCGAGCCTCTGCATCGGTGGCGGCGAGGCCGTCGCCATGATGGTGGAGCGGGTCTGAAAGGCATTAGGAATACGGGAGCCAGAATACAGAAACCAAGAGTATCAGAACGAAAAGCAGCGTTGGTAATTTAAAATGCCGCGTTTCTGAATGCTGATTTCTGGATTCAGAGTGCAAATGGATTTTGAACTCACTGAAGAGCAGGCGATGGTCAAAAAAATGGCGTCGGCCTTCGCTCAAAAAGAGGTCAAGCCGGTTGCGGATCGAATGGATCGGCAAGGTATTTACCCGATGGAACTCGTCCAGAGGCTCGGCGAGATGGGTTTCATGGGTATGTTCTTGCCGCAAGAATTCGGCGGTTCCGGAATGGATTTACTGTCCTATGTCGTCGCGATGGAGGAGATCTCCAAGGCATGGGCTTCCTTGGCGGTGGTCATGAGCGTGCAGAACTCGCTTGTCTGCGCGCCTATTCTACGCTTCGGCAGTCCGGCGCAAAAGAAAAAATATCTTGCGTTGTTGGGGCGCGGCCAGTGGTTGGGTTGCTATGCATTGACCGAACCAGGCTCGGGTTCAGATGCGGGCTCCATTCAAACCCGGGCCAGACGAGTTGGCAAGGACTACGGGCTCAACGGGAACAAGATTTTCACCACCAACGGAAGCCGCGCGGATCTCGCCATCGTGTATGCCGTTACCGACCCCGCAAAAGGCAAAAAGGGAATCTCGGCTTTCCTCGTGGAGACAAATAGTCCGGGGTTCAGCGTAGGCAAATTGGAAGATAAGCTCGGGCTTCGCTCGTCAGAGACCGCCAGCCTCATATTCGAGGATTGCCGCGTTCCGCGCGAGAACCTCTTAGGCGAGGAAGGCGAAGGCTTCAGGATCGCGCTCGCGACGTTGGACGGAGGCAGGATCGGAATCGCAGCCCAGGCGCTCGGCATCGCGCAAGGGTGTCTGGAAGAATCCGTGGCTTACGCGCAGCAGCGGCGTCAGTTCGGCCATGCCATAGCCGAATTTCAGGCCATTCAGTGGATGCTGGCCGACATGGCAACGGAGATCGATGCGGCGCGACTGTTGACGTATCGCGCGGCATGGCTAGTCGAGCAAGGAAAGACAGTCACCAAAGAGGCCGCCATGGCAAAGCTGTTCGCGTCAGAGACGGTGAACCGGGTGGCTTACAAGGCGATTCAGATCTTTGGCGGCTATGGCTACATAAAGGAATTCGCTGTTGAGCGTTTTTTTCGGGACGCCCGGATCACAACCCTCTATGAAGGGACCTCTGAGATTCAACGCCTGGTCATAGCGCGCCGCCTGATTGACGGCGAGGAGATCGCCCATGAAGTCGATGGAGAAACGTTTTAAGAATCTCTCCGATATTGAGATTCTACCGGCTTATAGTCCGGACGACATAAAGGACTTCGACTACCAGCGCGACCTGGGCACGCCCGGAGAATTTCCCTTCACCCGCGGGATTTATCCTACCATGTATCGCGAAAGACTCTGGACCATGCGCCAGTTTGCGGGCTTTGGCATGGCCGAGGAAAGTAACCGGCGTTACCGTTATCTACTCAAACAGGGGAATACAGGGCTTTCCGTTGCCTTCGATATGCCGACTCTCATGGGTTACGACTCCGACGATCCCAGATCCAGAGGCGAGGTTGGAAGATGCGGCGTGGCCATCGACTCGGTGGCGGATATGGAAACCCTGTTTCGCGACATTCCTCTTGATCGGGTGAGCGTGTCGATGACCATCAACGGTCCCGCCATCGTTCTCTTCGCCATGTATCTTGTGGTCGCTGAACGCCAGGGCGTCGGCTTTAGAGATCTTCAGGGAACGCTGCAGAACGACATCTTGAAAGAATACATCGCGCAAAAGGAATGGATCTGCCCGCCGGCTCCCTCGCTCAAAATCATCAACGACACCGTTCGCTTCTGCGTCGAATCCGCGCCCCGCTATCACCCCATTAGCATCAGCGGCTATCATATCCGGGAAGCCGGCTCCACTGCGGTTCAAGAGTTGGCCTTTACTTTGTACGACGGGTTGACCTATGTGAGTTCGGCCATCGAGACGGGATTGAAGGTAGACGAGTTTGCTCCCAGACTTTCTTTCTTTTTCAACGCCCACAACGACTTCTTCGAAGAGATCGCCAAGTATCGCGCCGCGCGCCGTCTGTGGGCGCGCGAGATGAAAGCGCGGTTCCGACCGGAGAACGCGGCGTCCCTGGCGCTTCGCTTTCATACCCAAACCGCCGGATGCGCCTTAACCGCGCAGCAGCCTTACAACAACGTCGTCAGGGTCACGCTTCAAGCGCTCGCCGCAGTTTTGGGAGGAACCCAGTCGCTGCACACGAATTCTCTCGATGAAACGCTGGCCTTGCCCACGGAGGAAGCGGTGAAGATCGCCCTTCGGACTCAACAGATCATCGCCCAGGAGTCGGGAGTGGCGAATACAGTCGATCCATTGGCCGGCTCCTATTATCTGGAGTGGTTGACCAACCGGATGGAATCCGAAGCCAAGGCTTACTTCGACAAGCTGGATGAGATGGGAGGCATGGTCCAAGCCATCCAGCGCGGCTTTCCCCAGAGCGAGATTCACGGCGCCGCGGTCGCCTATCAGAAAGAGACGGATAACCGGGAGCGAGTCATCGTTGGCGTGAACGCTTACACAGAGCCTGAAGAGCGGCGCCTCCGGATTCTCAAAATCAAAGGAGAGGTAGAAAAAAAGCAGGTGCAGAGACTGAAGCAGAGCAAGAAAAGTCGCAACGCAAAGAAAGTGGCTGCCGTGCTCAGTCAACTAGCGGGGGTGGCTGAAGCAAACGGCGATCTTATGCCGGCGGTCATAGAAGCCGTACGGGCGCAATCTACAGTCGGAGAAATCTGCGAGGTGTTTCGCAGAGTGTACGGACAATATCGCGAAGCGGTGAGCCTGTGAGGCGAGGAATGGAGTGATGGAGTGTTGGAGTGCCAGTAGAATGGAGAAATGGAGTATTGGAGTACTGGAGTATTGCGCCCATCACTCCACTACTCCATCACTCCAATGTTCCTCTAACGACTGACGCATGAACAGACGACGTTCGAGCACGGCGAACAATCGAAAGCAGCCAGTTCGGAAGCTCCGCGTTTTGGTCGCCAAGGTCGGTCTCGACGGTCACGACCGCGGGGTTAAGATCGTCGCTCGAGCGCTGCGGGATGCCGGCATGGAGGTGATCTATCTCGGTATCCACAATACTCCTAAAGAGATCGCCAGCTCTGCGCTTCAAGAAGACGTGGACGCCATTGGTCTTTCCGTCCACTCCGCCGCCCATATGACTCTGTTCGGCGAGCTGCTCGATCTCCTCAAGAAAAATAAGGCGCGGGATATAGCGGTCTTCGGCGGAGGAATCGTTCCTCAGGAGGACATCCACAGTCTCAAGAGGATGGGAGTCAAGGAGATCTTTACACCGGGTGCGCCGCTTGCAGAGATCGTTAATTTCGTAAGCTCGCTTCCGTCAAGGAAAAGAAATGTGCGGCTGGAGCAATGAATCAGCTCGATATATACGTGTTGGCTCGCGACCGAGATGAGCGAAGAGCTTTATGAACTTTGATCTCACGGAAGAACAAAAACTTCTCCAGCAGACGCTCCGCGATTTTGCCGAGACGCAGATTGCGCCGGGAGCTGCGGAGCGCGACCAGGCGGCGCGTTTCCCGACGGAGCTGGTTCCAAAGATGGCTGAACTGGGCCTCTTTGGCATCATGATTCCGCAGGAATACGGCGGGGCTGGATTGGATGCCGTCAGCGCCGCGATCATCATCGAGGAGCTTGCCCGCGTCGATGCCGCCGTAGCGTTGATTGTCGCCTCCCATAATTCGCTCTGTGCGGCTCACATTCTTAGCTTTGGCAGCGAAATGCAAAAGCAAAAATACCTGCCTCCTTTGGCGCATGGCGAGAAGCTGGGCGCCTGGGCACTGACCGAGCCCGGATCTGGGTCCGATGCCGCCGCTCTTAAGACCCGCGCAACCTTCGAAGGAGAACATTGGGTGCTCGATGGGGAGAAACAGTTCACCATTCAGGGTTCCACTGCGGGCGTCTACGTGATCATGGTGTCAACGGACCCGTCTCGAGGCAAGAGCGGCATCTCGGCATTTATTGTGGAACGAAGCACAGCGGGGCTGACAATCGGCAAGCTTGAGAACAAGCTTGGTGTGCGGGCTTCTGATACGGCCGCTCTGCAGCTTGAATCGGTGCGCATTGCAAAAGAAAACGTGCTGGGCGAGTTCAACGGCGGTTTCTCCGACGTGTTGAAGGTTCTGCAAGGCGGTCGCGTGGGGATTGGGGCGATGGCGGTAGGGATTGCTCAAGGCGCTCTCGAGGAGTCGACCAAGTACGCCCGGATGAGGAAGCAATTTGGCAAGCCGATTGCGGAATTTGAGGCCATTCAGTGGATGCTGGCCGACATGGCTATCGAAATCGACGTCGCGCGCCTCTTGGTTTATCGTGCCGCGCAACTCAAGGATAGGGGAATGTCATTCTTGATGGCTGGCTCAGAGGCCAAACTCTACGCTGCTGAAACGGCCATGAGGGCGGCTACGAAAGCAATTCAGATCCACGGAGGCTACGGCTACATCAAAGACTATCCTGTGGAACGATACTTTCGTGATGCCAAAATCTGTGAGATTGGCGAGGGAACTTCAGAGATTCAACGGATGGTGATCGCGAGGGAATTGCTGCGGGGAATGGAGTGATGGAGTAATGAGGAATGGAGTGATGGAGTAGTGGAGTGATGGAGTAATGGTTAATCAATATCCAACACTCCATCACTCCAGTACTCCATTGCTCCAATCCTTCTCTGGGTCTCGCTAATGACAGGCAGTGCCATAAAGCAGATTCTCAAAGGTGATGGCCGCGCGGTGGCGTCGCTGATGAGTCTGATCGAAGACGGAGACCCAAAGGTCAAGGCCGTTCTCAAGCGCATTTATCCTCATACGGGCAAAGCGCATGTGATCGGAGTGACCGGCGCTGCCGGGACGGGAAAGAGTAGTCTCATCGATCGCATGACGGCTGAGTATCGGCGGCGAAAAAAAACTGTCGGAATTCTCGCGGTGGACCCCAGTAGCGTTTTCTCCACGGGGGCCGTCTTGGGCGACCGCGTTCGGATGCGCGAACATTTTGTCGACGACGGGGTTTTTATCCGGAGCTTCGCAACCCGAGGAAGCCATGGCGGCGTCTCCGCGGCTGTTCGAGAAGCCATCCATCTGCTCGATGCCGCGGGCAAAGAAGTCATCTTCGTCGAGACCATAGGGGTCGGGCAGGACCAACTGGAGATCGCCGCGCTGGCCCACATGGTTGTGGTCGTGCTGACGCCCCAGATGGGAGATGAAGTTCAGGGCATGAAGGCCGGGTTGGCCGAAATCGCCGATATCCTGGTAGTCAACAAAGCCGATCTTTCAGGCGCAGACGAGACGGTCCAGCAACTCGAAGCGATGTTTGTAGATGAAGATTTTCACATCGTCGCCACCTCTGCCATCAAGAACCAGAAGATCGACTTGCTGGTGGAGTGTATCGAACAGCACCGGAAGGAGAGCGTCGACAACGGCAAATATCAAAGCAAACGGCTCAATTTGTGCCGGCAGGAATTGCTTTCTCTGTTGCGCGAGAAAGTGTTCGCTGAGCTTGCAAAAAAAATCGCCGACGATTCGCTTGAAACACAGGTCAAGCTGATCGCCGAACGGCAGATAGATCCCTACAGTGCCGTAGACAAGATGGCAAAACGTATCGGTATATAGAGGCGAAGGCGCAAAAATATGCCCAAGACTAAGTGATGCAGCGAGTTATCCAGGCCGCCTACCTGAACCAAGAGGCTGGCGATCTGTCTGCGTTGGAAAATCGACAATCTGTGGCGGAGATTCGAAGAGCGGTGTAACAACCCATCCGTCCAAACTCGGAAAGGACCACTGGACCCTATGTCCAAAATTTTGCCTAGCGTCCTCGAAGCCGTCGGCAACACTCCTCTCATCCGGCTCAACCGTGTTACGGCAGGACTGCCTGCGACCGTCTGCGCGAAAGTGGAAGCGTGCAACCCTGGACGGAGCGTTAAGGATCGAATCGCGCTTGCGGTCGTCGAAGATGCGGAGCGCAGAGGATTGCTCAAGCCTGGGGGCACCCTTGTCGAGCCCACTTCCGGAAACATGGGAGTGGCGCTCGCCATCGTGGCCGCGGTCAAGGGCTACAAGTGCATATTTACCATCCCCGACAAGATGAGCATCGAAAAAATTCGCCGGCTGCGCGCGTTCGGTGCGGAAGTGGTTGTGACACCCACGGCGGTTCTACCCGAGTCGTTACAGTCCTACTATTCGGTCGCGCGACGGCTGGCCGAGGAGATTCCGGGTGCCTTCCTGCCTATGCAATATGATAATCCCAGCAACATGGAGGCGCATTACGCCTCCACCGGTCCCGAGATCTGGGAGCAGACAGACGGAAAGATCACCCACTTCGTTGCGGGAATGGGAACCGGAGGGACGATCTCGGGAACCGCAAAATACCTTAAGGAAAAAAATCCGCAGTGCACCGTTGTCGGAGTGGACCCGGAAGGATCGATTCTCGCCAAGGTGTTCAATCGCGAAAAATGGTCTTGGGGCGACTCACACCCGTATAAGGTCGAGGGGATTGGCGAGGACTTTGTTCCCAGAAACCTGCTGTTCGAATACATCGACAGCGTCGTCACGGTCTCGGATCGCGAGTCGTTTCTGATGGGCAGGCGGCTCACGCGGGAAGAGGGTCTTTTCTGTGGCGGGTCTTCCGGCACGGCGGTCGAAGGCGCGCTGCGGTACGCGCGCGAGAGACAGTTGGGAGAAAATGACCTTGTCGTTGTGCTGCTTCCCGATGCCGGGGAAATTTATCTTTCAAAGATGTACTCGGACGAATGGATGAGGCAGAACCAATTTCTTGGCAGGAGCCTGCCGGTCGGGGAAATCCTCAAATCCAAAACGCGGCCGCTCCCCGAGCTACTCTCGGTCGAATTGACATCCACCGTGCGCGATGCCATCGAGACCATGAACCAGTCGGGCGTCTCCCAGCTCCCTGTATTCGATAAGGGGAACCTCGTCGGCTCGTTGAGCGAGACCGCGCTGTTTCAAAAAACTATGGAGACCCCTGAGGTGAGGGAGCTGACCGTTGGAGCTCTTCTCGAGCCTCCGTTCCCCACCGTCGGGCCGGACGAGGATGTTTATGAGGTCGTCAAGCTGCTCAAGTCTTTCCCGGCGGTTCTCGTCCGCGACGGCGGAAAATATCACGGAATTGTGACGCGCTTCGACGTGGTGGAGCACTTAGGCGAATAGATTTGATGGCACGAAGAAAGCTCCAACGACGTTCGCTGCAGTTTGCCTCGCGCGCCATTCATGTCGGACAAGAGCCCGAAGCCGCCACCGGGGCGATCACCGTCCCGATCTATCAGACGAGCACCTTCGCGCAGAGCGCACCCGGCGTCCATCAGGGCTATGACTACTCGCGAACGGACAACCCGACCCGCACGGCCCTGCAAAAAGCGCTTGCGAGCCTCGAGTCGGCTAACTACTGCCTGGCGTTCTCCTCCTGCATGGGGGCGGCGACGACGGCAACGCTCCTGTTCAAGCACGGAGACCACATCGTTTCTTCGCGTGATGTCTACGGCGGCACCTACCGGCTGTTTCGGCGCGTGTTGCAAGACTTCGGCCTCACGTTTTCTTTCGTTGAAACCTCCAACGTCAAAGGGATTGAGCGTGTGATGACCAGGCATACCCGGCTTGTCTGGATCGAGTCGCCTACGAATCCGCTCCTTCGGATCACGGACATCAGGGCAGCCGCAGAGATCGCTCATCGCCACGGGGCGCTCTGTCTCGTCGATAACACCTTCGCGTCGCCTTTCTTCCAGCGGCCGCTCGCGCTCGGCGCGGATCTTGTCCTTCACTCCACAACAAAGTATCTCGCGGGACACGCGGACGTGGTTGGCGGTGCCATCTGCCTCAGCGATCGTTCGCTGTACGAGCGGCTCAAGTTCCTGCAAAATGCCGCAGGCGCGACGCCTTCTCCCTTCGATTGTTTTCTCACGCTGCGCGGCTTAAAGACGCTCGCCTTGCGCATGCGGGAGCATGAGAAGAATGCGATCCGCGTTGCAGGGTTCCTGAAGGACCAGCCGCGGGTGCGCCGGGTCTATTATCCTGGTCTGTCCAGCCATCCGGGCCACGAGATCGCCGCCGAACAGATGGACGGCTTCAGCGGGATCGTCTCATTCGAGGTGAAAGGAGGGCTCACTGGGGCGCGGCGCGTTTTAGGGCGTTTGAAAATTTTTAAGATTGCGGAGAGCCTTGGCGGGGTGGAGTCGCTCGTCGAGTTACCCGCTGTTATGACGCACGCTTCGATCCCCAAAGAAGAGCGGAAAAAATCCGGTTTGGATGACGGCCTCATCCGTTTGTCGGTCGGCATCGAAGATATCGACGATCTCATCTTCGATCTGGAATCTGCTTTGAAGTCACAAGGATGACGAGATGGCTACGGAAGTGGATCACCTTTCAAACTCCGTCTCGCGGCAACTGAGCAATTGTGAGGTCGACGGCGACAGAGGCTTTTTACCTACCCCGGACCCTCTGGATCGATTACCGAATGATTTTTCCCCCTGGGAGGAGATCGGGAGAGAGCTACCGAAACTCCTGATGGCCGGCAAAGTTCGGAATTTCATAAAAGACATGCCACTTCTCGATGCCACGCGACTCTGCGACGATCGTGAACGAAGAAGAGCGATGGTGATCCTGTCGTTCATGGGCCACGCCTATGTCTGGGGCGAAAAAGAGACGGTCAGCTCGATTCCGGCTTGCCTTGCGCTGCCGTGGCATCAACTCGCGCGCATGCTCGGGCGCCCGCCGGTGCTTTCTTACGCCTCCTACGCCCTGGATAACTGGCGCAGGCTAGATGCCCAAAGCGCGATCGAGCTCGGCAACATTGTGTTGCTGCAAAATTTTCTCGGCGGTCAAGACGAAGAGTGGTTTGTTGTGATTCACGTCGCCATCGAAGCCAAAGCTGGGCGGGCGCTCGCCGCTATCATCACGGCGCAACATGCGGTCGTTGATCATCAACCGGAAATTGTCACGGAGGAGTTGGCGACCATCGCTCAGACGCTCGGATCGATGCATGATATCCTCCTGCGCATGCCCGAAGGCTGCGACCCTTACGTCTACTTTCGCCGGGTGAGGCCTTACATACACGGATGGGCCAATCATCCGAGTCTGCCCGCAGGGATGATTTACGAGGGCGTGGAAGATTACGGCGGTATAGCGCAAAATTTTCGCGGCGAGACCGGCGCGCAAAGCTCGATTATCCCGGCGCTCGACGCGGCGCTCGGAATTGCACACGCCCAAGATATGCTAGGTAGCTATCTCAAAGAGATGCGCGATTACATGCCGCCGAGGCATCGGGCGTTCATCGAAACGGTGGAGGCGGGACCGTCGGTGCGCGACTATGTCCTTCGACATCGAGATGCGTGCCCGGGTCTGCGCGACGCTTACAACGCCGCCGTCGACGGCATCGAGCTTTTCCGCTCGACCCATCTCGAGTATGCGCGCAACTATATCGTCAAGCAGAGTCAGGGCGGAAAGCGTAACCCAACGGACGTCGGCACCGGCGGAACCCCATTTGTTCCCTATCTAAAGAAGCATCGGGCGGAGACCCGCGCGCACAAGATCGGCTAATGGTTCAGTGCTTATGACTTATAGCTTATGGCTGACTTGCCATATGCCATTTGCTATCTACTTCCTGCGGTATCGAGCCACGGCGGGGTTCACGCCGACCTTCTTTCCTTGCTCCCACAAGTAGAAACCCCGGCCATTTTTGATCCCATAGAATCCGGCGGCGACGAGCTTGGATAATAGGTCAGCGGGCTTGTAAGCAGGGCCCAATTCTTTTTCGAGCACCTGAGCAATCGCAAGCGTGGTATCGAGACCGACGTAGTCGAGCGTGCTGATGGGTCCCATCTTGTGGCCGAGGCAGATGGTAGTCTTGTCCGCATCCTCGCAGCTCATTATTCCTTCTTCGACTATTTTCACCGCTTCGTTCAAGAAAGGCACGAACATTCGGTTGATGCCGAATCCCGCCTTGTCTTCGGCCAGGATCGGCTCTTTGCCGAGCTCGCGACAGAACTCGACTACCTTCTGGAAGGTATCCTCAGAGGTGAGAAAGCCCCGGATCAACTCACAGCCGGGCTGAACTGGAACTGGATTCATGAAGTGCATGCCCATGAATTTCTCCGGCAAAGGGTAAGAACCGGCGAGCCGTGTGATCGAAATGGAGGAGGTGTTGGACACGAAAAGCTTCCGATAGCCGATCTCAGACAGAGACGAAATGAGCTTTTTTTTTGCCTCTTCTTCTTCCACGACTGCTTCTACCACGATGTCACAGTCCAAGAGGTCATGGCGGTCCGTTGAGGTCTTGATACGGGCGATCGTCTTCTGCTCTTCCTCTTGGGTAATCCCGATCTTGCCATTCGATTTTTGATGGCTCTCAACCAGGCGCCGCAGACTCTCCCGGATGCGCTCTAATCCTTTGGTCAGAATCTCCGGGGTGACATCGACGACGACCGTATCGAACCCCTTTGCGGCAGCAACCTGCGCGATGCCGCTGCCCATGAGGCCAATGCCTATAACACCGACTTTGTGAATACCTGAATTCATAGCCGAATTAGTCTCCTTTGCTACTTTTCTACTCCTTCCGGCCGTTTGTCGCCACTGTACGACACGTCAATTTGATTTCACGCGAAATAGGGCGGTGGAGAATTCAATTCAATTGGCTACGCCCGCTTTCGAGCCGTCAGGAGACCGCTTCGGTCAGCCAGCAAGAAGTTAGCACGTTCAATCTCTACGAATCCTGCCTCATTTAACCAATCTCGGTGCTCCTTTTCCGTGTGAGACTCGCCCGCATCCAACAAGGAGACATACGCGAGTCATCAAGAATCTGACCAATGATGTATATCTTGTCGCCTGGATTCACTGCCGCACCTATTGTGCTTTATTGCTAGGCGCGCATCTTGTGGAGACAACACTTGGAGAAAAGCCCTCAAGACAGCAACGTCATAGGAACCCGCTAACGGACCGCTCAGAACGTCCGCCGCCACGACCTTGATACGCTCTGTTGCTCCTTCCTCTTCCACAATCTTTTGCGCAATCGGCGCCACCTGAGGTAAGTCAATCGCAGTCGCCTTTGTGTGGGGGGCAAGCCTTCG
>WNGG01022103.1_pt1 | contig 12201 bp, 10 predicted proteins | sample 5400661 | NCBI WGS metagenome assembly WNGG01 (sample SAMN13153372, study PRJNA577476) | soil metagenome | isolation source: 100 cm soil or saprolite under Garry oak tree replicate 1 | place: USA:California | collected 2016-06-15 | reverse complement strand
GAGTTCGCACACGATTCACGAACGCGTAGTGACACTAGCGGATCAGACCCAAATACATCTGCTGGAAGCGGGGCACTCGACCTCTGCTCCCGCTCTCGTCTTTATTCCAGGCTGGACGATGCCCGCATTTCTTTGGAATCAGCAGATGAAAAGGTTCTCCAATGACAGGCTGGTAATCGCCGTAGACCCGAGGTCGCAAGGAGATTCCTCCAAAACGGAGTTGGGCAATACTCCCGAGCAGCGGGCAAAAGACCTCCGAGAAATTCTTTCCACACTTCACATTCCCGATGCTGTTCTGATTGGTTGGTCGCAGGGTGTGCAAGATGTAGCTGCGTATATCCAGCAATTTGGTACCAACTCTCTCGCGGGCTTGGTCTTCGTGGACAGTCCAGTCTCGGCCGGACCATTCGCAAAAGACACCTGTAACAACCGGCGTGACGATGCTAATAATGGACGACTACGCGCTCGACCGACGGCCCGCTCTCGCCAAGATCGACAAACCTACGCTAGTGATTGCGTCGGCGGAATCGCCTTTGCTGAAAGCACAGGAGAAAATGGCTGCCGCTATACGCGATGCTCAGTTTGCTACCGTCAAAGGTGCCGGCCACGCTCTCTTTGTCGACGATCCGGAAGAATTCAATGCCTCTCTTGAACGACTGCTCAAGTCCATTTCAGCGAACTGAGCGGTTGTTCTGAGAATCCGAGGAAAGGAATGGACGTTATGCCATCGACGACTTCAGTCTTGATTGCAGGGAGCGGTTTAAATGGCTTGTCAACCGCCCTCTTTCTAGCCCAGCGGAAGATAGCGTGCATACTCGTCGAACGAGATCCCGACACCCCAGTCCGCAACATTTTCGAAGTCGCTTCGATCACCGAACGTGCCATCGTTTCCAGTGGGTCGGATGGGTGCATTGCTTTGCCGGACCGTACACTCACCCCGAAAATCTGTCGTTCTGAAGCGATGTTTTGTTGGTTAGCATTTTACGTCAGACTTCCGATCAGGCGGGAAATAGAATACTAGGCATGAAGGTGAGCAGTTTCAGGCAAATTGGCCGGGCGTATGCGCTGTCCATCTGCATTTGGGGCGCACTTTCACTCCTGACCGGGTGGGAATACCGCATTTTTGATCAGCAGCTGAACATACACTCAACTCTCCTTGACATGGTGCTCCTTGCCGAGTCACGTGGCTTCGCATTTGCCCTGCTCACGCCGCCCATTTTTTATCTTGTCCGTCGCTACAGCTTCGAGGTAAAGCATTCCTCATGGCGTTTGGCGGTCTATTGTGTTGGCGTTGTCCCCTTCATGGCTCTCTACGCATGCATCCGCTGGATAATCCTGCCACCATGGGACGCAACCTTGCAGCAATACGTTCCTCGCACTGTCTACGGTCCCCTCGAACTGATCCACGGGGAGTTTGCAGACCAAATCACTATGTACATCGCAATCGTGATTGCGGCTCACGCGTACGACTATTTCGAACGAGTCCGCAAGCAGGAGTTGGAAAGATCCGAGTTCCAACGCGCGCTCGTGGCCAGTGAGCTGCAGGCTCTAAAAATGCAGCTTCACCCGCACTTTCTTTTCAATACTCTGCACGGAATCTCAACCCTGATTGATACTGATCGCAACAATGCAAAGGCGATGGTTGTTAAGCTTTCCGGACTGCTCCGCACTGCCTTGGAACGCGGGAATTCCGATATGATTCCGCTCCGAGAAGAGCTGAAATTTATTGGAGAATATCTCGATCTCGAAAAGATGCGCTTCGGTGTCAGACTCAGAATTGTTCGCTCCATCGATCCGGAGACGGAGCAAATGCTGGTCCCACAGTTAATTCTGCAGCCACTAGTCGAGAATGCGATTCGACACGGAATCGCTTGTTCACGAGAGGGAGGCTGGATCGAGATCGCCTCGCGGAGAAACAATGGGACGCTAGAACTCTGCATTCGTAACAGCATTGGGGGAAGGAGACCAGCAGGAACTGGAGTTGGACTGCGAAACACGGAGGCGCGTTTGAAATACTTGTACTCGGACGACGCCAGCTTCTCCTTGTCCCTGGCTGACGAGCAGACGGCAACAGCGACAATTCTCTTGCCGGCGTTAGGCTCGGATCACGTATCCGGCGTTTAATGTACCAGCGTGGAATACCGGACGGAAAGAGTATGCGCGTACTGATCATAGATGACGAGCCGCTGGCACAGACGGCGCTGGCCAACATCCTGATCACAAGGAGAGACATCGAGCATTTTGACTGCGCCGCTGATGCTATCGAAGCGCTGGAGAAGCTTGGGAGAAGCACTTACGACGTTCTTCTTGTCGATATCAACATGCCTGAACTCTCGGGTGTCGAACTCCTGGACCGTCTTCAGGAATCCGAGAGTCCATTACCAGCCATTGTTTTCGTCACGGCACACGATCAGTACGCGATCACCGCGTTTGAGAAGCATGCCGTCGACTACGTCCTAAAACCCTTCTCCAGCGAACGGATTCATCAAGCCCTGGACACTGCATTCACGAGAAATACCGGTGAGCGCGCTTCCCAACTGCTCCAGATCCTCCCCGAACTGCATCCGTCCAAACGCCAAGGTCGCCGGATCGCTATCAAGGTGAAAGGGCGGATTCTGTTCACCAATCCAGAAGAAGTGAGCGCTGTACATGCAGAAGGCAACTATGTGCTGCTTCAGAAAGAGTCTGGTTCTTATTTGCTGAGAGAATCCATTTCGGAGATGGCCGATAAACTTAAACCTTACGGCTTCATTCGTATCCATCGTTCTGTCCTGGTGAACAGCTCTTTTGTAGAAGAGATCCGGCCCTGCCTCACCGGAGAATACCGACTGCGAGTTAAAGGCGGCAAGCAGTACACAGTGACGCGAACCTACAAAAAGAATTTGAAGTCTCTCGCTGAGTTCTGGATCGGTACCGACACGTTTCTCGCGGATAGAGACAGTGGAGATTAGAGCAACTGGTCAGAGCAAAGAGACGGCATACCGTCTGCATTTATGCTTTGCGCTCTGGACCTCCTCGCGCCTGCGCCAAGGCCCCATGCTGTTTGCGCTGGTCCTGATTTCGGGCGAGCGACACATCGCTTTCAATGCTTACTGGGGTTCTTCAAGGGTGAAGCAGAGGGGCGTCGAAAGACCGGAGTTTGACGACTCGAAGTGGCGGCATGTTCATCTTCCACATTCACCGGTCTTCCATACGCTTCCGGCAGGCTGGACGAACACCAACCACGCTCGAACACATTCTCCGGTTGGTACTTGGGGGACACAATCAGAATCTTATTTTTCCTTCACTAGCCAACATAGAGAGCTAGTCCAAGATTTCGATAAAGCGTTCGCAGCGCTTCTCAATGTCCACCGTCTCTCGTAGCGAGGGATTTCCTTAATACGAAATCCCATAGTTACAGCTTCCGAACATACTCAATTCAATAGAGCGGGACCGAGCAGAACCGCGCCCTGGCCGATCGATAGTGTACTCCTGACACCATACTCCGTATTTCTGGCCACGAGAATATGTCGTTGATCACAAACCCGTGAGTACAGTCATTTTTGGAACCTGGCCTGCTATCTTCCAAGTAGGTGGAGTGTTATTTCGAGTTACGGCAGAATGCGCACTCAGCTATGGAGGGCTCCAATGAAAGTAAGGAAGCACGTGCTTGCACTAGGCATCTTGTTTTCACTGCTAGGTATGCTTTCCGTACTAACCGCTCAAGTTCAAAATGGCCAGTTCAATGGTGTGGTCACTGACCCGTCGGGTGCCGCCATCCCCAACGCGAAGGTCACTGTTACGAACGTGGGCACCAATTTGGCTGTGGGCACGACAACTAATCAAAGCGGGTTTTACGCCGTGAAGGAGCTACCCGTCGGGACATATAAGATCACCGCGGAGGCCCAAGGCTTTAAGACGCGCACAGACAGCAATCTGGCGCTGAACGCGGGAGTCATCCAGCGTGTTGACCTCCACATGGAGCTCGGCCAAGCCCGCGAAGTGGTCGAAGTCACGGGCGAAGCTGCGGCCGTGCAAACTGACGATCCCAGACTATCGTCGACGATCGGTTCCGAAGCGATTTCTAATTTGCCAGTAAACGGACGTAATGTTTTTGACCTGATGCAGCTTTCTGCGGGTGCGGTCAACGTAAACGGTACCGATTTTGAAAACGGTCATAGCACGGTAGTGAATGGTGTGCGCGAAGATTTTAATGGCTTTCTGATTAATGGCGTCTCCAACAAGGGCCTGAGCGGCGGCGTGGTTAACGTGCCGATTCAGGATACGGTTCAGGAGTTCCAGCAGCTCGGCTTGAACATGACCGCGCAGTATGGCAACAGCGCTGGTAGTAGCGTCAATCTTGTGACCAAGTCGGGAACAAACCAGCTCCACGGCAGCTTGTGGGAATACCTTCGCAATAACGCAGTGAATGCCAACGATTTCTTTTTCGATCAAAACAACGCGAATCTGAAGGCGGCCGGTCAGGCACCTCTCAAGCAGCCCCCATTGCGATGGAACCAGTTTGGCTTCACGATTGGTGGGCCAATCGTAAAAGATAAGTTGTTTTTCTTCGGTTCCTATCAGGGAGACCGGTTTACATACACAAGTGTGACCACGGCAACATTTGAATCGCCGCAGTGGCGGCAGGCAGTTACTGCGGCAGATGCAGCTACCGGTGTCAATTCCGCGGCGAACTTACTCTATAAGAATTTTCAACCTCTCGCTGGAGGACAAACGCTATTTACGCTCGATCAATACCTGACAAATGTAGCTGCGTTCGACACGGGGTTTGCCAATTATGCGGACTACAACTGCCCGGATAACTATACCGCCCTGGGGATCAGTTCAGCGCAAGCCAGCATTATTGCTGCACGGATGCAGTCCATTCTCGGTGTCGTCCCGGGGGTCGACAACGCCGTGGCATTAACTAATACAGCAGCGCCTTGTAGCACACCTTTTACGACTCCGGTAGCTGGCTTCGTGGGACGGAATCCTTCCACAGGTGCTTCTAACATGCCATTCCAACAGTCGGGTGTGTCTCTTGTCCAGGCCCAAGTCGGCGCTTTCGGGAACGTAGCTAACTTGTTCAACGGCAACGAAGCCTCATTGCGCTTGGACTTCGATCCTAGTGCCGCGAATCGATTCTCGATAAGCTACAACCTCGCAAGAACTAACGATAAGTTTGGACCTTGCGGCGATCCAGCTTGCGCTCGTGGATTTTTCAACCCTCAGGTCATCCGAACCCCTAATGGCCAATTCAGCTTTGTCCATACCTTCAGCCCGACACTTTTGAACGAGTTCCGGGCCGGTTACCAACAGAATGCTACTCCTTTGCTTAACGTCGCCCAGGGCGGTGTTCCGTCGGTAGGATTTGACGACGGGTCTGCTGGGTTCGGCTCTTATAGCGGGTACCCCCAGTTCTTTAAGGAAAATGTCTACACCTATTCGGATATGGTGTCCGTCGGCCACGGGAATCACAACATGAAGGTTGGCGTGGATGTTCGACGTAATATCGAGAACAGCCAGTTCAATATTGCCCGGCCTTCTTACTACTTCACGGACCCGATTTTCTTCGCGGCGGACGCTCCATATGCTATGTCCGCCGGTACCAATCCCGGAATCTGCAAACCGCCGTGCTCGCAATCAACCGTACAGGGCTTGGTGTCAAGTGGGTTCATCCCCAACTCACGTTTGGAGAGCAATTTCCGTCATTGGCGGAACATAGAATTGGGCGCTTACTTCCAGGATGACTGGAAGGCCACAAAGCGGCTAACCTTACAGCTAGGCCTGCGCTACGACCTATATACCCGCCATACCGAAAAGAATAACTTGGCGACAACATTCCTCTTGAACGGAACTAACCCGATTTTTGGGATGATTAATGCCAATGTGCCGGCAGGTACGGCTGGCACAATTAACGGAACCACCTTCGACTGCACATCAGAATCGGCATCGCTCCTGTCAGGCTTGGCAGGTGTTTGCGGGCCCGGTGGATTCGAGGCAACCTCATCCCTCGGCAAGGGCCGGCACAAGGACTTTGGCCCGCGCATCGGTTTAGCCTACGATGTCTTCGGCAATGGCAAGACGGCAATTCGTGGTGGGTTCGGTATATCCTACGAGGGCACGCTCTACAACCCGCTATCGAACTCGCGCTGGAATCTGCCCTATTACTCATTCAACCAGATGTTCAACGCCCTTGGTGGGGGCACCGACGTTGTGGTTTACGGGCCGTCGACATGTACGTTCAATGTCGGTTGCACGTCGACGGGGGGCGCAATGTTCGGCCCGGGCGGCGTAGCGCCTACTCTCGTCGGACCGCCGACAAACCCGAACCAGGGTCCTGCGAACCAGGCTCAGGCCCAAGGTAATATAGACGGGTGGTATGGCCAGAATTTCAACTTTGGCAATCTAACTGGAATCGTCTTCCCGCAAGGCATCGATGATCCATACGTCTATAACTACTATTTTGGTGTTCAGCACGAAGGACGTTTGCGTGTCTGGGAGAACGTAGTAAATTCCAACTACAACTCACTGCAAGCTTCCTTGAAGCGTCAGATGAGCCATGGTCTCGCTTTGGACGTGAACTACACTTACAGTCACTCCATCGATGATGGCTCAACGTGGCATAGCGGTTCTACCACAGCAAACGGCCCTTCCGGTGGTGAGGGTTTCACAACCGACCCGTTGCATCCGGAATTCGACCTCGGAAACTCGATCTACGATATTCGCCATCGCCTGGTTATCAATCACGTTTTGCAATTGCCAGGCCAGAACCTAAAGGGTTTCCTTGGTGAGATAGCAGGTGGATGGTCCTTAAACGGAATCTGGGCCTTCCAGACTGGCGCGCATTGGCAGCCATTCCGCGGAGGGTCGGCGCGATTGAGAACGATCAGCAGCGGCGGTACTGCGGATTGCACCCCTGCCGATGTCGCTATCAGCAACTGCGAGAACCTTGGCGGCGACTTCCTTCTGACGCATGGTCGGAACGAGCGTCCAGACTCATCCGTACCGACATTCGACCCGACCAGAGCGGAGTGGGCAAATGGCTGGTCCGGCGACCCAGCCACAGGGAGCGGCGGCAATCCCACCGGTCCGTACCCTGGAATCCCGACCCTTTCGCCGCCGTGCCTGGGCTGCGTGGGAAATCTGCGGCGCAATCAGTTTGTCGGTCCCGGCTCTTGGGAAACTGACGCGACCATAGCCAAGACTTTCAAGCTGACGGAGCGGGTTGGCCTGAAGTTTGAAGCGGCGGCTTTCAACGTGTTCAACCGCACTAACTTTGCGCTGGCAACTGCCGGTTTTCCTGGGGCAAACAACGATATGCGCAGTTCGATTTTTGGCAAAGCCCGTGGCACGCTTGGCCCGCGTGTGATGCAGTTCGGACTGAAGCTTAACTTCTAGCCCCGTATTTCTTCCGGACCTGTTAGCATATGTTGCGAACAGGTCCTTTTCTCTTTGTGTGGGTGAGTTCATGGCCCGCAGGTCCTCTCTGCTCCTGCTCTTCGTTAGCTTCTTTTTCCCTGGCACCCTTGTCGCGCAACAAGGACTATCAAGCATTGTCGGTCAGCTCCGCGTTGTCAGAGGCGACTTCCCATCACATCAAATTCTGGTTGAGTTGCGATTTCGGGGCAGTGCAATCAATAGCGTATACGCGGATGGCGATGGGAAGTTTAGCTTCTATAATCTAGTCGGGGGCGAGTACCACGTAATAATCAACGACGAAGCGTATTATCCCCTGGATGACCGGTTCGCTCTCAATCCGATGTAAGCGCCACGGCCTTCGCTCTGCTCACGCTGCGTCCTCGCGAAGACGTGCGTAAGAGCGACCCGGTCGGAGCTCGGCCCGCGGGCAGCAACGCTTACCTGGTCAATCCCGCCGATTACAACACGGGCTTCCCTAAGAAGGCGATCAAAGAATACGAAAAGGGATTGGATGCCGACCAAAAAGACAAGCGCGAGGAAGCCATCGCAGATTATGAGGCCGCATTGAAGATCGCGCCCGACTTCTACCCGGCTCATAACAATCTCAGCTCGGATTATCTGAGCAAATCTGATTTCGCGGCGGCAAGGAGAGAATTCGAGGAGGAGGTCCGGCTGAATCAGAGTGATGCTGCGGCTTACTTCAACCTGAGCAACGTGTATACGCAGATGGGTGAGTTGGAAGATGCGCAAAACTTTCTTGACGAAGGAATGCGCCGCCAGCCGGATTCGGCGTTGGGGCATTTTTTTCTCGGATCGTTGGATATGAGAGCCGGCAAGTTGCAGGAGGCGGAAATTGCTCTCCGGCACGCGATTCAATTGAGTCCGGCAATGGCGCAGCCCCGCCTGCAACTAGTGAACTTATTATTACAACAGGGGAGAAAAACCGAGGCGGCAATGCAGATGCACGGGTTCATCAGCGCATTTCCTAATGATCCCTCTAGCGCCCACGCCAGGCAGTTACTTCAGCGATTGCCGCCAGCGAAATCGCAAGCCGCTCCTAATTAGCTCTTTCTTTCATCTTAGATTGCACTAGATCACAAAAATCTTGATTGAGTCGGCACGCTCGCCGGTACTCCTCCGCCGCAAGAGTTTTCCGGCTGAGGCGCTCATATGTGAAGCCCAGGTTCAAGTGAGCTTCCGCAAGTCCCTCGTCGAGTTGTATGGCTTCAAGATAGCTTTTTATCGCCTTGGAAAGATGCCCAGTGCGGTCGTAGGAAATTCCGAGAAAATTATAGAGTCGCGCTTCGTTCATCCCCAGCTCTGCCGCTTTAGCCAGATGCTTTGCCGCTTCGGCATAGTTTTGCTGCTGATAGTAGAGCAGCCCCAAGTCGCGTTGCAGCGGCGCGAAATTCCCTTGAATAGAGACTGCTTTCTCGTAATCGGCGATGGCGGCTTGCTTGTCGGTTTTGGCTTCAACGAAGCCTAGTTGATACAGGGCTCGGTAGTTCTCCGAATTATATTTCAGCGCGTTGCGTGCCCACTGTTTGGCTTCGTCGTCTTTATTTTGATACAGCAGCGCACGGGATAACCCGGTCATCGCCTGGTCGAAGTTGGGATTCAAATCAAGGCACTTCCTGAACTCAGTCTCAGCTTCCGGCCAATCTTTCATTGCAAGACCCGCCTCTCCCAACATGAATGGCACGATGTACATCTTTGGATCCTGTTCGCGAACGTTGGCGAGCAGTTGAGTGCCCTTGTCGAAATCGTTGGCGTGAAAAGCATCTTCGGCGGCAAGGATGGAGTTGAATTCCTCCAGCTTGGTTTTAGGATCGGGCAAGCCTGCCGCCAGCGCCTCGGGCGACACCGGCGAGTGATAGGCCACGTAGCCGAGAGCGCGCAATTTCTCGAGTGCGTCGGGACTGAGGTTGGAGTTGCCTCCGGCGGGCGAGTTATAAGGATTGTGCTGCATGATGGAGTGCAACTTCTCTTTCAACACTGCTGCCGTCGCGCCTTGAGAGGTGATTATGTTCGTTTTCTCTGCAGGATCGGAGGTAAGGTCGTAGAGTTCAGGCTGTGGAGCTTCGATGTAATGATAGCGGCTGGTTTCGAGCGCATGCAGCGGGCTCCAGCCGAAAGAGTTCAACGGATAAGAAGTTTCGCTATAGCCACTGTCTTGTTTTTCGGTTTCCGTGCCCAGCAATTCTCGGGAATTAAACTGCCTTTCGATTCCGTCCTTAATGCCCGCAGAAGCAAGCAGCGCTGGCGCAACTGCTGTAGTCTCCACCGGACGCGAAGCGCGCCCCGGTCGAATGCCGCTTCCAGCAGGCGGTTTGACGATCAACGGGACGTGCACTGTGGAGTTGTAGACAAAAAATCCGTGCTCTTTCTCTCCGTGATCGCCAAGCGATTCGCCGTGGTCGCTGAGCAGAACAATCATCGTGCGATCGTACAGGTGATTGCTTTTCAGCCAAGTGATCAGCCTTCCGAGTTCGTGATCGGCATAGGCGATTTCACCGTCATAAAGATGATCGTGATACTGAGTACGGTAAGGCTCGGGAGGATCGTAGGGGCTGTGCGGATCGTAAAGATGCAGCCAGAAGAAAAATGGGCGATGAGTGGGTTGCTTCAGCCAGTTAATCGCGTGGGTGACGCTCTCTCCTGATTTACGATCGACCAGTCCTAAATCTCGGTTCTTAAAAGCTTCCGGAGAAAAGGCGTCGTCATAGAAATCGAAGCCGCGAGCCAGTCCCCAGCTTCGGTCAAGAACAAATGCACTAACCACGGCTCCGGTTGCGTATCCATGCCGCTTAAAAGACTGTGCGACCGAACGAAATTGCGGCGCGAGCGGCTGACCGGTGAAATCCTGCACGCCATTTTGAAACGGATACGTTCCCGTGAGGATAACTGCGTGCGAAGGCCAGGTGAGCGGAACCTGAGAGATGGCACGTTCAAAAAGAATGCCGTCGCGAGCGAGGGCATCGATGGTTGGGGTTTGCACTTGTTTCGCACCGTAGCAGCCAATGTGATCCGCACGAACAGTATCGATCGTGACAAGAACTACATTAGGCGGTAATCGGCGTGGTGCTGGAGCGGCAACAGCAAGTGAAGTAAGAAAGCAGGCGAAAATCGATATCTTAAAGAATTGTCCCAATTGAGTATCCGGATTATTGTGGCTGCACCCGCTCCGCCTTCCGCATTTCCTCTTGGGCCTCGCCGGGCATTCCTTTGGCCGTCAGCGCCTTGGCCAGCGCGATGTGAGTGCTGGCGCCATCGGGCGCCAGTTCGGCCAGCGCTTCGTCTACCCGTCCCTGCGACAGCAACAATTGGCCCAACGCACGATGGCCGGGAGCGTAGTCGTCGTTAATCGTAACCGACTGTCGGAACGCCGCTGCCGCTCCGGCAGTCATGTTTTTCTTCCGTCGTCAGTTCGCGCATGATCGGAACGCCTGCTTCAAACATCAGCTCAATGTGCCCAACCGGGCTGTGCTGCGTAACAATTCGCAAGTCCTCTGGTGTTGCGCCAGGCGTGCGGTACGTTTGCCGGCGCCGCGCCGCTCTCTCCCATAGCCGCTAGAGGGATTGCCAGAGCTCCGACGGTAATATCTCCCCAGCCCGCCGCAGGACCAAATGGACTTGATAAACGGCCTTGCGTAGTCAGAATAACGAAGAAAACGCCGCCCAGCCGAGCAGCATTTACCGCAACAAGAGCAGAGAGCGGCACAGAGAGAGCTGCGTACCGAAATCTTGGAAGAACGAACCAGCTTCCGGAGGAAGAAGGCAAATGGCAGAGTAGGAACCGGCACCCGACCAGAGCGGCCCGGTGCGAAGCCGCAGAGAGCGGCTACGGCAACAACGATCCCTCCCCACGCGGCCGCAGTAGCAAAGCCGACGAACTTGGTCGCTCCACTCACGTGGGACAAACCGACCAGAACCCCAACCAATAATGCATAAGCTGCAGTTCCGCCGATGGCACCAATCGAGCATCCGACTATCCTCAATTCATCTCCCCCAAGATATATGTGGCGTGATGCAAGCCGGTACCGCCTTGCATCACCGATCTAGTCGGCTTCGTCAGCCTGCGCTTTTCACTGATAACCTAGTAGCGGGCTCTCCAATGACAGAATGCGCCCATAACCGTCACGCACAGGTATTCCACGCCAAAGTCGTTGGCATAATCAGACGCAATATACCGGAAGAATGTTGCAACAATCCGCACTTGATCTGTGTATGATCGCAGCGATTCTTTGTTTAATCGTGTCCCTTGAAAAGTGCGCCTGCCGAACGCTGGACATACAAGCGCATTGGCAATATCGAACTCCTCGATTCCGGAGTCCCTAGGATTCACCGTTTTGTGCTGGTGAACCGTGCGGTGAATTATGTCCGGATTTTTCGGTAAAAAAGCGGCCCCGATGAAACGGACCATCTTCCAGAGAGACCAGCTCAGAGCTGAAGCTGCGCTCTGATCTGAAGGGCAGGCGGTGAGGCAATCACCGCCTAGGAGCAAGCCAAAGATGCTGGTTGGCGAGCCACCGTGCGGATCGATCATCTCGCGCCTGGCTCACCTCGCCGTGACCTGAGTTTGGAGTTCGCTCGCGAAGTCTCTGCGTGACCACCTTGATCTGAGGCTCGACCGTTGGGCGCTTGCTGAATCAGCTGAGTAGCAGCGTAGCTCCAATCATGATGAGCATCATCTTGTGATACAGATCGTTGCTGGCGATCCGCGGACCTGCCCCAAGCGCCAACGTTGTTGTACCGAGCACCACCCCGAACAGAGCAATCAAATTTGCGGTTACGTCTGAT
>WNGG01007346.1_pt1 | contig 12202 bp, 10 predicted proteins | sample 5400661 | NCBI WGS metagenome assembly WNGG01 (sample SAMN13153372, study PRJNA577476) | soil metagenome | isolation source: 100 cm soil or saprolite under Garry oak tree replicate 1 | place: USA:California | collected 2016-06-15 | reverse complement strand
GCGCCAGCCGTCCACCACAGGATGTCCAGGTGGAGACGCACCTTTCGCAGGTGGGGGCGCATCGCTGATTCGCTCTCGTGGCAGAGCCAACGGAACGGAGAACCCTGTAGGTTGTCATCTTTGGAGAGAAAATGAGGAGGGGGTCAAAATTATTCCGGCGCAGAATTACGCCGGCGTTGACACTGACGAACAGAGCAGTGTTGTCCCTTTGCTTGGAAAGCCCTTTGTTATGTGTCTTACCTCGAACGCATCCATGGTCTTTTCAAGCGCTACTTGTGCAGGTTCCGCCTGAAAGGCGGAAAAAGCGGCAGCCGCAAAACAGCAATCCAGGATAATGATACGCCGCAGGTAGCGCGCACTCTCAGTAAGCGTATGAGCGAGCGACTTCATTTGTAGCCCAGATGATAGTGGATTATTCATCCGGGTGCGGCGAATCGCTAAGTAAAAGTCGGAATTGTAACCAACAAAGCCTCCATGTCCAACATAATAGAGCAGGACATCCTTAGCTGTATAGTCTGTTGCTTTCATTGCTTCAATGCGCTGCTCAAGGAATTGACCAATTTCCGCATCTAAGTCATCAGCACTTTTGTCCGCATTGAAGCGATCAAGCAGATTCTCGGGAGGTAATCCAAACTGCCGAGGCTCAAGAAAGTACGCACTCAGTTCTTTCGCCGCATTAGCAAATGCTTCCGATCTCTGAAATCCGGGCAAGAGTGGCCATTCACTCGCGCCAAGCAGGACAACCAATGTTGTTTGCGGAGAGGGATCTTTTGTATTCATACGAGTTTTCCCCTCACTTCTCAAAGAGGAGCCGTTCAGCTAACATAGTTGCATTTTTGCTGGTAATATTTTGAATAATAACTCGCTTCTCAGGTGTCTCGAATGTTAAAGAGGCGTTTCGAAGCTGGAGCCAATTTCCTACTGCAGTCACAACAGCCGCGACTGCAGGCGTTCCCAGAATGAGTACCAGGGTAGCACCGAAATCCTGTGTGTGAGGATCATCCCGCCCCCGGTGTACTGTAATGTCAGGAGTAGCATCCAGTAGAACATTTCTAAGCTCATCGGCATAGCGATTGGCATCTGCTACCGAGACGCCATCAAATTTGATAATGTATGTTTGCTGATCCATAACACGTTTCTTTCTGCCACTCATGAGATCAAGAATATATAGAACAACCATTCATACTTTTTACACTACGTGGTACCAAAAAGTCTCCTCTTCCCCAGAACACCTCGGCTCAAATCCAGACAAAATCGACGGCATTCCTATGGAGGCTCTCTCTCCGCTTTTGATAGCGTCTCGTCGTCCGTGGGTCCCTATGTCGGGCAGCGTCCTGCACGAGCGTCAGATCAGCACCACCCTCGAAAGCCAAGGTAATGAAGCTGACTCGCATGCCGTGTGGTGACATCGTCACGCCGATCGCTTTGGCACGCTCCTTCACGACCCGCTCGATCAGCGTCCCACTGACGGGCATCTCTTGTGGATGATCTCCCTTGCGGAAGCCCACGAAGAGCGGAGCCTCTGCACAAGCTTCCGTGCGCTCAACTGCTTCCAGATAGGCATCAATGGCCTGTTTTACCTCGATAGGGAGCTTGGCAAATCCTCGCTTGTTACCTTTGCCATGCCGGATAATGGCCACATGGTAACCCTGCTCCATGCTGAGATCACCAAGAGTGAGTGCCGCGGCCTCCGAGCGCCGAATACCCGTGCGCAGAAGCAGCATGATCAGCGCATAATCCCGCTTGCCCAGGGCTGTGCTCCGGTCAATGGCCCCAAGTAAGGCTCTAGCTTCCTCGCGCTGCAACGCCGTATGAGGACTTTCGTCGTCACCAGTCTTGAACCCCCGAATGCCTTCCGCGGGATTGCGCAGAAGCACCTGCCGCCGAACGGATTCATCCAGAAGACGGCCAGCGACGGCCCACATCCGAGCGGCCGTCGCTTTCGCGTACGTTTCCCCTAAGTAGGCACGATACGCTACGAGGTCGTCACGAGAGAGCAGCTGGAGCGAGCGCGCGTGGTCTGCCATCCAGTGGGCAAAATGCCTGGCGTCGTGCAGGTAGGTTTTGCGCGACGTGGGAGCCAGCTGGCCTGCCACATTATACATAGTCGCCGAGAGATCGACATCGAACTCAACCTGGTGGACCTGAATCGTCCGCGTGTTTGGCAAAAAAGTGCTCTCCTAGCGCTCTCATCATCTGAAGATGGACTTGTTTATAGTGCAGGTAAAGGGACATTTAACAACACTATTTTACCATTACAAGACGCCGACACGCGAGCTTTTTCGCAGTCGAGTTTTATCAAAGAGAGGTGCAATTGTGCCCTACTGTAATGCGCTCCATGAGCGCTGTTCACATGAGAAAAAAGGTAGAAGAATCGTGAAGCGACAATGGACCAACGAAGACTTGGCCGACGACTTTACCCTCTCGTCCAAAGAACTCGATCTCATCAGCGACAGCAAGACCGATCACAATCTGCTCGGCTTTGCTGTCCAGCTGAAGTATTTCCAGTACGAGGGACGCTTTCCCGCTCATAAGCAGGACGTTCCTCCCATCGTTATCGTGCATCTGGCTCAGCAGCTGAACCTCGTCCCGGAGAAGATTATTCCTTACGACTGGGAAGGACGCTCTATCAAGGCACATCGCGCAGCCATCCGCAGGTTTCTCGACGTTCACGAGGCCACGCTCTCCGATGAGGAGGCGGTGGTCGAATGGCTCTGCCAGCAGGTGCTTACAGAGCAACGGCAGGAGGAAGCCCTCATTGCCTCGGTGTATACGCACTGTAAAGCAGGCCGTATCGAACCACCGACACCCGGCCGCGTTCGTCGTCTCATACATACGGCGATCCATCGTTTTGATGAGCGGCTCTGCGCTTCCATTCTGCAGCGACTCTCCGCTGAGACACGAACGCACCTGGATGCGCTTCTGACCGTGGTGATCACCGAAGCCGAAGAGCAGAAGGAGACCATGTCCACCGAACAGAACGCACAAGCTGAGGAAGGGAAGGAAGGAGCATCTCTGGAACCATCACTGCCGCGCCCCCAGTCAGCCCTGCACTTCTTGAAACAGGATACAGGCCCTGTGGGGCTGGAGCGTGTCCTGCAGGAAATTGGGAAACTTGAGCGCATCCACCAGCTTGACTTGCCCGCTGACCTCTTCGCGCATGTCTCTGCCAAGACGCTCGCGAGCTATCGCCAACGAATCGCAGTCGAAGAACTGCAAGAGGTGCGCCGCCATCCTGATCCCATCCGCTTCACCTTGCTCTCCGCCTATTGTTGGCTGCGGAGACAGGAGATCGTGGATATCTTGGTCGAACTGCTTCTGGATGTCATCCATCATCTGAGTAACAAAGCTGAGCGGCGTGTCGAGAAAGTCCTGGTCAACGACATCAAAAAGGTGTCCGGGAAAACGAACCTGTTGTTTCGCCTGGCCGAGGCGGCAGTCGATAAACCCGATGGCACGATTCGCGACGTCGTCTTTCCCGTCGTGAGTGAGCAAACCCTGCGCGACCTGGTCAAAGAATACAAGGTCAGCGGATCAGCCTATCAGTACCAGGTGCAAAAGGCGATGCGCGGGCCCTACAGCAAGCATTACCGCCGCATGCTGCCGGTGATCTTGAAGCACCTGGAGTTCTGTTCCAACAACGAAGTCCATCGACCTATCATCCAGGCGCTGGAACTCCTTAAGAAGTATGTGGATATCCCGCTCTCTCAGGCCCATTTCGCCAGTGCCGAGACGGTGCCTCTCGACGACATTGTGCCTGCCACCTGGCGCAAAGCGGTCGTCAAACAGGACAAAACGGGCAAGAGCGAACAGGTCAACCGCATCAATTATGAACTCTGTGTTCTGCTAACCCTGCGGGAGAAAGTCCGGAGCAAAGAGTTGTGGGTCCAGCATGCCAACCGCTTCCGCAACCCCAACGAGGACTTACCGAAAGACTTCGAGGCCAAACGCAGTATCTACTATGACGCCTTACGCCAACCCCAGGATGTGGACATATTCATCCGACGGTTGCAACAGGAGATGACGACAGCCTTAGAGCAGCTGAGCCGGACGCTCCCTGACAATCCCCAGGTGCAATTGATTCCCAAAGGAGGAGGCTGGATTGCGCTCTCGCCCTTGCCTCCTCAACCAGAGCCGCTACACCTCGGCCTGCTCAAGAGCGAGATCGGGAGCCGCTGGCCGATGGTTGGGCTGCTGGATCTCCTCAAGGAAACTGACCTGCGGGTACGCTTTACCGATCACTTCAAGAGTCTGACCGTGCGAGAGAACCTGGATCGGGCAACAATTCAAAAACGCCTGCTGCTCTGCCTCTACGGACTGGGGACCAACATCGGCCTCAAGCGGGTGAGCGCGGGCGACCATAGCGAGAGTTACCGCGACCTGCTCTACACCCACAACCGCTTTCTTACTAAAGATGCTATGCGGTCTGCCATTACCGAGGTGGCCAACGCCATCTTCCGTATCCGGCTCCCAAACATCTGGGGAGAAGGCACCACGGCCTGTGCACTTCAACGAAATCGAGCATCTATTTCCTCCTTGCTCCCCAAATACCTGTGCAGTCACAGTACGTATGCCTCGTACAGACGCCACTCTGGATCAAAGTCAAATTGGGCAAGTGTTTTATCGCCTGAGCGCCCGCGGCGCAACAGAATGCGAGAATTTTTGCCGTCAACGAACATCTTCTCTCGATGTCCTTATCATGCCTCACCTTGCTGAATAAAAAGCAGAGATTTGCTGAAAACTTGCTGAAGAGAGGTTATCGCCCAAAGGTGATATGATTACTCGTAGAGCATCTGGCATTCAGCGAATTTTCAGGTAGATTTGCTATAGTGAAAGTCGTAATAACTTACTCATCCGTCTTCATCCAAGAGAAAAGTGTGTATATGGCAATGCTTCACCAAAGTAGCACTACAGATAGACAGCCCAGCGTCTTAATCGTAGATGATGAGCCTCAGATCGTAGATTTTCTACAAATGGGCTTCGCTTACGAGGGTTTTTGCGTCTTTGCTGCCCCTACAGGTCCGGAGGCGGTTCAAGCCGCAGCGGCACACAAACCAGACATCATCATCCTGGATATCATGTTGCCGGGTTTAGATGGCCTTGAGGTAACGCGTCAAATACGTAGAGGACATGATACAGCGATCATCATGCTGACAGCAAAAGATGATATTGATGATCGTGTTGCCGGGCTTGATGTTGGGGCAGATGACTATGTGACGAAACCGTTCGCGTTCAAAGAATTGATGGCGCGGGTGCGCGCCGTACTCCGGCGCAACGGGAACAATATCGGGGATATCCTCACATTTCATGGCATCACGCTTGATCGTGGTACACGCGTCGTCACACGCGATGGATCGCTTGTCGAGCTGACCCCACGCGAATTTGACCTTTTAGAGCTATTTCTCATGCATCCACGCCAGGTACTCACGCGCGACAACATCCTGTCGCGTATCTGGGGCGACGATTACTTCGGCGACGACAATATTATTGAGGTGTATATCCGCCATCTACGCGAAAAGTTACATGATAATCCGCCCCAGTTGCTCCAGACAGTTCGTGGGATTGGCTATACACTACGAGGATGAGAAGGATGTATGTGGAGCATGAAGCGATTACAAAGGTGGACACAGCGTATCCCCATACGCTGGCGTTTAACGCTGGTTTCCCTGGGGGTGCTCACGCTTTTGCTCGGCGCATTGGGTATCATTATCCTGCTCACCGCGGAGCAAGCGCTGCTGAGCAGTGAGGCAATGGCTTTACATAAAGAGGCCCGCCTGGCAGTAAGTGGGATACGGAACCGTCCTTTTGGGATAACAGAGGCACCTGGACCCCCACCTGGTCCACTGCCACCAGATTTCGAGCTTCCCGCGTCAGTCCTGGTGCAAAAGCTTGCGAGCGCCAGCGTCAACGCTACCATCCTTTCGCCAACAGATTCTATTATCGTGCCTGGCAGCAATCTCCCCCTGGCACCATTGCCGGTCACACTTTCACCGGCACTTATTCAGCAAACACTTGCAAGTGATTCACAAGGCACTAACTATCTGTTAGCGCGCGATGCACAGGGGAAACGTCAATTGGTGGTGCTTATGCCGCTTGTTAGTCAGGGTCATACCATCGCCATACTCCAGCTTAACACTCCTACGACAACGGCTGATGAATTTCTTACGACATTGCGCTTCATTTTGTTGTTCGGTGTGATCGGCGCGCTCAGCATTGCCATAGCGCTGACATTCCCGCTGGTCGGAGCGGCCCTGCGCCCGTTGGTGGAGATGGAGAGAACCAGCCGACGTATCGCAGAGGGTGCCCTCTCCATGCGCCTCCAGACTCCCCTAACTGATGATGAAATTGGCCACCTGGCACGCTCATTTAATCAGATGGTGGCACAGCTTGAAACCGCATTCAAGCGCCAGAAGCAATTTGTCGCGGATGTGTCTCATGAGCTGCGTACACCACTGGCTGCCTTGAGTGGCAGCCTGGAAATGTTGCTGATCGGCGCAGACAGAGGCGAAATCGAGGCATCACGCCGCCTTGTACATGGCATGTACGCTGAGGTGCAGCGCATGCATAGGCTCGTCGAAGACCTCCTCGTCTTAACGCGGCTCGACGAGGGGAAGATGGCACTGCGCGAAGATACAATCAATGTGGGTACTGTAATTGACAAAGTGTACGATCAAGCGCAACAACTAGCCCGTGGTCAGGAGATTCGCAGAGAGATAGCTCTGGATATCCCGCTTGTACGCGCGGATGCCGATAGACTCCAGCAGGTACTGCTTAACGTCATGGATAACGCGTTGAAGTTTACCGCCACAGACGGCTGCGTAGAACTCTCTGTTTACAGGAAGGGGCAAACAGCCGCTATCATCGAGATACGCGATAACGGCAAAGGTATTCCACCCGAGGCCCTGCCCCACGTCTTTGACCGCTTCTACCGGGCGGACCGTGCGAGAAGCCGTCTACCACAGAGTGTGAGTGGCAACGGCCTGGGCCTCGCTATTGCAAAGGAATTAATCGAAGCCCAGGGAGGAACAATGTCAATCAGCAGCGTCCCAGGCAAAGGCACTACTGTCACTATCACGCTGCGCGCAACACCCGACTCTCAAAACACTTGAGTATATTCAGTGAGCCTCAATTCGACCGCATCGCTCAGGCAAGCAGCGTTACGAGGAGAAGTGCATCTTCCCAACGATGGTATTGGCCAGCAGTTTTTGGCCGTTGCGCCAGAGCAGCTTTTGGCGCACCTCCGGCTTGAACTCGATCTTTACCGCCTCAAAATCCTTCATCCAGCGTTGGGGCGTGATGAAGGGGTAGTCGGAGCCGAAATGGAGTGCAGTTACCAAACATCTTCAAAACTGTGCTATACTGTGCTGTAATCAGGCGCATGTTCGGTAACCGGGGCTCAGAGAGAAGCTGTTTACCAGCAGAAAGGAGGCAGCGATGCTTCCCACTGTTCAGGGTGATATCCTGGTCTATCGTGAGGGAGACCAGGAAGGCGTGCTGACCATAGGCACGGCGGCCTGGTTTGCCTGGTTGGAGACCGCCTCGACCTTCTCATTTATCAGCGATGCCGGCACCTTCACGGCTCGCAAAGAGCGGGCCAGTACCCAGCGAGGTGGCTGGTACTGGAAAGCCTATCGCAAACAGCACGGCAAGCTCTCCTCTCGCTACCTGGGTAAGTCGGAGACCCTCACGCTTGCGCGCTTACAGGCCATGGCTCAGGACCTCGCTGCTGGTTTCGTCAGCGCTGAAGAGGCTGACCTCCCTCCAACATCACTGCGGACCCAGCGCGACCCGCTTCACTCCCTGCTGGCGACCAAACTCCACGTACCGCGTCTGCGTGCACAGTTCATCCGTCGCTCTCACCTCGTCGAGCGACTCCAACAGGGGATGGAGCGTGCGCTCACCCTCGTCTCCGCCCCGGCAGGCTTCGGCAAAACCACGCTTGTGGCTCAATGGCTTGCCGAGAGCGGCACCCCCGTTGCCTGGCTGTCGCTCGAGCCAGAGGATAACGAACCGGTGCGTTTCCTCTCCTACCTGATCGCCGCCTTGCAGAGGCTTGATCTACACGTGGGAAACGCCATGCTCCCCTTGCTGCAAGCCCCACGCCCCGCGCCACTTGAGCGCGTCATGGCCCTGGTGATCAACGACCTCATCGCCGGTGCTGCGAGAGACTTCGCCCTGGTGCTGGATGACTATCACGTCATCACTGCCGAGGCCATCCACCGTGCCCTGCTCTTCCTGCTTGGTCACCTGCCATCCCACATGCACCTCATCATTGCCACGCGTGCTGACCCACCGCTCCTGCTTGCAGGGCTGCGGGCCCGCGGACAGCTCACCGAGGTGCGTGCTGCCGATCTGCGCTTTGCCACCGATGAGGTCAGCGCGTTTCTGCGTGAGGTGATGAAACTCGACCTGGAGGCTTGGGCCATTGCTGCCCTCGAGCGTCGCACAGAAGGATGGGTGGTCGGCTTGCAACTTGCCGCGCTCTCGCTGCAAGGGGGGGGCGATGTCTCCACGTTTCTGGCCGCCTTTACCGGCAGTCATCGCTTCGTGCTGGATTACCTCAGCGAGGAGGTGCTCTCGCTGCAGCCCGCAGCCGTGCAGACGTTTCTGCTGCACACCTCGATCTTGGAGCGCCTCAGTGGTGAGCTCTGTGATGCGGTCACCGGCCAGCAGGGGAGCCAGGCGATGCTGGAAGCCCTCGACCGGGCCAATCTGTTTGTGGTCGCGCTGGACGAGGAGCGAGGCTGGTACCGTTATCACCACCTGTTTGCCGAGGTGCTCAAGAGCCGCCTACAGCAGGCAGAGTCCACATTGGTAGCCGAACTGCATCGTCGTGCCAGCGCATGGTACGAGCAGCACGAGATGTTTGCTGAAGCCATACAGCACGCGTTGGCTGCCTCTGATCTTGAGCGAGCCGCCCGTTTGATCGAAGACCATGGGATATCCTTCGCGCTACGGGGCCAGACCCACACTATGCTTGGCTGGCTCAATGCGCTGCCTGAGGCGGTGATCCGCAGGCATGCACGCCTCGGTCTCTACTCTGCCGTCATGCTGCTGTTCACGAATCAAGTGGAGGCTGCCGAGACCCGGCTGCACGATCTCGAACAGGGTCTCCAGATCACTGTGCCTAACGACCAGGAACGCGTGATCCGGGGCCAAATCGCCATCCTCCGCGCAAACCTCCTCCGGTCCTGTGGCGATCTGGCACTCGCGCTGGCACTCGCACGCCGGGCGCTGGAGCTGCTGCCTGAGACAGATAGGTTTCGTCTGCCCGCTCTGGTAGGTGCGGCGCACAGCTATCTCGTGAGCGGGGATGTCACGCTCACCGCGGAGCACGTGGCGGTGGCCACCGTTGCCTCGGTACGTGCTTCAGGCGACCTGTTCGCGCTCCTGCAAAGTATCACCTGCCTGGCCCGGTTGCAAGGGCTGCAAGGACACCTTCGCCGGGCCGCCAGTACCTATGGAGAGGCGGTGCGGGTGCTCCCAGGGCAGGGGGGATTGCAGTCCCTGCTCGGCAGTCCGGCCTACTATTTCGGCCTGGGCGATCTGCTGCGCGAGTGGAACGAGCTGGATGCCGCCGAACGCCACCTGGTGGAGGGCATGGACCTGGTCAAGGGGACACTCACGGTCTTCGCCGACGAGGTGACGCTGGGCTACATCGCCCTGGCTCGCCTGCAGCAGGCACGTGGCGAGTACAGCCGCGCGCTGGCGACCCTGGACGCCTTCATGGACCTGGCTCGCCAGCGTCACTTCGTCCCACAAATGCTGGCACGAGGGATGGCAGTACGGGCACAAGTAGAGCTGGCGCAAGCCAACCTGACGGCAGCTCTTCGCTGGGCTGCTGGCAGCGGCCTGTCCCTCGCCGATGAGGACCTGAGCTATCCCCGCGAGCAGGAGTATCTCGCCCTGGCACGAGTGCGCATTGCGGAGGCGCGGGACGACCCGGCCAGTCCTTTCCTCCAAGATACCCTTGCCCTGCTGGATCGCCTCTTGCACGATGCCGAAACGAAAACGCGCCTGAGCAGCGTGCTAGAAATCCTCGTGCTGCGTGCGCTGGCGCTCTCCGCCCGGGAAGACCAAAAGTATGCTCTCACCACCCTGGAACATGCCCTCACGCGTGCTGAGGCAGAGGGCTACATCCGCCTGTTCGTCGATGAGGGGGGGCCGATGCGCTCCCTGCTGCGCCAGGCTCAGGCGCGTGGCATCGCATCTGACTATGTCGCTCAGCTCCTCGCCGCCTTTGATGAACAGCACGTCGCGGGTCCTGCTATCTCTGCTCGCAGTACGCTGGTGGAACCGCTCACCGAGCGGGAGCGTGAGGTGCTGCACCTGCTGAGTACTGGGGCGTCCAACCGCGAGATCGCCCGTCGTCTCGTGCTGAGCGTGGGCACGGTGAAGAAGCACGTCTATAACATTTGCGGCAAACTAGGGACGCAGAGTCGGACTCAGGCTCTCGCCCGTGCCAGGGGACTCAATCTCGTGTAACTCACTGTATGTCATCTCACGCACACCTTCCCTCTTAAAAATAAACCCCTCAGCTACCACTTTGGTTCACTGTATCTCAACCCCTTCCTCAGCTATACTAGGCACAGATATCACGACGTGCCAATGAGGAGCGGCACTTGAAAGGAAGAGCGATGAGTGTGTACGAAATTCGCGTCAAAGGCCACCTCGATTCACACTGGTCGGCCTGGTTCGATGGACTCACCATCACCAATCTCCCGCATGGGGAAGCCCTCCTGTCTGGTGCTCTTGCAGATCAGGCCGCACTGCATGGTGTCTTGATGAAGGTGCGCGACCTCGGGTTGCCGCTGCTGGCAGTGAATCAGGCGTCCGCCGATGGGGCGCATGAGCAGGGAGGCCAACGCGATACAGACTGAAATGGCTCTCCCTCACAGTGATATTGCTGGCGAATTCGATATCGCGCGGGCTTCTAGAGCCCTGGAGCGTGTAGGAATACCATCAAGTAGCTTGCGAAAGGAGTGCATCTCATGTCGGGACTCGTCGTCTTGCCAGATGAAGGCAAGTCGGTCCGTTTTGGTGGCACCGAAGCGATCTACAAACTCTTGGGGGAGCAGACCAATGGCACATTGGCACTGGTGGAACATACTGTTGCCCCCACAACGCTTGCGGCTCCTCCGCATACGCATCGGGACGAGGATGAGATTTCCTATATCCTCGAGGGGGAACTGACGATCCAGGTGGGCAAGCAGCTCATTCAGGCTCCTGTGGGAACCCTGGTCCTGAAACCGAGAGGGATCCAGCACTGCTTCTGGAATGCAGGATCAGCACCCGCCCGCCTCTTAGAAATGATTACTCCGGCGGGCTTCGAGCAGTACTTCGAGGAGCTTGTCTCGCTCGTCTCCTCGGGAGGACCACCTGATCCGGCTCGTCGGAGTGCATTGTATGAGAAATACCATTTGGTAGTAGATCGGGCCGCAGCTGAAGTCCTCTTAGAGCACTGCCATCTGAAGTGGTAGGTGATATTGTTGGCGAATAGAATTGTCGAGTTTGAAATAATGTAAATAGAGGTCAGAATCACGTTTACCATTTGAATTCGCCACCACCATCACATTAAGTGTTTTTGGTTGCTTAGTGCGTAGGAGATCCCCTATTGAATTAGCCAAAACAATGCGAGAGGTCACATTATGCGTCGCTATCGAACAACTCCACGTTATGTCCTCCTCTGTGCGCTTCTGCTCGTAGTAGTATCATTGACGGCACTTCCCGCCTCCGCTGCCCCGCATGCCGGTGCTCCTGATCTGGCCAGGATCGATGCATATGTGAGTGAACAGGTGCAAACCAATCACATTCCCGGCGTGGCCCTGGGCCTGGTCCACAACGACCAGATCGTGCATCTGCGTGGCTTCGGATCTGCCGACCAGAGCGGGCGAGCGGTCACCCCACAAACCCCGTTCATTCTCGCCTCGGTGAGCAAATCCTTCACCGCGCTGGCGGTCATGCAACTGGTGGAGGCGGGCAAGGTGAAACTGGATGCGCCTGTGCAGCGCTACCTGCCCTGGTTCCGTGTCGCCGATCCCGACGCCTCAGCCCGCATCACCCTGCGCCACCTCTTGTACCATACGAGCGGACTCCCGTCGTCCGCCTGCAGCACGGACGAGTTCACGATGAGCTTAGAGCAGTATGTGCGCAGTCTCGCCACGCTCAGCCTCGATCGACCGGTCGGCAGTCGCCCTGACTA
>WNGG01008975.1_pt1 | contig 12204 bp, 15 predicted proteins | sample 5400661 | NCBI WGS metagenome assembly WNGG01 (sample SAMN13153372, study PRJNA577476) | soil metagenome | isolation source: 100 cm soil or saprolite under Garry oak tree replicate 1 | place: USA:California | collected 2016-06-15 | reverse complement strand
CGAACGCCTTCAACACGTACCCCTGCGCGCGGATCGGCACCGTGAACAGCAGCGCGTCCAGCTGGGTCCGCTCCGCGACGGGCAGCTGCCGGTGCCGGGCGGCCGCCCGGCCGAGCTGGGCCGGGCTGAGGATCTCGGCGCGGTCGGCAACCGGGCCGAAGTAGTAGACGTTCTCCACCGGTGGCGCGGTGGACGACCAGTCGGGCGCGGAGAACACGCCCGGAAAACCGGTCCCGGGGCCTGATGTGGCCCCGGGCAATCCGATGACGAGCAGAAGCAGCACCGCGACAAGGCGTACCGGCCGTACCTGACCGGACGATCCGGCCGCCGCCGCGGTGAGGCTCCTCGGGACGGCGGCCTTCACCTCGCTCCTCTCGACCCTGAGGGGTATCGAGAGAATTACCCATTGTGGAGTGAAGGAAACGAATGGATCACAAATTGATAACGGCGAACTGGGTGATCTTCGCCCCTAGGCGTCGGTGTGCACCGACGGGCGGCCCGCGACGGCATCCTGCAACCACAGCCGGCGCCGTACCCACCGGGCGTGGTGCCGCGCCTCCCGGGCGCGCGACCGGTTGTCCTTGCGCGATCCCGGCTTGTACCGCCAGCGCGCCCACGGCGAACCGGGCCGGGCCAGCCGGATCATGCCCACGAACGCGACCAGCGGCACGAGCAGGCCCAGCAACCCGGTCCAGTACTTGCCCTTGAGCAGGGTGATCGCGGCGAAGGCGCCGTTGGTCACGATGGTGAGGGCGTAGTCCCAGCCCTCCACGGGTTCCCCCTGGGCGCGCATGTCCTCCAGCCCGAACGGCGCGACCCCGAGCAGCAGCAGCCCGCACACCGCGAAGGCGAGGAACACCGCGTCGACGGAGGTCCGCCCTTGCTCGGTCCAGTACACGTCGCGCAGGTGCAGGATCAGCGCGAACTCGTCGAGCACGAGGGCGGCGCCGCAGCCGAACAGGGCCGGGAAGATGGCCGCCCACCCCGGCTGGTCGCCGATCCGGCTGAACCCGCCCCCGCCGCCAACCAGCAGGAACACCACCCCGAACACGACGTGGTGCACGTGCAGCCCGCCCGGCTTGACGTTGCCCGGCCACCAGCGTACGCCGGCGCGGATCATGCGCACGCTGAACCGGATGAACAGGAAGGTCAGCACGAAGGCGAGAAACATCAGGAACAGCGGCTGCCGGCCCTGCGCGATGACCGTGTGCCGGTACCATTCGATCATGGCAGACCACCTCCGCCGCGGGTCTACGGGGAGCATATGCCGGGTGAACCCTTCCCTCGGCGGTCGCGGAGTGGGACGCTGGTGGGCACGTTGAGCCACCCCTTGACAAGGGGGTAAGCGATGGTTGGCGGAAGGGACACGTTCGCTGCCGAGGTCGCACCGTGCGGCAGGACGGTCGGCGGCGAATGCTACCGCGACGACGACGGCGAGGGACTCGTCGTCTATGACCAGTACTACAGCTGTGGCTGTCGCCGTACCCGGCACGAGTACCACGACGGCACGGTGACCACGACGGCGACCAGGCATGGCCGCCGGCACGGCAAGTTGGTCTCGGAAGAGCACTCCGAGCATCCGGTCTGAGGTCGGTGGGTGGGCTAGTCGGAGGACGATGAGCGCTGTTCACGATGTCGTGATCGTGGGGGGTGGCGGGGCGGGTCTCCGCGCCGCGATCGCGGTCGCCGAGGCCGATCCGCGCCTCAGCGTCGCGGTCGTCTCCAAGGTGTACCCGATGCGCAGCCACACGGTCTCCGCCGAGGGCGGCGCGGCGGCGGTGGCCAAGCCCGACGACAGCCTCGACGAGCACGCCTACGACACGGTCTCCGGCGGGGACTGGCTGTGCGACCAGGACGCCGTCGAGGCGTTCGTCGAAGAGGCGCCCCGGGAAATGCTGCGGCTGGAGCACTGGGGCTGCCCGTGGAGCCGGGAACCGGACGGCCACATCGCGGTACGCCCGTTCGGCGGCATGAAGAAGATGCGCACCTGGTTCGCCGCCGACAAGACCGGCTTCCACCTGCTGCACACGCTCTTCCAGACCTCCCTGAAGTACCCGTCGATCGCGCGCTATGACGAGTGGCACGTCACCCGCCTGCTGGTCGACGAGGGCCGGGTGTGCGGCGTGGTGGCGCTGGAGCTGATGTCCGGCCGGATCGAGGCGATCCTCGGCAAGGCGGTCATCCTGGCCACCGGCGGCTGCGGCCGGGTCTTCCCGTTCACCACGAACGCCGCCATCAAGACCGGCGACGGGATGGCGCTGGCCTACCAGGCCGGTGCGCCGTTGAAGGACATGGAGTTCGTCCAGTACCACCCGACCGGGCTGCCGTTCACCGGCATCCTCATCACCGAGGCCGCGCGTGCGGAGGGCGGCTGGCTGCTCAACAAGGACGGGTACCGGTACCTGCAGGACTACAACCTCGGCACGCCGTCACCGGGGCCGGTGCTGCGCAGCATGGAACTCGGTCCCCGCGACCGGCTGTCCCAGGCGTTCGTCAAGGAGCAGGAGAAGGGCCGTACCATCGACACGCCCTACGGCCCGGTGGTGCATCTCGACCTGCGGCACCTCGGCCCGCAGGTGATCGACAGCAAGCTGCCCTTCGTCCGGGAGCTGTGCCACAAGTACCAGAACATCGACCCGGTGCACGAGCTGGTGCCGGTACGGCCGGTGGTGCACTACATGATGGGCGGCGTCCACACCGACCTCAACGGCGCAACCGGCCTGTCCGGGCTGTACGCCGCCGGCGAGGTGGCCTGCGTGAGCATCAACGGCGCCAACCGGCTCGGCTCCAACTCGCTGCCGGAGTGTCTGGTCTTCGGCGCCCGCGCGGGCTCGGCGGCAGCCCGCTACGCGGCCGCCGCGGCCCCGTCGGGGCGCGCGATCCTCGCCCAGGCCGCCGACGAGCAGCGCCGCCTCGAACAGGACCTGCTCGGGCGTACCGGCGGCCGCGAGCGGATGTCCACCATCCGCACCCGGATGCAGGCGACCATGGAAGGCGCGGCCGGCATCTACCGCGACGGCGACACCCTCGCCAAGGCCGCCGACCAGCTTCGCGAGCTGCGCGAGCGGGCCGCCACGGCCACCCTCGACGACGCGAGCCGCACGTTCAACACCGAACTCACCGCAGCGCTGGAACTGGCCGGCATGCTCGACCTCGCCGAGTCGATGGTGGCGTGCGCCCTGCACCGTGAGGAGTCCCGCGGCGCCCACCAGCGCACCGACTTCCCCGCCCGGGACGACCGCCGCTTCCTCGCGCACTCGCTGGTGTACCGCGAGGCGGACGGGCCGCCGCGGGTGGAGCACCAGCCGGTCACCATCACCCGATGGCCGCCGGGCGAACGGGTCTACGGGAGGTGAGCAGATGCCGGACCAGATCACCCTGCAGGTGGCCCGGTACCGGCCGGAGCAGGAGGACCGGCCGAGCTTCGACGAGTACCAGGTACCGCTGCGCCACGACTGGGCGGTACTCGACGGCCTGAACTACATCAAGGACGAGCTGGACGGCACCCTGTCGTACCGCTGGTCGTGCCGGATGGGGATCTGCGGCAGCTGCGGCGCGAACATCAACGGTGAGCCGAAGCTCACCTGCGGCACGTTCCTGACCGACTACGCGCCGGGACCGGTACGGATCGAGCCGCTGGCGAACTTCCCGATCATCCGGGACCTGGTCGTGGAGCTGACCGACTTCCTGGCCAAGCTCGGCGCGGTGCAGCCCTGGCTGATCCGCGACGAGGAGCAGCCGATCGAGGAGGGCGAGTACCTGCAGACCCCGGCGGAGCTGGAGGAGTACAAGCAGTACAGCATGTGCATCAACTGCATGCTCTGCTACTCCGCGTGCCCGGTGTACGGGCTGGACAGCAAGTTCATCGGGCCGGCGGCGATCGCGCTCGCCCAGCGGTACAACCTGGATTCCCGCGACGAGGGCGCGCACCTGCGGCTGACCGTGCTGTCCCAGCCCGAGGGTGTCTGGGGCTGCACATTCGTCGGCGAGTGCTCGCGGGCCTGCCCGAAGGGGGTCGACCCGGCCGGCGCGATCCAGCGGTACAAGCTGGCCGCGGCGACGGCGGCGGTCAAGTCGCTCCTGATGCCCTGGGGGAAGCGATGAGTGCCCCGCTCTACCGCCCGCGCACCCCGCTCCTGTGGTGGCTGTCGCGATGGTCCTACACCCGGTTCGTGCTGCGCGAACTGAGCAGCGTGTTCGTCGCGTGGACGGTGGTGTACCTGCTGCTGCTCGTGCGCGCTGTCGGCCGCGGTCCGGCCGAGTACCAGAAGTTCCTCGACTGGTCCGGCAGCCCGTGGCTGGTCGTGCTGAACCTCGTCGCGCTGGCCTTCCTGCTGTACCACGCGATCACGTTCGTCAACCTGACGCCGCAGGCGATGGTGGTGAAGCTGCGCGGCCGCCGGGTACCGCCGCGCATGCTGGCCGGGTCGATCTACCTGAGCTGGATCGTCGTGTCCGCATTCCTCGCGTGGCTGGTGGTGGTCTAGGTGGCCGACCGGGGGAGGAGCACTCCGGAACCGTTCGTGTGGCTGCTGTTCAGCGGTGGCGGGGTCGCGGCGGCGCTGGTACTGCCGGTGCTGCTGGTCCTGTTCGGCGTGCTCGTGGCGCTCGGCTGGGTGCCGGCTCCCGACCAGGCGCACCTGCTCGCGGTACTCCGGTTCCCGCTCACCCGGCTGGTGTTCGTCGGGGTGTGCTTCCTGGCGCTGGTCCATGCGGCGCACCGGTTCCGGTACACCCTGCAGGACGGGCTGAAGCTGCAGCGGTTCGAGAACCTCATCGCCGCGGCCTGCTACGGCGCCGCACTCGTCGGCACCGCAGCGGCCGCGTACCTGATGTTCGCCGCCCTGTGATCGGCCGCTACGGCTTGTCCGCCCGCCGCACCTGAATCGGCACTACGCGGGCGATGGCGTCAAAGTCCGCATCGACGTGCAGCACCGTCAGGCCCCATGCTTCCGCCGTCGCGGCAACGAGGAGGTCGGCAACCGATGGCCGTTTGTGCTGACCGAGATCGACCAGACCATCCTGCACCCGAGCCACGAACCGCCAGGCGTCGTCCGGCATCGGTTGCCAGCCGAACAACGCTCGCAGTTGGGCCCGAAGCTGGTTGCGGTCCGCTTTGCTGGCCGTCGCGCGTACCAGTTCGGCCTCGACGACCGGGCACACGGCAACCAGCCCGGCGCGTACCGCGTCAACCCACCGGGGCTCGATGTCCTGTCCCCGCCGGAGCCTGACCACCATCGACGTATCGGCGAGGAATGTCACGCAGCGTTCCCCGAGTGGTCGTCGATCTCACCCTGCTCGATGAGGTCGGTGTCGAGCCGATCGAGCAGGTCCCGGAACGAGTCGAGTACCTGGGCCCGCTTGTCCGCATCCACGGCGGCCGCCAGATCCAGGGCGGCGTTGACGGTTTCCCGTTTCGTGCTCGTCCGCAGCGCCCGCTGTGCCCGCGCCAGCTTTTCCTCGTCAATGTCGATGATCGTTCGCGCCATGTATCATGGTTAGCTGCTTGATATCAAGGCATCAACCTGTACCGGCGGGCGGCGGCCAGGGCTTCGCGCATGGTCGCAGCGTCGACCGGTACTCCGGCGTCGGTGCGGGTTCCGTGCGGGCCGAAGTAGAGGGCGGCGTACGCCGCGGTGTCGCGCTGGAAGCGCCACCCCTCCGCGAGCGGCCCGGCGTCGACGGTGTCGTACCCGATCGCGTCGAGGAACGCCGTCACCGCCTTCTTCGCCTGCGCGTCGTCGCCGGCGATCGCGAGGACGCTGCGGTCCGGCGCGCCGGCCGGCCGGGCCAGCGACAGCAGGTGCCTGAAGTAGATGTTGTTGAACGCCTTGACCACCTTCGCGGCGGGCAGGTGGCGCTGGAGCAGTTCGCTCACCGTGGTCGACTCGTCGTCCAGCTCGGGGATCTGCCCGTCGCGCTGCGGGTAGTAGTTGTTGGTGTCCATGACGACCTTGCCGGCCAACGGCTCGACGGGCACGCTGCGGTACGCCCGCAACGGGATGCTCACGACCACCAGGTTGCCGGCTTCCGCGGCCTCGGCCGGGGTCGCGGCGCGCGCCCTGGGCCCGAGCTCGTCGACCAGCTCCTTCAGCGTCTCGGGTCCGCGCGAGTTGCTCAGGACCACGTCGTACGCTGCCGCGACGGCCAGCCTGGCCACCGTGCCGCCGATGTGTCCGCTGCCGATCAATCCGATGGTTGTCATGTCCGGCCGCAACCCCGCACCGCAGGCCGGCATTCCCGCCCCGCTAGTGCGTGACGAGGGTCAGCTCGAAGGAGTAGCGCGAGGCGCGGTACACGTGGCTGCCGTACTCGACGGCCCGGCCGCCGTGGTCGTAGGCGGTGCGGGACATCGCGAGCAGCGGCGCGCCGCGCGGTTCGCCGAGCAGCCGGGCCTCGGTGGCGTTGGCCTTGCGGGCGCCGATGGTCTGGTCGGCCATCCGCAGCTGTACCCCGGCGTCGCGCAGGATCTGGTAGAGCCCGCGCCGGGTGAGCAGCTCGGCGGTGAGGTCGGCGAGGCCGGTCGGCAGGTAGTTGCGCATGATGGCCAGCGGCTCGTCCTGCGCGTACCGCAGCCGTTCGATCGCGACGACGGCCGTACCGGCGGCCACGTGCAGCGCCGCGGCGATGTCGTCCGGTGCGGGTACCTGGGCGAAGGACAGCACCTCGGTGCGGGGCTGCCGGTGCGCGTGCTCGAGGTCGTCGTACAGGCTGCTCAGCTCCACCTGCCGGCGGACCCGGGCCCGGGCGACCTGGGTGCCGACGCCCCGCTTGCGGATCAGCAGCCCTTTGTTGACCAGGTGCTGGATCGCCTGGCGCATGGTCGGCCGGGACAGCCCGAGCTGGTCGGCAAGGGCGATCTCGTTCTCCAGCCGGGAGCCGGGCGTCAGCTCGCCGGACTCGATCAGCTCCTGGAGCCGCTGGGCCACCTGGAAGTACAGCGGCACGGGGCTGGACCGGTCGACTCGGATCAGGGCGGCTACGGGCTGCACGGTCGGACCCTACCACGGATCAGCAAGGAAGTTTTAACGTCGTTATGTCCTGACAAACTATTGACGTCACGGAAGCGCCCGGGCTAAAAAGTCCCATGCGAATCGGACTTGCCGGCGCCGGGCGGATCGGCGCCGTCCATGCGGAGACCCTGCGCGGCCTGCCGGGGATCGACGGGGTGGTCATCGCCGGCACCGCCGCCGGACTGGACGGGCATGATGCGGATGTCACTGAGCGGAATGCCGGGCGCGGTCGCGTCCCGATGCGAAGCAGGCTGGCACTGACCCCGGCCCCGTCAGGGAGGTCCGTCGGCACGGAGGGCGAGATGATGTCGGAGCAGCAGATCTCTGTCGCGGTGATCGGTGCGGGCATGGCCGGGCGGAGTCACGCCGCGGGCTACCGCCAGGCGAACACGGTCTTCGGGCGGGGGCTTCCCCCGATCCGGCTGGCCACGATCGCCGACGCCAACACGGCGCTCGCCGAGGACGCCGCTGACCGGTACGGCTTCGAGAAGGCGGTGTCGAGCTGGGAGGCGGTCGCCGAGGATGCGTCGATCGACGCGGTGAGCATCGTGGTGGGTAACACCCTGCACCGGCCGATCGCGGAGGCGCTGGTCGCGGGCGGCAAGCACGTGCTGTGCGAAAAGCCGCTGGCCGGCTCGATGGAGGACGCCAGGGCGATGGTGGCCGTGGAGAAGGGCGCGGACGTCGTGACGGCGGTCGGCTACACCTACCGCCGCAATCCGGCCATCGCCGCGATCCGCGACCACGTAATCAACGGCGAGCTCGGCGACCTGTCGCTGTTCAACGGCCGCTACTGGTGCGACTACGCCAGCGACCCCCGCGGCCCCTTCGGCTGGCGGTTCAAGGGCGACCTGGGCACCGGCGCCCTCGGCGACATCGGCGCCCACATCATCGACCTCGGTGAGTACATCTGCGGGCCGATCGAGTCGGTCTCCGGCGGCGCGTTGTCGGTCCAGGTGGCGAAGCGTCCACTGCCCCTCGGCGCGGTGGTCGGGCACGACGCTGCCCCGGTCAGCGACGAGATGGGCGAGGTCGAGAACGAGGACACGGCGGTGTTCTCCGCCCGCTTCCGGTCCGGCCTCACCGCATCGTTCTCGGTGTCGCGGACGGCCTTCGGCATGCCCAACGGCTTGGGTTTCGACGTCTACGGGTTGTCCGGACGGGCCTCCTTCGACTTTCACCGGCCCGCCGAGTACCAGCTCGACGACGCCCAGCCACGGTCCGGCACCGGCGGCGGGCGGCAGGTCATCGTCGGACCGCAGATGCCGTACTTCCGCGGCGGGTATCCGATGCAGGCCCCCGGCGTCGGTGGCGGCAACGCCGAGATGTTCACCTATCAGGCTCGGGCGTTCCTCGACCAGATCACCGGGGCGGCCGACCCAGTGCCGCCCAACGCGACGTTCGCCGACGCGCTGCACACCATGGAGATCATCCAGGCGGTGGTTCAGTCGTCCCAGGCCGGCGGCGCTTCGGTACCTGTCAGTTGATCCCTGAAGGGAGGCAGATCTGTCATGGCTCTCAAGCTGGGTGCCTACACCGCCTGCCTGCACGACCGCCCGCTGGTGGAGGCGTTGGAGGTACTCAAGTCCAACGGTCTGACCTCGGTGGAGGTCAACAGCGGGGGGTTCATCCCGTCCCCGCACTGCCATGTCGACCTGCTGCTGTCGTCGGGGCAGGCCCGCCGGGACTACCTGGGCGAGTTCTCCTCCCGGGGCATGGAGTTGACCGGTCTGAACTGCAACGGCAACCCCCTCAACCCGCTGCCGGGCGTCGGGCCCAAGCACACCGACGACCTGCGCCGCAGTATCGAATTGGCGGGCCTGCTCGGGGTCCGGCACGTGGTGACGATGTCGGGTACCCCCGGCTCGGACCCGGCGGCGAGGTACCCCTCCTGGGTGGTGAACCCGTGGGACGGGGTCTACCTGGACGTCCTGGACTACCAGTGGGACGTGGCCGCCGAGTTCTGGTCCGGGATCGACGCCCTGGCCCGGGCCAACAACGTTCGCGTCGCCGTGGAGATGCACCCGCACAACCTGGTCTTCTCCCCGGTCACGCTGCGCAAGCTGGTGGACCTGATCGGCGCGACCAACGTCGGCGCCGAGATGGACCCCTCGCATCTGATGTGGCAGGGCATGGACGTCGCCGCGTCCATCCGGTGGCTGGGTCCGCTGGTGTTCCACGCCGCCGCCAAGGACGCGATGATCACCCCGGGAGTCGCCATCCGCGGCGTGCTCGACACCTCCTTCGAGCGGGTTCCGGCCGACGCGGAGGGCAAGGTACCCACCGGCTACGGGTTCTGGTGCGCCGCCTGGCCGCAGGATCCGGCGTGGCGGTTCGTCGCGGTCGGCATCGGCCACGACGTCCCGTACTGGACCGAGTTCCTCCGCGCGCTCGCCGAGGTGGACCCCGACATAGCCGTCAACATCGAACACGAGGATGCCAACTACTCCCGCCTCGACGGTCTGGCCCTCGCCGCCGAGAACCTCCGCGCCGCCGCCGCCAAGATGTAGCAGCCGACCCGCCTACCGCGCCGCCAGCGTGAACTCGAACGAGTACCGCGACGCCCGGTACACGTGGCTGCCGTACTCGACGGGGCGGTCGGTGTGGTCGTACGCGGTGCGCAGCATCGTCAGCAGTGGCGCGCCGCGCGTCTCGCGCAGCAGCCGCGCCTCGGTCGCGCTCGCCTTGCGCGCGCCGATGGTCTGTTCGGCGATGCGCAGCTGGACGCCGGCGTCGCGCAGCAAGTGGTACAGGCCGTGCCGGGTGAGCGCCTCGGCCGTGATGTCGGCGACGCCCACCGGTACATAGTTGCGCATGAGGGCGAGCGGCTCATCCTGGGCGTACCGCAGCCGTTCGAACGCGACGACCTCGGTGCCGGCCGGCAGCCGCAGCGCCACCGCCACGTCGTCGGGCGCCGCTTCCCGGTCGAACGACAGGATCTCGGTGCGCGGCTGGCGGTTGGCCCGGTCCAGGTCGTCAAACAGGCTGGACAGCTCGACATGGCGGCGGACGCGCGCGTGTACCACCTGGGTGCCCACGCCCCGCTTGCGGACGAGCAGCCCCTTGTTGACCAGGTGCTGGATGGCCTGCCGCATCGTCGGGCGGGACAGGCCGAGCTGGTCGGCCAGCGCGATCTCGTTCTCCAGGCGGCAGCCGGGCGGCATCTCACCGGATTCGATCATCTGCTCCAGCCGCTGTGCCACCTGGAAGTACAGCGGCACCGGGCTGGAGCGGTCGACCCGGATCGGCGGGGTCACGCGCTCCACGACGTCTCCTCGCTGGGACGGCCATCGGATGACCTCGACATTATGCAGCTTCGTTCGCTCCGCGAGCTGACCAGCAAGTAAGCATGATAGTACAAGTTAACAAAGAACTTAGTAAGTACGTCAGGACAAAGTATTGACACGCCGTTCACGGCGGGGTTACATCGTTCTATCCGCGGCACCCCCGGAAGCCGCCTTACGCGAGCCACCGCTGCGCGGTTCGGTCGCGCGCAGACCCCAGACGCGGCGCCCAACGCCCGGGAGAGGACGACATGACGGTGGCACTCGAAGTCCTGACCATGGGACGGGTCGGCGTCGACATCTACCCGTTGCAGGTCGGCGTCGGGCTGGAGGACGTCGAGACCTTCGGCAAGTACCTCGGTGGCAGCCCCACCAACGTCGCCGTGGCCGCGGCCCGGCACGGGCGCGGCGCAGCGGTGATCACCAGCCGGTCGGCGACGCTGGCCGCGCTGCGGGCCCGCGGCAGGCGCGGCATCACCGTGCTCGACCTGGACTACCGGCCGATGTTCTGGCCGTCGCGGGAGGCGGCCCGACCCTGGATACAGCAGGCACTGGCGCACGCCACCGTGGCCGTCGGCAACCTCGACGAGTGCTACACCGCGGTCGGGGAAAGCGATCCGGGTGCCGCCGCCAAGGCGCTGCGCGACCTCGGCGTCGACCTCGCCGTGGTCAAGCAGGGACCGCGCGGCGTCCTCGCTGTCGACCCGGGCGGCGCGGTGGAGGTCCCGCCGGTACCCGTCGAAGTGGTCAACGGCCTGGGCGCCGGCGACGCGTTCGGCGGTGCGCTCTGCCACGGGCTGCTCTCCGGCTGGCCGGTGGCCCGCATGATGCGCTTCGCCAACGTGGCCGGTGCGATCGTCGCGTCCCGGCTGTCCTGCTCCGACGCCATGCCCACGACGGCCGAGGTGGAGGCGATGCTCGATGTTCGCTGAGCGGCTCACGGAGATCGTCGAGATCAGGGTCAACCGGCCGCATGCCATCGCCGAGGCGGCGGCCCGCCGTACCCGGCCGGCCGGCATCACCGGTGCCCGCGGCCGGGTGATGATGGTGGCGGCCGACCATCCGGCCCGCGGCGCGCTGCGCGCCGGCGTCCGGCCGCTCGCCATGGCCGACCGGGCCGACCTGCTGGAGCGGCTGTGCACCGCGCTGTCGCGGCCGGGCGTCAACGGGGTGCTCGGTACCGCCGACGTGCTGGAGGACCTGCTGCTGCTCGGCGCGCTCGACGGCAGGGTCGCGATCGGGTCGATGAACCGGGGCGGGCTCGCCGGCACGGTGTTCGAGATCGACGACCGGTTCACCGGGTACGACGCGGCGACGATCGCCGCGATGAACTTCGACGGCGGCAAGATGCTGCTGCGCATCGACCCGGACGACCCGGCCACCGCGTCCACCCTGGAAGCCTGCGGCAACGCGGTCACCGCGCTCGCCGGCCACCGGCTGGTCGCCATGGTCGAGCCGTTCATCGCGCACCGCGTCGACGGCCGGATCCGCAACGACCTGACGCCGGAGGCCATGATCCGGGCGATCGCGGTGTCCTCCGGGCTCGGCGCCACGTCCGCGTACACCTGGTTGAAGGTGCCGGTGGTCGATTCGATGGAGCGCGTGATGGCCGCGGCGACGCTGCCCGCGCTGTTGCTGGGCGGCGAGGTGCCGGCCAACCCGCAGACGGCGTTCGAGTCCTGGCACAAGGCGCTGCAACTGCCCACCGTCAAGGGGTTGGTGGTCGGCCGGTCGCTGCTGTACCCGCCCGACGACGACGTCGCCGGTGCCGTCGACACCGCCGTGAACCTGCTCTAGGAGGCGTTGAGTTTGATGAGTACCAAGCTGCACCTGACGGCAGGCAGCGCCGCCGGCGGCCCGTACGAGCTCGACCTCACGCCGGAGCAGGCCGGCTGGACGTACACCGG
>WNGG01007343.1_pt1 | contig 12204 bp, 8 predicted proteins | sample 5400661 | NCBI WGS metagenome assembly WNGG01 (sample SAMN13153372, study PRJNA577476) | soil metagenome | isolation source: 100 cm soil or saprolite under Garry oak tree replicate 1 | place: USA:California | collected 2016-06-15 | reverse complement strand
AACCCCACTCCTGCAGACATCGTTTTTGTCGGCTGCGGTAGTGGCATTTCGGTCTTTGATGAGACCAACGGACACTTTAAAAAGCTAGGCGACTATGTGATTGGCCATGAAACGCACACCATCGCCATTGATGCGGCAACAGGCTACATCTACCTGCCCGTCCCCAGTGTCGGCGGCCGACCAACGCTGCGTGTTGCCAAGTATAATCCATATGGAGCCTGAATGATGAAGCCAGGAGGAACCAATGGGACTCTTATTCAAGTTCTTATTCCGGAATATGAAGGGCCTGCGCGGTCTGGTCGTGCTCGCGGTGATAATCACCGTGCTGCAGGTCAGCAGCGATATCTTCGCCGCGTTCCCGCTCAAATTTATTCCCAGTAAAGTCCAGAACAACGGAAACGACCCCAAATGTCTCTTCCCGTTCCTGGACCCAATCGAATCCTGGTTCGATATTCCGCAGCTCGACCCGAGTCTGCAACCCGACCCGAATCTGCCACCGAATCCGCCGCCAGAGGCGCAGTGCCCCGTCAACCCGAACGATGTGCATGCCCAGATCGTGCTTGTTTCGCATAGCACCATCGGCGTGATCGTCTTCTCGGTCTTGATGCTGATCATATTCGGTCTCTTAAGTGCGCTGTTCGCCTTCCTAGACCTCTACCTGGCGGCCCATATTGGCCAGCAGCTCACCGCCAGGCTCCGGAACCAGCTCTTTGACCACCTGCAACGCCTCTCGCTGGACTGGCACGGCAAGCAGAAGAAAGGCGATCTGGTGCAGCGCGTCACCGGCAACATCGCGGACATCGAGAAGCTGGGCACCGATGGCCTAGTCGATCTGCTGGCAGGCGTGCTGACACTCATAGGCGTCATCTCGGTCATGCTCTTTCTCAGCCCACCATACACGCTCATCGCCCTGGCGATTGCTCCGGCACTCTTTCTGATCGTTCTAGGCTATACGAAGAATATTAAAGCCGCAGCCAAAAAGGCCGCCAAAGCCACTGGTCAGGTTGCAGACGTCGCCACCGAGGATATCAACGCGCTGACGGTCATCAAAGTCTTCACCCGCGAAGAGCGCGAAGCGATGCGCTTCGGCAGCTACGTCGATAAGAACAAGCGGGCGGGCCTGCGCGCCGGCTGGCTCCAGGCGCAGTTTACTCCGCTCGTCACGTTGCTGGTGATCCTGGGCACAGCAGCTGTCATCGGCATCGGTGGCTATGTGGCAAACGGCAGCGCCTTCTCTATTGGCCCCTTTACTATCGCCGCCGAGAGCGTCGATATCGGGACGCTGATTCTGTTCCTCACCTTCCTCAAGCTGCTCTATCAGCCGATGCGCGACCTCTCCAAGTTAGCTACGTTGGCCAACACGGCAGGATCAGGTACAGAACGCATTCAGGAGGTGTTGGATCAGGCCCCAGAAGTCAAAGACTCTCCCATCCCCGGCCCCTACACAGGCCCGCAGCACTTCCGTGGGGAGATTACCTTCGAGAATGTGTGGATGAGCTATATGCCCGGTCAGCCGGTTTTAAAGGGCATCAATCTGCATCTGAGCCCAGGCAAGAGGATCGCTCTGGTCGGCCTCTCCGGCGGCGGCAAAACCACGCTGGTCAAGCTGATCTCGCGTTTCTACGATATTCAGCAGGGCGTGATTAAAATCGACGGCGTGGATACCCGCCTGTATCCCCTGGACGTATTGCGCAACAATGTCAGCATGGTGCTGCAAGACTCGATCCTCTTTGAGGGCACCATTCGCGAGAACATCGCTATCGGCCGGCCCGGAGCCAGCATCGAGCAGATCGTTGAAGTCGCCAAAAAAGCCAATATCCACGAGACCATCATGAACCTGCCTGAAGGCTACGATACCACCGTACGTGAGCAGGGCAAGAACTTCTCCGGCGGTCAGCGGCAACGTATTGCCATTGCCCGCGCTCTCCTGCGCGACGCCCCCATCTTGATCCTCGACGAGCCCACTGCCGCCCTCGACGTTGAGTCCGAGGCCGAGGTCATGCACGCGTTGGACCAGCTGGTCGTGAATCGCACGGTGATCGTGATCTCGCACCGCCTCAGCACCCTGGGTAATGTCGATGAGATTCTCGTCTTGAAGCAGGGCCTGATTGCGGAGCGTGGCTCCTACAAACACCTGAAGCAGCTACGGGGCATCTTCGCTAATCTCCTCGCCGAGCAGAACCGCTACAGCGCTGAGGGGGCTGGCGATAAATCGATCTTGCGCTCGGCCTTCCAGGAAGCGTCGGCCCCCCAGAAATGGGGCCAGCCTGCGGCTCTGGCGGTGTCGGCTGGGGTGATGGCGCCACCTGTGCGCGGCGGCAAGGGAAATCAGCCAGGCTGGCAACCACAGCCCCAAACACCGCAAGGTCCGATGAAAGCGGCACCTAATCAGAAAGCTCGCGTGTTGATTGAGGTGGACGGGAAGATCATCGGTGAACGCCAACTGAATAAGCCTGTCCTCACGGTTGGTCGTCTTTCGCATAACGACGTACAGATGGCATCTCAGCGCGTCTCGCGCCTGCATGCGAAGATTCACTGGGAGAACGGAACATGGCTGATTGAGGATGCAGACAGTTTGAATGGGCTAATCTATCAAGGACATCGCCTCGAACGTCTCGTCCTAACCAGCGGAGATCGCATCTACTTTTCCCCAACAGCGGCGCTTGTGTACGAGTCAATGCCATAATTCCACCACAGGAAGCAAAGCTGAGCTTTCCCCGATCTGGTGGATGAGGGAAAACGCTGGTTAAATGTCACCGATGCTGGTATACTGCGCTTAAAAGAAAAGATGTTGGAGGAAAATATGCTAGCTCATGTGGTAATGGGTCTTATGTTCTTTCCGCGTGGTGGCTCTGCTCATGTGACTCGCTCACTGGCCCGTGAACTTATCAAACTCGGCTGTAAAGTAACTATTGTCTGTGGCTCGTTGCGACTCGATGGCCGTCCAGGTGATGCACGCGAATTCTTTGCGGGTCTGGATGTCCGTGCGGTCGACTACACCGCTGCACTGGATGCCGAGGACCCGTTGCGGGCTGATCCACCCATGCATCCATCATACGAGGACCGCCCTGATGCGCCTGACAGAGTTTTTGCAAGGGTCGATGACGAAACCTATGAGCACCTCGTCGCGGCCTGGATGCGAGCATTAAGTGATGCTGGTGCGGCTCAGGCCGATATTCTCCACCTCAATCACCTCACTCCGCTCAATGAAGCAGCAGCACGTATAGCTCCGCATGTTCCCGTGGTTGGACACATTCATGGGACAGAATTGCTGATGCTCGAGGCCATTGCTCAGGGGCCTCCAATGGGTTGGGCACATGCTGAGGCGTGGGCAGAGAGGATGCGCCGCTGGGCGAGTGCATGCCAGCGACTCGTGGTGTTGTCGAAGACGCAGATTGAGCGCTTAACGAATTTGCTGCCAATCAATCCTGAGCACTGTGTAGTCATTCCCAATGGCTTCGATCCCAAGCTTTTTGATCGACATGAGGTTGACCGCATAGCCCTCTGGCAGCAACTGCTCGTAGAGCACCCACTTGGCTGGCACCCGAATGGAGAGCCTGGCACAGTGGCCTATATGCCTGACGAACTGTCGCCTTTCGCTGAAGGGCCAGTTCTGCTTTACGTGGGGCGTTTTACCGCTGTTAAACGCATCAGGCTCTTGATTACAGCTTACGCGCTCGCTCGGAAGTCGTTCAACAAGCCTGCTCCCCTCGTACTAGTCGGAGGCTTTCCTGGTGAGTGGGAGGACGAGCATCCGTTTGAGACGATTGAGCGGACGGATGCTCGCGATGTCTTCTTAGCTGGCTGGCATGGTCATGATGAGCTAACAGACATCTTGGCGGCCTCCGACATTGTTATTTTGCCTTCAGTGCGTGAGCAGTTTGGACAGGTACTTGTTGAAGGCATGGCTTGTGGGTTGCCAGCTATTGCCGTCAATGCCTATGGGCCCAGTGAGATTATTGATGACGGCCAGACGGGGTGGCTCGTACCACCTGACGACGAATGGGCACTAGCCGGGGCACTCTTAGAGGCTGTTAACGACGATGAGCTGCGACTGCAACGGGGTGCTGCCGCCTACATTGCAGCACGAGCCCGCTACTCCTGGCCCGTCTTGGGAGAGAAGCTCGCTCACACCTATGAAGCAGTTCTCGGCAGGTCAAGTATCTGAACAACATCGTCGAACAAGACCATCGGTACATCAAACGACGCGTCAAACCGGGGCTGGGCTTCTTTTCGTTCGAGACGGCGTGGCAAACCTTGCAAGACTATGAGGACATGCAAATGATCAGGAAAGGGCAGATGCGCGGCGTCGAAAAAGGGAACAGTATGGGGCAGGTTGCGTTCATCTCCGGCCTGTTTGGAGTGGCAGCCTAAGCTGAACAAAAGGTGGGATTTCACGCCCATCGCTTTCCTCCCCGATTTTTTGCAACACAACCCGAAATAGCACCCTTTGCAATTTGATTATGATATACTCTACTCTACGATATCCACCTGTCCCTTGGGATGGTTTGACTAAATTTGGGTGTTAAGAGGCATTTCTGTTCATTTTCAATGAGCAAAACAACTGTCGGGAGAGAGGGAATCATATGCAAATCTGCCTGATTATAGATAACCCAGAAACAAAGGATCACCCAATCATTGCCGTCGTGCTGCAAAAGCTGAGCGTCGTCCATAGTGTGCGCCTACTCGACGTACGCCAGCTGACGAGTGCTGAAGCTCTTGCGGAAGAACAGCGTCATCCACTGGCTGATCTGTACCTACTGAAATCACACACACAACAAGCGATAGATGTTGCTCTTGCTCTCGAACAACGCGGCGCTCTGGTTATCAATAGCTGGGCCTCAACTCTGGCTTGCCAGGATCGTGTGCGATTGGCCCAACGAATGGAAGAGGAGGGTCTTCCCTGGCCTCACACATACAATTTCATCTCGTTGGCGCAGTTGCTTGAGCAACACGACCTGCTCACAACGCTCCCATTTCCGCTCATAGTCAAAAGCCGCTACAGTCATCGTGGAGACCTGGTGGCAAAGGTGGATAATGTCGAGCAATTAACATTGTACGCTCCCCAATGGAGCCAGGAACCTGTCGTTCTCCAGAAGTTCATGGCAGGGAACGATTGGGATATCAAACTCTGGGTGATAGATCAGCAAATCTTCGCAGCACGACGACGCTCCCCTCTAGCCGGTGCAGGAAAAAAGGATTATCCTCTTCCGGCAGATACACTTCCTGATGAATGGGTGCAGATCGTGCGAGAAATTGGCCGCGTGTTTAACCTGTGCCTCTACGGCGTTGATCTCCTAATATCCAATCACAGTCCGGTCATCGTCGATGTGAATTCGTTTCCCGGTTTTCGTGGCGTCTCAGGCGCTGATGATGCCCTGGTTGAACTGGTGGAGCGACTGGGGCAAGCGAAGCAAAGTACCTACGTGAGTCTGCCTGCCGCTGGAACCAACCTCTCCATTAGAGAGCTCCCCTCAATTGTGACCTTGCTTTTTGAGCGCGCGCAACTTCCTCTGCTACCCGGCTCACAAGGGCCAATAGACCTTTTCGTGCACTACCTACGCCGTAAGCCAGAGCGCGGCCTGACAGTCGTTTACAGAGTGGATGAAAGGCGACTCAGCCGTGCCCATCTACATACAAGCCAATCTGATCGACCCAATCGCTCGGTCAGCCTGATCCTGGCCGAGTCGGCACTAGATGGAAGACACATTCGTTTCCAGGTGGCACATGTACGGCAGGTGACGCCCAGCATACAGGCCTCGGGCATTTTGCAAGTGGACGAACTGGGCCTCTCGATACAGGCATTTCCAATGGATTCTACACTTTCCGCGCTTACAACGAGCTGCGATACGGCTCCTCAGAGCCCGCTCTTCCAAGCGCTAGAAAAAGCAGCCCAGCAACAACTGGGTGATCCAGCATGGTATCTCGTCGTGGCCAGTGTGGAACCAGTACGCTATAAACCCGCCAGCCGCTGCGTTATTCGCTACCATCTCACTTTAGAGCGGCAGCAAGAGGGTATATCCCTCCAGAAAACGCTGGCCATCTATGGGAAAGTCTATGCAGATGTTGAGCAGGCGCGAAACGTGCAAGCCACGATGCAGGCAATTTACGAAGAGCAGGTCAACTCAGGTCAACAGTTCCCCCTGTTGCCTCGGCCTCTTGGAGTTAGCGATATACCAGGTCTTGTCTTCAACGAAGCAGTCCAGCCAACCAAACCGGACGAGCCAGGAAATCAGGTAAGAGCGGGAAAGCAGCGATTCCGCGTAGAGGTGGAATTTGGGCGTGGCGGCGAGGTGAGCAGGGTGATACTACCGGAAGAGGAACTCCGCCTCACAGCAGAGATATTGGCACAGTTGCATACCAGCACGGTACAGCCACACAGGGGCAAAATACGTACAGGAGCACAGGAAGCCAGACGAGTGCGTGAGAGAGCTGCGCTGCTTGCCGGGCATAGTCCACAACAGGCAGACGAGGTATTGCGACTGGCGCAAAAGCTCGCGGCGGCACTGGAAACGCTGCAACCGGATAGATACCGACCCACGCATGGAGGTTTTAAATGTAGCCAGTTGCTCTTCCATAGTCATCATGTGTTCGTGGTCGATTTCGACGGTTTTTGCCTCGCAGACCCCGCGCTCGACATCGGTTATTTCCTGGCCTACCTGCGCCCAGGCAGGCTCTGGTATCATCGTCCAGCCGTGCGACAATGGTTCGAGGCCAGCGCCGAGCTATTCGTTCATGTCTATCGACAGGCCATGCTCGAACGCGGCATCGATCTTCAGGTATTGGATGACAGTATCGCACGCTCAAAACTCTACGAAGCAGCATTGCTTTTCAAAATTGCGACTCGGCGAGTCCATCGACTCAATAGTCCACGACCCAAAGAACTCGCCGCAATACTGGATGAGATTGTCCTGTGCTTATCGGGGGAAGAGAAGGATGGGGATTGACATACTTTTAAGAGAGCTATTTCAAAAGAATATAGTGAGATAACATACAGTTTTCAGGCTTCAAATCTGCTATGCTGTACTCAACGGAGCACGCTCGTTCACCACACATCAGAATCGATCGCAGGAGGTCAGAAGGAGGTCAGAATGCGTTTCTGCTTCATTATTGAAGAGCAATATCGAAATGAACCGATGCCGATGCTCATTGCCGACCAGTTGCGCCAGTGGGGTCATACCATTGATGAGCTTGAGCCGCAGGCGATAGTGACAAATCTCTCCGACCTCACCTCATATGGCTACGATGCCTACGTGCTCAAAACGGTCTCGGATGGCCCTGGCCTGATCATCCTTGAGGCGGCTGAGGCGGCCGGTATCCTGACCATCAATAACTCGCGTTCCATTCGCCTCGTGCGAGACAAAGCGGTGGCGGCAACATTTGCCCACGCTCGCGGTCTCCCTATCCCAACGACCTATTTCGTTTCTCATCAGCGCCTCCTCAAGCAGATTCCGCCGGAAGAGTACCCTCTGGTCGTCAAGCCGAACAATGGCAGCTCTTGTCGCAGTATTTACCGTATCACTTCTCCGGCTGATCTGGTTACGCTGGAGATTGCGGAGGAGAAAGAGAGCTACTTCCTTGCACAACGCTACGTTGAGAACACCGGCTACGATATCAAACTCTACGTTACAGGGAAAGAAGTCTACGCTGTTGCAAAAAAATCTCCTTTGCACGGTGAAGTCCAGGAAGGGCCGATCCCGCTCACTCCGAAACTGCGCAAACTGGCGCTAGATGTGGGCAAGCTCTTCGGGTTGGATATCTTTGGCCTGGATGTAGTTGAGACACCTCAAGGATTGGCGCTGCTCGACATTAATGACTTTCCTAGCTTTTGCCTGGTACCTCGAGCGGTGGAGCGTGTAGCGGAATATGTTCTTCATGCAGCTAAGCGAACCGAGTTGCAGCGCGAAGCACGCCTCGCTCGGAACCAGCGCCGCCGGCAAGCACGAAAAGACAAGGCAGAGCGAGCATGACTCAAAGAACCTGTGACCGCTTTGCGCTTGATAGGGGGCAAATCATGAGATATGTAGTGAGATTGCCAAAGTACCACGTGAGGCGAGGAGGGAACAATGTTCCTAGTCAAGTTTCTAAACCGTAGCCTGAAAGGGTATCATTTTCTGATCGTGCTTGCAATATTGGTGGCTGTCGCACAGGTAAGCAGCGATATTATTGCGCTCCAGCCACTCAAATGGATTCCGAGTAAGGCCCAAAATCCCGGTAACGACCCGGCCTGTAACTTTCATTTCCTTGGCCTGAATGACAATCCCGGGCTGCTTGACCACTTCGATACTCCTGCACTTGATCCATCGCTTAATCCACCGGCGGGAGGCCATCAGGTCCTGCCCCCCCTACGTCACCCTGCCCGGTTAACCCAGCAGATCCCAGGACCCTGGTCTTCCCCGACACCACTCATCATAGCGTCAGTGGCGTGATCGTTTTTTCCGTGATCGTGTTGATCGTTTTTGCTACATTGAGTGCAATGCTGGTCTACCTTGAACTCAAACTCGCCTCGTATATCGCTCAGGGCCTGAGCGCGAGGTTACGCAAGCAACTCTTTGAACACCTGCAACGCATCTCGTTAGACTGGCATGGCAAGCAGAAGAAGGGTGACCTCGTCCAGCGCATCACCGGCAACATTGCCGACATTGAGAAATTCGTCACAGATGGCCTGGTTGACTTGCTGGTCGGCGTCTTGACCATTGGCGGTGTCTTCGCCATCATGACGTTCTACAACGTACCATTTACCATTCTCTCCCTCGCCGTCGCCCCTGCCCTCTTTGTGATCGTGCTTCACTACACACGCAACATCAAGGTAGCGGCCAAAAAGCAGGCGAAGTCGGCCGGGCAAGTGGCGGATGTAGCCACCGAAGATATCAATGCCCTCACGGTCATCAAAGTGTTCACGCGCGAGGAACGCGAGGATATGCGTTTTGGAGGCCGTGTTAACGAGAACCGGGCGGCAGGATTGCGCTCAGGATACCTACAAGCCCAATTCACGCCGCTCGTCGCCATGCTCGTCGCGCTCGGCACCGCTACAATCGTAGGCGTGGGAGGATATGTCGCAGCAGGCAACCCCTTTACCGCCGGTCCCTTTCAGCTTCTTCCCGGTACTATTGATGCCGGTTTAATCATCTCTTTCCTCTTCTACCTCAAGTTGCTCTACCAGCCTTTTCGTGACCTCTCGAAGTTGACTAACCTTGCAAATGCCGCCTCAGCGGGCGCTGAGCGCATCCAGGAAGTGCTGGACCAGGCACCAGAAGTGATTGAGAGTACGACACCTTACCCTGGGCCAACAAAGCTGCGCGGTGATATCGTCTTTGAGAACGTCTACTTCGGCTATTCACCAGAACGGCCCGTTCTCAAGGGCATCAACCTGACGATACCTACCGGGAAAAAAGTGGCATTCGTGGGCCTCTCTGGCGGTGGCAAAACCACGCTGGTCAAGCTGATTCCACGCTTTTATGAGATCCAGTGGGGTGCTGTGAGGGTCGACGGCGTTGATAATCGCATGTACCCGCTCAAGGTGTTACGCCAGAACGTGAGTATGGTGTTACAGGATTCGGTGCTCTTCGAGGGCACGATTCGTGAAAATATCGAGGTTGGGCGACCGGGAGCCAGCGACTCGGACATTATTGAAGCCGCCAAAAAAGCGCAGATGCATGAGACAATCATGAGTTTGCCGGATGGCTATAATACCATTGTGCGCGAGCAGGGCAAGAACTTTTCCGGCGGCCAACGGCAACGGCTGGCCATAGCACGCGCTATCCTGCGTGATGCATCGATCTTGATCCTGGACGAACCCACGGCATCTCTGGATGTCGAGGCTGAGGCCGAGGTGATGCGCGCGCTGGATACCTTGATCGTCGGTCGCACGGTGATCGTGATTTCCCATCGGCTCAGCACACTTGGCAACGTTGATGAGATCATTGTTCTGAACGACGGGCGCATTGTTGAGAAAGGGACCTACCAGGAACTGAAGCGCCTGGGCGGTGTGTTTACTGGCATGCTCGAGGAGCAGAACCGCTACAGTGCTGAGCGCGTCGCCGAGCGCGTCGGAGACAAATCTATCCTGCGTTCGGCCTTCGTACCGTCACCAGCGGGGAACGAACCGTGGCAGGCTCAGCCTGCTCCCATAGCGCAACAGAACTGGCATGCAGTCGCAGCACCTCAGAACAGGCCCGCGGTGCCGGCTCCCGAGCCAGAGTCTCTACCGTTAGCACCTGTAAGAGCTGATTCCCCAGGGGGTAATGGAGTCAGGCAGGCACCGCAGCGTGCTCGGGTGCGCATTGAGGTCGATGGAAAGGTCATCGGTGTGCGCAAGCTCGATAAACCGGTACTCACTATTGGTCGTCTATCCAGCAACGATGTACTGGTACCATCGCAGCGTGTCTCACGCATGCATGCTAGGATACTTTGGGAGAATGGTATGTGGCTGATCGAGGACGCTGATAGCTTGAACGGCATCGCCTATCAGGGCAGGCGCGTCGACCGGCATGTGCTTTCCAATGGCGATAAGATATTCCTTGCTCCAGATTCAACTCTCTTCTACGAGACCATGTGACGTCCTCGAAGGACAGAACAAGCGGGACACACAAGAGGTTGCCCTACAGTAGGGCAACCTTCATCATCTCATACGCCGTTTGCCACATACTTTATGATTCGCAAAACAGGTCTTTCACCTATAGATGGTTGTGGTAAGTAAATCAACTGAGTCGCTTCGTCAATGGTAAGGGTATGATGACTACCGCCGCCCAGGAAGTAGTTGCCTAGTTTCTTCAATCCCCGCCCACTTTCATCGAATATCGAGATGCCTCCCGCACATCCGACAAAGAGGAGGTGCAACGGGTGATCTAACCGAACTATATCGGAATTGTATGCCACTGGAGGGAGAGGACCAGGAAAGGCTTTCATAGTCCGCAAATCGACCCGCGCCAGGTTATTGGAGTCGACACAGGCAACGAAAGCTTCGCGCTGCTGTGCGTCTATCACCAGACCATGCGGGGCGAGGCACGTGTCCGGCAGCCGTATTTTTGAGACGATGTTAAGAGAGACAGGATCGATAACCGCTAAAAACGATGGCGGCGTCTGCGGTTTACCGAGGTTCTGGTCAATTAGCGGCAGCGTGACCACAAAAATGCGATTGGTAACGGGGTCATACTGGATATGTCCTACGTCATCACCGAATGGAGGGTGAAGACCGAAAGGGATCTTGGTAATGAGCTTGTTAGTTATGGCGTCGATTACAGCCACGTTCTGGTTTTTCAGGGCGGTATTCGCATTATCGGGGTCATCTGGTATTCCCGGGTCGGCGACAAAGATCCTGTGGTCGACCGGATCATATTCTATAGCATCTGGACCATCTAACGGGTCGAGCTTGATCCTGGCGATGACGTTAAATGGTCTATGCTCATCAACGACGTAGATGATGCTATCAGCAGCGTCACCGACAAAGACCTTGCCAACATTCTGAGCGACCAGAACGCCCGCAGCTTGGGGAACGTTGACCAGACCAACAACCTTGTTGAGTTGGGTATTGAAGACAACGACATTCCCATCCGTTTCTGCATCGAAATTGGGGTTATGTAAAATGGCGGCCTCTTTATCCGGGTTAGGCCCGGTATGGACGATAAACAGCAGGTGGGTATTTGGGTCGAGCGATTGGAAGTCGAAGTGATCAAAACGCTGAGCCTGGCCAGCAGCGAATGGATTTTGACTTGTCCGGTGAGGATCTGGCAACGCGTCTGGCAGCGCGATATCTTGCACAATCTGCAGTCGATGCAGCGGAATGGGTGTCGAGAATCGAATTACTTCCGATACAATCAAGAAGAGAAGCAGTGCGAAGCTTACCACTACCAGGAGCCACCAGGCAACACGGTCCACTCCAAATCTCTGGGGAGGCGATGAATCCATATATTGTTGAGTCATCGGACTTTTCTCCTTAGTCCTTCCAGTGAGTGATCCAGGAGTTTCTTTCACTTGTATCCATAGTATCGAGCAGTGGGAAACACTTCACCAGCAGTTTTTCACGCGAGCAGTCTAAAGATTACCTCTAATTGAGAACGTTTTAAAACGTCCTTTTTTGACTTCGGCCCCATTATATCAAAAAAACTCATCCTGGTGCACTGGCTTCTTCCGATCACAGGCGCTTTGGCACATTCTTTGTGATGTCAAAGGTTGCCAGCTTCAGCACGTCATAGTGTGCCTGGA
>WNGG01024952.1_pt1 | contig 12205 bp, 10 predicted proteins | sample 5400661 | NCBI WGS metagenome assembly WNGG01 (sample SAMN13153372, study PRJNA577476) | soil metagenome | isolation source: 100 cm soil or saprolite under Garry oak tree replicate 1 | place: USA:California | collected 2016-06-15 | reverse complement strand
AGTACGAACCTATAGTCGAAAAGCGAATGGAGAAGCAGGAAGCAATCATGAAAGCAAAAGACTTATTCAACGATGAAAAGTACTGGGGGGCTCACGAAGTTCTTGAGTCTGTATGGAAAGACGCCCATCATGAGGAAAAAGATTTACTAAATGGAATCATTTTGATCGCCGCTGCATTCGTTCATGACGAAAAAGATGAATCAAGCATTTGCATCGCCATACTAAGCAGAGCGATGAAGAAGTTATCAAATGCCAAGGGCTCGTATTTCAGGATGGACCTGGACGAAATAAAGAGACAGGTGTTACAAATAATTGAAACAGGAAAGGTAAAGAGGTTCACAATTTAGAGCCTTAGCGTATCTATCACCTTGGACAACATACTTTATAACCTGATGTAGTGCGCTACATGAAATCATTATATCATTTTTTGACTAATTAGAAGTATCAAAATTGGTAGAAATAAAAAAGTCATCAGACTCCGTTATGGATTTTAAGGCGAAATGAATCTGATATAATCAATTGTTATAACTTTATGACACCGTATATCCTACGAGCAACTGGTGGAACCATGCTAAACTTTGGCTACTGGAATGAAAAGACCACTAATCCGATACAGGCACAAAACGAACTGTGTAAATTAGTTGGAAAATTTGCTCAGTTGCATACTGCAAAAAATGTCCTAGACGTTGGAAGTGGATTCTCAGCACCAGCAATATACTGGAAATCAGTTTAGAACTCCTTGAATATAATGTGTCTTAATGTTAATTTCCTACAATTAAAAAATGCTGTCGGTTTAGTTAAAAGTAGTGACGACAATAATAATATCGTAAATTCTAGAAAGACACACCAAGCACTGTCATTTATAAATCATAACGCTGCTAGGGACATATCGCTAGTAAATGGTACAGCTAAAAATATACCCCGTACAGATAATTGCGTGGATAGAGTAATCGCTTTAGAATCTGCGCAACATTTCAAGCCATTAATGCGATTTATTCAGGAATCGAGAAGAATTCTACGACACGATGATGGCTTACTTGTTGTTGCAATACCTGTCTGTCGTTCTTATCCACGAAAATACGCGAATTCATGAAACTTGGATTTCTTTCCTTAAATTGGGCATCAGAACATTACGAATTAGAATTTGTCAAATCACTAATTAGCAGGACTAGGATTAAGATTATTAAAACCGGCATATAGGATCGCATGTATAAGAGCCTTTGGCAGACTACTACGCGCAAAACAGAGAAATAATAAAAAGTATACTTTTGAAATAGAGGACATATTCATTATCATCATATCTTCATGGTTTTCTATACAATATAATTGAAAGAGTTGTCTACAACTCAGCCTTAAAAATGAAGGAAGCATCTCAGAAGGGATTTATCGATTATGTTCTGATCAAGGCAAAGCTGGTATAATATCGATCAGATTGTAGTGTGAGGGCTTAAATCATTCCGGGGATAATAACAATAGCTATCACTTGCTCAGATGAGTGAATGACAATATTTTTCCTGCGTCAATTATGCAAATTTTATACTTAAAGTACGTAGTAAATTCATATTCGCATTCAAATTTCAAAATAAATTGATACACATTCTCTAGTGAATAGGTGATTGCAAGATGCAAACATATGAACGTCCGACGAGAGCTACTACCCCATGCGCCCAACGTGACGGTAATGTCTGTCTATTTCGGTTCAGATCTTTTGCATAAATTTGCTACCATACCTTTTGAATAACAAGAGCCCGAAAATGAGCGTTGTTTTGTTTTTACAATTGACTGATAATTGAGCGTAAAATCATGAGTTATTGATGCGCTGTTTTCGGGAGCAAAACATATCTTTTTCTCCAGTTTTTCAGTTGGCACAGCCACCAATTCGTTTTCTTGATTCCTACACCTCAACCTCTTGTTTCTTTTCCTGGTCTTCTTGTTGCTGCTCCAATGCAGATTTTTTCTTCTTTTTCGCATTCTCAGCTTTTAACTTTTCTAATTCTTCATCAACTGATGCTGCTACACCCACTTTTTCTAGTTCCCTTTCAATAATATCGCCGCCTTTATTTGTATAATCCGTAAGAACTCCTGAGTCAATCATCTCATCCAATGCTTGTGCTTTTGCCTTCATTTTCTCTGTTTTATCTTCTGCTCTGCTCATTGCCATACCTACATTGGCCATTTCCTCTGAGACACCTGTCACACTCTCCTTGATGCGCACTTGTGCTTCAGCTGCAGAATATTGTGCTTTTATGACCTCCTTCTTTGATCTAAATTCTTCGACTTTTGTAGCTAGCCGTTTCTCTGTCTGTTCAAGCTTATCCTGCTCTGTCTTCATATCCACTATCTGTTTATCTAGGGGTTGCAATTGTAACATGTTTGCGTTCTTTCGTTCCAATGCAAGTTTAGCTAGATCTTCTCTATTTTGAGAAATTGAACGACGTGATTGTTCCTCAAGGGTACGAATGTTTTCCCAAAGTTTAGCTTTTTGCATTTCAAGCTGCTTCTTAGCAGTGATTACTCCTGCGATATCTCGTCTTAACTTATTTAACAGTTCTACCTGTTTAGTATAAGAATAATCAAGCCCCTCTCTAGGATCTTCGAATCTATTAAGAAGAATATTCACCTTTTGCTTTAATAAAATCATAAAGCGATTAATAAGACCCAAATCGAATTCCTATTACCATCTTTAACATCATGTATTATTAAATCTAAGCAAATCTTGCAAGCAATAGACGCCTAGAATTCACAATTTTTGCGTTCGATTAGCGTTAGTTATTGTTTAGAAACCAATTGCACCCAATACTATAACAACGACAAAATAGACCCATCCGACGAAGAGGATTACTGAGCCTTAAGGATTATATTTATAAATTACCCGATTTTTCTTATTACAATTGATAATCAAGAATACTGATCCTTACAAAATGAAGAAATGTGTATCATGTAAGAAGGATATCCAACTAAATCAAAAGTACTTTACATATCCATTATCTTTACAGCAGATCTGTCTTTTCTGTGCAGAAAATGAGATCCCAAAAACAATTGAAATCTTACAGAACGACTTAAAAAAAATAAAAGAATGTTAATAATATTCTAGTGTTGCATCTAGGTCGAATTTTCTGCTTACGTTAACATTAGCGGATGTCCTAGCTATACTATTATAGCCAATAGTTGTGGTCTAGTAGTTGAAGTCTTAGAATATAACTACTCCTATCAAAGTACGCTAGTTAAGGGATTAAATATACAATTGTCAAATCTAACTCGGAGGGCGAATTCTGATACTCCTGCTGCTCGTGCGATATCTCTGGGGCGATAAATAAATTACAGCTGCTGACGTTTGATAAAATCGTGCATAATGTCTATTACTTGGGGTCTAGTCTTTTCAGCCTAGTTCGCTTTGTTTGATATTCCTGTAATAAAGATAATCGGATCGACCAATGCGATTTTAAGTCCTTTGCGGTTAACTATGTTCTACCCCTCATACCTGAAAATATTTTTCTTTTGTTAACTTTGGCGCTAATATGTACCTTCCTTATTCTGATTCACCGCTCCTGTCTATCATTTGCCAGACTATCCGATCTTAGAAATCCCCTAGAAAATATATCTAAATGTAGTGAGATTAAGCTGGCAATTTAGATAGGTTGGTCAAACCACAAAATATTTTGGAACCCATTTATAATAAAGTCCATTATTCTTGCTATTACAAAGACAGGCAAGTCAAGATAATTAATTATTCTCGACATTATTATCAGATAATTATTCAGTATTTGGAAACCCGAAGTTGCATTCTCAAATCCTATAAGCAAGACCTGGATTAGTAGAATAACAATGTATTCAAATGGCGCGTTGCTGTTCATAGCTGCTGCCGTTACATTATCTCTTTTAACAACCAGTACTGCCCTCACTACGCCAGCCGTGGCCTCAAGCAAAGGAGGAGGGTCAGTAGTACAAGAACAAGTAAATACTGGTAATTCCGGCCTTGATAAAGAAATAAACAAATTTTATAATTGTATTTCCAAAACACATCAGGACCCGCCGTCTATAAACAAAGTAGACAATTGTTATTCGCAAGCCTTCGGTGGAGGTTATAGCGGCGGTAGCACAACTAATAGCGGTGCAACACCGACATCTACGTCGACATCGAGCATCCATCATCATAAACATGGCAACAGCACAAGTCATGGCGGGGTAACAGGAACAGGCACATTAATACTACCAACATCGACATCTATCAGCCAGCATCATAAGAAATGATAGTTAGTTGTTTAACATATACTCTTTTTGTTTATACCAACACTCCACCAAACCTCTTGAATTTTTGGCATATAGTTTTATTTGTCTAAGAATCAACACCTGCATCAAACTGATTTAGTCTTCGACTTGTGGAAGAATATGATGATCGGTATACTCCCATTGCAATAGTAGTACTTCACACCAGCTGCAATAATTCTTACATGCAGCAAATCTATCCTCACCAACAATAATTTTGAATCAGATTCTTTCACACAGATTTTGATAAACTATGACATGGATCGCGAAAAGCGCTGAGCTACTAACTAAGAGGAATGGTCATATTATGCTAGTGATTTGGATCGTGCTAAGCATATATTAGACGAGCATCCCGGGAAACAGTCTTATCCCAATCCCGAAGACGTTGAAAACCGATTGAAACCGAATAGATAGGTCTTGTGAATGAAAGACAGTATGTTTGACAATCTGGACTGAACTTTGATTCTCTGGTCATCAGAGCGAGTATCATATAGAAACGACCTGCATAATCGTAATAAAATTTAAGGATTATTTGGTACAACGGTTAGTCTGATCTGACTTATCATTCTGAAATATACGAATAGTGTCATAGTACAGGGAATGGGACGCACAGAAAATATAGTTAAGAATCTCAAAGATATGCAGCTCAAAGCGTTTTAGATCTGTGCCTTGGGATCAGTTGATCCTCTGGTTCACCATAAACTTGGTATAATCAATATGAGTCACCAACACAGAAATAATAATAATGAGAACTTCGACTCACAAATATCGTAACTGCAGGTATTGCAATCAAACGAAAATAACTTTAGGCTTTATATGAACAAGGAAGTTAGAATCAAGTATTTTACAAAGTTATAATGAAGCGACGTGGATTTGAAGCGATCGGGTGGTACTGCAAGAAATGCAAAACATTTGAAACCGACGGTATGGTAGAACGTCGTAGAAAAGAGGATATCAAAAATGTGTGGAATTTAAAAACAGACGCAGACATTGACAAGTTTGTGTGTTCAGGTTATGTTGAGTCTCTTGTCTCAGATATCTAACTGACTGTTACGATCAATTTCTGAATGAAATTTATGTACCAAAGTATATTAGAGGTGCTTCACAAGACCTGCTAGAAATATAAGAGATTTGGTGGATATATTTGGCCACTAATATATTCATTAGAGAGGTTATTTTCATCATCTTCCTCCCAAACAGGCATATCTAATTCATGATTTTTGGTATTTCATCTTACTACTCGTTTACTGCCTGTCTAGTGTTGGTCTTTCTTAGTCTCTTTGAGAACCTGTTCCAAATATTCCTTCATTGTGTCGTATGACTCTTCTAACTGTCTTTCTCTTGCTTCTAATTCGCGCAGCTCCTGTGTTCTTCTTCTTACTTCTTTGTCTAATGTACTACTCCATTTTATCAGCAATACTATTAAGATCGACACCGCAGCCAGAGTGCCAGATAACAGTGTGAACATCTTTATTCTTTCTGTATTGAGTTCAACATTAAGCTTTGAATAGATTTGTGCTGTGGGCGTCACTAGTTGAACAAAAAATGTAGGATCATCGTTTACAACGACCGGATATTGGGTAGTTAGTCTTTCACCTAGTCCGTAGTCATACACAGCATAACCTGGATTACCAGCCAACAAGTCGCGGGTTAAATTATTCAAGATCTCGTTATGATTAATAAACTCCTGTACAATATTGCCAAAAAAAGGCTGCCCGACGAGTCCTTGGTTTACACCATTAAATAGTATAGTACCTTTTTTGTCATAAGCTATCAGGAACTCTGAATTTACGTGTTCATAGTTTCCATAGTGTGTTACTGTAGGTATAGAAGCTACTACCATTCCCATATATTTATACGTGTGCAAATTTATGATTGGGTAGGATATGAAAATTCTATAAATGCCTTGTCTTTCAAAGCCACCAGAAAATACTGGTGTTAACTTGTTTTTTGTCTCCTGTACCCAATCCCTAACAGAGAAATCTTGACTCATAAAACTTTCTGATGTCTTAGAGGATAAACTGGTTGTCACGATATCATTTGAATTCAATACAAATAGTCTATTTATAACACTTTGATATAGATCAAATTTTTTTAGCACTAGCCCTTGGCTTTCATTTCCTAAAAAGTCTCCTTGCTGGAAATATATAGAATTGGCTAAATCATCCTCCATGCCGATCACTAAACTGACATCTGACCCAATATGTTCTGCAATGTTCCTTGTGGATGCAATTTGTTGTTCTCTTTGCTGTTCGAATAGGTTATTCTTTAAACTACCTTCGCTGATATTTTGAACGTAAACTAGTAAGGCGGAGGAAAGAATAACTATTAAAACTACAGCAACAATTCCTATTCCCTTAACTCCTTTTAGACGAATTAATTTCAGATGTCCTCTAGTGAATGAAGAGCGCTTTAGAACTATTTGTGTGTTTCAATTCGCACTTGTTTAACTCGCATATTTTACATTAGACATATGCATAACTTAAGCTAACTGACACGTGTTGCAACACAAATCTTAAATCATATCATGTTTAAGCAAGAACAATTTGAAACGACTTTTCGAAAGGAAAGGCTATGGTCGTCCTCGAAACGGCTGGAACTCAAAACTCTTATTCCTTTGTACCCTACTAGCATCGTTAATAATCTTAAGTGTCATAGAAACAGGGATAGGTGGCAATGGTAGTATCTTCTTTGTTTCCTCTTATGCTCAGAAAAAACAAATTACTCTCAAGGCACTATTAGTTGAGCCAAAAGACAGATGGGACAGCCTAATTCCAGCAGCTCTGCTTCGTTTGAGAGCAGCGCATCCAGATCTCGATATTAAAATTAATTATACAGTTTTGCCTTACGACGCGGCTAGGGGACAGTTGTTAAGGGCAATCGCTAATCAAACAGCTGTTGATTTAATGTCTGTGGATGAAATTTGGCTTGGAGATTTTGCGCAAAGAGGTTATCTTGTGGATCTTACTGATCGTACAGTAAATTGGGGCAAATCTCTTGATTGGTATCAAGTTAACTGGGATGGTGGTGCATATAATCACAGAATTTATGGTATCTGGGCATGGACTGACGTTAGATCCATATGGTACTGGAAGGATCTCCTGAATAAAGCCGGTGTTGATCCAAATTCATTGAAAACATGGGACGGTTATATATCATCTGCAAAGAAGCTCGACGACGCATTGAACGGCGAGGGAATAAAAGGGACATTTGTTTACAATACTACTTATTCTCAAGATCTTTGGTATCCTTATCTTTGGATGCTTGGAGGAGATATACTGAAGCTGAAGACTGGACATCCGACAAAAGGTACCTACTGGTTCCCAGCATTTAATAGCTCTGCAGGGGTTAGGGCAATGGAATTTATCAAGAATCAATCAGGTATAAAGACGGCAGGTGGGAATGTGGAGAAAGATTTTGCTAGTAAGAAGTATGCTTTCATGCTGGCCGGCTCATGGCTGCCAGGAGAGTTTTCTCCCACAATAAAGCAAAATTTTGAACAGCAAATAGGCATGATTCCAATGTTTCCTGTGCCGAATCGGAATACTCAGAATACTACAATGATGGGAGGATGGGAACTCAGCGTGCCCGAAACATCCAAGAATAAGGACCTTGCTTGGGAATTAATTACGATAATGTTAAAGCCTGAAGTGCTTGCCCCTGTACTTGCAAAATTTGGTTATCTTCCAACACAGGTACCTATAGGAGAAGGACCTTATTCTGCGGATCTAAGGAAATCAATACCATATTATGACGAATTGGTCTCTATGATCCCGACAGGTCATGCTCGGCCTAACATCCCTGAGTATCCACTGATAGCTAACGAGATAAATGATGCGATTAACAAGGTTTATCTTGGCGCAGAGCAACCTAAGCAAGCATTGGATGAGGCTGCAGCCAAATCTGCAAAGGCCTTAGGATGGTAGTGACTTAGACTGTTTGCAATATATATCCATTAGTATATACAAAAGTCTCAGCTATGCCCGTAATGGCGTAATATTAGCTTCGGATCATCTATGTCTTAAGGGGTAATCTGGATTCATCTTGCAAATATTTATCTTGGTTCTTCCGGTGGCAAAAAGTGATTCGTTACGAGAGTCTATAAAATATATTATGCAGAACAATTTTGTATATGGTTCTACTATATTTTCGATTCGGAAACAAAGGAAGAGTTAATTACTAACAACCATTATTATAGCTGAATTCTCGCTTGATTGCTGATGTCGTGCATACGAGTTTAAACCCGCGGGGAGGTAGTGAGAGGGTAGCCATCGCTACAATACGCGCCCTCTTAGAAACAGATGATTGGGATGTTCGTCTTAATACGTACGACCAACCCGATCTCCCAAAGCTTGCCGCTTCGTATGGACAAAGCGTTGTTGCTCTATTGCAAAGGATCAAAAGCATTGTGATTTTACAATCCATAGAGAAACGAAATTTATCGACACCCTCAGATCTCACTATAAATACCCACGGTGACTTACTTCCATTTTTTCATCACAAGATGACAAAAACGAATTCAATCGTATATTGCCATTTCCCTCTCGCAAAATATTTAATTGATGGTGGGTTTCCAGAATATTTTGGTTTAATTCATCACTTACATATTCTCCAAAGATCTGAAGCGGTCCGCACAAGATTTCTGGCAGTAGCCAAGAATAATTATATCCGAATGATTCGAAATTCAACCGTACTAACAAATTCCGAGTACAGCCGAAGAGCAATATGGAACACATTCGGCACAGATTCAACTGTATTAAGCCCGCCTGTGGAGGTTGAAAGATTTCGTAGTGCTGTATGGCTCCGTCGATCCGGGAAAAAATATGCCAGCACGATATTGGTAATATCAAGGCTCCATCACACTAAAAAGATAGAAAATGCAATCAGGCTCGCAAAACTTTTAAAAAAGAATAAAATAGCAGAGGGTATGACGATTGTAGGAAATTTATCTCCTGATAGTCTTCAATATTATTCTTACCTAAAGCAGATGGTAAAAGAGTATAACTTAGGAAAATATGTAAAATTTGAGGTTAATGCGAACTTTGGGAAGCTCATCGATCTGATGCGTCGATCCAAAGTCTATCTTCATCCTCTGCCAGGTGAACCTTTTGGGATATCGATTGTAGAGGCCATGAGTGCCGGCTTGATCCCAGTCGTACCAGATATAGGAGGACATACAGAATTCGTACCTTCAAAATACCAATATCACACCTTCGGCGGAGCAGTTGAAGCCATTGCGAAGGCAATAGAAGCGCCTTATTCGGAGAGAAATCAGTTGAGTGGTTCGGTGAGAAAATTTTCTGTTTCTAATTATATTCAATCCTTTCAGAAGATCCTGAGCAGGTTATCAGAACAGACCTGCGTTGTGAAAAATAAAACAACGTGAAGGTTACTCCCGTTCACATACCATAATCATCGATTTCAATTTCATACATGGCCCTGCAACATGTTCATTAATCATCGATTCCAAGATAGAAGAGAAGAAATTCGACATAAAACCATAGATGGACCTATGAAAGTTTGGGTGTTCTACTTTCTGGAGGTATCGTCATTATTTTTATCGGATTGACTTGAGGAGGAGCGCCTAAATATTGCTGATAATAAGAGGCGTCCTAATACTAAATAAGCCAATTAAATATTTAGCCGACCGACTGAGTACATTATACGGGTGAACTCTCACTGATTAATTCAGACCCAATATTTGCTGGTGCTTACCATCTAAGTGAATTATAGTACGAAATGTCACATTGGTCACCATTATCAAAAAAAGACTGGGTCCGAAAGCTACTTTCCCCTTGAGCTAGAGGGCGTAGTAGAAGGAGCATCTGGTGCTATTCTTTCATTAACTTTTTGATAACTTTATAATCTCATCACAATCATATCTACTTGCCAGCATATTCCGCGCTATCACCAAAAATTCATTCTTAAATATTGTTTATCTGTTAATACAGAATTTAATTCCTAATACTATTATAAAAGAGTATTCAAAGATATATGAAGACATTATGATAAAGTTACGGCAGTACAGAATCAACCCCGGCTTAATAGTTATAGATGTTCAGAATGGCTTTGTAAGCAAAGGCGGTTCTTATGATCTTTTGGGAATGGACACTTCGCATTACGAAAGCGTTATTCCCAAGATAGGCCAGCTCATCAACAAATGCCGAAATGCCGGCATACCAGTTTTTTATACCCAGGCTGTCAGAGAGTCCTCTGGGATTGACTTGCTGACCAGGACACACAAAATCCTACCCAAGGCGCGAGAAGAAAGAATCATGAAAAAACCTATCTGCGTCAGAGGCACATGGGATGCAGAGATTGTTGACGACTTAAAGCCTCTTAGTGCCGATCACATAGTGATAAAGAGAAGAGATTCCGCCTTTCACGATACAGAGATTGGGGTATGGTTAAGAAGCCTTGGAGTTGACACCATTATTTTTTGCGGCATTGACACATCGATTTGTGTAGAGACATCTATTAGAGATGCATTTAATATCGGATATGACGTAGTGCTCATTTCCGATGCCACGGCATCTAGTAACCTAAAACATTATGAGTCAACTTTAGAACACGTTAGGGGCTACTACGGGTTGGTAATGGACATTCAGGAGCTTTCCAGATACTTGCCATCGTCTCTGCCGCATCAAACTCAACCACATTTATCGAGAGCCAATGAGAAACTAAATAGCGGATCGTCTTCCCAAAACACGAATAGATAGGGGATATACTCTTTCAGATTACGCCTGCCGTACGAAACTTTCTAGGTAGATAGGTCTCTGCTAGGAAACTAGCAGGGCTCTGACAGCCTCTTCGGAGTCGTCATCTTTTACTACGAAAGCGTTCATTTTGATCTCAAATTGAGAAGCGTGTCCAAATAAGGCAACTCGTAATCTAACATCGAGGATATTTTCACTCTGTAATATTCTTCGTCTTCTTAACACCAGGTAATTAGAGTGCCTTTCACGCGGTAAGCGACGATAACCTAGCGAACCTAGAAGGACCTGACAAATTTCTAATCAATTCCTTGCAGACAGATGCGATCTTCGGGCAGAGGTAGGGCTTCTTGTGTGTGTTGATGATCCTCCATTCGTAGTTTCAGTCATCAACTCCGCATACCTCATACCATCTCGGCGTATGGCAGCTAGAAGTTCTTTTTCATCATCTATCGTACCTACTAATGCCTCTATGCCATATTCAGGGACTTCGTTGCAATCTGGAATTCTCATGCGTTTAGGGTCCTTTGCTGTTATCTCTTCGTGTTCAGTCGTACAGCAGTTGGTCAACATATGAAAGACCTCCGAAGAGAGATTTATAATTTGCTCATGATAATCCAACACAAATTTTGTTCCAGCCAGAACCGACAAGCATTTTGGCAACAGGTTTTGCATTTGTGTTGGTGAAAATCTACCAAGCAACCATGATCCACTTATTATCAAGGATTTTTCTAATTTGGTCTCATCAAATAGGCCCTGACAGAGAAGAAAAGTTGGTTTGTGGTAGAGGGTCGCCGGAGATGAAATTCTCGCGGGAATCAGCAAAAGAAGATAGAAAAATGGAGTTTGAAGGCGCTCTCCCTACCACCAAACTTCTTTAGTACAAAAGCTCCATCGAATATATATGCACCAACGAAGGAGACGAATAATAATAATCCTATGGTCGACAGCGGTGATCCACGTATGTGGAAATCTACCTTATGTAAAGCAAGTAGTTTCCTAGAGGAAACTCAGCACAAGGTACTTCAAGGAGTAAATCCTGGCGGAATATACGAAGCAATATGGTGCAGAGACGCCTCATACATAATCACAGATTGGTTTCTATCCGGGAATATTGATGGAGCCATTCAACAGATTTTTCTAATTTGGTCTCATCAAATAGGCCCTGACAGAGAAGAAAAGTTGGTTTGTGGTAGAGGGTCGCCGGAGATGAAATTCTCGCGGGA
>WNGG01010115.1_pt1 | contig 12205 bp, 7 predicted proteins | sample 5400661 | NCBI WGS metagenome assembly WNGG01 (sample SAMN13153372, study PRJNA577476) | soil metagenome | isolation source: 100 cm soil or saprolite under Garry oak tree replicate 1 | place: USA:California | collected 2016-06-15 | reverse complement strand
GGCCGGGTTCGGCGGCGGTTTGAGCCTCGCGCAGTACCGGCGCGCGGTCACCGGCGTCGCGGCGCACCTGACCACGGGCCCGCTCACCTGGAGCGCGTTCGGGAGCCTTACGTCCCAGGCGCTGCGCCAGCTCCAAATCCGTGGCGCGGGCGTGTCCGGCCCCTATCAACTGGCGAGCGACATCGTGCCGGGCACCGACTACCTGCGCGTCGAGACGCGCGATCAGCTGAATCCCGAGCGTGCCGTCGCGACGCAGGCCCTGGTGCGCTTTGTGGATTACCAGATCGACTACGCGAGCGGCGTCGTGCTCTTCAAGCAGCCGATCCCCGCGACCGACGCCGACGGGAACCCCGTCTTCCTCATGGTCACATTTGAAGCCGCGAGTGGAGCGGAGCAGCGGCTCGTCGCCGGCGCCCGCGCCGCACTGGACGTGCGCCAGCTCGCTGGGGAGGGACTCCGGCTGGACTCGCTGCGGATTGGCGTGACGGCAGTGGATGCCGAGCAGCCGATCAACCGCTACCGACTGATCGGTGGCGACGTCCGGCTGCTCCGGCTCGGCTCGCTCGACCTGGGCGGCGAGGTCGCGTATGCCGAGCACGGCGATTCCGTGGGCCTGGCGACGACGATCAAGGGCAGCTACAGCCTGCTCAGCGGCAGGCTCACGCTCGGTGCCGGGTACATGCGCGTGGGGCGTGAGTTCACGAATCCCTCGAACGTGGCACTGCAACCAGGTCTGACCGAGGAGACGCTGCGCGCGGGATTCAAGGTCGGCGCCACAGAGCTGCGCGCGGAGCACGCGCGCGAAGCATTCGCCTTGCAAGACATCGAGCGCGAACACACGCGCGTCGGCATCGTCCAACGCGTCGGCACCAGAATCGAGGTTGACGGCGGCGTCGCCAGCGATCACGTGAACGGCGGCAGTCTCACGCCGAGCGACGTGACGGCCGCGAACCTGCGCGCCAAATGGGGCCTCTCGTCCAGACTCCAGCTCTGGACGGAGGCGCGGCGGCACCTCAGCGTCGCCGGTCCCGATCTCTCGCCCGATCTCTGGGGCATCGGCGCCAATTATCGGGTTACGTCGACCCTCACGCTCGAGGCAAGCGAGCGCTATGTGTCGCGTCCCGACAGCCAGAGGCAGTACTCCGTCTCGAGCCTCGGGATGCGGGCGGACATGGGGCACGGCACGCAGGCATGGGGCAGTTATCAATTGACCGGCGGCATCAGCGGCGCGGGCAACGCGGCAGTCATTGGCCTGCGCAATCGGCTGCAGCTCACTCCCGATCTTGCGGTGAACGTGCTGTTCGAACGCCGCCAGGGTGTTGGTCGCGCATCCGTCGCCGATCCGGTGCGCGCGCTGCCGTTCCTGCAAACCGAAGCGGACTATTGGTCCGCGGCCGCCGGATTGGAGCTGTTGCCGAAAGCCGCGCCCTACCGACTGACGGCGCGCGGCGAGTATAAGGACGGTTCCCTGCAGTCCACGCGGCTCGCAACCGTCGCTGGCGACGTGTCCTTCGCGGCGTCGCTCGCGCTGCTCACGCGCCAGGAGTTCGCACAGAACGCGCTCCTGGGGGCGCCGCTGTCGCGCCGCGCGTCGAGCCTGTGGGGGCTGGCGCTGCGGCCGGCGCGCAGCAACCGCGTGAATGTGCTGGCCAAGTTTCAGTGGACGGACGAGCGCAATCCGGTGGGGGGCGGTGTGCTGGTCGCGCGCGGTGCGGAGCGCCGGCTGATCGGCGCCGCCGAGGTGATCTGGACGCCGCAATCCCGACTCGAGATCTCCACGCGGTACGCCGTCCGTCGCACGCAGGCCGAGCGGCTATACCCGGACGGCACGCCGCAGACGTTGACTGCCTGGGCCGATTACATCGGCGGGCGCGCAAACCTCGACGTGACGCACTTGGTGAGCCTGCGTAGTGACGGCCGGCTGCTGGTCCAGCGGACCTCGGGCGCGAGCGCAGCGCGTTCGTGACGCTGGCCGTGGCCGTGACGGAAAAGCTGTTCCCCACCGCAGCCGCATTCTGGCGGTCCCGATTCTGAGCTGAGCTGGCAGCCGGCGTCGATTCGGGATATCTTCGGTAGTCCCCCACGCCGGGCTGCTCCATGCGTCGCATTCTCCTCGCCGATGCGGACGCGTTCTACGTCGCCGTCGCGCGCGCCGTCGATCCCGACGGCGCCGGCAAGGCACCGCTACTCATCGTCGGCGGCTCGCGCGAAAGCCGCGGCGTCGTCTGCTCCGCCTCCTACGAAACCCGCAAGTTCGGCGTCCGCTCGGCGATGCCGATCGCCCGCGCGCTGCGACTCTGCCCCGATGCCGTGTGCGTGCCCGTCCCCTTCAAGGCGTGTAATCAGAAAAGCGCCGAGATCCGCCAGCTGCTGCACCAGTTCGCGCCGATCGTGGAAGGCGCGAGCATCGACGAATGGTATCTCGACTTGACCGGAACCGAGAGCGTCTATCACCACGAGCCGCTGGCGACCACCGCCGAGCGCATCCGGTCCCGCCTGCGCGAGGCGACGGGACTCACCCTCTCGATCGGCGGCGGCACCAACAAGCTGATCGCCAAGATGGCGGTGGATCGCGCCAAACCGAGTGCGGGAGGGAACGGTGTGGTCATCGTCGAGCCAGGGATGGAAGAGGCGTTTCTGCGCTCCTGCACGCTCGCCGACATCCCGCTCGTCGGTCCCAAGTTCCAGGCACGGCTCGCGCGCCATGGCTTCATCACCGTGGAGGACGTCCTGCGTTACGACCTCGCCACGCTCCAGAACTGGATGCGCAAGCGCGAGGCGAGTTGGCTCTGGAACCGCGTACACGGCGTCGATGACGGGGATGTGCGTCATCGGACGATGAACAGGGGTATCAGCCGCGATGAAACGTTTGGGAAGGATCTGCACGACGACGCAGACATCGAGCGCGAGCTCCTGCGGCTCGTCACGCGCGCCGCAGCGGACATGCGCGGCGACGGGCTCACGGCCCGCACCGTAGCCGTGCGCCTCCGCGATTGGGACTTCAAGACGCGATCCGCGCAACGCACGTTGCCCGAGCCAGTCGTGTCGGATCGTGTCATCCTGCGTGTCGCGCACGAGCTGCTCACCACGCTCCGGAAGGTTCGGCGGGTGCCGGCGCGGCTCGTCGGTGTTCGGCTGTCTGGCTTGGAGAAAGCAGCGGCGACCGGTCAACTGGTCATGCTGACCCAGGAAACCGAGCGGGATCGCGGCCTGTCTCGCGCTATCGATCGGGTGCGCCAGAAGTTCGGCGCCAAAGCAATCGTGCCGGGCGGGATCGTGGAGGAGCAATGAACGTGAGATTCCTCGCCGCCATTTCGCTGGGGCTCGTCGCCAGCGTGGCACGGGCGCAGTCCCCCGCTCGCGACTCAGCCGTCTACGATCTCGCGCCATCCAGCCGTCTCGTCGTGCGCACGGGCAAAGCCGGCCTGTTCGGATTCGCGGGCCACGAGCACACGATTCAGGCACGCGAGTTCACTGGGCGCATCGTGTACTTTCCGGGCCAGCCCGGGTCGTCGTACGTCACCGTATCCATCGCGACGCAGCATCTCGAGGTCCTGACACCGCCCGATACCGCGGAGATCCGGAAAGTGACCGCCGCGATGCGTGTGGATGTGCTGGACGTCGCGCACTACCCGGAGATCTCGCTCACATCGCAGTCGGTGGAAGTGGTGGGAGACACACTCCGCGTGCGCGGGGCGCTCACCATGAAAAACCAAACGCGCACCGTGCCGCTGGTGGTGCGCGTTCGCATCGAACCGGACACGCTGCGCGCGACCGCCGCGTTCACGGTGCGCCAATCGGTCTAAGGCATCCGCCCCTACCGCGGCGGACCGGGCGGCACCGTGCGGGTGGCCGATGCCGTGACGTTCGAGATCGACGCCGTCGCACTGCGCCGCCCTCCTCGCTGACTCAATTCGAGCCGGCGGCCCTCGCCGTCGCGGGCGCGGGATTCGCGATGAAGCGCGCCACGTTCTGCTTGAGCTCCGCGAGCGCCGGTTCGTACAAATACATCATGTGCCCGGCGTCGTAGTATTTGAGCGTGATGTTATCGCGCAAATCGGGCGACAACCCCTCGAGATGGGTCACGGTATACTCGGTCGCGAAGAACGGCGTCGCGAGATCGTAGTAGCCGTTCTCGATCTCGATCCGGAGGTGCGGGTTCGTGACCAGCGCCTCCGCGAGGTCCGACCCCACGTACGTCGTCGTGGCCCAGCCGCGCTGCCCTTCGCGGGCCCAGCTCCATTGCACGCCGCCGCCCATCACGTAGCGGTCCTGCGTCTCGAACTTGAGCTCACCGCGCAGGTAGGCGTTGGCCGCGGCCGTGAACGCGCCCGTGACGGCCGACGACTGGGGATCGCCCGGAGCGTTCTCGGTCAGGAGATCGGGCAACGGCCCTGAGAAGCGCGAATCGAGCCGGCCCGTGACGAGACCCCGGCTGCGCTGCAGCTCCGCCATGAACTGCCGCAGCGGCACGCGCAGGTCGGCCTTCAGCAGGTAATCCTCCGACAACCCGGTGTAGGCGGCCACCTGCTTCGCGACCGCCGCTTTACGATCCGCCGGGAGCGTCGCGCCCGCGGACAGGGCGGCGGCGTAGTCGCCCATGGCGTACCGGCGCACCTCCGTCATGAACGCGCCCATGTTCGCGGGCGCGGGGATCACCTTGTGATATGCGGCCGTCGCCGCGTAGCTCGGCAGATAGAGGACATACGAGAGATCGTGGCCGGGCGCGAACAGCAGCGTCTCGAAGTCGAGCACCGACGAGATCAGCACGATTCCATTGAGCGTCATGCCGTCGCGCTGGAGACGGTCACCCAGCACCGCGGAGCGGGTCGTGCCGTAGCTCTCGCCGATCAAGTATTTCGGCGACGCCCAGCGGCCGTTGCGGCTCACGTACTGCGAGATGAACTGCGCCAGCGCCTTGGCGTCTTCGTCCACGCCCCAGAAATCCTTCCCGGTACCTTTGCCCACGGGCTTGGAGAATCCCGTGCCGATGGGATCGATGAACACCATGTCGGTGACGTCGATCAGGCTGTTCGGGTTGTCCACCATCTGGTACGGTGGCGGCGGCGTGGGGGCCGCGTCGGTGGTCACGACGCGGCGCGGACCAAAGGCGCCCATGTGCAGCCAGGCCGAGGCGGAGCCTGGCCCACCATTATAGATGAAGGCGAGCGGCCGCTGGCTGGCGTCCTTCGCGTCGGTCCGCGTGTACGCCGTGTAGTAGAGGGCTCCGATGGACTCGTCCTTGTCGTTCTTGAGCAGCATCGTGGCGGCGGTGGCGCGATAAGGCACGAGCTGGCCGCCGACGCGGATCGTGTGATCGGTGACCGACGACGTCTCGTTGGGAATCGGCGCGGCCTTGGTGGTGTCGCGCTCCGTCGACGCCGTGGCGGGAGCGGGCCGCTGCGCACGCAGCGGCAGGGCGAGAATGCAGGTCGTCAAGACGAGTATGCCGAGTCTCATCGTGCCTCCAGGATGCGAATCAATGACTAATAGCGAAGAACCAGGCTCCGATCACCGGACCGCGTTGGGGCCGCTGACCCGGTTGCGGCGGCGGCGTGCCCGGGGGAAGCGGACCGTATTCAGGCTGGAAGAGATACGCTACGTGCTTCTGCGTGTCCACCGAAATGGTTTTGGCGCCGCGCATCGTCGGGACGGTCGCAACGACGGTGTACTTGTCGGGCGAATCTTGGCGCACTACGGTGACGTTGCTGTCACTCCCCGCCGGGATGTAAATCAGCTTCTGCGCGGGGTCCCACCCCAACGCGTCGACGCCGTCCCCATTGGCGATCGTGGCGACGATCTTTCCGGTCCGCGCGTCCAGCACGACCGACGTTTTGCCGCAGCCAGAGAAGATCCGGTCGGTAGCGCGGTCGTAGGCGATGCCCGTCGGACCCTCGCAGGGCGCGAGCCGCCACGACGCGAGCACCTTCATCGTCCGCTCGTCGATCACCTGGATCGTGCTCGTGCCCTCGTTATTGACGAAGAGCCTGCCCTTGCCGTCGCTGGCCGCCCCTTCCGGCGAGTTGTCCTCGAGCTGCACCGTGCTGACGATGGCGCCGCTCTTCGGATCGAGCGCGACGACCGTGCCGATGGGACGGCTGTGGTTCGTGAGAATGACGTGGTCGGAGAAATCGTCGTACATGATGCCGTCGAGGCCGCCGGTGGGGACCGGGATCTTCTTGATCACCGCGAGGCTGGCGATATCGAACATGGTGACGGTCGAATCGCCGGCGCTGGTGATGAACCCGTGGCCGGATTTCGGCGCCAACGCGATACCGTGATTGCGGGGCGTGTCCGGGATGTCGCCGACCACCTTGCCTGTCACGCCGTCGATCACCATCACGTGCGTGCTGCGCGAGACGAAGACGCGTGCCGTGCCGGGCTCGGCGGTCAGATAATCAGTGCCGCCGTCGCCGCCGATGCTGTACTTCGCGACGGTGAACGTTTGCGCGTGGCTGACGCCGGGCCACGCCAGCAGCAAGGTAAGGAGCGCTGTGGAGACGAGGAGTGACTGCCTGTTCATATGACCTCGATGGTCGTCGGAAGGCGTATCTGCCATTGTACGCACGGGCGTATCCGCGCGTTAGCGTCCCTTCTTGAGGCGCGCCCACCGAGCCAGCACCTGATTCACCTGCGCGCGCGCCCGCGCACAGGCGGCGACCTGCGCCGCGGTGGGCGTCAGGTCGGCGTCCTGCATGGCCATCGCTGCGGCGAGCGCCGCGTTGCTGGCGCTCTCGAGCGTCGGCGGGGTCGGCGCGCCCGGCCGAGCGACACCCCGCGGCCCCCCCCCTCCCCCTCCACCTTCCCGCGCCCGCGGCGGTGGCGCAAGCGACTCCACCTGGGCCCGCCGCGTTCCCGAAAGCGAATCGACCAGCGCCCGCGCGTCGCGATACGCCGCGCGCGACCGGGCTGCGGCGTCATACATCTCGCGCGAGAGCGCGGCGAGCTGCTGCAGTCCAGCAGCCGGCGTCTTCACGCGCGGATCGAGCCGGAGCGTCAGCGACTGCGTGTACGATTTGCCGTTCACCGTGAGTCGCACCGTATAGCGACCGGGAGGCGCCCACGGCGTGGTCGCGGTGTGCTCGCTGCGATGCGGCACCGCGCCGGTGGCCTCGACTTCTCCCGTCCGCGGGTTCTCACCAATCGGCTGATACCGGAGGTCCCAGGTGAACCGATGCATCCCCGCCCGGGTCGAGAGACGGTCTTGCGGCGCCGGCCAGTACAAGGGAAGCCCGCAATCGGAGGCCGACGGATTCTTCTGGCACAACCGATCGTACGACGCGGGATCGAGCGCCGGATCTGGATCGAGCACGGGATCGTCGCTCGAGTAGGAGCGGATGACTCGGCCTGCGCCTTCGAGGATTTCCAATTTCACAGGACCAGAAGCATCCACGCCGAGTGCGTAATCGATGATCGCGCCGGCGGGTGGATTCTCCCCGGCGGGAAGCTCGGGCGGCCACGGGGTCGGCTCGTTGGTGCCGAAGCGCACGCGAACCGCGGTGTTGGGCTTAACGAGATACGTCGCTGAACTCCGGGATCTCGCCAACTGCCGAACGGGACTCAGGTCATCCAGAATCCAGAAGCCGCGCCCGTGCGTCCCCGCGATCAGGTCGGCGCACAAACAGGTGCTGTCGTCTTTCACTTGAATGTCGCGCACCGAGATCGCCGGCATGTTGAGCCGCAGCGATTGCCAATTCGCGCCGTCATCAAACGAAACCCAGACCTGTGCGTCGGTGGCCGCGTAGAGGAGCCCCGGCACGCGCGGATCCTCGCGAATCGAGTTGGCGACGGCATCCGGGGCGATACCGATATCGATTTCCGTCCAGGTCGCGCCGCCGTCGTGCGTGCGCCAGAAATGCGGATGCAAGTCGTCGATGCGCAATGTATTGGCGGCGGCGTAGGCGGTCCGCGTATCGAAGTGCCCGGCTTCGATGTTGAAAATGCGGGTCCACGGCTTGATGGCGGCCGGCGTCACGTTCTTCCACGTCGTCCCGCCGTTCGTGGTCACCTGGATGTTGCCGTCGTCGGTGCCGGCCCACAGGACGGCGATGCTCCGGGGCGAGGGGGACAACGCGGTGATCGCGCCGCGCGGCGTCGGCGTCACGCCGCTCGCATAGCGGCCGGCGCTCGCCGGGACCGCCCACGTCGCGCGTGCCAGATCGGGACTGATGCGGGTCCAGGTGTGGGCGCGATCGATCGACTTCCACACGACGTTGGACGTGTAAAACAGCACGCCTGGGTTCACCGGCGACCAGATGAGGGGCATGGTGCGCACGTTGCGGCCGTAGGCATCGCCCCGCGCCGCGGAATCGGGCCCCACCTGCGCCGTCTGGCCGCTGCGCCGGTCGTAGCGCGACACGCCGCGGCGCGCGCTGCCGAATACGACGTCCGGGTCGCGCGGGTCGGGCGCAGCGATGCCGTACTCCTGAATGTTGGCGGGATGCCAATCGTGGAACGTGATCTCGCCGTCGTCGGAGCGGCTGGCAACGCACAGGGAACCCGAATCCTGTTGCCCGCTGCAGACGCGATAGGGGAACGCGTTGTCCGCCGTGACGTGATAAACCGCCGCGGTGGGTTGCGTGTACCAATTGCTCCACGATGCTCCGCGGTTGGACGAAATCACGGCGCCCTGGTCGGAGACCACGAGGATCAGGTTGGGATCATCGGGATGGATCCAGATGCGCTGATAGTCATCGCCGCCGGGCGATCCGCGTACCGCGGACCAGCTGGTGCCGCCGTCTTCGGTGCGCCACATGACGATCGACGCGCTGTAAATCACGTTTTCATTTTTCGGATCGACGGTGATGGGCGGCAGGTCGCCGCCGCCAATCCGGCCGAGGGGTCGCAGATCGGCGGTCGCGGAGGCGGTATCGCCGAGCGCCGCCGAGGATCCGGGAATGCGGGTGCGCAGCGTCCAGTGCGCGCCGCCGTCGCTCGACTTGTAGAAGCTGACCGGTCCCGACCCGCCCGCGGGATTCACGGACGCGACCATCGCGTAGAGCACCTGCGGATTGCTCGGCGCGATCGCGATGTTCGCCTCGAGGACGGGAGGCAGGCCGTTCGTGAGCTGGGTCCAGGTCGTGCCGCCGTCGCTGGACTTGTAGATCCCCCCCGCCCCGGGCCACGTGGAGTCGGGACCGAAGGATGCTGCTTCCCAGAAGGTTTGCTGCTGTTGCCAGAGCGTGGCGTAGATCGTGTTCGCGTTGCTCGGATCGATCCGCACCTCGTTCGCGCTCGTGTACTCATCCTTGTACAGCACTTTGTCGAACGTGCGCCCGCCGTCGGTCGAGCGGTACACACCGCGCTCCGCGTTGGGGCCGTACGGGTGGCCGAGGGCCGCGACAAAGAGCCGATCGGGGTTGGTGGGATCGACGTCCACGTAGGCGATCATCTGCGTCGCGTCGAGCCCCAAATGTGTCCAGGTGCGCCCCGTGTCGCTGGACCGGTACATGCCGTTGCCCGTCGCCAGGTCGGGCCGGATGATACCCGCACCGCTCCCCACGTAGATGACGTTGGGCGCCGAGGGCGCGACGGCGATCGCGCCGATCGAGCCGGTCGCTTCGTGGTCGAAGAGCGGCGTCCAATTGCTGCCGTAGTCCGTCGAGCGCCACAGGCCGCCGTTGTCGAAACCGATATAGAACGTGGTCGGATGGCCGGGCGTCGCTGCCACCGCGCGGGCGCGACCGGCGCGGAACGGCCCGATCGTGCGCCAGCGGAGTGCGGTGCCGAGGTCGGGGGTTTGAGGGGTCGCGCGTGCCGGAGGGAGCGCGAGGATGCCGAGGACGACGATGGAGATTCGCATGCGCGGATTATGTAGCGTCCGCGCGCGACGTGCTACCTCAGGCGCGCTACTCGCTTAGGCGCTTCGGTCCCTTCGAGTCCGGCATCGATCGTGGCGGTGGCGGCGACGTGGGGGGCTCCTCCGTGGAGGTGACGTCCTGCAAGCCGCGCTTGAACGCCTGAATTCCCTTACCGATCGACGCGCCGATTTCCGGTATCCGCTTGGTCCCGAACAGCAGCGTGACGACGGCGACGAGAATGAGGATGTGCCAGATGCTGAGGTCGGCTAACATGCCTCAGAATATAGCAGCTTCAGCGAGGCGTCGCTGCGCGACTGTCGCATTCGGTAACCGCTCGATCCGCACCGCCGGCCGCTCGAATCCTGCGACCACGACGGTCGCCTCGAAGGGGCCCGACGGGCGCCGTACCTGAACGCGGACCGTATCGCCGAGATGCAGGCTCTGGAGCTTCGCGCGCAGCCCCGGCCAGGTCGCGACCGCCGCGCCGTTCAGCGCCACAAGCTGGTCGCGACTGTGCAGGCCCGCCCTGCCCCACGCGCTCGACGGATCCGAGATGACGAGGCGCACGCCGCGCTCGCCCTGCGGCTCCCACCCCCAGATGCGCAAGTCGCGCTCCGGCTCGCCGTTGAAGACGGCCGGTCCCGTCGTGACATGGGCGGTCAACCCGATGAGGCCGAGGTAGCGGTTGAAATCGATCGGCGCGGCGCCGCGCACGTGGGCATCGAAGAACGGCGTCACGTCGCAGCCGCACACCGCTTCCACCGCCTGCTCGATGACATGCCCGTCAATGGCCCGCCGTTGGTTGAATAGCAGTCGCAGGACGTCGTCCATCGATCGCTGGCCGTTCGTGTTGTTGCGAATCGTCAGGTCGAGCATCGTGCCGATCAGCTCGCCCTGGAGGTGCGTGCTGGCACTGTAGTCACCGAGTGCCCCAGGATCTGCGTTGTACGCCACGCGGCTCACCGCCTCGGCGGAGAAGCGCCCGTACGCCGGATTCGCGACGTAGCGGGACATCAGGCGCTCGAGATGCGCGGTTCGTGTCGCGTCGCTGGGCTGGATGCCGGCGCGCCGCATCAGCAGATCGGCGTAGAACATCGTCAACCCTTCGCTGAACCATAGACTCGTCACAGGCGGCTGCGTGCGGTAGTCGATGTCGCGGTACTCGACCGGCCGGATCGTCATCAGGTTCCAGGTATGGAAGAACTCGTGCGCCGTTTCCGCGAGCGCCGCGTGCGGATCCCTGGCCAGGTCGGCACTCGGCGCGCCGAGCGTGACGGAGCTGGGATGCTCGAGAGCGCCGTAGGCGCCATCCTGGAAGAGGAAGGTGTAGGCCTTGTAAGGCGCCCCGCCGAACAGCGCAATCGTCTGATGCACCACCGCCTGAATTCCCGAGACGAAGGCCGTGGTATCGAAGGACGCGGCATTCGGGAGTGGCCAGTACACGACGCGGTGTGGGACGCCGCTCTCCGTGAAGCGCCACACGCGCAGCCGACCCGCGAGAATCGGCGCTTCCATCAGGGCCGCCGCGTTCGCAGCGGTAAACCAGTGCGAATTCGAGGTGGTGTCGAGCGCGGTGGCGATCTGCCATCCTGACGGAAGGTCGAGCATCACGCCGACCATCGCGCGCTCGCTGCCGAGCAGGTACATGAACGCATGCGGACCACCGACGAGGCCGCCGGTCGGCGTCAAGAACGGACGCCATGCGCCCCGCTGCTCCAGTGCCGACGGAGGCGCGGGCGGTGTCGGCGGCAACACAATCCGATAACGGACGACGACCGGACCGCGGGGCACCACGACTTGCCAGATGGCGCTATCGACCTTTGCGAATGTTGCCTCACCCCCGCTCGACTCGACGCGGAATCCCGTCACATAGCGCCAATAGCGGTCGTCGTACTCGGGATGCGCGGCCATGGCGAGACGAAACGTGTCGGAGACGGTCCGGAGCCGGATTTCGACAGTCCATCCCGACAAGTCCGTGCTGTCGACACGTAGCGTGTACTGGATGCTGGGCTTCAGCGCCGGATGAGCAGGCGCGAAGAGGGCGACAATGAGGGCGAGTGCGTTCATGGCCATAGGACAGCGCCGGGGATAGGTTCGTTTGAATGGCTTTCGCCTGGTCACCCTCGGACCGCTATCTCGCACGCAGCAGGCTGCGCCGCTTCGCCGAGTCTCACGGCCACAGAGAGTTTGCGTCGCTCCATCGCTGGTCAGTCGAAGATCTCGACGGCTTCTGGCGCGCCGTCGAACGCGACCTCCGTTTGGTTTGGCAGAAGCCGTACGACCGCGTGCTCGATACGTCCCGAGGCGTTCCCTGGACGACCTGGTGGCTCGGCGGCCGCATGAACTTCGTGGCGTCGGCGCTGCGCCACGACCCGGCCCGCACCGCCATCATCTTCGAGGGTGAG
>WNGG01009660.1_pt1 | contig 12205 bp, 12 predicted proteins | sample 5400661 | NCBI WGS metagenome assembly WNGG01 (sample SAMN13153372, study PRJNA577476) | soil metagenome | isolation source: 100 cm soil or saprolite under Garry oak tree replicate 1 | place: USA:California | collected 2016-06-15 | reverse complement strand
GTGGTCGTCAACGCCGACAAGGTCCACCTCACGGGGCGCAAGCGGACCGACAAGCTCTATCGCTGGCACACCGGCTACATCGGCGGTCTCCGCGAGGTGACCGCCGAGACGATGCTCAGGACGCATCCCGAGCGCGTCGTCGAGTGGGCGGTGCAGGGAATGCTGCCGAAGAACCGGCTCGGCAAGGCGATGGCCAAGAAACTCAAGGTTTACCGGGGTGCCGAGCATCCGCACGCCGCGCAACAGCCGGGACCGCTGCCAGAGTCGCTGGCGCCGCGCGTGCGGAAGGCCGGAGGCCGGTGATGGCGGTCGTCGACCGCTTCTACGGCACGGGACGGCGCAAGACGTCGGTCGCGCGCGTCTGGGTGAAGCCAGGCGCGGGTCGGATCGTCGTGAACCATCGCGCCTTCGAGGACTACTTCCCGCGCGAGACACTCCGGATGATCATCGCGCAGCCGCTCGCGGTGACGGAGACGGTCGGGCAGTTCGACATTCTCGTCACCGTCAAGGGCGGGGGGCCCACCGGGCAGGCCGGTGCGGTCCGCCACGGGCTCGCGCGCGCCCTCGTGCGCTCCGACGACAAGTTCCGGCTGCCGCTCAAGAAGGCCGGGCTCCTGACCCGCGACCCGCGCATGCGCGAGCGAAAGAAGTACGGGCAGCCGGGTGCGCGGCAGAAGTTCCAATACTCCAAGCGCTGAGCGCGTGGGCAGCGTGAGCCACATCCGCGTCGCGGTCGCCGGCGCCAGCGGTTACATGGGCGCCGAGCTGCTGCGGCTTCTGCTCCAGCATCCCCGGGTCACGCTCACCGGCGTCACCTCGGAGCGGCTCGCCCGCGAGCCGCTCGGTGACGTGTATCCGCACCTCCGCGGGGTCACGGAGCTGGCGTTCCACGAGCTCGATCCCGAGTGGTTGGCGTCCGTCGCCGACGTGGTCTTCCTCGCGCTCCCGCATATGGAATCGCAGCGGGTGGTGCCCGTGCTCCGCGCCCGCGGGCGGAAGGTCATCGATCTCTCCGCCGACTACCGGTTGCGCGACGCGAGCGACTACGTGAGCTGGTACAAGGCGCCGCACATCGATGCCGCCGGGCTCGCGGAGGCCGTCTACGGGCTGCCCGAGCTGCACCGCAAGGCGATCGCCGACGCATCCCTCGTCGCGTCGCCCGGCTGCTACGCGGTCGGCGCGATCCTCGCCGTGGCGCCGCTCCTCAAGGGCGGTCTCGCGCGCACGGCCGGCATCGTCGTCGACGGCAAGTCCGGGGTGACGGGCGCCGGCGCGCAGGGGCGGAAGGTCGACCCGATGTACCTGTACACGGAGGCGAACGAAAACGTGCAGGCGTACGCGCTGGCCTCGCACCGTCACACGGCCGAGATCGAGCAGGAGCTCTCCGGACTGGCCGGCGCCGCGGTGCGCGTTGCGTTCACGCCGCACCTGGTCCCGCTCAATCGCGGGCTGTTCACGACGGCCTCGGTCGAGCTGGCCGCGTCGCTGACCACGGCCGATCTCGTGCGAGTCTACCGCGAGTTCTACGCGGGCGAGCCGTTCGTGCGCGTGCTCGGCGACGGCGCGCGGCCGACGACGCGGCACGTCGTCGGCTCCAACTACTGCGACGTGACGCTCGTCGCGGACCCGCGCACCGGTCGGGCGACCTGTGTCTCGGCCATCGACAACCTCGGCAAGGGCGGCTCGGCCAACGGCGTGCAGTGCCTCAGCATCCTCTTCGGCTGGAGCGAGCGCACGGGGCTCGAGGCCGCGCCGGTGTACCCCTAGGATGGCCGAGGTCGACTGGCTCGAGGGTGGTATCACCGCCGTGCCGGGAATCCTGGCGGGCGGCGTCGCCGCGGGCATCAAGCCGAGCGGCAAGAAGGATCTCGCGCTGATCCACTCGCCGACGCCGGCGCGCGCCGCCGCGGTTTTCACCTCGAACCAGGTGAAGGGCGCGCCCGTCCTCGTCTCGATGGAGCACATCCGCTCAGGTCAGGCGCAGGCGATTCTCGCGTCGAGCGGCTGCGCCAACGTGTGCACGGGCGAGCGCGGGGTCAAGGACGCGCGCGAGATGACGAAGCTCGTCGGCGAGCTGCTCCGGATCCCGGCGACGCACGTGCTGATCACCGCCACGGGCGTCATCGGCACGCCGCTGCCGATGGACAAGGTCCGTGCGGCCGTGCCGAAGCTCGTGAAGTCGCTGTCGCCGCAGGGCGGGCGCGCGGCCGCCGAGGCGATCCTGACGACCGACACCAAGCCCAAAGAGGCCGCGGTGCGCGTCGAGATCGCCGGGCGCCCCGTCACGATCGGCGGGATCGCGAAGGGTGTCGCGATGCTCGAGCCGCACCTGGCGACGATGTTCTGCTTCGTCGCCACCGATGCGGCGGTCGCGCGCGGCGCGCTCGACACGCTCGTGCGGCGCGCGGTCGAGCGCTCGTTCAACCGGATCACGGTGGACGGCGACCAGTCCACGAGCGACACGGTGGCCGTCCTGGCCAACGGACTTGCCGAGAACGCGCCGCTCGAGGCCGGCAGCCGCGGACTGCGGCAGCTCGCGACCGGGCTGGAGGCGGTCATGGGACGTCTGGCGCGCCTGCTCGTGAGCGACGGGGAAGGGGCGACCAAGCTCGTGACGGTGAGCGTACGCGGCGCCGCCAGCCGGCGCGACGCGCTGCTCGCGGCGCGGAGCGTCGCGAACTCGCCGCTCGTCAAGACCGCCATCAACGGCGGAGACCCGAACTGGGGTCGCGTCATGATGGCGCTCGGCAAGTCGGCGGCGCGGGTCGAGCAGGAGAAAGTGGCGATCGACGTCCAGGACGCGCGCGGTGCGGAGAAGCTCGTCGAGCGCGGGATGCTGCGGGACGGCGCGCGCCTCGACCGCGTGCGCGAGATCATGAGTCGTCCGGAGTACGAGATCGCGATCGACCTGGGACTCGGCCGCGGCGAGGACCGGGTCTGGACCTGCGATCTCAGCGAGGAATACGTGCGTCTCAACGGCAAGTACACGACGTAGTCTCACCATTACGCACGCCGCGCGTCTACGGTGCGGGCCGGCTCGTCCGGCCCGAAGCGCGGCGGAGGAGGAACCGGGACGTATGGCCGCACTGACCATGAAGGAGCTGCTCGAGGCCGGGGTCCACTTCGGCCATCAGACGAAGCGCTGGAACCCGAAGATGCAGAAGTACATCTTCGGTGAGCGCAACGGTATCTACATCATCGATCTGCAGAAAACGCTCAAGAAATTCCGCGAGGCGTACGCGTTCGTGCGGGACCTGGCGGCGGGCGGCGGCACGCTGCTCCTCATCGGAACGAAGAAGCAGGCGCAGGACACCGTGTTCGAAGAGGCGACGCGCTGTGGGATGTACTACGTCAACCAGAGGTGGCTCGGCGGGACGCTCACGAACTTCGCGACGATCCGGAAGTCGATCGCGCGTCTGAAGAAGCTCGAGGAGATGAAGGAGACCGGCGAGTTCGAGCGCGTGCCCAAGAAAGAGGCGCTGGAGCTCGATCGGGAGCGCGAGAAGCTCCAGAAGGCGCTCATCGGTATCAAAGCCATGGAGTCGCTGCCCTCGGCGGTCTTTATCATCGACCCGCGCAAGGAGCGGATCGCCGTCGCCGAGGCGCTGCGCCTCGGCATCCCGATCGTCGCGATCGTCGACACCAACTGCGACCCGACGGGGATCGATTACCCCATTCCCGGCAACGACGACGCGATCCGCGCCGTACGGCTGATCAGCTCGCGTATCGCGGATGCGTTCAACGAGGGGCGGGGAACGCTCTCGAAGGAGGAGACCGCGGAGGCCGCGACCGAGACGGGTGAGCCCGACCAGGCCGTCGCGATGGCCGCGACCGAGACGGAGGCCTAGCCCGATGGCGTCGGACGCGGAGAACGTCAGGGAGCTGCGCGCGCGCACCGGCGCCGGGGTGATGGACTGCCGGACGGCGCTGCAGGCGACCCAGAACGACCTCCCGGCGGCGATCGAGTACCTCAGGAAGAAGGGGCTGGCGGACGCGCAGAAGCGCGCCTCACGGGAGGCGAAGGAGGGCGTCGTCCATTCGTACATCCACTCCGGTGCGAAGCTCGGCGTCCTCGTCGAGGTCAACTGCGAGACCGACTTCGTTGCCAAGACGCCGCAGTTCCAGGAGCTGGTCCGGGACATCGCCATGCAGGTCGCGGCGGCGAACCCGAGCTACGTCGCGCGCGAGCACGTGCCCGCCGACGTGCTCGAGAAAGAACGGGACATCTACCGCACGCAGGTGCAGGACCAGAAGAAGCCGCCGCAGGTGGTCGACAAGATCATCGAGGGCAAGCTCGAGAAGTTCTTCGGTGCGCAGTGTCTGCTGGAGCAGTCGTTCATCAAGGATGCTTCGGGCAAGACCCGCGTGAAGGACCTCGTCGACGCGGTCAACGCCCAAACGAAGGAACGGGTCGTCGTGAAACGGTTCGCGCGGTTCGTGGTCGGCGAGGGCGGGTAGTGGCGCCGGACGCCGGCCCGACGCGCCCGGCGTACCGCCGCATCGTCCTCAAGCTGTCGGGCGAGGCGCTCGCCGGGGACCAGGGGTACGGGATCGATCCGCCCGTGCTCGAGCGGGTCGCCGACGAGCTGCGCGGCGTCATCGACCTCGGCGTACAGGTCGGCATCGTCATCGGCGGCGGCAACATCTTCCGGGGCGTGGCCGCGAGCGCGGGCGGCATGGACCGCGCGACCGCCGACTACATGGGCATGCTGGCGACGATCATCAACGCGCTGGCGCTCCAGGACGCGCTCGAGAAGGCGGGGCTGCAGACGCGCGTGCTGTCGGCCATCGAGATGCGGGCCGTCGCCGAGCCCTACATCCGGCGGCGCGCGATCCGCCACCTCGAGAAGGGGCGCGTGGTGATCTTCGCCGCCGGGACGGGCAACCCGTTCTTCACGACGGACACCGCCGGCGCGCTCCGTGCCGTCGAGATCGGCGCCGACGTCATCATGAAGGCCACCAAGGTGGACGGCGTGTACTCGGCCGATCCGAAGCGCAACCCCGCCGCCACGCGGCTACCACGGCTCACGTACATCGAGGCGCTCAACCAGGGGCTTCAGGTCCTCGACACGACGGCGATCTCCCTCTGCATGAACAACAAGCTGCCGATCGTCGTCTTCGACCTGACCCGGTCCGGGAACATCCGGCGGATCGTGCTGGGAGAGAACGTCGGCTCGATCGTATCGTAGGAGGGGGCGCCTATGCAGAACGTGCTGAAGGAGCTCGAGACGCGTATGAGCGGGGCGGTGGACTCGCTGTCGCGGGACCTCGCGTCCGTCCGCACGGGCCGGGCGTCGACGGCGCTGCTCGACGGGATCCGCGTGGAGTACTACGGCACCCCGACGCCGCTCCACCAGATGGCGTCCGTCTCGACACCGGACGCCCGCACGATCACGATCCAGCCGTGGGAGGTCACCCAGCTCAAGGACATCGAGAAGGCCATCGTCAAGTCCGACCTCGGGCTCACGCCCGCCAACGACGGCAAGGTGATCCGTCTCACGATGCCGACCCCGACCGAGGAGCGGCGCAAGCAGCTGGTCAAGAACGTCCACAAGATGGCCGAAGATACCCGCGTCGCGGTCCGCAACATCCGGCGGGAGGCGAACGACAGGCTGAAGCAGATGGCCAAGGAGAAGAAAGTCTCGGAGGACGAGGAGCGCCGCGGCCACGACCAGATCCAGAAGACGACCGATAAGTTCATCGCCAAGGTGGACGAGGTGCTCAAGAAGAAGGAACAGGAGATCCTGACATTCTGAAATCGTTCCGCGCGCGCCGGGGAGCGGCCACCGACGGCATCGCCGAGTCCGAGCTCCTCGAGCGCGTGCGCGGCCAGTCGCTGCCGCGTCACGTGGCGATCATCATGGATGGGAACGGGCGGTGGGCGACGCAGCGCGGCCTGCCGCGCGTCGCGGGTCACCATGAGGGCGTCAAGGCCGTGCGCCGCATCGTCCGGGCGGCCGCCGGGCTCGGTCTCGAGTACCTCACGCTGTACGCGTTCTCCACCGAGAACTGGAGCCGGCCCAAGCCCGAGGTGGCGACCCTGATGCGGCTGCTCGAGGAGACGATCTACCGGGAGCTGCCGGAGCTGATGGAAAACCAGGTCCGCGTCCGCGTCATCGGACGCCCCAGCGGCATGCCGCGGCCCGTGCGCCGGGGCATCGACCACATCGTGCACGCGACGCAGGGCAACCCGGGACTCACGCTGCTGCTCGCGTTCAACTACGGCGGACGCGACGAGCTGCTCGACGCGTTCCGCGCCATCGCGCGGAGGATCCAGACGGGCGAGCTCTCGCCCGACGACGTCTCGGAGGCGCACGTGCGTGCAGCGCTCTACGCCGCCGACGTGCCGGACCCCGACCTCTTGATCCGCACCAGCGGCGAGATGCGCGTCTCGAACTTCCTGCTCTGGCAGATCGCCTACACGGAGTTCTGGGTCACGTCGGTCCTCTGGCCCGACTTCGGGCCGGGCGATCTCTACCGCGCGATCCACGACTTCCAGGGGCGTACGCGCCGGTTCGGCGGGGTGTGACGGTGAAGCGGATCACGCTGCTCGGCGCCACAGGGTCCATCGGCCTCCGCACGCTGGAGCTCGTGTCGAGCTTCCCCGAGGAGTTCGCCGTGGCGGGCCTGGCCGCGCGCGGCTCGAATGTGGAGCTGATCGCCGACCTCTGCCGCAAGTACACGCCGGAAGCCGTGGCCCTCCTCGACGCGGGCGCGCGCGACCGACTCGCGCGGCTCCTGCCGCCGCCGCGTCCCGAGCTTCTCGCCGGGGCCGACGGCCTCACGGCGCTGGCGCGCGACGTCGGCGCCGACGTGGTCGTCTCGGCGCTCGTGGGCGGCGTCGGGCTGCTGCCGACGATGGCGGCGATCCAGGCGGGACGGACCATGGCGCTCGCCAACAAGGAGACGCTCGTCATGGCCGGCCGCCTCATGACCCAGGAGGCGCGGGCGCGCGGCGTCGCGCTCCTCCCGGTGGACTCGGAGCACAGCGCGGTCTTCCAGTGCCTCGTCGGCCACAACCGCGCCGACGTGCACCGGATTCTCCTCACGGCTTCGGGCGGGCCGTTCCGGGAGTGGCCGGCAGCGCGGTTCGGTGCCATCACCGTCGAGGACGCGCTCAAGCACCCGACGTGGAAGATGGGCGCGAAGATCACGATCGACTCGGCGACGTTGATGAACAAGGGACTGGAGATCATCGAGGCGCGCTGGCTCTTCGACGTCGCGCCCGAGCAGGTGCAGGTGGTCGTACACCCGCAGTCGATCGTCCACTCGATGGTCGAGTACATCGACGGTTCGGTCATCGCGCAGCTCGGCGTCGCCGACATGGGCATCCCGATCCTCTACGCGCTGACGTATCCGGAGCGGAGACCGACGCCGGCCCCCCGGCTCGACCTCACGCGCGTGGGCGGGCTCACGTTCTTCGAGCCGGACGCCGCGCGCTTCCCGTGCCTGCGGCTGGCGCGCGAGGCGCTCGGGGCCGGCGGCACGGCGCCGGTCGTCCTGAACGCCGCCAACGAGGTCGCGGTCGGCGCGTTCCTCGACCGCCGCATCGGGTTCACCGACATCGCCGATCTGATCGCGCGCGCGCTCGACGAAGTGTCGACGCCGACGCTCGACTCGATCGACGCGTGCGTCGCCGTCGATGCCGACGCGCGCCGGAGCGTGCAGGCCCGCGTCGAGGCGCTTGCCGGAGGGCGCCCGCGATGACGACGATGGTGGTCGCGTTCGTCGTCGTCATCGGCCCGCTCATCCTGATACACGAGCTGGGGCACTTCCTCGTCGCGCGTCTCTGCGGCGTCGGTGTGGAACGTTTCTCGATCGGTTTCGGGCCGGTGCTGCTTCGCTGGCGCGGCCGCGAGACCGAGTACTGCCTGTCCGCGATCCCGATGGGCGGCTACGTGAAGATGATGGGCGAGGAGAGCCCGCTCGAGGGCGGCGCCGCCGCGGAGTACGATCCGTCCAAGGCCTTCGCGGCGAAGCGTCTCTGGGCCCGCTTCCTCATCGTCTTCGCGGGCCCCGGCATGAACTTCGTGCTCGCCTGGGTCATCTTCGCCGTGATGCTCGCGACGGTCGGGCGTCCCGTGTGGCCCGCCGCCATCGGCCGCGTCGAGGCCGACGGGCCGGGCGCGGCCGGCGGGCTGCGCACGGGCGACACGGTGCTGGCGGCGGACGGCGTCCCGATCCGTCACTGGGAGGACTTCGAGCGGGCGGTCGCCGGCTCCGGCGGGCGCGCGCTCGCGCTTCGCGTGCGGGGCGAGGGTGGCGAGCGGTCGCTGACGGTGACGCCGCGACGCAAGGCCTTCACCGAGCCGATCTTCCGTGAGACGCGGGAGACATGGGACATCGGAGTGACCCCGCACTTCGTCCCGGAGGTGAGCTCGATCGGCCCGGGCTCACCGGCCGAGCGCGCGGGGCTCAAGCCCGGCGACGTCGTCACGGCGGTGGCCGGCCAGCCGGTCCACACGCGTGACGACGTCGTGGAGGCCATCCGCGCCCGGCCGGGCCAGACCTTCCCGCTCACGGTCGAGCGCGGCGGCGCGCGTCTCGCGCTGACCGTGACTCCGGAGCCCGTCCAGGAGAGGGGAGCCGACGGCCGCGAGCTGACGATCGGCAAGATTCAGGCCGGGTTCACCGTCCGCGCCCTGACCTGGGAGGCGTACGGCCCGGTCGACGCGGTCGGCTACGGGGTCGTCAAGACGTGGGACCTCAGCCTGCTCATCCTGAAGGGGCTCGGCAAGCTCGTCACCGGCTCGCTCGATCGCTCGAACATCGGCGGACCGATCCAGATCGCGATCGAGGCGGGCCGCCAGGCCAAGGAGGGGCCGTCCGCGCTCGCGCTCCTCGTCGCGATGATCAGCGTGAACCTCGCGATCCTGAACCTCCTGCCGGTGCCGATGCTCGACGGCGGGCACCTCCTCTTCTTCGTCATCGAGGCGGTGCTGGGGCGGCCCCTGAGCCTCAAGAAGCGCGAGGCGGCCCAGCAGCTCGGGTTCGTGCTGCTGATGCTGCTGATGGTCTACGCCTTCTACAACGACCTCGTTCGTTTGGACGCTTTCCGCATCTTTCGATAGGATGGAGCCATGATCACTCCGCGCAAGACGCGACAGATCGCGCTGGGCAGCCTCAAGGTGGGCGGCGGCGCGCCGATCACCGTGCAGTCGATGACGAAGACGGACACGCGCGACGTGCAGGCGACGCTGCTCGAGATCTGGTCGCTCGAGGCGGCCGGATGCGACGTCGTCCGCTGCGCCGTGCCCGTCCGCGAGGCGGCCGAGAAGCTCAGCGAGATCAAGCGACAGATCCGCATCCCGCTCGTCGCCGACATCCATTTCAACTACAAGCTCGCGCTGATCGCCCTCGAGCAGGGGGTGGACGGGCTGCGCCTCAACCCCGGCAACATCGGGGGCAAGAAGTTCGTGCTGGAGGTCGTCAGCCTCGCCAAGGACCGCAAGATCCCGATCCGGATCGGCGTCAACGCCGGTTCGCTCGAGAAGGACCTGCTCGAGAAATACAAGGGCCCGACGGCGCAGGGGATGGTGGAGTCGGCGCTGCGCCACATCCACATCCTCGAGGAGTGCAACTACCCCGAGATGAAGGTGTCGCTGAAGGCCTCCGACCCGCTGATGATGATCGAGGCGTATCGGATGCTCGCCGACCAGGTGGACTACCCGTTCCACCTCGGCGTCACCGAGGCGGGGACGCCCGGCGTCGGCACGATCAAGTCGGCGGTCGGGCTCGGCGCGCTGCTCAGCGAGGGGATCGGCGACACGATCCGCGTGTCGCTCTCGGCCGACCCGACCGAGGAGGTCCGCGTCGGCATCGATATCCTGAAATCACTCGGGCTCCGCAAGGGCGGCCTCACGTTCGTCTCGTGCCCGTCGTGCGGGCGCGCCGACGTGGATCTCGTGAAGCTCGCGCAGGAGGTCGAGGACGAGTTCCGCGGGCTCAACGAGGAGATCCACATCGCCGTCATGGGGTGCGAGGTCAACGGTCCGGGCGAGGCGCGGGCCGCGGACATCGGCGTCGCCGGCGGCAAGGGGATCGGCCTGATCTTCAAGGGCGGCGAGGTCATCCGCAAGGTGCCGGAGGCGGAGATCGTGACCGCGATGCGCGAGGAGGTCGACAAGTTCATCGCCGAGCGCCGGGCCAAGCTCGCGGCGGCGAGCGCCTGATGGGCCAGTACGACGTCCACGTGTTCGTCTGCACCGGTGGCGAGACGTGCCCCACCCAGGGCGACGTCGAGGGCTTCGTGAAGTACCTGCGCGGCGAGGTCGCCAAGGCCGGGCGGCAGGGGGCCGTCCGCGTCAACAAGGCCGGCTGCTTCTCGCAGTGCGGCCACGGCCCGATGATCGTCTTCTACCCGGACAACGTCTGGTACGCGGGTGTCCAGCAGAGCGACCTCGCGGAGATCGTGCAGTCCCACATCCTCGGAAATGCGCTTCACGAAGTCGCTGCTCCCCACCCTCCGCGAGGACCCTGCCGACGCCGAAGCCGTGAGCCACCGGCTGATGCTGCGCGCCGGCCTCGTGCGCCAGCTCGCCGCCGGCGTGTTCGTGTGGCTCCCCTTCGGGCAGCGCGTGCTGGACAAGGTCAACGCCATCATCCGCGAAGAGATGAACCGGATCGGGGGGCAGGAGATCACGATGCCGGTCGTGCACCCCGCCGAGATCTGGCAGAAGTCCGGGCGCTGGAACGGCATCCCCGAGATGTTCAAGCTGAAGGACCGCCACGGACGGGATCTCTGCCTCGGCATGACCCACGAGGAGGTCGTCGCGTGGCTCGCCGCGCGCGAGATCCGCTCGTATCGCGACCTGCCGCAGATCTGGTACCAGATCCAGACCAAGGAGCGGGACGAGGCGCGCCCGCGCTCGGGGGTGCTCCGCACACGCGAGTTCTTGATGAAGGACTCCTACTCGCTGGACCCCGACGAGGCGGCGCTCGATCGCTCCTACGCCGCCCACGAGACGGCCTACCGGCGGATCTTCGAGCGTTGCGGGCTCCGCTTCCACGTCGTGCAGTCCGACACCGGGATGATGGGCGGTCAGAGCGCGCACGAGTTCATGGCGCCGAGCGCGGCGGGCGAGGATGAGGTCGCGATGTGCGCGACGTGCGGCTACGCGGCCAACGTCGAGCTCGCTCGCGCGGTGCCGCGCACCCCCGAGTTCCCGTCATGGAGCCGCGAGGACGTCGCGACGCCGGGGGCCCGGACGATCGCCGAGGTCGCCGCGTTCCTCGGGATCGATCCACGCCTGACCGTCAAGTCTCTGCTCTACGTCGCGCCGGCCCGTGCTCGCCCTGGTGCGCGGCGACCACAACCTGCACGAGCGCAAGCTCATGCGCGCGGTCGGCGAGGAGTGCCGTGCCGCGCATCCCGACGAGGTCCGCGAGCACCTCGGCGCGCCGGTCGGCTCCGTGGGACCGCTCGGCGTCCGCGTGACGGTCATCGCCGACGAGACGCTGCGGCAGGGAACCTACGTGGTCGGCGCCAACCGCGAGGGGTTCCACGTCCGCGGGGTCGTACCCGGGCGCGACTTCGAGTGCCGGTTCGCCGACCTCCACGCGGCCGTCGCCGGCGAAGCGTGCGTGCAGTGCGGGGGCCTCCTCGCGGTGGAGCGGGTCATCGAGATCGGCAATATTTTCAAGCTCGGCACCAAGTTCGCCGAGGCCCTGGGGGCCGTGTACCTCGACGAGTCGGGCAAGGAGCGGCCGGTCGTCATGGGTTCCTACGGCATCGGCCCGGCGCGTATCGCGGCCGCCGCGATCGAGCAGGGCGCCGACGCGGACGGCATCGTGTGGCCTGCCGCGATCGCGCCGTTCCACGTCCATGTCGTGCTCGTCGGGGGTCGCGACGCGGCGCAAGTCACCGCTGCCGAGGAGATCTACGCCGCCTGCGGCCGGAGCGGGCTGGACGCACTGCTCGACGACCGGGACGAGCGACCCGGGGTCAAGTTCAAGGATGCCGACCTGCTCGGCGTGCCGGTTCGCGTGACCGTGGGCAACGCGCTGGCGAAGGAAGGGGTCGTCGAGGTGCGCTCGCGACGCACACGCGCCGAGACGAAGGTGCCGCCCGCCGGGGTCGTCGAGGCGGCGCGAGGGTATCTCGGTCCGTAAGCCTTGCCTCGCCCCTTTGTTGGTGTTAGATTCTAGGTGCTAAAGCCTTGAAAAAGTGGGCGTTGCCCACTTTTTTAATTTGGCCCGGCAGTGC
>WNGG01024784.1_pt1 | contig 12206 bp, 8 predicted proteins | sample 5400661 | NCBI WGS metagenome assembly WNGG01 (sample SAMN13153372, study PRJNA577476) | soil metagenome | isolation source: 100 cm soil or saprolite under Garry oak tree replicate 1 | place: USA:California | collected 2016-06-15 | reverse complement strand
GCCGGCTTTGATCTCATCGATCCAGCGATCCGGTTGCCCTCGCGAAGAAGTCCAAAAGCTTTTGCAGAGATCGAGATATCGCAGCACAACCTCCTTTTCTCCGCGCTCGAGGAGCTCTTTGGCCAGCGACATATTCGGCCCGAACGAGCTGAGTGAGGGGTCGCCGTGCACATGACCGGCGGCCAGCAGGCGGGCCTTGGCCTTCTCCACGTCGTGCTGACGGAGGGCCACCCGACCGAGGACAATGTTAGCTGTATGGACCGCCCTATCGGAGCCCCGTTCCCCTAGATGCTCCGCAGTCAGGCGCAGCGATTCGCCGGCGTAATTGGTGGCTTTCTCTATCTCACCGGCGTCGAATGCTGCCTTCGCTAACTGCGGTAGTTGGTAGAGCCTCTGCTGGGGATCGCTGCTTGCCGGCGCCGTCTCCAGCACTGCGAGCCGCTTTTTCATGAACCCCACGCGCACTTCGGGCGAAGCAGCATGCATCGCGCCCATTTCGTAAAGCTGGCTGAGCATCCCCTGCAAGCCGGCGCTGGGGTTGGCAGCGACCGCGCCCGCCAGGTATTTCTCGGCCAGCTGCAAAACGTCGGGCGGCGCCTTGCCCGCGGCGTCCAGGATCCCGCCCTGAAACGCCAGGTAGTAGCCTGCCGCACCCGTAACCGCCGGATCATCAGATTTGGCCAATTCCTGGCGAAACTTCTGTGCGACTGGGCCTTTGGCGAGTTCGGGATCCACGCCGGTGGGCCAACGATTCTGATTCATCATCGTGACGCCGAGAATACCTGTGGCATAGACCAAGCCGAGCCCCTGCGACCACGCTGGTTTTTGCGGTTCGAGCGCGTGTGCCCGCTTGAACAAGTCGGCCGCGATTTCCTTGTCGGGCGTCTTGAAGAACCAGGCTGCATTGCCGAGGACGGCGGCACTGTTTTTGTGCTTTTCGGTTTGCTCCAGCCAGGCAGCTTTGGCCTTTGCGTAGCCTTCGGCGTCGGCCAGTGGGTGGCCGGCGGGATCAATCGTGGCCTCCGAGCCGGCCAACAAGTCGGAGTCGGGATGGTGTTCGATTAGCCACAGAATATGCCTCAGGCGTGCCTGCCGAGCCTCCTGCACCGCCACAGCCTGACCTCCGCGAGAAAAGTGAAAGTAATAGCTGAGGAGTTTGGCTCGTGCCTCTACATCCTCCGGATTTTTAGCCACTGCATCTTCGAGCCGCGCGGCGTCTTCCCCAGCCTGAAACGCATTTGCCGCGGCCGAAGGGTGAGCGTGCTTGCCCCTGATGGCTTTAGCGCGGGCTTCCAGTTGCTCCGCCTCGGTGTCTCTATTCGTTTTCCGAAGCATCGCGGCGTAGTTTTCAAGGCTCGCGACCACAGCGGGGTGGTCCGGTCCCAAGGCCTTCTCCCGGATGGCCAGTGAGCGCTTGTGGAGCGGCTCAGCCTCGGCGTATTTGCCCTGGGCATCGTAAAACACCGCCAGGTTATTCAGGCTCGCGGCCACAGCGGGGTGGTCCGGTCCCAGGGCCTTCTCCCGGATGGCCAGTGAGCGCTTGTAGAGCGGCTCAGCCTCGGCGTATTTGCCCTGGGCGCGGTAAAGCTCCGCCAGGTTGTTGAGGCTCGTGGCCACAGCGGGGTGCTCAGGGCCGAAACTTGCTTCCCCCACCCGCAAAGCTTCCTGAGCTACTGGGACGGCCTCGGCATATTTCCCCTGCCGGTAAAAGGATTCAACCTTGCCGTTCAGTTCTTCCCAGCTAGCTTTTTGCTGCGCAGCCAGGGGAAGGGCGAGTGCTGCGACAAAGAGAAATGCAGTCAACTTTCGGCGGGAAGGCATCGTGGCGCGCTCCGCAGCCCAAAACGTTTCGCTCTGCGGCGAAACCAGCGAGCAAAGCTGAATTTGAGCGAAGCATACTCCTGCGGCCGGCTTGCGGTCAAAGCATGCGCTCTCCTATCTAGGCCATTGGGCGGTTAGAAAACCTAGGCGAAACATTGCTAAGGGGGAACCAGTAAAGCCAAACACGCTTGCAAGGATCGTCGCAATAATTTGACGAATCATGTCGGATGCGCTTTCACCGGACTGGCCGTAAAGCAGCCGTTTCATCCGACAAACGCGCTCGGCGCAATGCCGAGCGCATTTTCTTATGGACGCGGCGGTTGAATTGCTGTGCTGTTGCTGAGACGCCCTAGCTCTGCTTGTGCCGCCGCATATTCAATATAAGTTGTCTGGCCTGTCGCTATCGCCTCGCGAAACAGGTCAAGTGCTTTTGTTTGCTGGCCGCGCAGCAGAGCATGTTCCGCTAGATAGAAATAGGCTTTGCAATGCTGATCGCGTTCTTTCGCCGGGTCGGCGTCGGTGGCTGCGGCGAGAACCTGTTCGGGTTTCCCCTTGCCGAGGTAGAGCAGCACGACAGGACCTGGCCAAGCATTGAGACTAAGTCGCTTCGAGGCCATCTCTAGCAAAGAGATTGCGTCCTTTCCGGAGCGGGAACGTGCCAAATAGAGCCACAATGCGTCGTACATGCCGGCCCCCCGGAATTGAAAAGGGAGAAATTGAGCTACACCCACTCTCGGGGGGCTGGATCGCGCCTTTGCGCGATGCACAGCAAAAGGGCAGGTGGCTGGATTTTGCCCCGCTCTATAGCTATCCCCTAGCCCAGGTTTGACCCTCTCCGACACCTTGGCTAAACTCGAAAGTTTCCAGCGGATTTCTAATCCAGCATGTCTGACAAGATCAAAATCAAGCTGCCCGATGGCAGCGTGCAAGAGGTCGCCAAAGGGACGACGGCGCTGGAGGTTGCCCGCAGCATAAGCCCGCGCCTGGCGGATGCCGCGCTGGTGGCCAAAGCGGGGCCGTTTTCCAGAAATGGGCAGCCCGCGAATGAACAACTGATTGATCTGACTCGGCCGCTGGAAAAAGACACCGAGCTGCGCATCCTGACGGAGAAAGACGAGGAGGCGCTGCAGGTTTATCGCCACTCCTCGGCACACCTGCTGGCCGCCGCCGTGCTGGAGCTTTTCCCGGAGACCAAGCTGGGGCACGGGCCTCCGACGGAAGGCGGATTTTTCTACGATTTTTTGCGCCAGACCCCGTTCACCCCCGAGGACTTGGAGCGCATTGAGAAAAAAATGCAGGAGCTGGTGCAGCAGGACCTGCCCTATACGCGCGAATTCCTGCCCCGCGACCAGGGGCTAAAGCGCTTCAAAGACGAAGGCGATTTCATGAAGTGCCACTTCATCGAGCAGTTCACCGCGCCCGATGAAAAAATTTCCATCTATCGCACCGGAAAATTTATGGATTTCTGCCGCGGGCCGCACATCCCCTCCACCGGGCGGATCAAGGCCTTCAAGCTGCTGAGCATCGCCGGGGCGTACTGGCTGGGGGACGAAAAAAATCCGCAACTGCAGCGCATTTATGGGACGTCGTTTTTTTCGCGCAAGCAGCTCGATGAATTTCTCCACAAAGTTGAGGAAGCCAAAAAACGCGACCATCGCGTGCTGGGCAAGCAGCTCGACCTGTTTTCCATACAGGAGCTGGCGGGCCCGGGGCTAATTTTCTGGCACCCCAAGGGCGGCATCATCCGCAAGGCCATGGAAGACTGGATGCGGGACGAGTACCTGAAGCGTGGCTACTCGCTTGTCTATACGCCGCACGTGGCGCGGGTGGAATTGTGGAAGACCAGCGGCCATGAAAATTATTTTGCGCAAAATATGTTCACGGCTATGGAGCTGGACGACGCCGATTACCGCATGAAGCCGATGAACTGCCCATTCCACATCCTGATCTACAGAGACACGCTGCGCTCCTATCGCGACCTGCCCATCCGCTTGGGTGAGCTGGGGACTGTCTATCGCTACGAGCGTTCAGGGGTGATGCATGGGCTGCTGCGGGTGCGCGGCTTCACCCAAGACGATGCCCACATCTTCTGCACTCCCAAACAGATTGAGGATGAGATTGTGGGCTGCATGGATTTTGCCCTAGCGGTGCTCAAGACATATGGCTTTGAGCAGTATCAGGTGGAGCTTTCGACTTGGGAGCCGAAAGACCGCAAGAACTATGCGGGAAGCGACGAGCAGTGGGAGCTGGGCACGCGCTCGCTGCAGAATGCGCTCGCGCGGCGGAAGATTGAGTACAAATTAATTCCGGGCGAGGCGGCCTTTTACGGGCCCAAGATTGACGTCAAGCTGGTGGATGCCATCGGGCGCCTGTGGCAGCTTTCGACCATCCAGTTCGATTTCACGCTGCCGGAGCGCTTTGGGCTGGTTTACGTGGCCGAAGATGGCAAGCACCATCAGCCGCTTATGGTCCACCGCGCCCTCTATGGCTCCCTGGAGCGCTTTTTCGGAGTGCTCATCGAGCACTATGCGGGAGCGTTTCCGGTGTGGCTGTCGCCGGTACAGGCGGTGGTGGTGCCTATCAGCGAACGTCATCATGAATATGCGGAAAATATCGGGCGGCAATTGAGGGAAACGGGCGCGCGAGTGGTAATAGACGTCCGCAACGAAAAAATGAACGCAAAAATTCGCGAGCACGCGATGCAGAAGGTGCCATTTTTGGTGGTCGTCGGGGACAAAGAAGCGGAGGCGGGAAGAATCAACCTGCGCACCCGGGGAAAAGAAAAGACCGAAGACATGGCGGCCGGGGAGTTCGTGGAGCGGATCAAGAAATTCATAGCGGAGAAGGCGGCAGCGATTTAGGTACCTTGGCCCCCGGAGGCACCAAGCGAGCCTCTTGCAAGTCATTCCGAATCAGATAATTACAATTACAGTAATTAACCAGTAAACCTTCTCTGGCCAGCAGCTCTCTTATTAGAGCGAGGTGCCGGGCCATGTGGATTATGTTCTTTATCTTTCTGACGCTGTGGTTGGTGAGCCTGAAGTTTTATTTTCCGGTGGTAATCATTTTCGCCTTCTTCACCCTGATGATTACCGCGGCGACGACGGCGATGTTATTTCCGGAGCCCGAGCGCGAGAGGCTGGAGAGGTTCTAAAAAGCGCTCAAAGCGGCAGCCAGGTCTGCTTTTTCCTGTGCCGTCAACCCAATGCTGAAGCGCTTATCATAGAAGTTGACAACATCCGTGAGCGTGGCGCCAGATCCATTATTGAAATACGGGGCCCGTGCCGCCAGCCCGCGCAGGATTGGCCCTTTGGTCTTGCCAATGTCGGCGCACTTGCCGGTGACTAGAGCCCGGCCAGGATCGGTAGTCAGCACAGTCTTCCCAGGACAGTGGGGCTGAATACCGGCAACTCGACAACATCTAAAGGAGCCAAGGGAGTGCCATCGGTAACTCCGATGTTCAAAGGCGCCGAGACGGAATGGTTTCCGACATTGGGGGTATCATGACAAGTGGTGCACGTGCCATTGATGGTGGCTTGTCCCACGACGTCATTGAGCCCGGCAACGCCGGTAATGGCGATGGGCTTGGTATTAAAAAGTTCTTCGCCGCGCGCAATCGATTGCCGCGCCGCAATGTATTGATCACTTCCCGTGGCCAGATTCAGCCAAGACTTAAAAAGGGTGAGTGCATTGGGATCGAAGGGCGTGCCAGTCAGGTTCAGTCCTAAAGGATCGTTGATTCCAATAGAAAAATTCTGCGATGACAGATTCACCGGCCCGCCTGTGGCGTGCTGGGCGTCGAGGGGACCGGCGCTGTTGTCCTTGGATTGCGCGGTGAAGAGTGCCATCTGGAAGGCAACGATCTGCTGGAGCTGGCTGTCGGTGGGCGAGGCAGTGGCCTGCGCATGTCCCAAGGTCGCATCGCGCGCCTGGGAGATCAAATTATCGTGAATGGACCTGCCCGGGGCATTCTCCCGTCCGTCCCACATCACCGTGCTCAGAAAGGAGACATTGGTAGAGGGCAAAGGGCGGCGATAAACCGAAACAACGTTATTTACCAGCGCGCAGCCAGTGGGGTCGCTTTTCACCTTGAGGCTGAACTCTGCATTCGCCGGGATGGGCATGGCGATCCGAATCAACCCTTTGTAAAGCAGCAGGCTGGAGGCAGCCTGTTGAAGACGGGATCGAGTCCGCCACTCACGTCGAAGCGTTGCTGTAAAGAGGCCGGGGTCACTGTCCAGGCGTTTCCAGCAACGTGACAGCTGTTGCAGGTGCGCCCGTTCGTCCCCAAGCTCTGAAAAAATGGATTGTCGGTGTCGATGAACCCATTGGTGGTGTAGCTGGAGATTTGTCCGCTGGAATCCGCAAGCACCAAGGGATTTTGTGAATTTTTGCGCGGAGGGCGCGCGCGCAACTGCGACAAAGAGGAGAAGGACAAGCGGAATCAGGCAAAGCGGCAATGCGCAGAGAACGGCAGGAGGGATGATGCAGAGGCCTTCATGGGGCAAACACCCCTGTGCATTACAGCGGAGGGATAGCTGGGTCGGGCGACTTAACAAACCCCGGAGCCCGAATACGAGCAGCGAGAGTACCACCCTAATAATAAGGCGTCAATGCAATCCACTTGAGGACGAAGTCCATGGGGTGGTTTGGCGTTCACAGGGAAAAAGCGGTTTTCCCGATGTACCATAAATCTATGTATACGAGAGTGCTGGCTTACATTCGCCGCCAGGAACTGATGCATGCCGGGGACCGTATTGGCATCGCCGTCTCGGGCGGGCTGGATTCGGTGGCGCTGTTGCGGCTGCTGCTGGAGCTGCGTCCCGAGCTGGGGGTGGTGCTGTCGGTCGTGCACCTCAACCATGGAATTCGCGGCGCCCAGGCGGATACCGATCAGGAATTCGTGGCAGCACTGGCGCGAGAGCACGGGCTGGATTTTTTTGCCACCTCGGTGGACGCGCCTGCTTACTCAAAGTCGAGGAAGTTGAGCCTGGAAGCTGCCGCGCGGGAGCTGCGCTATGAGTACTTCCATCGGCTTCTGACAATGGGCACGGTGAGCAAAATTGCCACCGCCCATAACCTCGACGACCAAGCGGAAACCGTGCTGCTGCGGCTTCTTCGGGGAGCAGGAACGCGCGGGCTGGCGGGGATTTATCCACGAAAACGGGTTGGCAGTGCAGGAGCGAGAAAGGAAGCAGCAATAATTGTGCGCCCACTATTGGAAATTCGGCGGCCGGAGCTGGAGCAATATTTACGAACCTTGGATCAGGATTGGCGCGAAGATGCCAGCAACCTCGATCTGAAGCACTCGCGTAACCGGGTGCGCCATGAGTTACTGCCGCTGCTAGAACGCGAATATAACCCGCGAATCCGTGACCTGCTCGCCGAAGCCGCCGAGATTGCGCGCGCCGAAGAAGATTTTTGGAGCGGCGAAGTGGAGTCGCTGCTGCCGCAGGTGGCAACCGGAGAGAATGCTCTCAATCTGAATTTGTTGGCCCGAGAGTCACTGGCAATGCAGCGCCGACTGTTGCGGGCAGCCGTGGCGAAGCTGGGCCTGCAATTGGAGTTCAAGCATGTTGAACAGATACTGCGGTTGGCGGAGACCGAGGAAAGTGAGAATTTCGAATGCGACTTGCCGGGGGGTTGGGTGGCACGCAGAGTGAGAAACGAGCTGCGCTTCCAGAAGATTTCCCCGCACCAGGCTAAAGACGGCTATGAATATCGGTTTCCGTTGCCCGGCGAAGTGCAGGTGGGAGAAATCGGAACGCGGCTTAAAGCTTTCTTGCTGCCCTTGCCGGCACAGAAGAGTGGTTATAATCGGGAGCAACTCTTGGATCCCAATGGGTTGGCCTCTGAACTGGTGGTCCGTAACTGGCGTCCCGGAGACCGGTTCTGGCCGGCACATACAAAATCCCCCAAAAAAGTGAAAGAACTGCTGCAGCAAAAGCATATTGCGCAACCAGAAAAGGCGCTGTGGCCGGTAGTCACCAGCGGCGATCAACTGGTCTGGGTGCGGGGGTTTGCGCCCTCAGTGAATTTTTCGCCGCCGGGCAACGTCGGCGAGACGCTGGTGATTGAAGAAACCCCAATCGAGTAAGGCCGGCGCGTAGAGGCGCAGGGAAAAACGGGACTGTCAAAGGGGCGCAAGCAGACAATCGCAAGGTCGTAGTCACGGCGGAGCAGATCCAGAAGCGGGTGCGCGAGATGATGCGCCAGATTTCCAAGGACTACGGCGACCGCACAATAAACGCCGTCTGTGTGCTCGAAAAGGGTCTCATTCATTGCCGAGCTGGTGCGCGAGTCTCGAGCGGAATTTGCGTTATGTGGCTGCTGTGACAAGCACTTCCGCGCCGCACCACACAGCTAACCTTCGCGGGCAGGTTCTCCCAACAGTTTTTTCCAGTTTATGGGGTTACAATCGAAGGGAACAGATTTGACGAGACAAAAACGCCCTGCCGGCATCTAAAGTATTAAGGGACCCGGCGGCTTTGCTGCTGTGCCCTCTCGATGGGCCGGCAAGCGCCAACGCGTGCCGGGCTGGGGCGAGCGTCTAGGATAGAGCGGTCGCTGCTTCTTTGTAACGTTCTTTGCGCATCAGTTTTTTCGACAAGTGAAAAGAGGAGCTTTTTAGTGAATTCAACCGTGAAGACAGTCGTGTTCTGGGTGGTGATCGTGCTCTCCGGCCTGCTGCTCTGGCAGGTGGTCAAGGCTGGCGGCAGCGGACCCAAGGAACGCGAGATCAATTTTTCAGAGTTCATGGCGCAGGTGGACCAGGGCAATGTTTCCGAAGTCACCATCCTGAGCGCGGACGTTCGCGGCAAATATCGCAACGAGAAAGCCGGTTTTCATACCACGGTGCCTGCGAATTATCCGGACATGATCAAGATTCTCCGGGAGAAGGGCGTCAACATCACGGTGAAGGATGTGCAGAGCGGCAACTGGCCGACCTGGCTGCTAAACCTGGCGCCCCTGATCCTGCTGGGAGCGCTGTGGTTCATCATGATCCGGCAGATGCAGACCGGCGGCAACAAGGCTCTTTCTTTCGGCAAGAGCCGGGCGCGGCTGCTTTCGATGCAGCAAAAGAAAGTGACGTTCAAAGACGTGGCCGGAGTTGACGAGGCCAAGGAAGAGCTAAAAGAAATCATCGAGTTCCTGCGCGAGGCGCAAAAATTCCAAAAGCTTGGAGGCCGTATTCCCAAAGGAGTGCTGCTGGTGGGCCCTCCGGGAACGGGCAAGACCCTGCTGGCACGGGCGGTGGCTGGCGAGGCCAACGTGCCTTTCTTTTCGATTTCCGGTTCCGACTTTGTGGAAATGTTTGTGGGCGTGGGCGCGAGCCGAGTACGCGATCTCTTTGAGCAGGGCAAGAAGAATGCGCCCTGCATTATCTTCATTGACGAGATTGACGCGGTCGGACGGCATCGCGGCGCCGGCCTGGGCGGCGGACACGACGAGCGCGAACAGACGCTGAACCAGTTGCTGGTGGAGATGGACGGTTTCGAATCCAACGACGGCGTGATCCTGATAGCCGCTACCAATCGTCCTGATGTGCTTGATCCGGCGCTGCTGCGGCCGGGACGCTTTGACCGGCGGGTGGTCGTCCCCAGACCGGATGTGCGCGGGCGCGAGGAGATTCTGCGCGTCCATACTCGCAAGATTCCCTTGAATGACGATGTTGATCTTTCCGTGCTGGCCCGCGGCACACCCGGATTTTCAGGGGCCGACCTGGCCAATATGGTCAATGAGGCTGCCTTGAACGCCGCCCGCCAAAACCGCAAGACCGTGGTCATGTATGACTTTGAACTGGCCAAGGACAAGGTGCTGATGGGCGCGGAACGCAAGTCCATGATCCTCTCCGACGAGGAGAAGAAGGTTACGGCCTACCACGAGGCCGGACACGCGTTGGTGGCGGCCATGTCGAAGCACTCCGACCCCCTGCACAAGGTCACCATTATTCCGCGCGGCATGGCGCTGGGCGTGACCATGCAACTGCCACTGGACGACAAGCACACTTATACCAAAGACTATCTGGAGACGCGGCTGGCCATCATGATGGGCGGGCGCATTGCGGAAGAGCTGTTCCTGGACACCATGACCACAGGCGCGGGCAACGACATTGAGCAGGCGACCGAGCTCGCGCGCAAGATGGTTTGTGAGTTTGGCATGAGCCAGCTGGGGCCGATCACTTTTGGCAAAAAAGAAGAACAAATCTTCCTGGGGCGTGAGATCGCCCAACACCGCGACTTCAGCGAAGATACCGCCATCAAGATTGATCAGGAAGTCCGCCGGCTGGTGGACGGCGGCTACAAGGCTGCGACCGAGATTCTCGCCAACAACCGCGACGCGCTGGTCCGCATTGCCCAGGCGCTGCTGGATCGCGAGGTAGTGGATGCCAACGAGATCAAGATGCTGATCGAAGGGAAGCAACTGCCAGCCAAGGTTGGACCGCCTCCCAAGGGCGAAGAGGAAGTACAGCAGGTGCTCAAGCCTGAGCCGGGCAGGGCGCCCGGAATTGCTCCAGGGGAGCGTCCAGCGCCGGCGTAAGGGCAGTTGGCAGTTGGCAATTTAAGCAAGGGCGGCCGCAATGGCCGCCCGTTTTGTTTTTAACAGGTAATATTCGAAGCGATGAGGTCAGCGTTTTTCAGGAAATTCAGGGCGGGGTTGCTGTTGCCTCTTGCAATCTTCACCTTTGCGCAAATGGACACCAGCGTGCATCGGGCCCCTGATTTTCCGGGGGACGCGCTCTGGCTAGATTCCGGTGGAACAAAGGCTCACCATTCGATCAAAGGGTATCGCGGACAAGTGCTGTTGATTGATTTCTGGGAGTACACCTGCATTAACTGTATCCGCGATTTTGCCGTGGTAAAGCGCTGGTACCGCAAATATCACGCTTACGGTTTTGAGGTGATCGGCGTCCACTATGGCGAGTTCAAGATCGGACACGATCCGGAGAACGTCCGCCGTGCCGCCAAGCGATTGCGCCTGCCCTGGCCGGTGGTGAGCGATGTCAATGGCTCCATTTGGCGGGCCTACGATTCTCAGGTCTGGCCGAACCGATATCTGGTGGATGGGGAGGGACGGATCGTCATGCAGGTTATGGGCGAGGGAAATAACCGCGAGATGGAAGCCAAAATTCGCGAGCTGCTGGCGCCAGGGCATCCCGAGGCGCAAAAGGTCGCGCTCGATCCAGAGGAGAAAGCATTTGCCTCCGAGTGTGGCACACCCACGCAGGAAACTTATGTAGGCGAATGGCATGGGCGGGGCGCGGTGGAAAACCCCGAAGCCTATGCCGAAGGGCGCGTAACAAATTTTCACGGTGAGCGCCAGCCGAAAGACGGTGGAGTAGTCCTCTCCGGCAAGTGGCGGACATTGATGGAGGGCGTGAGGTCGGAAGCGAAGGATGCCTCGGCGACTGCAATGTTGCGCTACCACGCGCGCTCCGTGTACGTAGTGATGAGCGTGGAGAATCCCAAGAAACCGATGCGCGTCTATCTGACTCAGGATGGCAAACCGCTATCTTCACAAAACGGCGGGGCGGACGTGCGCTTTGATCAGCAGGGCGCTTACGTAGAAGTCAGCGAGCCCAGAATGTACTACCTGGTGAAGAACTCCAAATTCGGGGCGCACATCCTCGCGCTCAAGACCGCGGGGCGCGGCTTGACACTGCACTCATTTACCTACGGAAATAATTGCCAGCAGGAGTTTGAAGAGCTTTAGGGCAGGTTAAACCACGGTGATCAAAGGTTTCCCCGCTGGCAGCACTTCGCCGATTTCAGCTGCTAGGGCAACGCCGGCGGATTTGAGCCTAGAGAGCAACTTTCCTGAACCGTTCGCAGCCACAGAAATCAGCAATCCACCAGCCGTTTGGGGATCGAAGAGCAGAGTTTTTACTTCGTCTGAAATTTGCGACTCGTAGGCGACCACGCATTCGGCGAAGTCACGGTTGGCTTTGAGTCCTCCAGGAACATGGCCGGCGCGGACACATTCCTGCGCGCCCGGCAGCAATGGTACATCCTTCGCGCGAATACGCAGGCTGGCGCTGGAAGCCTGTGCAAGCTCGCGCCCATGGCCGATGAGGCCGAAACCAGTAATATCGGTAATGGCGTGGACACCATAATTACCGCCATTGATCACTTCAGCGGCGCACCGGTTGAGCGTGGTCATAGATTCCACAGCGGCGGCAATCCACTCGGCGTCGGCCTTAGCCTTTTTGATAGCAGTGGAGATCACGCCAGTGCCGAGCGCTTTCGTGAGGATCAGCCTGTCGCCGGGCTGGGAGCCGGAGTTGGTGAAGATGCGGCGGGGATGGATGGTGCCAGTGACCGCGTATCCGAACTTGATTTCCTCGTCGCGAATGCTATGGCCGCCGACAATAGTGCAGCCGGCTT